>Ga0208196_1001869_pt1 | contig 20953 bp, 15 predicted proteins | sample AD_JPNNA7_MetaG_FD_184443 | JGI IMG/M metagenome (GOLD analysis project Ga0208196, IMG submission 184443) | Active sludge microbial communities of municipal wastewater-treating anaerobic digesters from Japan - AD_JPNNA7_MetaG (SPAdes) (version 2) | ecosystem: Engineered > Bioreactor > Anaerobic...
AAGCCGTCGGTGTGCACCGCCCACGCCGGCGCGCCGTTGCCACCCAGTGGCGGGTCGCCGAACTGGCTGTAGACGTCCTGGTGCATGTCGAGCATCACGGAGTAGCCGCGTTTGGCATACCACCCGACCATGGTCTCGACCCGGTCGAGATAGGCCGTGTCATAGCGACCCGGTTCGGGCTCGACCATCCGCCACGAGATGAGGAAGCGCACCGTGTTGGTGCCGTAGTCGACGTGCTCACGCTCGACGTCGGCCTCGGTCAGCTTGGGCATCCCGTCGGGGGCGATCTTGGAGTTGCTCGCCGTGTTGAAGCCGCGCACCTCCAACGTGGCGCCCGCCCTGTCGGTGAGTGCCCCGCCTTCGGTCCCGGGAGCACTCCGGAGCGCAGCCCCCACACCGCCACCGAGGATGGCGAGTGCGACGAGTCCCGCCAGGACGGCCTTGCCTCGGAGCCTGCGCATGGCCGAACGCTACTGTTCGAGCGTGCCGTCCACACCGCCAGTGACCACTCGACCGTGGGTCGCGTCGCTACTCGTGGCCTTGGCGGCCCTCGCAAGCGGGAGTTGGACCGTCGTCGGCCAGTGGTGGGCGTATGCCGCGTTCGGCCTCATCCCTCCCGCGCTCGGCCTTCCGCAGGGCTGGCCTCCACTGCGGCTGGCGCCTCTAGGTGGCACCACGTGGACCTGGTGGGCGATCGAGACCGTGGGGGCGTTCGTCATGATCGTCGCGGTGTGGCTGTGGACCCGAGCCGGGCGCCGCCCCTTCCTCACCCCGCTCTGGGCTGTGATCGTCGGGGTGACCTTGGGCAACCTTGTCCGCATCATCGGCACCTCGGTCATCGCTCTCCACGACCTGCGCACCTTCGGCGTCGCGGTGCTGGGGACTGTGCTGTTGTCATTGCTCTGGGGGCTGGTGCTCGGCCTCGTCGCCGCGACAGTCCACCGCCTGATGGCCCCTGTTGCCCGGGGGTGATGGCGTGCCCTGGTGCGTACATCGGGGTCGTGCCCAGTGCTCCGATGCCGCCCGTGGATCGGATGGCAGGTCCTCGCTGCAGGGGATATCGTGCCAGTCGTGAGTGCAGCCACGCCGACTGGCCGGCCGGACGCCTCGAGCGGGGCGACGCCATCTCCTGCACGAAGTGTGCGCCCCGAGCGCCCCGAGTTCTCCGTGAGCGCCCCGGCGCCCGGAGCCGTTGAGGTCCCACGTCCGGCGCAGGTTTCCAGGGCCATGTGGATCGGTGCGGCTGGCGCAGGGGGCCTGCTCCTCGTCGCCTTGATGATGTTCATCGCCCGGTCCCATCTGGTGGCCCACTTGAGCGGGCTGTTGACCGAGCGGGATGCGACGGTGAGCGTCCAGGCCATCGAGGACGGTGCGTCGAAGGTCGTGCTCATCGGAGCGGGAGTGCTGGCCACCCTCGGACTGCTGGAGATTCTCGTGGTCGTGGCGTTCAACAACCGCGTCGTCGGGATGCGGGCACTTCTGGGCTTGCTCTGCGTGGTGCACGCACTCGTCGTCGGCGCGACCCTGCTCCTGCTGCCGCGGGACTCGTGGCCGGCGTGGGTCGCTACGGGGGCGCTGGCGGTCAGTGTCCCGCTTGTGCTCTGCGCGTTGGCCTTCTCGATGCACCCCGACATCTCGCCTTGGCTGAAATCACCTCACGGGCCGGGACGAGCCCACTCCTAGTTGGGCGACGGGGAGCCCTCGGGCGCTGCGGAGAGCGGGGCCGGAAGGTGGGACAGGATCTCCTCCAGGCTACGGACCACCGCCCGAGCGACGAGGTTCACGCGTTGATCTCGCGCAGGGTCGTTCTCGATCGCACGCCACGTGGCGATCAGTTCACTGGCCACCGCGCCCGCTCTCTCATCGCTCAGGTGATCTGAGCCGTCTGTGGTGACTGCCAGGCGCTGCTCGGTCGTGGCCCCGTGGCCACCCAAGATCCGTTCGGCCTGGGCGAGTTCTGACGGGGTGAGTTCGGGGCGATCGCATGCCCGGAGTTCCGACAGCAACACGGTTTCCCGGAACTGGTGACTCTGCTGCAATTCGCGGCGGATGGCTTCCTCGTGCGAGCGGGCCGACGGGGATTCATCGAGAGCCAGCAGGCGAGCGACGGACGACAAGGCGTGGCGGGCCTTGAGCGCGTCAGCGCGGGCAGCGAAGTTGTGTTCCAGGGAGGTCAGCATCTGCTCGAGTCCACTGCGTCTGACCAACTCGTCGCTGAGTGAGGATGCGGTGTCGTAGCCGTCGCGGATCAGGACGACCCCGAGTCGGAGGCCGAAGAGCCCGAACCGGCTGAGCAGGCCCGACTTGACGGCCGGATCGGACAGCAGGCGCCCCGGACTTCGGCCCGACGCGAACCGGTGCGCGGACAGGAGCAAGTCCTCCCTGACCGAGCGGTCGAGGGCGGCGAATTCGACCAGAGCGTCGAACTCCACCTGTCTCAGGGTTCGCGCGGTTTCGGCGAGCAGCCCTGCGACCGGGACGACGTCGAGGCAGAGAGCACGCACGGCGGGATCCTGGCGCTGGCGTTCGGCGATGCGCTCTGCTGCGATCAGGGCATCCATCCGCCCACCACCGACCTCGTCGGCCCGGGACAGGACCCCCAGAGTGGTCAGCGGGCCGATCCCTGCTCCACCTCGCGAACGGAAAGCCGCCAAGGCGTCGGCATCCGTGGCGTGGACGTGCGAGAGGAGGTAGATCACGGCGTCGACGTCCGGCGGCCCATCCTCCGGGAGGAGGACGGCTTCGGACGTCGCGCTCACCCCGGCCGAAAGGGAGGCCAGCCCTGGGGTGTCGACGAGAGTCAACTTCTCGAGGGCAGGGGCGGGCCACTCGACGTCAATGCGCTGAACGTCCTTCGGGTCGAGTCTCGCGTTGTTCCCCGCCAGTGAGGCATCGACACGGGCGATCGGAACGCCGGAGACCTGGCCGTCTCGTTTCACGACCCGCACCCGGGGGGTGGCGCCAGCGCGGTACCAGGTCACGATGCTGGTGACTTCGGCAGTCCCGGTCGGGGCCACGTCCTCTCCGAGAATCGCATTGAGCAAAGTGGACTTCCCCGCCTTGAGCCGCCCGGCAATCGCGATGCGCAGTCGGTCGTCCAAGCGCTCCAGGGCCCGATCGACAGCTTCATGGGACGCCACTGGCATCGAGTCCCGGGCCGCCAAGATCAGTCCACGCGCAGTGTCCGAGAGCCCGGGATTGGCCAGCTTCCCGATCGGGTTCTGGGTATCACTCACGACCGACCCCTGGCCGACCCGACCGGAGTCGGGGGCGGCTTCACGGCGGCGGGACCACGCGGCATACCCAAGTTCTCCACCTGGCGACGAAGGTCAGCCAGCTCGGTGGCCAGGCTGGTGGTCTCCTTCAAGGCATCGGAGCGTTGCGCGGTCGTCGTGATCGCTGCCTGCTTCGCCGCCTCGAGCGAGGCAGCGATGGACCTCGAGTGCTGCTCCGCGACACCCGTGTAGTACTCGCGCACGGTGCGCTGGACGATCCGCAACTGCTCCCTGAGTTCCTTGTTGACCTGGAAGATGACGTCGTCTACGTACTTCCGGACGAGAGCGTTCGCCTCAGCACGCCGACGCTTAAGCCGGTTCTGCAGCTCGTCGCGGTAGACCTTGGTGCCCATCAAGAGGCCGGCGCCGACGGAGATCGGATTGATCAGCGCCATCCCGGCGAGCCCCGTGACCACACCGAACATCAGGACCCCGCCGTACGAGCCGCGAAGTCCGATGATGACCTTCTGCGCCGAATTGAGAATGCCGGGATCGAGCTTTCCCATCTGCGCCACCGGGTCGATCAGCCCAGTGGTCTCTCGGAGTTGGAAGACGGGCGTCGCGGCCTTGGAGTCCTCGTCGAAGTGCTTGCCGACCGACTCGACCAGCCAGGTTGCGTTCTCGTCGGCCCAGTGGAAGGTCTCCGTGAGGGCATCAGTGATGCGTCCCTCGAGCCATTGGGAGAACTCGTCCCACACCTTGCCCGGGTCTCCTGCCTCGATGGAGGCCTCGGCCTCGCGCATCACTCGACGCACGCGATCGCGCAAGTCATGATCGAGGTCGGCGCTCAGGTCGCTCATCCCATCATTGAGGGTCACTTGCCACCGGGCGGAGCGCTGCTTGAGCTCGTTGGCGCGCTGCTGGGCCACGGACAGTTGCTCCGTGAGCTCGGGGAGACTCGCGGGGTCCTCGAGAGCCCCCTTGTGCGCGCTGACCGTCATGGCGAGGCCGTCAATGACGGTCAGGAGATCATGGCGAGTGGACGCCAGCAGCAGGGCATCGCGTCGCCCGATGACCCGACGGTGCAGGTTGGCGACGAGTTCGGTGACGTTGGACTCGGTGTTGAGCTCGACGTCGCGGGTCGCCGCGGCCCGGAGCCGGAGTTGGGCTGACACCGGCGTGATGTCCACGTGCAGGTCAGCGCGCTCGAGGTGCGCCCTGTTGACGTCGACCACGGACCGCCAGTTGGCATGCAGATCGGTCTTGCTCTGCACACAGAGCACGGTCGGGCAGGCCGAGAGGACCTGTCGGAGGAGGGTCATCTCGGGTGCAGAAAACTCGCTCCCGGCGTCGGAGACCAGGAGGACGGCGTCGGCCGTGGGGAGCACCCCCGTGGTGGCAGCCGTGTGCATCGAGGACAGTCCGCCCATTCCCGGGGTGTCCACGAGGACCAGACCAGTGCGCAACATTTCGCGAGGGATGAATGCCTGCGCCCCGACGATGTGATGGTCCGGCTCCAAGACGATGCTTCCGCTGGTGTAACGCCCGAGCTCCCCCATGGGAACCTCGCGCTTCAGGGTGGTCGCGACGTGGGTGGTCGATTCCCACCCGGATCTGGGGGGATCATCGTTGCGCCTGAGCAGGACAAACGCTCGGGGCTGCTCGCCATAAGCCACTTCTGTGGGCACCGCGGTCGCGATGTCGTCGTCAACGGGGCACACCGGGGCATTGACGAGAGCGTTGACGAGCATGCTCTTGCCCTGCTTGAACTCACCGACGACCAACACCCGAACGCTGGGGTCGGCAAGGCGACGTCGCGAATGCCCCAGCCGGTCGACGAAATCGTCCCGGCCCTGAGCGCGACTCAAAGTGGTTGTGCGCGCGACCAATTGCGTCGCAGTGGCCGTCCAGTCCACGCGTGTGTTCCCATCAATGCCCGCTGCGGGGCGACCCCTGCCAGGCCGCCCACAGCACGACGATACGACACGACCCCTCACGCGTCTTGGCGTGAGGGGTCGTGGTCGATCAGGTGATGGCCCGTGAGCGCTCGGCGAGACCGAGCCTCACTGCCGGAGGTCCCTGATCAGTTGCCGGTGTCAACGTCGACGTCGAAGCCGTCGTCGTCGCTGTGGTCATCGGTGTTGACCGAGTCGTCGATGTCGACGTCAACGTCAGTGGACTGCTCCCAGCCCGAGTTGTCGGTGTCGATGCCGTCGTTGTCGCCACCGTCGACGTCGAAGCCGTCGTCGTCGCTGTGGTCATCGGTGTTGACCGAGCTGTTCGAGTTGTCCGAGTTGTTGGAATTGTCGGAGCTGTTCGAGTCGTCGTCCGTGCCGTCGTTGTCGCCGCCATCGTTGTCGATGCCGTCGTCGTCGCTGTGGTCATCGGTGTTGACCGAGCTGTTCGAGTTGTCGGAGTTGTTCGAGTTGTCCGAGTTGTTGGAGTTGTCGGAGTTGTTCGAGTCGTCGTCCGTGCCGTCGTTGTCGCCGCCGTCGTTGTCGATGCCGTCGTCGTCGCTGTGGTCATCGGTCGACGTGTTGCCCGACTGGTAGGCGATGTCGCCGACCGCCACGTTGGTGGAGTTGTTGTCGGTGTTGTCCGAGCCGTCGTGGTCCTCACCGTCGTCGTCGCTGTGGTCGTCGGTGTTGCCCGACTGGTAGGCGATGTCGCCGACCGCCACGTTGGTCGAGTTGTTGTCGGTGTTGCCCGAGTTGTCGGTGTCGATGCCGTCGTTGTCGCCACCGTCGTTGTCGATGCCGTCGTCGTCGCTGTGGTCGTCGGTGTTGCCCGAGTTGTTCACCGAGCTGTTCGAGTTGTCGTCGTTGGACGAGTTGTCGTTGCCCGAGTTGAGGGCCACGTCCCCGACGGACACGTTGGTCGAGTTGTCCGAGTTGTCCGAGTTGTCGGAGTTGTCGGAGTTGTCGTTGCCCGAGTTGTCGGTGTCGATGCCGTCGTTGTCGCCACCGTCGTTGTCGATGCCGTCGTTGTCGTTGTAGGAACCGTTGACGGACTGGTCCTGGTGGTTGGAGTTGTCCTGGTGGTTCGAGTTGTCGTTGCCCGAGTTGAGGGCCACGTCCCCGACGGACACGTTGGTCGAGTTGTCCGAGTTGTCGGAGTTGTCGTTGCCCGAGCCGTTGCCGGAGTTGTAGTTCACGTTGCCGCCGGCGACGATGCCGCCCTGGCCCGCGACGATCCCGCCGCCGCTCGCAGCCGGCGCGTTGTCGCCAACCGCGTTGCCGTCACCCGATGTGGCATTGCCGTCATCCTGGGCCACGGCGGATCCGTCGCCAGAGACGATCACTGCCTGGTCGTCGGCGACGGTGGAACCGCCACTGGCGGCGACTGCGTCGTCGGTCGCCACGGTGTTGCCGTCGCCTTCGATCCCGATGGTCGTGGTCTCGAAGATCTGGGAGACGTCGCCGTTCGCCCAGATGTCCTGGTCCACGGAGTTGTCGACACTGTGGTCGTCCACAGCGGTGAACGTGTAGGTCTGGATCAACATCTTGATCTGGTCGATCGCGATGTCGTGGTCGCCGCCACCGTGACCGCCGCCGTGGTCGCCGCCGCCACCGTGGTTGCCGCCGCCACCGTGACCGCCACCGTGGTTGCCGCCGCCACCGTGACCGCCACCGTGGTTGCCGCCGCCGCCGTGACCGCCACCGTGGTTGCCGCCGCCGCCGTGGCCGCCGCCGCCGCCGTGGCCGCCGCCGCCGCTCGGGGCCGCCATCGCCACATCGAGAACGACCGGGCGGACCGCGTCGACATCGGCGCACGTGAGGCCGCCAAGGCCGGCCTTGGCCAGCGATCCCTCGGGGTCGGCGTTGAACGCAGCGGCCGCGTCGGGATTGCGGAGCAGGTTGAGAATGAAGTCAAGCAGGTCAGAGACCATGGACATAGCGAACTCCTGGGATTGAGGTCGGAGCAGCCCTGCGCTGCTCCGTGGGTGTTCCCTGGTGGCTTGAGTGTCCAGCCAGATCGCCCACGCTAAGTGGGCCGCCCGGGGCGCACACCGGGGCTGGGACCCCCGCAACGATGTCCATGGCGGGGGATCGGCACCCCAGAGTGATTGGGGGGATAGGGGGCTCGAGGCCTCACCCATTCGGGGGATGGAAGGGGATCGTCGCGACCGCTAACCTCCTCGTGGAGGCCCGAAGCGTCTGGCGGCGCACATGATTCGGGACCGACCCAAAACGGAGGGGGTACATCCATGAGTACTCATGGGCAATCGCACCGGTGGCGTTCGCGGGGGCGCGAACACGTGCCGGTCATCGGGGAGCAACGAACAGAGGAACGGGACGGCGCACCTTGCCTCGTGGTGCAGCTCGGCACGTCGACCATCCGGGTGGCCGTGCGCGAGACAGGCTCGTCCACGGACGGCAAGCCCGTCGGCGCAGTCCTTGCCGTTCACACCTTTTTCGCGGGTGTCGAGCGCCAGGACACCGGGCTCGTGTGGGATGTCGATCCGAGAGGCAGTGCCTCGGCGGTCTCAGGCTTTCTCCTTCGCGTCGACGACGCCGTGCCAGTCTGTGTGGGGGGCCAATTGGTTTCTGCGGCTGAACTGGTGGCAGCGCAGATCGACGCGGTGACGGACGTCGTGGCATCGCAGCATGGCCAGCCGTCGCGCGTGATGGTGGTCCATCCCGACGACCTCAGCCGCACTGCTCTCACCCGGATCACCGAGGCCATGTCGAACCCGGATCGCATCGTCTGGGTGTCGCGTGGCAGGGACGCCCTCGACCGGTGTTCTTCGATCCCTTCCGACGGTGAGAGTCTCGAGCCGCAGGTGACAGGCCTGGTCCACATCGGCGGACGCTCGACTCAGGCCACCTTGTGGACCGACGAGCCCTCTTCCCGCCGAGTGGGCGAGACGATCACCATCGAAGGCTATGCCGGCCATTCGCTCGACGATGCCTTGCTGGTGCTGGCGCGTGCCGCCGCCGAACGCCATGGGGTCGCGACTGATTCGGAGCCGAGTGACCCTCGCCGCGTGCGTACTGCCGCGGCGGCCCGACAGAGTTGTGCCCAGGCGAAGCACCGGCTCTCCATCGCCACCACGGCCGAGGTCGAGATCGACGCTGACCGAGTTCGCGTCGTCCGGGCGGACCTTCGAGGGGCAGTCTGCGCGGTGGCCGATCGAGCGCAGGAGGTGTTGGACGAGGCCATTCTCAGCGCTGGTCTGGGTCGCGCGGCTCTCGGCCGAGTCGTGCTCATGGGCGGGAGCAGCCACGTACCCGCCGTCGCGGAGGAGATCTCCCTCCGGATGGGGGTGCCGGTCGAGGTCAGCGCGTTGTTGACGGCGGAGCACCAAATCGGACAGTGGGGATTTGCGGATTCCTCCGTCATCGTCGAGGGCTCGAGTCTGGTCCCGGTGGCGCCAAGTGAGGCGATCTCGTGCCAGGCCGTCGCCTCCCCTCGTGTGAAGGTCCGAGGTCGGAGGCGACTCTCCACCAGCCCAACTGGCACCCTCCGGACCCGTCTGGATGCCATGGGGCAACGCCCTCGAGTGCTCACCGCGTCGGCCGTCGCAGTGGTGGCCCTGACGTTGGCCGTGGGCCCGATCGGGTTCATCTCGACCAGTGCCGCCACGGACCTGCTCGCCGAGCGGCTGCATCTTGAGCCTCAGGACGTGACGCCCATTTCGGTGGCCAGCGCCGTGCTGGAATCGGTGGGCAAGACCACGGCCGATGTCATCTCAGCCGCCACGGCGCCCCTGACCGACCCCGAGGAAACTGCCGAGGAGCAGGGTCCCGCGACCGTCGGCTCGTCGGCATGGACGGGGCGCGCTGGCGTGCCCGCAGGGCCCGGATTCGGGACGACCGCGGGCGCCACCACGCCCACAGTGCCGAGTCCTGCGTCGACCAACGCTCCCACCAAGTCGTCGACGACCCCTTCGAGCGCGCCGACACAGCCATCGGCGACCACGACGACGCCACCTGCGCCGACAACCACTGCGGAGCCGTCGAGCACGTCCGACCCCTCGAACTCGACTCCGCCCGTCGATCCGCCCACTGGTGAACCCACCAGCACACCGAGTCCCACGGAGCCGACGCAGCCGACGGAGCCTCCGGAGCCGACCGAGCCTCCGGCGGGCGAAGGACCTGCTCCGTTGGTGCCGGACCCGGTCGCTCCCTGAGCCATGGGAGAGGTCCGTCAGGGGAACTCCCGCATTGTCGTGACCGAGGCGATGGATTCTGCGTGGCGAGCATTCGTGGAGCGTCGCCCATCAGAGCTGGTTCTGGTCGGCGGAGGTGGATACGGCAAGACCACCGCTCTGCACTGGCTCGGAGACCGATTGACCGCTGAGGGTCTCGATGTGGGGGTTGGGGTCCAGGTGACGGGTCACGACAAGGATGTGCTGCTCCTCGATGATGCTGCCCCGGGAACGGATCGTCCGGGCGCACGGTCAGGGCGGACCCCCTCGGTGATCCGGACGAGCCGGACCGCGGACCGAGGCAGGAGGGCACCGGGATCGGATTCGGTGAACGTCTTCCTCGACCTGTGGATCTCCGATGACATCGCGGAGGCATGCCGAGTCCTCGGCCGGGACGCACAGGACGTCGATGTGTCGACGGCTCTGCAGTGGACAGAGGGCGTGCCGTGGTTGGCCTGGCAGTGGCTGTCGGGGCGGGGGGTCGATGACACGCTTGTCCGTCACGTCCTTCGGCAGTTCGCGCAAGCCTCGCCGGGCGCGATCGATGTCCTCGTGTCCTTGGCATGTGGACATCCGCTGAGCGCCGAGGGTGTCAGCGCTGCAGGGATGGTTTCCGATTCGGGCGAGCTGGAGGAGGCTCTCACCGCGCTCTGCGATCTCGGACTCACCACCGCGAGCGGCAAGCTGCCCAGGCTCATCCGTCAGGTGATCTTCGAGCACGGTCCCCGGCATCGTGTGGTCCCGAGGATCGCGGAGCGCTTGGCTGCGGCCGCGGTCGTTGGCAGTGACGTCGAGGATGCCTTGGGCGAGGACATGGCCCTGGCGGGGGTGACCGATGCCCGCTTGGCGGCCGGTCTGGAGCGGCAGGGGGATGGGGCGATGGCGCGCGACCCCCAGACGGCCGCTCGCAAGTTCGCCGCAGCCGTCGCCGTCGGAGGACCCTCCGCCCGACTGCACGCTCGGATGGCGGAGGCCTTGGTCCGAAGCGGTGACATCCACGGCGCACAGGAGGCGCTGGCTCCCTGGCACGACGTTTCTGCCAGCGGCCGCGACGAGCACGACATGCTCGACGTGGTGTCCACGGTCTCGGCCCTCCAAGGGCGCGCCCAGACTGCTGCCGATCTGTGGCTCTGGAGGATCGGGGAGGGCGCGGGCATGTCCGCGGAACAGGAGGCATTGGCCTGCTTGACCCTCATCGCGGTCGGTGACGGTCGGGCTGCGCGCGCGGTGATCCGGCAACCGGCATCCTCCTTGGCCTCTCCATCGGCTGCGGCGAGGCGTGAGATGGCCAGAGCGATGCTCGACTCCTTGGAGCCCGAACCCGCTCGTGCAGTGGCCCGGTTGATTCGCGCATCAGGAGAACTGGCGGCGGCCCAGGATCCAGGGTTGCTGCCCGACCATCCGGCGACTCTGGCCGCGCTCCTTGCCATCTCGATGGGTGACGTGGGCCTGGCTCGGACCGCCCTCGATTCCATGGTCAAGGGTGGGTTCGGTCCGCTCGACAAGGCACGTGCCCTCGTCCTGACAGCGTGGATCGACCTGTCCGAAGGGCATTACCAACGCGTCGAGGAGAGCCTGGCTCGCACCGACCTGGAGAGCCCGCGAGACGACGTGTGGTGGTGGGCCCTTCGACTCGGTCTGGCGCGACGTCGGGACGACCTGACCGGTCTCAGTGCGCTGTGGGGGCAGGCTCGATCGGTCCTCATGGCCACGCCGGTCAACCTGTGGAACATCCTTCCGATGGCCGAACTCGGGGTCACCGCCGCACGCCTTCACGAGGGCGAACTCGCCACTCCGATGTGGGAGGCGGGGACCGCAATCGTGGCAAGCCTCGGCGGTGTCGCTTGGGGACCGCCCTTCCACTGGGCAGGGATCCAAGCGGGGATCCTGGCATCGCGGCCCAAGGCGTTGGGACCACATGCCGCGGCGCTTGTCAGCGCCGCTCGAAGGAGCCACCATGCGTCCGTGCTGGCGGAGGCGGGACGAACATGGGTGGCGGTGCTCGCACGGGATGTGGACCGGTATGCCGTCGTGGAGGCCGCCATGGGCCTTGCCGGGATCAGTCAGGCCTGGGAAGGGGCGCGATTGGCTGCTCATGCCGCGGCCCGCGCCGCGGACCGCCGCGACACGGCGGTGCTCCTCGAGTGTGCTCGGGACCTGAAATTCCCCCAAGACGCACCCGACCCGAGCCGCACCGTGTCTTCAGGCAATGACCTTCCTGTCGGCGCGATCGAACTGACCGCTCGTGAGCGCGAGGTGACCGAGTTGGTCGTGGCCGGACTCACCTATCGTGAGGTGGCGTCGCGGCTGTTCCTCTCGGCGAAGACGGTGGAGCATCACATGGCCAGGATCAAGCGCCGCAGCGGCGCCGAAACCCGCGGTGAATTGCTGCATCGGCTGTCCATCACCATGTCGGCCTCTACGGGCAACCATGTCCGATCGGGCCTCGAATGAGCGCAGCGAGTCGCCTGTTGGCCGAGTTCCGTGATCAGGTGCGACTGCCACAGAGGGATGCCGGACCATCTGACATCATCGAACGCGTCGGTCGTGTCCTGCGCACCTACCCGGACAACCCTGAACGGGACGGTGCCTCGGTTGAGTCCCCCGAGGGTCTGGGAGCGACCGAGCAGGAGATCGAAGGGGCCATCGACACCCAGGTCGCCTTCTTCAGGGGGCGTGGACAGTCCTTCGAGTGGAAGACATACGCCGATGATCCTCCCGCCGATCTGGTCGATCGGCTGCGGCGCCGCGGTTTCGACGTCGGTGAGGTCGAGGTGGTGATGCTCGGCAACAGCGCGGATCTCATCCACGACGTGGACCCACCAGCGGGTCTGCTGATCAGGGAGTTCTGCGGAGACGACTGGGAGCGCGTACGGGTCCTCATGGACGAGGTGTGGGGCACGGGTGCGACTTGGGTCAACGACGCCATGCGTGCGGAGCAGGACTCCAACCCCGCCTTGCTCCGTCCGGTCCTCGTAGAAGAGACGGAAGGCGCGAAACGCGTTGTCTCGTATGCCGCGTTGCGACTCACGCCGGGCGTGGACTTCGCAGGGCTGTGGGGTGGGACGACCCACCCCAAGTGGAGGGGACGTGGCCTCTATCGGGCGCTCACGGCATACCGGGCAAAGCTCGCCCTGGCGGCCGGACACCCCTTCGTTCGCGTGGACACCGCCCCGGACAGCCGCCCGATCCTCACCCGTCTCGGCCTGCATCAGGTGACGACGACGACGCCGTGCGTGTTCGACCCCAGGGGATCATCCCGGTCAGGGTGAGGCCGGCGATCGGGACCAAGGGCCACCACCAGTTGACGCCACCCTTGTCGACGATCCCGAACATCGCCATGACGGCCAGCCCAGCGCACATCGCGACACAGGCCACGATCGAGAGCCAGGTCGGTGGTGACGGCCGGAGATCCTTGGCGGGGTTCTCGAAGCGGCCGAAGATGGCGATGAAGCCCACGGTGACCACCGCAAGCACCGCCCACCACACCGGCCTCGTCGCCCACCATGCACCGGACAAGGGCTCGGAGTGGAGGCCAAATCCTTTGAGCGCCAAGGAGATCCCGATGACCGCGACCATCGCGGTGAGGTGCCACAGGTAGAGGGTCATGATCCGTGCGTTGACCAAGATGGTGAAGCGCCACGGCTTCGGCCGCTGCAACCATCGCTGGAATGTCGGCTCGAGCGCGAGCAACAGCCCACCCTGCAGCAACCCGAGGAAGCCCATTGTCACGCGCGTCGGGAACGAGTTTGTCACCGACCTGCTTCTCGTTGGGCTGGCCGTCAAGGAGCATGACGCACCAGCGTTCGAACTCGAATGGGCTGCGCCCGAAGAGGGCTTCGGCCCCGGTCATGTCGCGCGGGATCCCGAGGATGTCGTAGGTGGCTCGGATGGCCTCACCGTAGGTGTGTCTCAGGCGTGCGTCGATGAGGTCGATGGCGAGGGTGGTGACGTCGATGCCGATCCAGCGTCGACCAAGTTTCTGTGCCGCGTCAACGGTGGTCCCGCATCCGCAGAACGGGTCGAGCACGATGTCGCCGGGGTTGCTGGAGGCGGTGATGATGCGCTCGAGCAAGGTGAGTGGCTTCTGAGTGGGGTAACCCAACTTCTCCGCGCTGGCGGCCTGAAGCGGAGGTATGTCCGTCCAGACGTCAGAGACTTTCCGCCCCTCCTGTTCGTTCAAGTAGTGCTTGCGCGAGATCCGCCCCGAGCTCTTGGCTGGGAATGCGAGACGCCCCTCCGCATCGAGGCTCTCCATCACCTCACGGCTGACTCGCCATCCGTTTGCGGGGGGAAGGTACCCCTTGTACTCGTAGGTCAGGTTGGGACGCGGGTTCGGGCTGTCCAAGGGGGCAAGCCGGTATGGGCCGCGTCCATCGTGGTCATCCAGGCTGAAGCGTCCCGTATAGGTGAGGTCCTTCTCCAGAAACGCCGGTTGGAATGTGTACTCCTGTGTCTTCCCGTAGGTCAGCAGGATGTCGTGAACCGACCCGAACTTGCGTCGGGCGTCGCCCTTGGCCGCAGTGCGCTGCCAGACCACCTCGTTGATGAAGTTGGTGGGCCCGAAGATGGCGTCGAGCATGATCTTGAGGTAGTGGCTCGCGGTGGGGTCGCAGTGGAGGTAAAGGCTCGCGGTAGGTTTCATGACGCGGTGGAGCTCGACGAGCCGGGCGGTCATCATCACGATGTAGGCGAGGACGTCGTTGTCGCCGAGGAGCCGCCGCATTGCTTCCAGGGCGTCCTTGACTTTGAGGGGAGCGGACCCGTTCAGGAGGTCGAGGTAGACGGCCTCGGCGTCTTGGTCCCACGTCCAGGTGTCGTCGAACGCCTCCATCTGTGCACGGGAGGCGTCCCCGGACTTCTCCTTGAACAGCAGGCTGTACTTGCGGTTGCTGTTGAAGGGCGGGTCCAGGTACACCAGGTCCACGCTCTCGGTGGGGATGTCACGGCGGAGCACGTCGAGGTTGTCGCCGTAGTAGAGCGCGTTGGCGTGTTGACGCTCGGGTGCTCGAGCCATGGCCGCGAACCTACCGGCTCCGACCTCGCCCTCGCTTGAGGTGAGGGTCACGGCGCTGCTCGCGTCTCGGCCCGGCGAGGTGCCGGATTCATCCGACAGACGGCTGCTGTCGGATGGTGACGAGTTCGCCACGCAGCGCCGCATTCTCTCGTTCGAGCCGACGAAGCCGGTCACGCAGTGCCGCGAGTTGCTCCTGGTGGGCCGCTTGGATTCCGCGGATGTGATGCCGAAGTGCGGCTTCGACGGTTGCAGGATGCCCGCTCACCGCGGCCGGTCGGGAGGGGTTGGCATCGGCGGCGGCTCGGATCTTGGGGCCGAGGGTCGGGTGCCGCGACAGGTAGGAGCGGGAGACGTTCGCTGCGGCGGCCACGGCGCTGATGGTGATGGGCTCACGCCGACGAACCAGGCCAGCCAGGGCGCGTTCGGCGGCGACCTCCTTGGCCGCAGCTTCCCTGCGGCGGGCCGCGATCATTGCGGTGGTCGGCGGCGGGCTGGTGGTCATGATGATGAGCTTTCCAGGTGGTGACGGCGGTCGGCCCCGACACCGACGGCGGGGTGATCGGGCGCGGCGGTGAGGGCGGTGATGATGGCTTGCAGGGACGCCACCTCGCGGCGGCGTTCGCGCAGCCAGATGTTCTCTTCGGGCATGGGTTGGCCGTGCCGACGGGTGAAGGCTTCTTGGCGGATCTCGATGAGCCGCAAGGTGGTTCGGTGTTGGTCTTGGTGTTCGGCCAGGTGGCTGCTGTCGGTGGCGAAGTGCCCGCAGGTGAGGCAGGCGTTGCCGCGGTCGCACGTCTTGACCGGTGGAAGGGTGCAGAGCCCGTTTGGCAGCGCTCGGTCGGCTCGGGCATCGAGCTGGCTGATCTCGAGCAGGTCGGCAGGTTGTAGAGCCAGTGCGGTGCCGAAGGCGCCGACCCGGTGGGCTTTGAGGAACTCGGCTTCGGCGGTGCTGGCCAGGGTCGCGGCGTAGTGCATGGTCATCTCGGGGGACTTGTGCCCGAGGTAACGCTGGACGACGTGGATGGGCACTCCGGCGTTGAGCAGCTCGGTGGCACGGGTATGCCGCAGGCGGTGGGTCCTGGTGTACGTCAGCGGTTTCCCTGCACTGTCGGTGAGGTTGGTGGCCTGGTTGAGCCGGCGCAGGGCGGCCAGGTGCGAGCTGTATGCGCGGGGCCGGGTGCCGCGGTGGTTGTGTCGGGGGTTGAGGAACAGGTACGGCGGAGTGACACCTGGGTCGACGTGCTCACGCGCCCAGGCCTGTTGGGCAGCGATCAGCTCGGTGACGGTTGCGTCGACGAGGATGGTCGCGTCGACGTCGTCAATCTTGGTTTGCTGGTAGCGAAGCCTTGCGACGAACGCGCCCGGCTCGGCTTGGGCGGGGTCGATGCCGGGGATGGCGGTGAGCGGGTCGAAGTCGAGCATGAGGATCTCGGAAACCCGTCGTCCGGTCAGTGCCTGCAGCAGCCACGCCCTGGCGGCTTGCGGGTCGCCGATACCGCGCGCGGTGAGCTCCTCACCGCCGGGGAGGGTGACGGTGACGAGCTGGCTGGTGGGCGCGGTCAGAATCTCCAGGCAGGTGATCATCCGGGTCAGGTCCTCGGCGCCGATCACCGACGCACCTGGAGTGGTGGAGGCGGTAGTTGGTCGCCGGCCCGAGGGTTGGTGGGTGAACAGCCGGGCGTGGGCCTCGGTCAGTTCCTGCCAGCGCTGGTCGCCAGTGAAGGCGACCAGGTCGTCGAGGTGGTCGAGCAGGTAGGTGTAGAGGCCCTGGGTGTGAGACAGGACGGCGGAGATCCCGGTGCCGGCTAGGGGCCGGCCGGTGGTGGTCGCCGCGGGTGAGGACAGCCAGCTGGTGAAGCCGGTGAAGACGGCGCGGATGCCGGCAGGGGTAGCGGCGATGGTCGGGTCGGTGACGTGCTGCTCGGTCAGGTACCGGCCGAGGTAGGTGCCGAGGTTGCGGGCCCGGGTGGTCACGGTCGTCCATCGGAACAGCTGGTAGGTCAAGGCGGTGGACAGCCAGAATCGGAGGGCTTCGCGTAGCCAGGGCGGGTCGATGGCGGCGAGGTTGACGATCTGGTCGGCGGCGGGTTCGTGGGCTCGGCGGGGGATGCGGTCGTCGACGCGCAAATCCCAGATGTCGTGGCTCCACCACGGCTGAGGGCTGGTGCGCACGGAGACCAGGAGGTGGGCGTGGTCGGCGAGAGAGATGAGGTTGCGCAAGTTGCCCGGCGAGGGTGGCCGGTCGTTGCGGGCAGCGAATAGGCGCACGGCTTCTCGGGCGACCAGGTGTGGCTGTAGCTCCGCGAGGGAGGTGGGTGCGCGGCCTGTTGTGGCGGACCGGTGCTCGGTGAGGGAGCCGATGGCGGCGGCCCACCAGCGCAGCATGGACGGTTCGATCTTGCGGAGCCCCTCGTGGTGGCAGGTCCAGATCCACCAGGCCGTCTCTTGGGCGAGGCGGTGCGGGCCGGCGGGTCGGAAGTCGAACGCGCGGCCGCGTTGGTAGCGGGCGTTTTGGACGAACACCGTGTTGAACGGTTCGGTGTCGATCGCGTACACCCCGTCACGCCAGGGCGAGGGGACTTGTCCCCAGTGCTGGGGCCACGGGTCGGGCGCCCCCGGGGACTTGGTGGGTCGCGCCCGGCGCAGGTGGGAGGCGGGTAGCGCAGAGGCGCGGTGGTCAGCCATTGAACGCTCCTGCCCAGCCGGCGGTGTAGGTCTTCCAGTCGGCGACGGCGCGTAGCTCGGCGTCTTCGGTGACCCATCCGTAGTGCTCGAGGGTGGTTTGGATGTCGGCATGCCCCAGGCGTCGCATGACGACGTGGGCGGGGCAGCCGGCCAGCAGCAGCGCGGAGGCGTGAGTGTGCCGCAGCCAGTGCGGCGTCCACGCCGCGGGCAGGTTGTCGTGCTGCCGGGTCAGCGCACGGACCCGGTCATAGACCGTCTCCGGTCGCAGCGGCGCCCACATCGGCTCACGGCTGGTGTTGACGAAGACGAAGTGGCCGGCGACGTCGGCGATGGTCAGGTCGATCCCGGCGTCGACGAGCTCCCACACGTAGGCCGAGTAGAGGGCTTCCAGGTCGTCGCCGATGTAGATGCGCCGGGCGCGCCCGGACTTGACCCGGGCCCCGTGCGGGTGGTCCTGGCGGGGGATGACCTCCAGGTAGGGGGTGTCGCCGGCGCCGACGTGGACATCATGGTGGCGCAGCGAGAGTGCCTCACCCAGCCGCATCCCGGTGTGGGCCAGGACCGCGAACAGCAGCCGGTCACGCAGGCGGGCCAGGCCACCGGACCAGGTGCCGGCCCCCGCCGGGGTGCAGCAGCCGTCGAGGATCGTGGCCACCTGCGCCGGGGTCAGGACCGGGCACCGCGTCACAGTGGCCGTGGCCCGGGTCGGGTAGACCGGCCGCGGCCCGACATCGCGGACCGGGCCGACCCCGGTCAACATGGGCCGGTAGCGGGATGCCTGCCGGCTGACGTGTCGGGAGTAGAGGCGCCGGTACCCGCCGGTTCGGTCGTGGGCGGCGGCCTGCCACCGGTAGAAGCTCAGCACCGCGGCGGCCGCGAGCTGGACGCTGGCTGGGGACAGCCAGGTGGGCGTGGGGCCGATCCGGGCCGTGCCCGGCATGTCCCCGGTGCGCAGCAGGACCAGGAAGTCGCCGAAGAGCCTGCTGGGGAAGTCCTCCCAGTCGTGGCCGGTGTGCGCCAGTAGCCGCCACCACGCCGCCAGACCGGGTAGGTAGCTGCGGATCGTGTTCGGGGCGGCGGCGCTGGCGCGAAGGTAGGCGCAGAACTCCTCCACCTCGGCCACCGGCAGCCCGCTGGGTCCGACCAGGGTGTGGGTGTGGGTGCCGTCCGGCAGGACGACCCGGGCTCGCCGGTACATCCCCTGGCATGGATCAGGGCTCTGGTCGGCGGGCATCCCGGGAATCTTGGCAGAGCCGCCCGGTGCCGCCGCGGTCCTCTCGCAGACACGACACGCCGAGTCCTTCGTGGTGACCATCGCAAAACGTACCCCCTTTGGAAAGATTCCACTCAACATTGGCAACATATCCGGGAGGTCAAGCAGATGAGTGAGGACGAGGGCCAGCCGCGCCCGGTTGCCTCCCGGCGGCAGGTGTGGCGGATGACCCGCCACCACTTGGTCCCGTTGGCGGCGATGGGGGTGGCCGCCGCCGAGTCGGTCGGGGTCCTGTGTGACCGGGTGATGGTCAGTGACCTCGAGGTGGCCAAGCTGCGCCCGAAGGTGGAGGGCCAGCTGGTGACCTCGGTGTGGACCGAGTCGGTCCGCACGTGGGTGGCCACCTTGCGCACCGCCCCGATCCGTATCCATGACCCCTACGCGTGGGCCGAGGTGATCTTCCATGAGAGCCTGCATATGCGGATGCACCGCGACCGGCCTTGGCGACCGAATACTGCTCGGGCAGAGTACTTTCAGATGCAGTTGCCCTGCCCGGACCTGGAGCAGGCCATCGCTGATCGGCATGCCGGCAACGTCGAGCTGATCGCCCACCCCACCGCGTCAGGCGCCCCCCCTGTCATCCGGTTGCACGCTCGGTCCGGCAACACCGAGTTGTTCGAGCCGATCACGGTCGACCCCCTCGCTATCTCGATGCAGCTGCGGACGTGGCGCGAGCGGGCCGTGCCCTGGCTGTACGCCGGAGACCGGCTCCGCCGGGTCGGGTCGCTGGCCGACTTCGGGATCTCCGCGCCCCCCGCGGCCCACCGGTTCCCCGACAGCGACCAGGACCAGCGGCCCACCTTCCGGCCCCACCCGCGCCCTGGTCAGCGTGAGGTTGACGGCACGGTCGAGTAGGCGCCGTCCTCCCAGATCGGCGGCGTTTCTTTCCGTGAAATGGTGTTCGGGAGACCCGAACCTCGGTAGGGTTGAACGGTAGCCGCGACCACTGACCGCGCCAGCCTGAAGGACGATCTCCATGCCCGTGGACACCCTGTTCCCCACCGTGACGGAGATGGCCCCGGTGACCCCGATCGCCTCCCGCCAGGTGGTTGGGGTCCCCGCGATGGCCCGGATGATCCGCGAGGCCCGCGGGTTGCTCGTCAAAGACCTCGCCGACATGGTCGGGCGGTCCTCCTCCTACATCTCCAAGGTCGAAGCCGGAGCCGTCGAGCTCGTCGGCGAACCGTTGCAGGAGTACGCTCGCGCCCTCGACGTCAGCACCGACCTGCTGGCCACCAAGTACCAGCCAGTCCCGCTGGAAGGCGCCCACTTCCGCAGCCACACCAGCACCCCGATGCGGGTCCGTAAACAGGCCGTTGCGGAAGCGAACTGGGCGCACCTGTTCCTGCAGCTGCTCCTCGACCTCGGCGAGTTCAACCACCCCCGAGCCGTGCCCCAAGTCGACGCCGACCTCGTCGGCGGCGGTGGCGCCGCAGTCGCCGACATCGTCCGGCGAACCTGGCGGATCACCGGACGAGTCGAGAACATGACCTCCCTGCTGGAGTCCGCGGGAGTGTTCGTGCTCACCTTCCCCCACGACCACCGCCACGTCGACGCAGTCACCGTCCGCGGTGAGAACATCACCGCGGTCATCATGATCCGCGACGACCTGCCTCCCGAGCGACGCCGCTGGACCCTCGCCCACGAGCTCGGCCACCTGGTCATGGACGACTCCTCCACCCTGGAACCCCGGATGCTCGAGGCCAGAGCCGACGCGTTCGCAGGCCAGTTCCTTGCCCCGTTCGAGGACCTCGCCGACGACCTGGACAACATCACCCCCAGCCAGATCGAGCGCCTCGACAGCCTGCGCCGCTACTGGGGCATCTCCCTTGCCGCCCTCGTTCGCACCGCCTTCAACGGTGGCTGCATCACCGAGCACCAGTACCGCTACTGGTTCCGCGTCCTGAACGCCCAAGGCCGCCTGCGCGGCGCCCGCGACGGCGAATGGGTCGAGCGACCCCAAGCGGCCGGCATGCTCGTGGAGAACCTCCGTGACGAGGGCTACTCCCTCCAAGAGCTGGTCGGGCAAGCCCGCACCCGTCCCGGAGACCTGGAGCGGCGCCTCGGCAGCCAGTGGCCCTGGAAGGCCGCGCCGACACTCACCGCGGTCCCTCGCTGACGGACACGGCCACTCCTCGGTCGTGGGTGCCTGGCGAGAAACGCCCATCCCGGACCACGCCTGGAAACCCCTGCCCGGTCAGACCCGGCGCGCCAGCCAAGACGAGCAAGACGAAGCCGCCGGAAGCAGGCACGCCCGCACACTGACCACGCTCTCAGGTGATCGCGCCCTCGCACGCGTCTCCTTCCGAGTCCGTCGCGGAACAAGACGCGCCTACGCCTATCTCCTATGGGACCACGCATCCACCCGCCACGAGATGCTGCTCGGCGAGGCCCGCCTGGCCACCCGACAGGACAACCTCCGCGCCGCCTGGGCCCTCATCCACGAACAACACCTCCTCCTCGTCGACGCACGCGAACGATGGCCCCGCAACGTCACACCACCCGAGTGATCCCCACGTTGAGCACATGTGCACGACGCGAACCCGTGCTCAGCCGCATCCGCCGCAACTCCGGCCCTCGGATAATCGTCCGGCAGTCGACTGCACGTCGTC
>Ga0208196_1001876_pt1 | contig 20887 bp, 32 predicted proteins | sample AD_JPNNA7_MetaG_FD_184443 | JGI IMG/M metagenome (GOLD analysis project Ga0208196, IMG submission 184443) | Active sludge microbial communities of municipal wastewater-treating anaerobic digesters from Japan - AD_JPNNA7_MetaG (SPAdes) (version 2) | ecosystem: Engineered > Bioreactor > Anaerobic...
GCCCTTGACTATCTCCGCCATTTTGTTAGTATTAATATTGAGTTTTTGCGCAGTCTTTACATTTGCTAAAAATTATTATTAATTAGCTAATTTTTATATTATATGGCAGATAAATTTGATCGTTCCAAGCCACACGTCAACGTTGGCACAATCGGCCACGTGGACCACGGCAAAACGACTCTGACCGCCGCTATCTTGCATACTTTGAACTTGGCTCAAGATCAAGGTTATAAAGCGCGCGTAGAAGGAGTTGATGGTATTGACAACGCCCCAGAAGAAAAGACGAGAGGAATCACGATTGCTCTTCACCACTCGGAGTATGAGACCCCGAAGCGTCACTATGCTCACATTGATGCTCCCGGTCACGCCGACTATATCAAAAACATGATTACTGGTGCCGCTCAAATGGACGGCGCGGTGCTCGTTGTGGCTGCTACTGATGGCGCGATGCCTCAGACCAGAGAACACGTTTTGTTAGCTCGCCAGGTTGGTGTGCCGAAAATGATTGTGTTCTTGAACAAATGCGATATGGTTGATGACCCGGAAATGATTGATATGGTGGAAGAAGAAATTCGCGAGCTTTTGACCAAACAAAACTTTGATGGCGCCAATACCCCGGTTATCCGCGGCTCCGGCCTCAAGGCTCTAGAAGCCAAAAGTCTTGACGATGAATGGGCCAAGAAAATTATGGAATTGATTCAGGCGATGGATGATTTTATTCCTGACCCGGTTCGTGAAGTTGATAAACCTTTCTTAATGCCGATTGAAGACATTTTCTCCATTGAAGGTCGTGGGACCGTGGTTACCGGCCGGATTGAAAGAGGACGAGTAAAAGTCGGCGAGGAAATTGAAATCGTGGGAGTCAAAGACACCATGAAAACAACCGTTACCGGTATTGAAATGTTCAACAAACAGCTAGATGAGGGGATGGCGGGCGACAACGCCGGTATTCTCTTGCGCGGTTTGAAGAAGGAAGATGTTACCCGCGGCCAGGTTTTGGCCAAATCCGGTTCCATCACGCCTCACACTGAATTCACGGCCGAAGTGTATGTTTTGACCAAGGAAGAAGGCGGTCGACACACCCCATTCTTCAATGGTTACAAACCACAGTTCTATGTTCGTACCACTGACGTGACTGGTGAAGTGACCTTGGCGGAAGATATCAAAATGGTTATGCCGGGTGATACCGTCAATATGACTTGCAAATTGATTAACCCGGTCGCGATGGAAGAGCAAATGCGCTTTGCTATTCGTGAAGGTGGCCGCACAGTCGGCGCCGGTGTCGTTTCTAAGATCATCAAATAAATTCAATGCCAACCGCCGCTAAAAAAACTAAAAAGTCTTCCGCTAAAAATGAAGCTGGTGATATCCAGAAACTTCGTATCAAGGTTTCGGCCTATGAGTACAAAGTGTTGGATGCCAGCGTGAAGCAAATTGTGGATACGGCCATTCGTTATGATGGTCAAGTTTTGGGGCCAATTCCTTTACCGACGGAAATCAAAAAATACACTGTTAATCGCAGTTCTTTCATTGACAAAAACTCGCGCGAGCAGTTCGAGATGAGGGTTCATAAGCGTTTGATTGATATTCTGAACCCGTCGCCGAAGATTGTAGAAAGTTTGACTAATCTGAATTTGCCCAGTGGCGTAAACATTGACGTTAAAATGGTATAAAAGCGAAAAATCGCAAAAAACCGCCCCGGGCCAGTTGGTCCGGGGCGGTTTTTGGTCACACATCATACCCAATATACAATATGCAATGCGTGGCTTGTTGACATTCCGGCTTTATTTGTTAAGATATATCAAAGCTCGGAGGGGCTATTTCAGTCCGAGGCTGATTGGCCTAGGACTGAATTTTTTGGCGATATGAAATTTATGCTCGGCAAAAAAGAATACATGACCCAGATTTTTGATGAATCTGGCAAGGTCGTTCCTGGAACGGTTATTTCGGCCGGTCCTTTGACGGTGGCTGGCCACAAAAATGGCCGAGTGGTAGTCGGTTACGGCGAACGTAAACTCAAAAATATCGCCAAGCCTCAGCACAAACTGGGCGAAGCGCTTGGCAAAGAAGGAGTTGGTTTTGCGACAATTAAGGAATTAGCGGTTGAAGAAACTTATAACCTCGGCGACAAAATTGACGTTTCTATTTTTGCCGAAGGTGACATCGTCACGGTTAGCGCCATTTCCAAGAGCAAGGGTTTCCAGGGGGTGGTGAAACGACATGGTTTTAGTGGCGGGCGCCGCACCCATGGCCAGAAACACTCTGAACGCGAGCCGGGAGCGATTGGGGCTGGTGGTTTGCAACGAGTTTTGAAAGGTTTGCGGATGGCTGGTCGGATGGGCGGCGAGCGGGTAACAGTCAAAAACTTGACCGTGGCCAAGGTGAACAAAGGCGAGAATTTGATTTTCATCAAAGGCGCGATTCCGGGTCGCAAGGGCACGTTGGTTGAAATAAAGGGAGTCTGATTTTATATTTTTTATATTTTAAATTAAAACCGTGGAGGCTAAAATTTACAATCAAAAAGGTGAAGAGAAAGGCAAGCTTGACTTGCCAGAGAAATTTTTTGGTTTGCCGTGGAATGGCGATTTGGTCCACCAAGTAATGACCTCCATGCTTTCTAATAGTCGTTCGCCGATTGCTCATACCAAGGACCGTAGTGAAGTTCGTGGTGGCGGCAAGAAGCCATGGCGTCAGAAAGGAACCGGCCGTGCCAGACATGGGTCCAGCCGCTCACCGATTTGGGTTGGTGGTGGGGTGACTCATGGTCCGCGTTCAGACAGGAATTTTAGCCGTAAAATCAATAAAAAAATGAAAGCAAAGGCTTTCTTTACCGTTTTGTCGCAAAAGTTGCGTGACGGCGAAATTTTGTTTGCGGAAGCGGTTAATTTTGACAAACCCAGAACTAAGGACGCTCAAACCTACCTTAGCGGTCTGGCCAAGATTAAGGGTTATGAAAAATTGGTTTATAAAACCGGCAAAAGAGCAATTTTGGCTTTGCCGGAAAAGGATGAGAATCTGGAGAAGAGTTTTCGTAATATCAAGAGCGCCAGTTTGATGGAAGTTTCAAATATCAATCCATTGGATTTGCTCAATTACAAGTATTTAGTCGTTTTAAATCCGGAAAAAAGTTTGGAAGCGCTATCTGCCAGAGCCAAATAAAATATTATGTCAACAATTGGCAAAAATTTAAAAACAAAAATCATTCTGCGTTCGCCGCGGGTAACGGAGAAATCCAGTGTTTTGGCCGAGGGGAACCGCGCTGTTTACGTGTTTGAAATTTCTCAAGAAGCGACGAAGGATGAGGTGAGGAAAGCTTTTCAAGCTAAATACAATGTCAAGCCGGAGAAGGTAAATGTTGTTAATCTGCCGGATAAAGTTACGCGTCGTCGCGGCCGCGCCGGTATAAAACAGGGGGTAAAGAAAGCGATGGTTTTCTTAAAGCCTGGTGATAAGATTGAGATTGTCTAAATTCTAAAAAAGTTTTTATTATGAAAAAATACGCACCTACAACTCCATCACGCCGGAATACGTTAACGATTGAATATAAAAAACGCTTGTCCGGCGATAAGCCGCACAAGGCCCTGACTGTTGGTCGCAAAAGAAGCGTTGGCCGAAATAATCAGGGACGGATTACGACCAGGCACCATGGCGGCGGCAATAAGCGTCTATATCGGTTGGTGGATTTTAAATATGACAAAAAAGACATTCCGGCCAAAGTTGAAACGATTGAATACGATCCTAATCGTTCGGCTTTCATCGCTCTGGTTTGTTACCGTGACGGCGAGCGCCGTTATCATGTGGTACCCAAGGAGCTTAAAGTCGGAGCCACTTTCTTAGTTTCAGACAAGGCCGACGTGAAGACTGGCAGTCGTTTGCCTTTGTATAAGATTTCGGTTGGGTCTTTTGTTTACAATGTGGAAGTAAAGCCGGGAAGCGGAGCCAAATTAATTCGTTCGGCTGGTTCCTATGGCGAGATTCTCTCTCATGATGGCGGCTACACGATGATCAAAATGCCTTCTTCGGAAGTGCGCAAAATTGATGACCACGCCTGGGCTTCAGTGGGAATGGTTTCTAATGACGAACACAAATTGACGCGTAAAGGCAAGGCCGGACGCAGTCGTTGGCTGGGAATCAGACCAACGGTCCGCGGTTCCGTAATGAACCCAGTTGACCACCCATATGGCGGCGGTGAAGGCCGTCAGGGGCGAGGCACCAGGCGACCCAAGACCAAGTGGGGCAAGATTACCGGAGGCCGAAAGACCAGACCCCCAAAGAAGTACTCCAATCACCTGGTTGTTTCTCGTCGCAAGGTTGGCAAAAAACGCTAAAAATCAAAGAAAAACACTAAAAAACCAGTCGGCACGACGCGCCGACTGGTTTTTTTGTCACTTTCCGCGGCTAATTTTGACCCTAGATTGTAAATTATCTCGGCTTTTTGTTTCAAGGGCGTGTCAAACTTATGCTCGCTCATGCTTTTGCTTTAGCTTTTTGCCCAAATCGCGCCTCTACGTTCTCCACCCAAGGCACAACATAAAATATGAGACACGCAATTTGTTGACATTCCGGCTTTATTTGTTAAGATATATCAAAGCCACCTAAGGCTCTTTCGCGGCCCAAGGCTCTTGCTGTTGGGCGGAATTTAGCTGGTGAAGTAGGTGGTTTTTAATTAAAAAATGTCTAGGTCGCTAAAAAAAGGTCCCTATGTGGACGAAAAGTTGCTGAAAAAAATCACTGGCAAAAAACCGGCTGAAGCTGGCGTGGTCAAAACTTGGGCTCGTCGCAGTCAAATCAGCCCGGAAATGGTGGGCTTCACTTTTGGTGTCCACAACGGTAAGAGCCATGTAGAAGTTTTTGTGACCGAAGAAATGGTCGGACATCGTTTGGGGGAATTTTCGCCAACTCGGAAGTTTGTGCGTCATGGTGGCAAGATGCAGAAGGAACTGGAGCAAAAGAAGAAAGAGGCTGAAATTGCTGCCGCTAAAGCTGCCAAAGAAACTACTTCTGCCAAAAAATAATCTGTTTAGACCAAACAACGAACAAACTTTTAAATTAAAAACTGACCATGAAGGCTTTTCTTAAAAATTACAGACAATCTCCGCGCAAAGTTCGCTTGGTGGCTGACTTGGTGAAAGGCAAAGGGCTGCCGCAAGCTTTGGCAGAGCTAGACTTTTTGAGCAAACGCGCTGGCGACCCCATAAAAAAGTTAATCAAATCGGCGGCGGCTAATGCCAAAATCAATTTTGGGACAAGCGAAGAGAATTTGTTTATCAAAAGTATTACCGTTGATAAGGGCCATGTGATGAAACGATTCCAACCGGCCTCGCGCGGTCGCGCTCACCCTATTCGCAAAAAGATGAGCAATGTGGCAGTAACCCTTGAATCAAGAGAACCAAAACAAAAGTTGCCAAAAGTCGCGAAAAAAACTACCAAAAAATAATTTTATTATTTCAATTTTACATTTTTAATTAACACTATGACTCATTCCGTCCACCCATATTCCCATCGGATCGGCATCATCAGAGACTGGAAGTCTCGCTGGTTTGGGGTGGGTAAAAATTATCGCGAATTTCTGCGGGCGGATGTTTGTTTAAGAGAATATTTGGAAAAACGTTTGCGCGGGTTTTATGTGGCTGACTTGCAAATTGAACGCGGGGTTAATCAATACAAAATAATCATCAAGACTTCTCGCCCGGGCATGTTGATTGGCCGCGGCGGCGATGGGGTGGTCAAGCTCAAGAATGACATTTACGCCAAACTCAAAAAAATCGGCGCGAAGATTCCGAAGGAGTTAAGTGTGGAAATTGAAGAGGTCAAAGAACCGGAAGCGGAAGCCGCAATTGTGGCCTATATGATTGCTGAAGGTTTAGAGAAGCGAATGCCTTTTCGCCGAGTTCTAAAACAAACAGTTGAAAAAGTTTTGTCTAACAAAAATGTCAAAGGTATCAAGGTGGTAATCTCCGGTCGCCTGGGGGGCGCTGATATGAGCCGAACAGAAATGATTAAAAGAGGACAGGTTCCCTTGCAGACTTTTCGAGCAGACGTTGATTTTGCCCGCGAAAAAGCCTACATGTATTACGGCGTGATCGGTATTAAGGTCTGGATTTATCGTGGCGAAATCTTTAACAAACCAAACGAGTAAGTTTATTGAGTTTACATTTTAATTTTGCATTATGCCTTTATTACCCAAAAAAGTTAAATATCGAAAATGGCAAACCGGACGCGCCAATCCCAAGAAACTTATGCGTTCTGACACGAGGGGGATTGAATTGGCCTTTGGTTCTTTCGGGTTGAAGGCTGAGACAGCGGGCCGGATTCGGTCAAACCAGATTGAGGCGGCTCGTAAAACGATTGCCCGCCAGATGCAAAAAACCGGTAAACTCTGGATTCGTATTTTCCCCGACAGACCTTTTACGGCCAAAGCGGCAGAAGTTGGCATGGGTAAAGGCAAAGGCGACCCCCAAGGCTATGAGTTTGAGGTCTTGCCCGGCCGTTTGATTTTTGAATTGGACGGATTGTCTGAAGAGGTTGCCAAGGAGGCTTTGCGCAAGGCTGGCGCCAAATTACCAGTTAAGACCAGGGTTGTTAAGCGCTAAAACGCGTACCAATATCTGAATTCGGGCAATTGAAACGATTATGAAAAAAATTGATTTAAAAAACAAAAAAGAAGATGAATTAAAAAAGTTGTTGGCAGACAAACGCAAAGAACTTTCGGCTTTTAAGTTTGGAATTTCCGGCAGCCGGACCAAGGACGTAAAGGCTGGACGAACGACCCGTCGTGAGATTGCCAGAATCTTGACCGCTTTACATAGTAAGGCTGATATGGCAGAATAGAATCTGCGAAATTTATGAAAAAGAACGAGAAAAAAGTGAATAAGAAAACTCTAAAGGGAGAAGTTGTTTCTGACAAAACAGACAAGACCAGGACCGTTTTGGTTAAGCGTTATGTCAAACATCCCCTTTATGGCAAATACGTTACCATTTCTAAAAAATACAAAGTGCATGACCCGGAAAATCGCGCCAAGGTAGGTCAGACCGTGTTGATTAGCGAAACAAGGCCGATTTCCAAAGATAAGCACTTTGTGATAGTAGAAGTTAGAAGATAGGACTAAAGATAAAAAAGAGCAGAGCTTAGATAAAGCAAGATAATTTTACATTTTTATTTTTACATTTTAAATTACTTATGATTCAGCCAATGTCCATCGTGAAAATCGCAGATAACACCGGCGCAAAAGTCGGGCGAGTTTTTAAGGTGCTTGGCGGTTCAAAAAAGCGCTACGCGCGAATTGGCGATTTAGTGGTCTTGTCTGTCCAAACAGCCGAGCCGCGAAAACAAGTTAAGAAAAAGGATGTTTTGCAAGCTGTTGTTGTCAGACAAAGAAGTCCTTTTCGCCGTGACGATGGTTCGTACTTGCGTTTTGATGAAAACGCGGTTGTTATTTTAGAGAAAGGCAAGAAAGAGCCTCGTGGCGGTCGTATTTTTGGTCCCATCCCGCGCGAAATTTCCGAAGCCGGGTATCAGAAAATCGCCTCTTTGGCGCCGGAAGTTGTATAGTGGTTGTGAACAGTAATTTGCAGGTAGCATATAGATTATGAAACTTAAAAAGAATGACAACGTAATAGTGATCGCCGGCAAAGACAAGGGTAAAAAGGGTAAAATTGTCCGCATCTTTCCCGTGGATGGCCGAGTAATTGTTGAGGGTTTGAATTTGCGCAAAAAGCGTCAACGCCCCAAGAAACAAGGCGAGAAAGGTCAAACTTTAGAAATGGCTCATCCGCTGGAAGTGTCTAATGTTCAACTTTTTTGCGCCAGTTGTGGTAAGGGCGTGCGCGTTGGCGCCAAGATTGGCGGCAAGAAGAAGATCAGGATTTGCCGTGGTTGTGGAAAAGAAATTTAATCATGCAAACTTTAAAGGGAAAAATTGAAAAATCTTTGCCGGAACTCAAGAAGTCATTGAAACAAGACAATGACCTGGCTGTCCCGCGTTTAGTCAAGGTGGTGATTAACACTGGTACCGGCCGAGCCCGCGATAAAAAGCGAGATGAATTGATTGTTGACCGTTTGGCCAAAATCACCGGCCAAAAAGCATCCGCGCGTGGTGCTAAGAAATCCATTGCCAGCTTTAAGGTCAGGCAAGGTGAGGTTGTCGGCCATTCGGTTACCTTGCGTGGCCAAAAAATGTATGACTTTTTGAATATGCTTTTGAATATCGCGATGCCGCGCATCAGAGACTTTAAAGGTTACAGCGAAAAATCTTTGGACAATATGGGCAATCTTACGATTGGCATCAGGGAGCATGTTATTTTCCCGCAAACTGCCGATGAAGAAGCGCGGGACATCTTTGGTTTTTCTGTTACTATTCAAACTACCGCTAAAAACAAGGCAGAAGCTCTGGCTTTCTTTCGGGCAATCGGTTTTCCCTTTAAGAAATAATTTCTCCTTACTTTCGTGGGGCAATTTTTTTAAGCGTTTTGCCCCATTTGCTTAATTTATTTTTTAAAAACGCGAATTAAAGTTTTATTTTGGGTATCTTGTTGAAGTCTCAAAAAATGATAGCTATTATCTCAGACAGCCATGATAATCTCGCTAATTTGGAGGAGTTTCTAAAACAAGCGAAGATATATAGAGTTGGCACTATTATTCACTGTGGTGATGTAACGACCCCGGAATGTTTGGAGTGGTTGGTTGAAAATTTTAAGGGTGTGATAAAAGTGGTTTGGGGGAATATGGAAATTAGGCCGGAAGAGTTTAAAAATATTGAGGGAAAACATCACCGCTTGGAAATTTTTGATGAAATTGGTCTTTGGGAAACGAAGAGCAAAATTGGCAAACTCAAAATAGCCTTTAGCCATAAACCAGAAAAGGCTGAACGACTGGCAGAAACTGGGCGTTACAGCTATGTTTTTTATGGGCATACGCACAAACCCTGGTTATCAACGACGGAGGAGGGCGTTATTCTCGCTAACCCTGGCACCATTGGTGGGGTCTTTTCTGAACCGACCTATGCTCTCTTGGATTCAACTACGGGTAAATTAGAACTAAAAAAGCTGTTTGTCTAAGCGTTTGAGAGCGCTTGCCGCCCCGGCTTTAATTGACAGGGGTGACTCTTCTTGTTAGTATAAAGAGTGGCTCGTAGAGCCTTATTAGTTTGCTATGGCCAAAAAATCAGTAATTGCCAGATCAAAGAGAGAACCGAAATTTGCCTCCCGTGTGGTTAGGCGCTGTTTTCGGTGCGGTCGAAAAAAGGCATATATGCGGGACTTTGGTCTCTGTCGTATTTGCTTCCGTGAATTGGCTAACGACGGGAAAATTCCCGGTGTTCGTAAGTCATCTTGGTAAATCAAAGCTATGATAACTGATCCAATTTCAGATTTTTTAATTCAGCTAAAAAACGCCAGCCGTGTTGGCAAAGAATCGGTGGTGGTGCCCAGTTCCAAATTAAAGCTAGAAATCGCCAACTTGCTTGAACGCGAGGGTTACCTGAAGAACGTGGCGCAAAAAGGCAAAAAGGTTAAAAAATATTTATACTGCGAAATTGTTTACAATGGCAAAGAGGCCAAGCTAAAAGACGTGTCGCGCGTTTCAAAACCGTCACGACGAATTTATGTTAAGACAGCGGAACTCAAGCCAGTTCGTCAAGGTTATGGTTTGGCGGTAGTTTCTACGCCCCGGGGTGTGATGACCGAAAAAGAAGCTAAACAACAAAAGGTTGGCGGAGAACATCTGTTTAATATTTGGTAGTTTTTTGTTTTTAAATTTTAATCTTTGTATTTTAAATTATTATTATGTCGCGAATAGCCAAACAACCGATAGACTTGCCGCAAGGCACCAACGCCAAACTGGAGAAAGGCGCGGTTTTGGTAACCGGTCCGCTCGGCTCGCTTTCGCGACGTGTGCATTCTGACGTTAGTATTTCGCTGTTGGCGGACAACAAAGTTAAGGTGGAGCCGGCTCACCGTTCCATTTCGGCAGATGCTCTTTCCGGCACTTTTGCTTCTCATGTCAAAAATATGATTGAGGGCGTGACCAAAGGTTATGAGAAGAAATTGTTAATTGAAGGAGTTGGTTTCCGTTTTGCGGTGAATGGCAACAATGTTAAGTTGGATTTGGGCTTTTCTCACCCGGTGATGTTGTCCATCCCGGAAGGTCTAAAAGTGGTCGTGGAAAAAAACCTGATGACGATTTCGGGGATTGATAAAGAATTGGTTGGTGAATTTGCCGCTAAAATCCGTGCTCTCAAAAAGACCGAACCTTATAAGGGTAAAGGCATTAAATATATTGACGAAGTTCCACAACGCAAACAAGGCAAGAAGGCGACAGCTTAGTTTTTGATAAAAGTATGAGAACAATCAGAATAAAAACTAAAGAAGAGAAACGAAAGCGCCGTCAAGCGCGAATTAGAACGAAAATTTCAGGTTCGGCTGTTTGCCCGCGGCTGGCGGTTTTTAAGTCTAATAAACACATGTTTGTTCAATTGATTGATGATGTTGCCGGCAAGACCTTGGTCTCCGCGAGCGACCAAGAGATAAAAACTGAAAAAGGCAAAAAAGTTGATTTTGCCAAAGTGGAAACAAGCAAGGCGATTGGTCGGTTAATTGCGGAAAAAGCCTTGGCCCAAAAAATTAAAGAAGTGAAATTTGACCGCGGTGGTAACCGATTTATGGGTCGAATTAAGGCCATTGCCGACGGCGCTCGTGAAGGTGGTCTTAAATTCTAGATTTAAATAATTTTATGGAAACGACTAAAACGACAACTGGAAATAAGAAAGTCTTTGCCCCTCGCGGCCGTCGCCCGGGACGCCGTTTTGGCGAGAGGGAAAAGCCGGAGTTTGACCAAAAAGTCATCAACGTTCGCCGCGTGGCGCGGGTCATGGCTGGAGGTCGCCGTTTCAGTTTTTCAGTCGTGGTTGTTGCCGGTGACCGTAATGGCCGCGTTGGAGTTGGGATTGGCAAGGCCGGCGACACCTCACAAGCGATAGAAAAAGCTTACAACAAGGCCAAAAAGCAAATGATTAAAGTGGCTTTGACCAGCAACAAATCCATTCCGCATGAAGTGGAGGCCAAGTTCAAATCGGCGCGAATCAGTCTTCGCCCAGCCCCAGGCCGTGGTTTGGTGGCCGGCAGTTCTGTCAGAATTGTGCTTGGTTTGGGCGGTGTCAAAGACGTGAATGCCAAAATTGTTTCTCGCAGCAAGGATAAGTTAAATATTGCCCAAGCGACAATTAAGGCTTTGCAAGAAGTGAGCAAGGGCAAAAAATAAAAAACAACATGCAGATTCAAGATGTAAAACGAAATACGCCCCAAAAAAAATCTCGCCAGATTGGTCGAGGTGGCAAACGTGGCACGACCGCAGGCCGTGGCACCAAGGGTCAAAAAGCCCGCGCGGGTAACAAAATTCGTCCCAACCTTCGCGACCAAATAAAGAAGATTCCTAAGTTGCGAGGTTACAAATTTCAGTCTAAGAACGAAAAGCCGACTCCGGTCAATTTGGAAACAATTGAAAAATTGTTTGTCGACGGCGCCAGTGTTAATCCAGCGTCTTTGGCTGAGAAAAAAATTATCAGTCGAAAGGGCGGTCGTTTCCCGCAGGTCAAAGTTTTGGGTGGCGGCACTATTGCCAAGAAGGTTTCCGTTTCTGGTTGCTTGGTTTCCGCGGCGGCGCGTGAGAAAATAGAGAAAGCGGGCGGCAAGATTAATTAATGGGAAAAGGAGAGGCTGACGTTTGTTTCATTTAATAATCCATGTTTGCGACTTTTTTAAACAAATTCAATCTTATTCTGTCGGAACGCAACTTACGCAATCGGATTTTGTTTGTGGTGACCGCCTTGGCCGTGTTTCGTTTGGGGGCGTCAATCCCAATACCGGGCGTTGAAGTTTTTCAATTGGAAAGATTTTTGGCGGAAAACCAATTCCTCGGTTTGTTGAACGTTTTTTCCGGCGGTGGCTTGTCTACCCTCTCCATTTTTATGTTAGGCGTTGGGCCATACATTACCGCTTCAATTATTATGCAACTTCTGACCTTCGTCTTCCCGTCTCTCAAGCAGTTGTTTCACGAAGAAGGTGAAGCTGGACGCCGCAAGGTGGCTCAATACTCACGCCTGCTAACCGTCCCCTTAGCGGTGATTCAAGGTTTGTCTCTGCTTGTTTTGTTGGAAAGGCAAGGTGTTTTGATGAATTTGACAATGTTTGACCGAGTGACAAATATTTTTGTGGTGGTCGCCGGTTCCCTCTTGGTTACTTGGATTGGTGAATTGATCACCGAATTTGGGATTGGCAACGGTGTTTCGTTGTTGATTTTTGCCGGTATCGTGTCGCGTTTTCTGCCGACGTTAATGCAACTATGGTTGACTTTTGATATTGCGCAAGCACCGATGTATTTGGTGTTTGCCTTGATTGCCCTTATCATTGTTGCGGCCGTGGTTTTTGTGACGGAAGCGGAAAGGCCCATTCCGGTAACTTATGCCAAGCGAGTGCGGGGGATGAAGATGTATGGCGGGATGTCTACTTATTTGCCGATTCGGGTTAATAACGCCGGCGTGATGCCAATAATCTTTGCCTTGTCTATTTTGCTTTTTCCCCAGATGATTTTCGGTTTTTTAGCTGGTTATGATAATGAATTTATCAGCAACGTGGCTTCTTTCATCAACTCGCTTTTAAATAACAACTGGCTTTACGCCGGCCTTTACTTCTTGTTGGTGTTTGCCTTCACTTATTTTTACTCGGCAGTAACTTTTGACCCAGAAGCGATTTCTACCAATTTACAAAAAAATGGCGCCTTCATTCCTGGTGTTCGCCCAGGGCGTTCCACGGCCGAATATTTATCTAAGATTTTAACTAGATTGACTTTAATTGGGGCGATTTTCTTGGGTTTTGTCGCGGTGTTGCCAATCTTGTTGCGCAGTTTGACGGGGATTGCTTCTTTGTCGATTGGCGGTACCAGTCTTTTGATTGTTGTTTCGGTGGCGCTTGAGTTTGTTAAACAAGTTGATGCTCAAGTTTCAATGCGAGAATACTAGTCTAAGGCGGATTAAACGCAGATTGCTGCTGATAAAACGCCGACATGATGGATTGTCGAGGCTAGATTTTAGAGGTTGCAATATAATAATCCCTGATACCGCTCTTTGTTAATTTGGCTCCGGGAGTTTTTTGCTTTTCCTCTTAAAATATGCGAAAATTTGAATTATGAACACCTTAAAAACCTTTATTTTCATAGGTCCTTCCGGTTGTGGCAAGGGCACTCAGGTTGAACTTTTAATCAAACATTTGACGCAAACTGGCGATATTTCAACGGAACGGCCGGTGCTTCACTCTGAATCGGGGAAACGTTTCCGCGATTTTGTTAAGCAGGACGATTTTATGGCCGGCAAAACCAAATTAGCGATGGAGCGGGGCGAACGTTTGCCGGACGCTTTGGCGGTCTGGAATTGGACGGGTTATTTAATAGAACATTACACTGGCCGAGAACACTTGATTTTTGACGGCTCCCCACGTTCTTTGCTAGAGGCCAAAGCGTTAGATACGATACTCTCATTTCTAAAACGTGAACGGGCGGTAGTTATTTTCCTTGATGTTTCGGCCGAAGAATCAATTAAGCGTCTTTTGAAGCGTGCTACTGAGCAGGGTCGGGCTGACGATGATTTGGAGGAAATCAAACGACGCTTGGATTGGTTTGAAAAAGATGTGCGCCCGGCGCTTGAATACTATGAAAAAGAATCTGCTCATTTGTTTTTGAAAATAAATGGCGAGCAAAGCCGAGAAAAGATTCACGAAGATATTAAAGCGCGGCTGGCCGAGGCACCAAAGGCGTGATGATTACTTTAAAAACCAAAGAAGAGATAGAAATCTTAAAAGAGGGCGGGCGGCGGTTGGCGGTTATTTTACGTCAAGTGGCCGAGTTAGTTAAACCGGGGACAGAGACTGTTATTCTTGATGACTTGGCGCTGGGGTTGATTCGTCAGGGTGGCGACGACCCGGCCTTTCTTAATTATCGGCCATCCGGTTCACGCTTGGCCTATCCGGCGTCTCTTTGTGTATCGGTGAACGAAGAAATAGTTCATGGGTTGCCAGGAAAAAGAGTTTTGCAAGCAGGTGACATTGTCGGGCTTGATTTGGGGCTAAAGCACAAAGGCCTCTTTACTGATATGGCAGTAACGGTGCCAGTAGGCAAAGTTGGACGTGAAGATCAAAAATTAATCAGGGTTGCGGCTAAGGCGCTAGAGATTGGGATTGGGGCCGTTAAACCGGGCGGACGGGTCGGCGATATTAGCGTAACCATTCAGCGATATGTAGAGAACGAAGGCTTAAACGTAGTGCGCGAACTGGCCGGTCATGGGGTAGGGTATGCGGCGCATGAAGATCCATTTATTCCTAACTACGGACGACCGGGCACCGGCGAAAAACTGAAGCCGGGTATGGTTTTGGCGATTGAGCCGATGGTTACGGCCGGTTCGGGCAAAATTGTTTTGGAAGCTGATGATTTTACTTTTAGCACCAAGGGAGGCGAAAAAAGCGCCCATTTTGAAAAAACTGTGGTTGTTACAGGAAAAGGAGCCTTGGTTTTAACCAAATAATTATAAAGATTATAAGTATTTTAGAAATTGTATCATGCAAAACCCAAAAGAAGAAAAAACTTTTTTGATGATTAAACCGGATGGAGTTCGGAAAGGTTTGGTTGGTGAGATTATCAAGCGTTTAGAACAGCGCGATTTAAAAATCATGGCGCTTGAAATGTTTCAACCGACAGTTGAAAAAATTGATAACCATTATCCCAAGGATGAAAATTGGCGGCGGCGTTTGGGCCAAAAAACTTTGGCTACTTATGAAAAATATGGCTATGACCCGATTGAAGAGCTGGGCACAAACGATGACCTGGTCATCGGGAATAAAGTGCGCGACTGGCTTATTGATTATATGACCTCGGCCCCTTTGGTGCGGATGGTTGTCCAAGGCGTCCACGCGGTCAGCATGGTGCGAAAGATTGTTGGTCCGACTATTCCCTCCACCGCGGAAATGGGCACGATTAGAGGCGATTTTTCGGCCGATTCACCGGCTTTAGCTAACCGCGAGAAGAGAGCGGTTATGAATTTAGTTCACGCTTCAGAAACGGCCGAGGAAGCGGAACACGAAATAAAGCATTGGTTTGGCGATTCGCCGATCTATGATTACAAACGGTTTGGGGTCGATGAATAGGCAGGGATATAAGGGGCTATTTTAGCTCCTGACTTCTCTTTTTGCGACTTTGTTAAATCGTGGATAAATTTTTGATTAAAATCTTATATTCCAATTCTTCGGTCCCGCTTGAAGCCTTTGGTGAATAGACATATAATGAGGTCAGGTTGTTTGGAGAATATTTTCTAGCTTAAAACTTATATTTAGGGAGTCTCATATTCCAACGGGCCGTGGTCAGTTGTTGCGGACACCCACCTAGATTTTTTCTAGGGAATATAACCTCCGAATAACCTCGTAAAACAACCCCTCGGGGTTGTTTTACTTTTTATTAAAATTTGTTGGTGAAGAACCAGAGGGAAAGGTGTTTATTTTCGGATTTTGTCATAATATTGGAGGCAGAATACTATTGAAATCAAGAAAATAGAGCTTAAATTAAAATTTGTCGCTGGGCCATGAATTTGTTAAAATTAGGGGGTGAAATTTAAGGGTTTTTTTATTTTGAGCCTAATCTTGTTTGCCACCATTGTCTTATTGGATTTTTTTGCTTTTAAATATTTTTTGTATTGGCATTTTCGCTGGTTTGATAAACCGATGCATTTTTTAGGCGGTTTCTTGGTGGCTTTAGTGGCGCTGCAACTTTATTTTGCCCTGTCAACTAGGCCTCTAACTGGTTGGCGGCTTGTGGCCCTAAGCGTCTTTCCGGCCCTCCTGGTTGGTTGTTTATGGGAACTTTTTGAATTTACCGCCGAAAGGTTTTATTTTTCAGCTATAACCTTAAAGACGTTCGGGATGCTTTATGGTGGTTGGCGAGACGCTTTGCGCGATTTGTTTTTTGACTTGCTTGGTTCGTTGTCGGCGGCCAGTTTATTTATCACTAATTTAATATGGATAAAAAGAAAACCCGTATAGATTTTTTCGGCGGCGCCGAAAGCGTAACCGGCTCAAACTTTTTGGTTACTGACAACAAAACCGATTTAAAAATTTTAATTGATTGTGGTTTATTCCAAGGCCCGTCTGCTTTGGAAGACTTGAATTATGAATCTTTTCCATTTGAACCGGCGCAAATTGACTTTCTTTTAGTAACTCACGCGCACCTAGACCACATTGGCCGAATTCCCAAATTGGTTCGTGACGGTTTTTCAGGCAAAATTTATTCCACGCCGCCGACCAAGGAAATTTCGGAATATAGTTTTTTTGACAGTTTGAATATTCAAAACAAAAGCGGTGGCGATGACAAAGATAAAATCTTGTTTAATGAACAAGACATAAAAAAAACTTTGGCGCTGTGGGAAACGGTTGAATATGATCGACCTTTCAATTTGGGAGAGTATCAAATTGTAGCGAAAGATGCCGGTCATATCCTCGGTTCAACAATGTGGGGGATTTCACGCAATGGCCGTTCTTTGATTTTCACCGGTGACCTGGGCAATTCCCCATCCAATCTTCTAAAAGATACCGAACCTCTTGGCCCGGTCAATTATGTGGTGATGGAAAGCGTTTACGGCGACCGTAACCACGAAGGCAAAAAGGCGCGCAGAAGCTTGTTAGAAGACGTGATAGAAGAAACAATGGAAAAAGGCGGCACCTTGATGGTCCCGGCTTTTTCCATTGAACGGACGCAACAGATTTTGTATGAGATAGAGGGGATGATGGAGAATTCGCGGATTCCGTTGGTACCAGTTTTTCTGGACTCTCCTTTCGGTATTGAGGTAACTAGAATTTATAAAAAATACGCTAAATATCTCAACGACGACGTGCGGGATTCAATAGAAAGCGGCAATGAAATTTTCCGTTTCCCACAATTACAAATGACTCTTAGCACAGAACAATCAAAAGCGATTTTCAACGCTAACCCACGTAAAATCATCATCGCCGGCTCCGGTATGTCTACTGGCGGTCGAATTTTACACCATGAAAAACGCTACCTATCAGACCCTAAGAGCACGCTTCTTTTGATTGGATATCAGCAAGTTGGCACTTTGGGACGTCTGATCCAGGATGGCGCGAAAACAATAAAGATTATGGGTGAAGAAATCCCCGTCAATGCCCGAATTGCGGTGATTCACGGCTACTCCTCTCACAAGGATTCCGACCACTTGCTTCACTTTGTGGATGAATCGGCTGATACTTTGGAAAAGGTTTATTTGGCGATGGGCGAACCCAAGTCCGCGCTTTTTTTGGCTCAGCGAATTCGTGATTATTTGGGAATTGACGCGCGGGTGCCAAAGGCCGGGGAGAAGGTGGAAATTGACGTTTAGTTTTTATAAAGATAGATGTTAAAATTATAGTATAAAAAATGGGGAAAATAGATTACAATGATTCGCGCAACGCTCACCGTCGTATAAAAATTTGTGTCTCGGGGGCGGCTGATACAACCCACTGTGGTGATGGGGCTTTGGATATTGCTAAAGAATTGGGGCGAGAGATTGTTCGTCAGGGAGCGGTAATTGTGACTGGCGCGACAACTGGTTGGCCGTTATGGTCCACAATTGGCGCCAAGGAAGAAGGCGGTTTGTCCATTGGTGTTTCGCCGGCCTCTACCGAAAAGGAGCACGTGGAGGAGTGGGGTTTGCCGATAGATTATTTGGACGTGATTATTTATACTGGCCAAGGTTTTTCGGGACGAGATATTTTGTTGACCAGGACAACGGATGCTGTTATTTTGGGTTGCGGCCGAATTGGAACAATCCACGAGTTTACGGTCGCGTTTGAGGACGGGAAACCGATTGGCATTTTGGAAGGATGTTGGGACACCGACGAAACCCTAAAGACAATCTTGGAACGGGGCCATCGTCCAAATGATAAAATTGTTTTTGATAGCGACCCCAAAAGACTGGTGGCCAAGATTATAGAAATGGTGGAGACGGACAAAGAAAGATTGAACAAAGAGGGGCTAATGAAGGGGATACAAAGTCAGGATGGAGTGAAGAGGGGGTGATTTGACTGTAAAAGTTTTGTTAAAATAACCAAAAAACGCCCCTAGGGGCGTTTTTTATTTTGGTTATATTTTGGTTATTTAACACTAGAGACGATTTCCGCAAAAACGGTTGGCTCATTTTCGGCCAGGTCGGCCAACATTTTGCGATTTAAAGCGATATCTTTTTTCTTGAGTAGACCAATAAATTGGCTGTAAGACAAATCATATTCACTGAGAGCGGCGCCAATCTTAATATTCCACAAACGGCGGAAGTCGTTTTTCTTGTCGCGACGATGGGTGAAAGCATAAACACCGGCCTTGGTGACTGCCACTTTGGCCTCGCGTTCTTTGGTGCTACGGCCAAAACGGTAGCCCTTGGCCTTTTTTAGGACATTGCGGCGTCGCTTTTTTGAAATTACCCCTCTTTTAACTCTAACCATAGTTCGTGCTGTTTAAAAGTTTTTAAATTATTTGACTAAGTTTGGCAAATACTTGCCGATTTCTTTATTCTTGAGGTTAAGTCTGGTCTTGCGTTTGTTGGCAAGCTGTTTTTGACCACCTTCTTTGGCGTTAAAATGGTTCTGGCCGGGTTTGCGGACAAGTAATTTGCCATTCTTGGTAATCTTCATCCTTTTGGTTAAAGATTTGTTGGTTTTGATGCTCATATTTTTATACTAAGTTGGCCTGCCTTTGGGTTGTTTAGAAATCGGCCTCCAAAGGCCGTTTAAAATCTAACCGTTTGGTAATCTGGCTAACCAGTCAACTATAGCTTAAAAAGCTTTTTTTGTCCAATTTTTTAGGCGGCTTGGTCGGTTCCTTCGGTCGGGTCTTGTTTTTTGCTTTTTGTTCTTTCCACGATTACGGTTAAACCCTTGGGACTTTTTTGGGGCGGATTAGCCAGTTTATATTCTTCGGTAATTAGATTGAGAATTCGTTGGAGTCTTTCTTTTAGAAAATTAAAATCAAAATATTTGGTCCGACCGGGCAAAAAGAGGTCAATTTTGACGCGATGGCCTTCTTTGAGAAAGGCAGAGACCTTTTTGGCTTTTAGAGCCAAATCGTGTTCGCCGGTCCCGATTTTGATTTGGAGGGATTTGGTTTCCGTGGTGTGGCCCTTAGCTTGTTTTTGTTTTTTTTGTTCCAGATACTGGTATTTGCCGTAAGACATAATTCGAGCGACGGGCGGCTGGGCATTTGGGGAAACTTCTATTAAGTCTAACTCGCGCTCATGGGCAATCTCTATCGCCTTGGAAAAAGGCAAAACACCCAAATTGTTTCCTTCTTCGTCAACGACACGCAATTCAGCGGCTCTTATTTGGTTGTTGATACGGGTGAAATTCTTCAAGTTTATTTATGATTATTGGTTAGATTATAGCAAAAAACACGAAAAAGTAAAATTAAAAACTTAAATTGCAAAATAGTTCTAAAATTCTAATTTTTAAACTTTCCGTTTTCCATTTTCTTTGTGTTATTATTAAATCATGGCTAATCTGGTAGAAAACAAAAAAATCCGCTTGAATTATGAGATTTTGGAAGAATATGAAGCGGGAATAGAGCTTTTGGGGGGCGAGGTCAAGGCGCTTAAGGACGGGCGAGGTTCGTTGGACGGCGCGCGGGTCATAATTCGCGCTGGAGAAGCTTTTTTGTTGGGTTTTCATATCCCGCCTTACCAGCCGAACAATGCCACTGGCGCTTATGAACCGGAGCGGACCAGGCGGCTTTTATTGACTCGGAAAGAATTGAAAGAACTGACAGGCCGAGCCGAACAAAAGGGATTGACAATTGTTCCTATTTCGGTGTATAATAAAAAGAGGTGGTTAAAGGTTAAAATTGCAGTTGTCCGAGGCAAAAAAAAGTTTGATAAACGTGAATCGCTCAAGAAAAAAGAAGCCAAGCGTGACATCGCAAGAGACATCAGCCGCCACCTCAAGGGTTAGGACATTGAAAAACATGTACACGGTTTATATTCTTTACAGTCATAAAGATAAAAAATTATACACCGGTTGTACTTCAAATATTGAAAAGAGGGTGAAAAGTCATAATTCGGGTTCTGTTATACATCCTAGAAGGATGTTTTAGGGGAGTGTTTGGCTTAGACGAGTAGCCTCTCCTTGGTTTGTATGTGGAGTTTTGGATAACTCCTGAAACTGTCCAAAAACAGTCAAATGCCAAAGCATCTGACACGCAAGGTGTGGCTTCGCCATACTTTGTTCCGGCCTTCGCTTTAGCGTAATTGCCGGTGTCCTCTTAAACCAAACGTCTGATAGGTTTTTGAGGGCAGAATAGCTTTCAGACTGGCTTAGTCGGTTTGTTCCGTCCGACTGGCGAGAAACAGGAAATCGACCAAAATGTTTTTTGTTCATTTAAGAGCATTTTGGTTTAAAACAAATAAATGTTCTAAACATATAGATTGACCAAAGAAAACTATTTGCACGGGGGTTCGATTCCCCCCACTTCCACTGCTACGAAAAACAGCCTGCGAGAGCGGGTGTTTTTTGTTTGTGGAAGTGGGGCGAGCAAGCTGCTGGGCTTGTGTGGGGCTTGGGCCAAATTTTTTTCTTTGTTCTTGGTTTTTTCATGTTGCTAAGTTAAAAAATAAAAAGAAAAAAGTAATGTTTATTTCAGTCAAAGCTTTGTCTGAAACCAGGTCTTAGCCCGGCTTAATCGCCAAAGGAGGCAAACGCCATGCCAATACAATTTTCGATTTCAGCCAAGCCCTTGTTCCAGACCACCACCTCGTTATGTCTTAGGTCTGGTCATGATTGGTCTCTGCCGGTCATGCGAGGCGGCGGTCTTGTTCAGGTC
>Ga0208196_1001877_pt1 | contig 20887 bp, 19 predicted proteins | sample AD_JPNNA7_MetaG_FD_184443 | JGI IMG/M metagenome (GOLD analysis project Ga0208196, IMG submission 184443) | Active sludge microbial communities of municipal wastewater-treating anaerobic digesters from Japan - AD_JPNNA7_MetaG (SPAdes) (version 2) | ecosystem: Engineered > Bioreactor > Anaerobic...
TGACTTTATTTTTTATTTTATTTACAATAATATTAATGATATACCATATTCATAGTTAATCGGGGTTATTATAATGGAACATATAAAAAAAGTTCGCTGGTTATTAATTATAATGGTAATTATTGGTGCTATGTACCTTACGTATGCATATCCAGATCAGGTTTTTAGAAGCAATGAATTTATACAGAGCGATATATCTCCTGATAGATTACAGTTTATGCCTGTCACAGAAGATTTTAGGAATTATTTTGTTCTTCAATGTATCAATAATACTACTTCAATTTTAATAGGAGATTTTACAGGCACTGAAAAGAATATTAGCCTGGCAAAAGATACTAATGGCGATGGAAAACTTGATGAAGTATTTGAATATTTTCCTGAAATAAAGAAATTAACGACCCCGCTTAAGCCCACAACTGCATTTTTTTCAGGTATTGAAACATTAAAAAAAGATATAATTCTGGGTGATATTTACGCAGTAAACTATGCCTATAAAATGAACTCGCTGCCACTTTTAAAAGCTAAATTGAAAAGCGGAAGGGATGTTTTCAAGTTTAAGCATGGATATTCGGTAAAAATTTATGATCCGGATGCTCCAACAACCATAATGGGCGAATATTTCTTTGGTAAAAAAGAAGGGAAATACGATCTTATCTTTAGTACGTATTACTATAAACTTTACCGGACTAAAATATCTCCACCACTCAGCTATTCAGTTTACTGTAAGGATACAACCGATAAATATATCGCTGAAATTGTAGAAGAACTTTTAAAAATAGTACAATAATAGTTTATGCTCCGCTATTTTTTGCCTTCTTGTCGCTTGTGCAGCACCTCAACCATTTTTACAAACAGAGCATAAAAGTCCTGTAACTCATCCTGCTTGCGCAGTGAACGTGGGTTAGGGATAATGCCGTTAATTATATCATTAAAATAATTTGACATAACATATAATGGCCCTGCTATCTTATGCGTTTTCCTGATTAATATAAAGTATAATAGCACCCCTTGAAGGATTACAAAACCTATAATAATAAGTAAAAGGATATTGTTCAGTGATATAATCTTTTTAATGGTATCAATATTTTTAACATGATCATTGGCAATATTTGATATAGCCAGCTTTTGTTCTGAATCATGGGGTGATTGTGAATAAGCAATTAAAGCTTCAACGATATTATCCTGAATTTGAATGATGTGGATTAATCGTTTATTATTATATGCTGCATTTACTCCTATTGCAGCAATTATGATAGCGACAATAACAAATATGATGCCTATGACAGAAAATGTAGTCTTGAGCTGAAATTTTTTGTTTATAATATATTGCTTTCTCTTTTTCATATGTATAACCTTTTATACAAGTAAATTTTAAACCGCTATAATAGCTGTGAATAAATAATAAACTAATTTTATTTTATGTCAATCTTAAAATTTGAAATAATATAAAAAGTTGTGTAATATATTCATGTCAATCAGCATCCTGAAAAAACAACGCAGTGGAAATCCTATTACATTTGTTAACGAACCGTCAATTTTCTGGATAATATCATCCCCATATTCCTGGGCTGCATAGCTTCCGGCCTTATCCAAAAAATTTATTTTTGATAGATAGTTTTTTATATCAGATGATGGAAGCAATTTGAAATTCACATTGGTAATTTCATAATCACTGTGTTTTTGGTTATGATGTCCATGTTTGTATGCCATGCTAATAGATGAAATAACCTGATGTGTTCTGCCTGATAATTTTAACAGCATGGAGTATGCATGTTCCTCATCATATGGTTTCCCTAAAATTTCATTGTCGATAGTTACGATAGTATCGCATGCAATAATTAATGCATGTTCGTATGTTACTTTATGATATATGTCCATTAATTTATGGAAAGCAATGCGTTTAACAAATTCTAACGGTGCTTCGCCATGGTGTGGTGTTTCCACTATGTCAGGATGGATAATAGTAAAATCCTGAAATAAATTATTTAGTAAAGATTTTCTTCTAGGGGATGATGAACCAAGTACAATGTTTATCACTGTTATTTCAATACTACTTTTTCATTAAGTTTATAGACGCGGGTCACATTTCTTATCTGTTTTAGCCTCTTGATAATATCATTCAGATGGTTAATGCCCTTAACTTCAAGTACAAATTTTAGCATTGCCTGATCTTTTGCCACCAATGAGGCTTCAGCTTTTATAATATTTGTTTTTGTCAGTGAAATTTCATCGGCAACATCTTTCAGAAGATTTGGTCTATCCATTGCTTCCACTGCCAGTTTTACGGGATAGGTACTTTCCGATTGTTCCCATTTTATATCAACAAAACGCTCACTTTCATTCTGCAATCGCAGCAGAGAAGGGCAGTTCCTTTTGTGAACGGTTATTCCTCTGCCCCGGGTAATAAATCCAATAACATCATCCCCCGGGATTGGCTGACAACATTGTGAAAGCTTAATCATCACATTGCTTGTACCCTCAATGGTGATGCCAACCTTTTTTTTGTTTGTATAGCTTTTAATTTTGACAAGCTCTTTTTCAGGGATGCTAACATTGGCAATTTTTCCTTTTTTATCTTTATCACTTTCTTGCTTATCTTCCTTTTCAAGGTGCTCATCTTCTATTTCAACATTTTTGCGCAGCCAATTTCTTATTTTATACCGTGCATTGGATGACTTAACAAATTTAAGCCATGAAGGTGATGGGTGCCCCTTTTTACTGGTTAATATTTCAATAATATCACCGCTTTTTAATTCAGTTTTTAAGGGAACTAATTGATTATTAACTTTTGCACCTGCACAATGATTCCCGATTTCTGTATGTATTAAATAGGCAAAATCTACCGGCGTTGAACCTTTTGCCAATTTAATAATTTTACCTTTTGGGGTAAATACAAAGATTTCATCTTCATAGAGGTCCATCTTTAATTCTTTAATAAATTCACGGGTATCCCGTACCTCATTTTCCCATTCGTGAAGGTTGTTAAGGATAGTTATACTTTTATATTTTGGTGTAAATGATTTAATCCCTTCTTTATACATCCAATGCGCTGCAATACCCATCTCAGCCGTGGCGTGCATATCCCATGTGCGTATCTGTATCTCCAGCGGGTGGCCATCAGGACCAATGACCGTGGTATGTAATGATTGGTACATATTGGATTTAGGGACAGCAATATAATCTTTAAATCGTGATGGGATAGGTGTCCATATAGTATGGACAATACCTAAAATTCCATAGCAATCTTTAACCTCGTTAGTAATTACTCTCACTGCTCTGAGGTCAAATATATCGTCAAATGTTCTCCCCTGCTGAAGTTTTTTGAAAATTGAGTAAAGGTGTTTTATCCTTCCCTGGACCTGAGCTTCAATGTTAAGCTTTTTTAATCGATGTAGTAAGGTATTGCGTACAGTGTCAATATACGATTCCAGCTCAGTTCTGCGTGCTTTGATGTGTTCAAGTATGGCTTGATAGTCGTCAGGATATAATACTTTGAATGCTAAATCTTCCAATTCTGAACGTATTTGGGACATCCCCAATCGTCCGGCTAATGGAGCATAGATATCAAGTACTTCCTGAGCTATATATTTTTGCTTATTCTCGGGCTGAAACATTATTGTGCGCATATTATGCAGTTTATCAGCAAGTTTGATAATAATGACGCGGGGGTCCTGAATAGTAGCTAAAAGCATTTTCCGTAATGTTTCCGCTTGTTCTTTTTGCTTGGTGTGCTTTTTTAACGATGAAATTTTTGTTACACCGTCTACAAGCAGTGCAACCTCATCTCCAAATAGTTCTTTTACTTTATTTATATCTATAGGGGTATCTTCAACAGTGTCATGCAGCAAAGCAGCAATGATGGTTGTCTCATCCATTTTTAAATTAGCTAAAATAATTGATACTTCCATGGGATGAACAATGAAAGGCTCGCCTGAAAGACGTTGCTGATTTTTATGAGCCTCATTGGCTGTTTCGTAAGCTCTTTTTATAGTTTCAATATTTGCATTGATGCTATTTGACTGGATAGCACCTATTAATGTGTCAATATCGCGACTTTTTATTTTTAATTCTAAGGGCAACATATAGTTCAGGTAACCATTTACGATAGTTACTATTATTATAACAAAAATGTAATCAAATATCAATAATTAATTAGACAACCATAAAAACTAATTTTACCTTTTGAAATAAATAAAGATAAACAGTTTGTTAATAGGTTTAAATAGTTGATACTGCCATACAATGCAACAGATAGCTTTTAGAGATTACTCATGCTGGTGAAAATTTTTAAGCAGCAGTACTCATGGATTTATGTGTGTTGATAGAGAATTACTATCGCACAAACATGATCTACGAAAGTTATTATCCGTTCAGTGCAAAGAATTATCGTGTAAATGGTACGTGGTGAACTATAAAAAAAATGCTACAATAAAAATTAAAATTTCCGATGAATATAAATGGTTAATAACTAAAAGACACTCCTATTCGCACATTTACCGGGTTGAAGGCTTTTGCAGCAGGCACTCCTGCAAAAGCCTTATATTTTTTAGTAGCATCTACTCTTCAATTGTCTCAACTAAAAAAAGAAATTATCCGTTAATTAATGTATAATAATTATTATGATAGTGTTAATCAACGAAACAAATCCACAAAAACGCTTTATCAAGAAAGCTAAAGAGGTTCTTGAAGAAGGCGGTATTGTCATCTTCCCGACAGATACCGTGTATGCGTATGGATGTGATATCAATGATAAGCGTGCCATTAAACGTTTATATCAAATAAAAAAAATTCCAGTGAACAAACCATTGAGTTTTATATTTTCTGATATATCCGAGATATCAAAGTTTGTACGGAATGTATCTGATAGTGCATTTAAAATTATGAAAAAAGCATTTCCCGGTCCCTATACGTTTATTTTTCAAGCATCAAAACTGGTTCCAAAAATAGCTATCACCAATCAAAAAACAATAGGTGTCAGGATACCAGATAACCAGATAGCTCTGGAACTTGAGCATGCATTAGGTCACCCTATCATGACAGCAAGTGTCAGCACAAAAGAGGGAAATTATGTCATTGACCCGGTTGATTTGGATAAAGAATACCGGAATGCGGTTGATATGATACTGAGTTGTGGAGCAAAGACGAGTGAACCTTCAACAGTTGTTGACTTTACAACCGGTAAGGCTCAGATTGTCCGTAAAGGAAAAGGACCACTTTTTTTTATTGAGGAGGAGTAGTTTACCATGGATGCCTTTATCAGTTTTCTCATGAAATTACTTGCGATAGCTATTTATATTGCGATGGGTGCGCTGGTAGCATGGATATTTTATAGTCTGAAGCGGCGTGACCTCTTTGGCGGTTTTATTGGCGGTATGGTCATTGGGGTTATTGGAGCACTTATAGGTGGATTTATTCTGGATAAATTTTTGCTTGATATTACCATAAAAATATTGCGCTTCCTGGTGTATGATACAGGTGTTAATATTATTGCAGCATTTATTGGTGGTTATGTTGCTGTTTATATTATGAATAAGCTCAATCATAATAAAGAACGGAAACGCTATTAAAAACACAGTTTTATTGCATCAATTAATTTCCCCGGCACAGACACCAGATACGGCATAGCCTGAGCAAAATCGTTAAATGGGCGTTGTACTATCATTGCTGATGCAGTCTTCTTCCCTATTCCGGGTATTGTTGCAAGAGCTTTTTGGGGAAGTGTGTTGATATTCACAGGATAAGGCAGGCATAATAATGAACGCTCCTGATGACCAACCACAATACAATCCAGAAAGCTATAGAGGGTAAGCTCCAGTGGAATTTTGGCAGTGATGGCGTAGCTTCTAATCTCTTTTGCATACGAATAACCCTGCACCTGTGAAAGCACAAACATATTTGCTATAACCGTGCCAGCAGGGTAAAGCTTTGTAATCATGGTATGGTCAATCTCATGTCGTATTTTTTGGCGATAATACCGGTAACGGTTTATCAATAGTTTGCTTTCTTTTTTTTGCTTTTGTGCGGCGATAGTTCCTGGAAATGGTACAAGGCTTCGTATATTAATACGTTTAACAAGTAATCCTTTGTGCAGTATTTCCTGTAAGGATTCATAATTTATCTTAAATGTATCAGCATGCTCACCAATAAGTCCATGGATGAGATTGATGCCGGGGAGAAGCCTGTGTATATCATTAACACGAGTACCGCCAATATCGTTGATAAGCTGTATTACCTCAATCAACTGATCTTTCTGCAATTTTAGATTATTCTTTTTGATAACAGCCGGGTCAAATGATTCTACTCCCAGGGCAAGCGTATCGCCGGCAGTCACCGATTGTGCCAGTACGTCAATGATGGCTGATGCTTCGTTTTTATAGTAATAGATGCTACCGGGATTTGCATTGTCAACGTTAAGCATGCTGATTTTTCCGCTTTCTTTTCGTTTCTGTAATTCATGGAAAAGGGAAATGATAGGCTGGGGATGTGGTCTTGGGAATCCATTGGTAATGTGGTGTAGCTGTGCTTTATACGAAATGATATCAGCCTGCCGTCCAATTCTAAAACGGGTAATACCCTGTTGTATCAGCGTATCAATTTCAGCTATTATATCTTCTTCCCGCCTGAAGTCAACAAATGAAAACAACCCCTCGGCACAAAATGAGCAATGCTGTTGTCGCGGGCATCCCCGGTAGGTTTCTATCTCAGCGATAAGGGTGGGGAATTGTGGATGTTCCTTCACCACCCTGCTGCCGTACACCGACCATCTGGCAAGGTTATCATAGGTGCGATAGTTATTGGTATAACAATTGTTGCCGGATGCTTTTTCAAATGCAAATTGTTCAATGTCGCCGGTAACCAGTATGGAATTGGGAAATGGTGCAACAAGATGCGCTATCATACCGCCTATAGCAAAATTTTGCTGTTTGTTTGCAGTGATGATTTTTTTTATTTCATCAAGGGTGCCAATGGAAAAACCCAGATATTTCCCGGGAACTATCGCCCCGCCAATACAAAAAACAATAGAATAATATTTGTGTAATACATACTCTGCAGTGCGCATATCATCGATGGTTATATAATCGATGGCATCTTCGTTGACACCAGCATCAACAAGCGCGCCATAAACATACCGCGGGTAGGGTGACACAAACGGTGGTACACCAAAACATGCTGGCTCATCAACATAACAGTCAAGGATACAATATCGTTTATTCATTGCAGTAATGAGGCTATAATGGTTTCAATTGGTTTTGTAAGATGAGGCTGTAATTTTTTTTCTACTGTTGCAATAACCTTTTTATTTTCAAGTATATTGTTATACCGTTCAGGTGTTGTGCCATATCGTTGTAAAAGGTCATCAATACGCCTGTCAACGCTTACAACTTCATCATGCATAACACGCTTATCAGCGTAGTAAACTATATCGGCTTCATTAAGGGGTGCATCGGGTGATGTATTGTTTAAATAAACATGCTGTCCTACAATGCTGGCTATTTCGGGATAGCCTAATGACTCAAGCAACTCTTTGCCTGATATATCATGCTTTTCTCCGGTTTTCAGTGCGCGTGATTTTGTAATGTCATGCAACAGCGCCGATGCAGAAACAAGCTCACGGTTAATGGTGATATCCCCGTTCAGGTTGTCAACCAGTGCAAGTGCAACCTTCTGAACCTGCAAAGAATGCTGCAGTACATTGGGTAATGTATTATAAAGTTCCAAAAGCTTTAAGCATTCATTGATATCAGGAATCTTCATAGCCCTGTCACATAGATTTAACACTATAAAAAACATCTGAACCATTATGTTTGATACTGCAGGGTAACAATCAGATCAATGAAATTTAAAAATATACTTAATGACTGTCATTGATTGTGCTTCTGCATATCGTGCAACATGTATAAACTGCTAAAGCATCGTAAAAAGCAAACATTATATGCAGTGTACAATCTCATTGCAACAAAAGGGTAGAATTATACCATAATGCTCTACAATGCCATTAATACAATATACATCCATCCATGGGTAACTTTCAATTTTTTTACAATTGAATGTTTGAGGCTCTGACCCCATTAAACCATACAACAATGTATTATATGTCTAAAAAAAAGATAGAGCCGATATCAATAGCGGGCAATTTTGACAGATAGATAATGTTTTTACCATGATTCCGTATAAAATCTTCTATAATTATTTTATCCGGATGCTTTGAAAAGATGCCGGTAACATAAACGGTGTCGTGGTATAGCCCGCTTGCACCTCCTATAAAACCGTATGGATATCCCGGAAGTGTAACAGTGCCAGGTTGTATCAGCAATGAGGCAATAGTATTATTCAAAGCAGCACGGTGTATGGTTTTATCAGATGTAATGATAGCGTGAGTATTGACAATGCAGGTGGAGCATTTTGAATACCCCTGCTTAACATGAATCAGGGGGACAGAGCAGCGGTGTAAAACCTCCTGTATTACAGTATCGGTTGCTTTTGTGTTATGAAAAGCTATTATTCCGGTGCATGCGCAGTTGTACGCACAGTCGTATGGATAGGCTGGTTGAACAATGCTCTGACCCCGTATGGGAATATACTGTGATTGGTGCAGCAGATTGATAATAAACCGTTCAATAGCAGGATTGTAGATAACAAAATGATGAATCATGCATAGTTGAATATCAGGATGACCGGCAATAGGACGCTGTACCGTGGTACATAGCGGAATGGTTACCGGAGTAAAGCCATGGCTCATAAGCCCTTCAACAATTGGTTTGGGCGTATCAGGATTAATAATTGCTATCATACCGCAACAATGCGTAGTATTGTTTTTATAAGTATAAAGAGAAGCAGTGCCATGAAACCCCAGAACAATGCAGCAAGCAATAAGCCCAATACCATACATCCAATGCTTTTTTTAAATGTGTTTTTTGCCTGTTGTTTACACTGGTAAAACACAGGCTGCGGGATTGAATGAATGGCTACATAAAACAGCAGTGGCACAATCACAGCATCGTCTAAATAGCCAAGTATGGGAATGAAATCGGGTATTATATCAATTGGAGACAGTGCATATGCCAGTGCAATAATTATGAGCATCTTTGAATATACAGGGACATGGGGATGCTTCAGAGCAACAAGCAATGCACCAATTGAATCGCGATAATGTAATAACAGGTTTTTAATTATCTCAGGCATACATTTGTAACAAAAGTAATTGTCTAATAAAAATAATCAAACAGTGCTATGAAATCCACATCGCCAATAACAAGATGTTTTGCTTTATATTTTTGGTAAATACTGCGTCGAGCAGATACAAGCCCTTCGGGTTTAATTCCATAATTAATGGAAAATGAAGCCTCTAAAAATGCTGCAAAGTCATCACAGGCTTTGAGTATTTCACCATCCATAGGATTATATATATCATGGTTGTACTGTGTGTTCATTGCATCAAAGCTAATCCCCATGGTTATGGAGTTGTCGATGTACACCTTGTTTTCAAATTCATGAAAGATAAAGTATTTCATCTCATCATGCCAGTTTTGCGGTATTAATGGGAAAATACGTTCATTGACCTCGCTAAGTTCATATTCCTTTATCAGTTGATCCAGCCCCTTTATGGAACGCTTAATGGGTGAAACAATATCGCGCGTGAGCACCTCGGGCAGATCGTGGAAGAGCGATCCAAAAAAGTTATTATACATACGCCGCTGGCAGGTGTTAAGCTCGCACGAGCAAAAGTACGACAGTATTGCAACAATAAGCATATGCCCCAGCACCGATGTTTTAGGGATGCGATGAGTCTGTGCCCAGCGCTGCTGAAAACGCAGTTGCCCGCACAGGCTTATAAATCGTGCGATATCGCTGTGGAGCAATATTCTCTGGACCCCTGTGAGGTCAATGTGGTACTCAATCTGACTTTCTATCTCGTTTCGTGTTTTTTCAATGTCATACAAAAATGTATTGCTGTGGTAGATAATCTGGAACTCCCAGTTAGTGGCAAGGTAATGCGAAGCGTGTAAAATCTTTTTTTCAAATACCGCAAAGCTATCATCAAATAGATACCGTTGAAATGTTTCCCTGAAATTACCTTTAACCGAACCAATATCATCCTGAAGCTGTTCAAAAACCCATTCGTTTAACTCCCTGCCTTTTTCCTTCATTATTTTGTGGAATATAGGAGGTTTGATGTCGGTAACTATCACCCTGTGTAAAAGCTCAATAATGCCACCTTCAATGAGCAATCGCCAGTTAACACAGCCAGGCTTTTCTTCTTCCTGAAACTTTGCAATGGTAAAGGCAAGTATCATCTTATGTGCCTGTTTGTCAATCTCGGCAAACTCCATGGGGCGCACATGGTCATTCCAGCGCTGGATGCTGGCAGCTTGAAATATCCTTTCAATTAAACCTTTTGAAATCATAGATTACATCTCCAGTAACTATCGCATAGCAAAATAAAACTTGAATTGCTGGTAAATGCAAGTAAAATATTTAAAGGTGATTGTGGAAAGTGGCACAAATGCAAAAATTTTTGGCGATAGTTACCGGTAATGGGTTATGCAGTGTGATAAGCTCATAGTGGGTATTGGGAATCGTTTGCGGAGCGATGACGCTGCAGGGAGTATCATTGCAGCAAGATTAGCACAGGCTGGCCTGTGCAGTATTGATACAGCATATATGCCGGAAAATTATATTGGCACCATACGAAGGCTTATGCCAAAAACATTGGTTATTGTCGATGCCTGTGATATGAATTTACCGGCAGGCGAGGTGCGGCGGATTGATTTATCAGCATTATATGGTGGAATTATTACCACCCATGGGTTGCCGGTGCATATTTTGCTACAAAAGTTACAGGAAGTAACACCGCATATTACTTTTATTGGAATCCAGCCTGAAACTATTGCCATAGGAGATATAGTGAATGTTCATGTGCACCATGGTATAGACTATTGCGTAACAATGCTTGTCAATGATAAGGAAACTGATATCCCTTTGTTATGAAAAATAATTGTAATAATGGTAATAAAAAGCTTGAAAAAATACCGAATGGTTATACTTTATTAAACAGGAAGTGGATTTCATATATATTAATTTAAATTATGTTAAAATGAGGTTTGGAATGATAAATCTGGTCGATAGTCTGAAGTGAAAGGTATATGTAATAATTAAAATATAATTAAAGGGATATTGTTATGGCAAAAAAACCATTAAATTTTCAGCAATCTATTATCGATTTTATGCGATCCAAGTCTGATAGGATGGAACGGGAGCTCAGGGTACCGGGTGACTGGTATTTCAATGATGGCGATGAACAAGAAATAAAAAGCTGGGCTGATGAAGAAGCGGAGAAAGTATGGGAAAAGATTAAACATAATATCTTCAAATTAGGTTGCTCGGGATTGCGCTATGAACTTTGTCCTTTTTGCCATTATTATGGTTATGAACATAATGGTTGCTATAAGGCATTAAAAAATCCAATATGTGTCAAATGCAACTATGGCAAGCGCCATGGAATATGTATTGGCGAGGAAGGACAGGTAAGCGAATATAAGAAGATCTTACAGTCCTTTGAAGATTCTCGAATCAGCATGTATAAATTTTTTACTAATGAATATTATACTGAATTAATTGAAAAGATAGAGAAGAATAACGCAAAAGCTATTGCCTGATTTATAGTACTGAGTATATTACGACATCTTTATAAAAAATAAAGAGACGGTCAAGTGTACCGTCTCTTTATTTTTTGCGTATAATGTATCAGAGGTTAATATGGTTGATGGCTTTATACTATTACTCAAGGGCAATAAAATTTTTAAAACTAAAAAGATGTTTGCCCAATTCTTCATTTTTGCTAACAAATGCGGAGTAAATATGTTCAGTATTCCTCCAGTATGAGCATCTGTTATCTATGCAGTAGGTATTTGATTTCATAATTTTCCTCCTATTAAAAAGGAATTAAAAACAATCATGTAATTAAATATATGCTAAAATACTAAATAATCAAGTAAAATTTTTCCTTTGTAAAAAAAATTTAATAAAAAATAACTTAAAAAAGCCATATTCTAGGTATTCATGTTGGTTACAAGATGTAACACTATTAACTGTTACTCCAGCCCCCATTAAAGCTGCGAATTGTCGCACGTTTTTAATGTAAATTTTCTCGGGATTCCGTAAAGGAATCCCTTTTTTTTAATTGTATGATATGTATAGAGAAGAATTAAAAAATATGGTAGCATTGAATATTGCATTATAGCATAAATACCATTGACATTTTGATAATGGCGTTGTAAAAAATACTCATGAAACACTTGCTCAAATATTGTTGTGTATTACTGTTAATGAATCCTGGCAATGCCATGGCATTTTCCTATGCCAATAATGATTACAACAATACCGTAAAACAGAATGTACGCATTGTTACTTCGCTGTACGAGCCATTTGTTATGTTTAAAGACGGTAAACTGGTTGGATTTGATATAGATTTAATCAATGAAATTTGCAAGCAGAATCACTTAACCTATTCCATAACCATAACATCATTTCAGGATATATTTACTCAGATTGAAAAAGGCACGGCTGATATGGCTATTGGCTGTATCTATGTTACAGAAGAGCGTGAAGAGATATTTCAATTTTCCAAAAGCTATCTTGAGGGAGGGTTGGTGCTGGTTGTGCCAGCGAATAGTGATATTAAAACCATATATGAATTAAACAATAAAAAGTTAGGGGTAAAAAAAGATGCAACGGGTGATTTGTTTGCCAGTAAAATAGTACAAAAAGGGTATTCCATTGAAATTATACGATATCAGGATACAGTTGATTCATTTCAAGCACTGGTTAACGGCAGTGTTGATGCAGTGCTCAATGATTATCTAAACTCGGTGTATTTATTAAATAAATATTTTTCAGGTGATATAAAAATTGTTAGGGGTAGATGGAGTGACATCATCTATGGTCGCAGGGGGATAGCGTATCCTATATCAAGCAACAATCAGCATCTTTATGAGATAATCAATAAAAGTATCCATGATTTGAAATCAAGTAATTTTATAGACATGCTATACTGGAAATGGTTTGCAATCATGCCGCCTCCAAACATTATTCGGAGAGTGATGATCTATACAGGATTGGTTGCCGTATCCATTGGTATAACATGTTTACTATTTCTTCATTTTAATAAAAGAAAAAAATTTAAAGAGCTATCCATGATTGAGGAGCATTTCAGGAACCTCATCAATGATCTTAATGTTGCTGTTTATATAATTCAAAATAATAGCATAGTATTAACCAATCATGAAGGTGCACATATTGCAGGAAGCTCCATTGAATCCATCATAGGCTATCCACTTGATTATCTCTTTTCGGAATATACAGTAATAAATGATAAAGAACTTCATTATTCCTCTTTCACAGATTTAAGCAACATGGTACAGGCAGGTCCCATGGTTTATAGAGCCAGATGGAAAAGAAAAGATGGAACAGTACTGGATGTACTTTTTAGAATTCGCCATGTACAATGGATGGGCAATAGCGCTCTTGAATGCATTGTCAATGATACTACCGATATAAACAGATTATTAGTGGAGCGCGAAAAGCTGAAAGGACAGTTGTTGCAATCACAAAAATTGGAGATAGTAGGTCAGATAACAGGCGGCATTGCACATGACTTTAACAATATATTAACCGTCATACTTGGCTATGCTAATCTGCTTGAAGCCAGTGTTGATGCCAAAAATAGAGAGGCGGTAACAAAGATCATTGAAGCTGGTAATCATGCCAGGGATATTGTTTCAAAAATGTTAACCTTTGCACGGAAAAAAGTTTTTCTGGAGCAAAAGATGCATTTGCACCATATCATTCAAAATAGTATACTATTATTGAAGACAGCATTGCCTAAAAGCTGCACAGTTGACATGCAATTACATGCAACCGTTGATACCATAGTAGGCGATACAACACAGATACAGCAAATGCTGATGAATCTTGTCATCAATGCTTCAGAAGCAATGCCCGAGGGGGGAACAATCAATATTGAAACAACTAATGTTACCATAGAACATGAGCGTATTGGGAAGGTTGAAACCATCCATGCAGGTGAGTATATTTTACTATCTATTAAAGATAGCGGGATAGGTATTGCTGAAAAGGATATTGAGCATATCTTTGAGCCTTTATTTACTACAAAAGAAAAAGGAAGCGGATTTGGTCTGTCGATAGTTTATGGTATTGTTAAACAGCATAAAGGATATATTGATGTAGTATCAATCCCCGGAAAAGGAAGCACATTTTATATATATTTACCAGTCATAACTGAAAATAGAGTAGAAGCATCGTTGAAAATTATTGACAATAAAAAAGAATCATTACCAGCTTTAGGTGGTGAAATCGTGATAATAGATGATGATGCTAATATTGGTTCTTTATATAAAGAAAGCTTGCATCTGGCTGGTTTACATGCGGTAACTTTTATCAATGCAGAAGAGGCATTTGATTACATTCGCACTCATGCTATCACGGTAAAACTTATTATCAGTGATGTAATGATGCCCGGTATCTCGGGTGAACAGGTGCTGGAATATATAAAGCAGCATTATCCAGAAATACCTGTTGTCATGATAAGCGGCTACTATGATGAAAATATGCGTGAATTATTAATAGAAAAAGGCGCGAAGGATGTATGGGAAAAGATGTATAAAATTGATGAGATTATTGAAAAGGTTAAACGTGTATTGAGTTCTTGATAAATGGGAGAAAAGTATTATGCCAGAAAAAACACTGTATGTGGTTGATGGACATGCTCTTTGCTACAGAGCATATTTTGCATTGCAGCGCAATCCTTTAATTAACAGCAAAGGACAGAATGTCTCGGCAATATTTGGATTTTTCAGGATGCTCCTGAAACTTTTACAAACTCAAAAGCCTGATTATTGCATTATTGCTTTTGATCCGCCAAAAAAATCATTTCGCTTCTCAATCTATCCTGAATATAAAGCACAGCGAGCCAAAATGCCCGATGATTTACGAAGTCAAATTGAAGAGATCAAGGCAATTTTACAGGAAATAGGCTTTACTGTTATTATCATGGATGATTACGAAGCAGATGATATTTTAGGTTCTATAGCTGCACAGTTTAGTGATACCTATAAGGTGGTGCTTGTAACCGGCGATAAAGATGCGTATCAGCTTTTGACATATCCCAATGTTATACTCTATGCTGCCAAAAAAGGTATTACTGAGTTTGAAAGCATTGATGCCAATACTGTTATTGAAAAGCTGGGTATTACTCCTCAACAAATCATTGACTACATGGCACTAACCGGTGATGCTGTGGATAATATACCGGGGGTTCGCGGTATTGGCGAAAAAACGGCTGCAAAACTTCTGCAACAGTATCAATCGCTGGATGCTATTTACAACCATTTGCATGAACTTACCGGTAAAATAAAGGAGCAGATTGAAACGCAGAAGGATAGTGCCTATTTATCGCGTCAGCTTGTAACCATAAAAACAGATATCAATATTCCCATATCAATAGAGAATGCAAAAACGCCCAACCTTCACAATGATACAGCGCGACAGATTTTCAAAAAGCTTGAAATGGATTCTATTGTACGAGAGCTTGGCGAAACTGAAAAATCAATGACGGTAGAGCAAAAAGAAGGCTATTGCATAGTAACCGACGAAGAAACGTTGCATAATGTTATTGTCCAGATTAAACAAGCGGGGCTTGTATCATTTGATACCGAAACAACATCGGCCAAACCAATGGAAGCTGATCTTGTAGGAGTTTCATTTTCTATAGCTGAAGGCTCAGGATGGTTTATGCCTGTTGGCGATAGTTCTCTGTGGAGTCAGGCAGCAGTCCCAGGGGAAAATTTGCTGAGGCATTTAAAAACTGTTCTTGAGGATAAAAGTATCAAGAAGGTTGGGCAAAATATAAAATATGATATGCTGGTCATGATGCATTGCGGGATTACCTTTGAAGGAATTTATTTTGATACAATGATTGCTTCGTACTTGCTTAATCCTGGACTGCGACGACACAATATAGATGATTTAGCGCAGGAATATCTCAATTACACCAAAGTAAGCTATGAGGAATTAGTTAAAGATGGAAAAAAACTCCAGCACATAACGCAGGTGCCCATGCAAAAATTGTCGCAGTATGCTATTGAAGATGCCGATATAGCGTTGCGACTCTATCACATCCTGTACCAAAAGTTAGAACAGGAAAATCTTCTAGATCTGTTCTTTACAGTTGAGATGCCGCTTGTTACAGTGCTTGCTTATATGGAGTATTATGGGGTTAAAATTGATCTACACCACTTTGAAGCATTGTCCATAGAGCTATCAAACAAATTACGGGACATAGAGCAGAAGATTTATTCACTGGCTGGCGTACCATTTAATATCAATTCAACGCGAGAGCTATCGCACATACTATTTGAAAAGTTAGGGTTAAAACCTGTTAAGAAGACTAAAACGGGGTATTCAACCGATATACAGGTGCTGGAGTCATTGCACGGACAGCATGAGATCATTAATTATTTAATACAGTACCGAACATTCAATAAATTACAAACCACCTACGTTGATACACTCCCAAAGCTTGTTAATCCAAAAACGGGACGAATCCACACATCGTTTAACCAGACGGTAACGGCTACCGGCAGGCTTTCATCATCAGAACCTAATTTGCAAAATATTCCGGTGCGTGATGAGGTAGGCAAAAAAATAAGAACAGGTTTTATTGTTGATAAAGGATGCAGCATGCTATCGGCTGATTACTCGCAGATTGAACTACGGCTTGCTGCTCACCTGTCAAAAGATCCTACCATGATCGAGGCATTTCAAAAGGGCATTGATATTCATGCACAGACTGCATCATCTGTTTTTAATGTGCCGTTACATGAGGTAACCGAACAGATGCGGAGGCAGGCAAAGATTATAAATTTTGCTACGATATATGGAGTATCGCCGTATGGATTATCACAGCAGGCTGACATTACAGTGCAACAGGCAACGGAGTTTATTCAAAAATATTTTAATGCATACCCAAAGATTAAAGAATATATTGATACCACCATTGCATTTGCACAAAAACATGGATATGTGCAAACACTTCTGGGGAGAAAGCGCTCTATACCCGAAATTACATCGAGCAATCAGTTTAGACGTGAGGGTGCTGAGCGTGTTGCAATAAACACTCCCATTCAGGGGACATCTGCTGATATGATTAAGGTTGCAATGGTGACAATACACACTACGTTTAAAGAAAAGCAATTAAAAAGCAAAATGATACTGCAGGTGCACGATGAGCTGGTGTTTGAGGTCCCCAATGATGAAAAAGAATTAATTGAGGAAATTGTTGTAAGCGCCATGAAGAACGCCATTACGCTTGATGTACCGGTTGTGGTAGATACAGGCTGGGGTAATAATTGGGCAGAGGCTCATTAAAGCAAGGATTTGATGGAATGAGCTATCGCTTGCAATTTTTTTAGATGTGTTGCTACGTAGCTGCTGATATACGCTGCAATGATACATCCCAGTACAAGATATAAGGGTAGCACCAGCTGAATGCCAAAATGATATGTCATCCATTTGAGTGCATCGCTGTATGATATTGTGGCAATACCAATGAAAATAATAAGTCCTGTTGTAATCCAGTTAAGATGGGATATGGTATAATCATATCGTTTTTGCAGCATAACCTGAGACATTATTATATCCTCTAAATGAATGGATGGTGAGGAGCTTGAAGTTTGCATTGATGTAAAGGCTTTTTGTAATTGACTAATTTCGTTATAGCATTGTTTACAATGTGCTATATGAAATTTAAGGAGCAATGGGATGAATTCATTATTATCCAGCATTAAAAATGTTTCAATAGCTTTTTTACATTTCATGGTAATCCTCCGCAATTGTTCCTTTTAATGCATCACGAAGATGCTGTTTTGCTCTGAAAACGTACGACTTGATTGTATTGACAGGATATCCTGTTATACGTGATATATCTTTAAAAGGTAATCCCGCATAAAAATAGAGATCAATGCATACTTTGTATGCCGGGGGCAGGGCATTGATTGCCTGCTCAAGAAGCTCTCCCAGTTCATTTTTCATGAATATATTCAAAGGTTCGGATGTATCAGCTATGGTATCATGATATTCAGTGGTATTGTTGTTTTGCATTTGTGCAATTTTATTGACGGCATGGTTATAGCAAACCTTCATCATCCATGTTTTAAAGGATGCCGTCCCCTTGAATGAATAGAGATTACCATACACCTTTACAAAAACCTCCTGCGTAAAATCAGATGCATCATCATGGTTCTTAAAAAAACGCATACCCAAACTATAAACAAGCTGCTCATAACGCTGAATAATGATTTTAAATAATTCCTGATTGCCTTTAAGAATTTGCTGAATAATATGCTCATCGCTTATATTGTTCATTGTTTGGTTGTTTTCTGCTTTACAAAGTAATAACAGGTAAAACTGATACCCAATCCTAATGGCACCAATCCGCCAATAAGTGCATATGAAACACCATCTTTAATAAGAAAAAAAATTGTTAAACTTGCACCTGCACCTAAAAGTATAAATCCCGTGAAAAGACTAAATGCATCAAAATCAAACGATACTTTTTGATACAAACCCTTTTCAATAAGAAGAATTTTTTGTTTATGATTAAAGTAAAGGAAGAAAAATAATACAACACTGCCCGCCACTATCCCAACAATAGGAATGATGGTTACTAAAATCTGTACTGCAGTTGATGGTGTTGACATACAATAGTTCCCCCTATCAGTTAATATTAAAGTTGTGTTTGGAGCTGCTCATTACCTGCAGGAACTGTGGCAGCCAAAGATTTTTCAATTGTATCATCATGTCCGTGTTTATGAAGTGATTTATTGTATTCGTTTACCATGATATCAGTGATTTTAAATAAATGATATCCTTTGATAGCCAGTGCTATAGCTTCAGAAAATAATTTTGGGCGATATTTCAAGGTATTCAACAAAAATGTAAAATAATCTTTTCCGTATGATGAAAATCCCTGTTTTACTAATGATAGTATAAGAGCCTTGAACTCTTTCAATGTAAATTGGCGATATACCATTCTTTTGCCTGGAAGCCGCTTAATTAATGTAAGGCACCGTTCAAAATATTGTTTTGGCGAGTAGATTGTTTTCAGTATTTTTATATAGCCGTCAACGAGCAATTGCACTGGCATCTTTGGTATAAAGTTTGGCTCAAGCTTGTGAGTATTATTCCCATTTGATTCAGTAATAAGCCTCCCTTCTTCAACCAGACGATGATATAACCGTGTTTGCGGGAGAGCATCCAGTATTCCTACCATTGCCATAGGTATCCCCGATGATTGAATAAATTCAATCTGTAGATCAAAAACATTATCAGGATCTTCATCAAATCCAACAATAAAGCCTCCGCTTACCTCCATACCATGTTGCTGAATTGATTCAACATTTTCAAGAAGATTTTCTTTGGTGTTCTGCGTTTTACCGACGCTTTCAAGTGATGATACAACAGGGGTTTCAATACCCAGAAAAACCATGTCAAAACCTGCTTTATACATAAGCTCCATAAGTTCGTCATCGTGTGCTAAATTAACGCTTGCTTCGGTCTGGAAGGAAAATGGGTATGCATGAGCAATCTGCCACTCAATGATTGCTTTGAGTAGTTCCTTAACCTTTGCTTTATTGCCAATAAAATTATCATCTACAATAAATATTGATTCGTTAAAACCAGTTGCGTATACTGCATCTAATTCGGCGCAAAATTGCTGCGGGCTTTTTGTACGAGGAACTCTTCCAAATAATGAGATGATGTCGCAAAATTCACAATTAAATGGACACCCTCGTGAAAATTGTAATGGAACGCTGGAATAAGGTTTAAGATCAATAATATCAAAACGTGGTATTGGTGTTTTATCAAGGGATGGCTTTTGAGTTGAAGTATAAACATGCTGCAGCGTTCCAGATTGCAGATCATGTAAAAACATTGGCAATGTTACCTCTGCCTCATTTAAAACAAAGTAATCAACATCCGGAATAGATTGCCATAAAGAAGTAGGATAGGGGCCACCAGCCACAACAGGCACATGGTATTGTTTGCACATCGATGTAACATGGTGAAATGATTCCTGTTGGACAATCATTGCTGATATAAAGACCATATCGTAGTCTGGTATTATTGTGGGATCAAGTGAAGATATATTTAAGTCAAGTAGCTCAACCTCCCAATCCTCTGGTAACATTGCTGCAACGGTTAACAAACCAAGAGGAGGGAAAACTGTTTTTTTACCTATAAATTCTAAAGAGTATCTAAAACTCCAGTAGGTAAGGGGTATTTCAGGATATACCAATAATATTTTTTTGCTCATAACAACCTCCTGTGCTGTCTTGAACCAAACAGGTAGTTTATATATTTGGAAAACTAACCATGCATATTATTAACTGCTGATTTATTAATCTGTTTAGTTTTGAATTTACTATATAGACAGGTTATCTATCAGGATGGTTGCAAAAAAATTTCGATATGTGAACAGAGCGATGATTTATCACCGCCCTGTTCGATAGTTATTGTTAAACTTCCTTACTGTCAATCCATTTCATCATCTTTCGTAACTCTTTGCCAACCTTCTCAATGAGATGTTCACGTTCTTTTTTCTTTATTGCATTAAATTGTGGACGGCCTGCTACGTTTTCTAAAATCCATTGACGGGCAAATTGAGCTGATTGAATTTCATCAAGTACCTTTTTCATCTCTTTACGGGTTTGTTCGGTGACCATACGCTTGCCTACCATGTAATCGCCATATTCGGCAGTGTCAGATACAGAATACCGCATATAGTTAATGCCGCCCTGATAAAATAAAT
>Ga0208196_1001888_pt1 | contig 20837 bp, 17 predicted proteins | sample AD_JPNNA7_MetaG_FD_184443 | JGI IMG/M metagenome (GOLD analysis project Ga0208196, IMG submission 184443) | Active sludge microbial communities of municipal wastewater-treating anaerobic digesters from Japan - AD_JPNNA7_MetaG (SPAdes) (version 2) | ecosystem: Engineered > Bioreactor > Anaerobic...
AAAAAATGTCCTTGCAGTTGATGGTTCTAGCTATTCTTTTTTCTCAGCAGATAGTACGTCCTTCGGTCTCAGTCTGGTTATCCCTTCGATTCCATCAAAATGTCTATCAAAACTTATTATCTGCAAATTGAGCTTCTTAGTGACATATGATTGCAGAGCATCATCAAAATCCAGGCCTACTGCCATTTCATCTATAACTGCAAGCTCATCTCTGAGGTCAGTATTGTAGATGTTCAAGCCTTTCATCCTTCCAATGCTTTTTAAAAATGTCCTGAGAGCGTCCAAATTTCCGATTCTATCTAAAATGGTCTCAATGGAATGAATCGAATAGGTCGTTACAAAGGCATTAATTTCGCCTTTATCGATCATTCTTAGCAATGTAAGGCAATCATTTCTATATTTCCTCTCCAGCATTGCCTCCAGAAAAATATTGGTATCAATCAGATACAACCTTTCTCACCCAGATATCTCTTGCAGCATGCTGCAGGTCGACTGAATCTATATCGATATCTTTTAGAAGGCCAACTAGTCTATCTGCATTTGATTTAACTATCTCGATTTCAACTACATCTCCTTCTGTTAAATCGAGCTTTTCCAGAGGTTTGAGAACATTATTTTCATATCTTGCCTTCACCATCATCATTCAATGATTGGACTTTCTTATTTAAAGAACTATCTGCTCTGTCTTGTTTGTCGTCAGATTTAAGACGAGGATCGAAAAATCCGGGAATTGAATCGGATGGTTCTGGACGGTTGATTCTGGAAGGTTGATTCTGGAAGGTTGATTCTGGAAGGTTGATCTGCAAAAGCTGATTGAAAAGAAGCATTTCCTTGGTCGATTTCCGAAACCTTGATTGCATTACTGCCAAGACTGATCCATACAGGCTGTTTTTTTTTGTGGACGCCGCGCGCGATAAAACGCGCGGCAGTGCTCTGGCCCCCTCAACGCCGGGGTGGCTTGGATACCCAGATTCCGACGGTTAGGCGAGATTGGCAGTGAAGGTTAGCTTGACGGTGATATCAAGTTTCACAATTATGGGAGGAGACCGTCAGAAATTGCCTGGAGAATTTTATAAATTAAGAAATATAATATAGGCGGGCCAGGCTCTATTCTACTTTTTCCTGCCGATTAAAGATCTGATTGGATTATCATCAATCGATTTGGATTGGCCTGTTGCCGGTCAACGCTTATGGCTATGTTTGCAGTATCAGAGGAGCAGTTTGCCGGTGAGGGTAATTCGCAGCTCCTTTGTCTTGCCCCTGGGAAATACCTCAAGGGCCTGGATATCAGCCAGCCGGGCCACCTGTCTGGAGATGGTGCTCTCAGAAAGGGAGAGACGCTCTGCTATATCTGTAATGGTCGCGGGCGAGAACTCAGATATATCCTTTAGAATCCTTATCTGCTTCTCCTCAAGCGCTGCAACTACATTGGGCAAGCGGATTTCATTGAGGCTTCTGTCGATATCGCTGAAGTTGGTCGTCTTGTGGATCTTCTCCGGCTTGGAGATGCAGGCAATAGCGAATGCGAGAAAGATCTCCCGCGGCCCTCCTGAGAGATTAACGATAACCTGGCCCTCGGCCTTTTCCAGGAGGTCTTTCAGAGAGAGTACCATCCCTTCGAAATCCCGGTGGTTGACCCGGTGGATCTCAAGATTTATGGAGCTGTCGATCTGACGGGAGAGATCTCGAATGGCCTGAATGGTCGATTCTCCGCGTGTGTCCGGCTCTACCTCAGGACGGATAAGGACTATTCTATCCCCGCCTTCAATTCCATACTTCACTATCAGGGATACTATTTGGGAGGAATCGAAGCCTGAGAGCGATAGGTAGGTTTTCATTGCTCAATCATGCAATTCCTAGCTTAAATTCTTTCCGTTGCATTTTTGCGAAATTGTAGACCTTTTATTGCAGAATTTTGAAATTATTGCAATAATCGACAGATTTAAATGCAAGGGGTGGGAATCTATATTCGATGCCACAGAAGATCGCACTCATACTCCGGCCAGAATCTGGATTTGATATTCCATACAGCGATGGCTACCAACTATACTCTTCATTGCTTGGGGTCATGCATGAGGCAGACGAGACGGCCGCCAGCCATACGCATGATTCTCCTATCAGCTCGATATCTTTGGGCCCTCTGGAAGGAAAATTTTTGCATTCTCATAGGTCAAGGCATAAAGCGGTTGATCCAAATGAAAGATACAATCTTAAAATAGGGATAACCGATCCGAAGGAGGTGGAGATCTTCCGCTCCATCATCCAGCCATTGGTCTTGAGAGAAAGAAACCTCCGCCTGGAGAGAGGAGATTTGCGGGCGGAGGAGGTTTCCAGCTCCACTGCCAGCTTCCAGGATATTGTTAAGTCAGCAGGAGATGCTAAAAATCCATACCTTGATTTTGAGTTCAAATCGCCGGTCTGCATTCAATATAGGAACAGCAAGGTCATTGAGATGTTCCCTCATCGGGAAGCAGTATTTCACTCTCTCTTGTCAAAGTGGAACTCAGTCTGTCCAGAGGAGCTGAGGATGAATATTGAGCGGGATGAGATGGCAAGATACATTGTGGAAAAGCCTCTGGCCTACGATACGCACAGCGTGGTGGTGAACACCATATTCGACAAGGTCAAAGGCCATCCGAGGCCGATCATGAAGCAAGGGTTTGTGGGGCGTTGCAGGTACACCTTCACCAGGGATGCACCTGATGGGGTGAGAAATGGAATTGTGGCCCTGGCCAGGTTTGCAGAATATAGCGGTGTGGGAAGTGCAGTCGCTCGCGGGTGCGGGGCGGCGAAGGTGACTGTGGGGGAGGTGGAGAGATGACAATTAGACGACCAGAACCAACAATATCGGCAGAAGAGATTAGGAAGCATAGGGAATCGGTACCAACGATTAACATATCTAATTCGTATGATGTTCTCGTTGAATACTACGAGCAGGTCGATCCCAAATTGCTAGATTCGGGAATTGCTTACCTGCCAGCAAAGAGCGTTGAGATGGGAAAAGTAGACCAGCCCATGGTCAGTCATATCAGAAACGGTGTTTGGGCGATTATAGAACTCAATGAAGCGCTTGATAAACTGAACTTATATCCATTGGATAAATCCGTATTGAAAGAGGCAGTTGCGCTCTTTGTGGCGCATGAGCTTCATAAGTTGACGAATAAGGACTGGAAGGAACAATTTGACATATCCCAAGAAGAAGCCTCAAAGTGGGCAAAGAAATTCGGTCTATTTGATTTTGCTCCAAGGCTAAGCGCGCATGATTATCAATCAGTATCTGTTGCACAACATAGAAGCATAGGATTTCATTCGAATTTATCGTCTAGATTCATGTTATTAAAACCATGGACTGATATCGCAGATGCCCTCGCTAGCATCGAAGCGCCGTATGCCACAGAATCCATGCAGAAGCAATTAGATCAAATAACAGATGGCCTTGATTTTTATTATCACAAATTTAATGAATCTACCGGAATACTTTCTAATCTTGTTCACACAGGTGTCTCGTCTTGGGCAAGAGAGCAAGGCTTAATTCCGCTTCTGATATTTGAACGTGGGATAGTCTATATTGGACGAGAGGGAACTGTATGCAAACTGGAGTCTGCGCAAGATATCGAAAATATTTATGATCATTTTAAGAGAAAACTCAATGATGCTCATATTGCGATTCGGGATCCTAAAGAGCTTCAAAAAAATAAAACGGTACAAGGCAGCAAAGGATTGTATAAATTTGATAATGTTAATTTCTTCTATTCTGATTTAAGGGGTATTCTCTCTGCATTCATGGCATCGTCTGTGATTGAAGAAGATACCAAAAATCGTAAAGTCTCAATTGATTTTAAAAATAATACAATTACGATTGATATCAATGAGCCTGATATGCAATATCCGCCTGCCAAGTTTATCGAGATTTCTTCAGATGCTATCAAGAGCATAAAAGCCGATGATAAAGAGATTAAGGTGGGGGATGTGGTAATTCATTGCTCAAGTGCAGAACGAAAAGAAGGAAAGTACACACTTTTGCCTCAAGAGATAAAAATTGACGGCGTGAAAGTAAATTCTTCAAAAATCGAAATTAATGGAACAGGCTTGATGACAAGTCAAGTTGGATACAGACACCATATAAATGAGGATTTTGGCATTGATATTGGCTGGAGCGGAGAGATAATACCATATTCGAGAGCCATTTCGGGCATACGAATGCAGTTCATAGAACCCTTGATTAAACTGCATGCATTAGAAACTGAAAACGCAGTAACAGAGACCTGCAAATTGTTTGGATTAAATAGCGAACTGACTGAGAAGCTATCCACATACTCAGAGAAAACGAATGATGATCATCACAAAGTTGGGGGATTCTGGAATTATTCGTATGCAATTGCTCGTGACCTTCTTGATCGTGATGTAAACGGCGTGGCTTTCAAGAACATTACTCCCAATTTAGATAAAATAAAATATCTGGAGGGTTTAATAGATATTTACAGGAGTAAAGTTTCTGTTGACGATTGGAACAAATTGGAATCAATGTATTTATATCCATATAAAGAGAAGATGCTCGTTTGGATATCAGAAAATCTCGAATTCAATGGGTCTATGGCATATGGTGCATTTGAAAATAAACAAAATAAATTTGATGCATATTTAAAAGGCACTGGCATATGCAAATTAAGTAACGACACCATTTACGATTCTAAGTTTCCGAGCATTCCATCTCAACCATTGAGTATGTTAGGTTACACTTATTCAAATCGACTACCTATCGGCCCACCACAGACAAAACCAAAACTTGAAGTCTCGGAACCTGTGGTAATCGAACTTGGACTGAGGCGCATGGGACATGCGGTGAAAGGTGGCGACAAAAAAATATATTATAAACTTATACCAGATCACTTCTACACGCCGCTTCTCAGTGAGATATTTTCAGAGGTTCTTGGAATGTTTGATGGAGATTCCCAAACTAATATTAGAGCTATCGCGCAAAATATGATTTCCTCAGGAGTTCCTAGATACCAAATTTTAACTAAGGACCTTATATCAGATTACGGCCAGAAAATTCTAAGATATTCCGGAAAGGGTTTCAAGGGCTTATTTTCGACTTTCGACATAATTTTCAACAAATCACGAAAAAATGATACGGAGTATTGGTTTATGGGTGCATACCTGGGCATGATACTTGCAGCAGCAACGGGATGCCGTATTATTGTTGGCGAAAACCCAATCTGTATGACTAATGGGGATGAATTCAAGGAATTTGTAAAATTAGAATCACCTTATGCATCTGTTAAACGAATATTTGGAGATCGAATTCGTTTGTCAGAACTTCAAAATGCAATTTCTTTGGCATCCCTGGTCATAAGCTTAGGTTACGAATATGAGCTTGACGATGGACTAATGCCAAAGCACCTGCAAAAAATAAGAACAAAGCTCTTTCCAGGCAGTGCCATTTTGAAAGAGATACAACGTAAGTATCAAAAAGGCAATAAGGACGGCATTTTCATTAAAAAAGCAAAAGGAGTCTCAGAAGATGATGAAAATGCTCCAATTGGCCTAATAGATCAAGCGATAAAAATGGATAGATTAGGAGGCAATGAGATGACTGCGAATTCAATTCACGAACTTGCTGATCTTGGTTTGAAAGTTGCAATACCAAAAGGCTACGAGCCTCATCGAATAGAAAGATTGTTTAGAGAATCAGTGAAGGCAATTAAAGCTAAAAAACACGGCGACTTCAAGCGAGAAGATTATGTTGACGCTGTGGCAGGAAGTCTATTGAAGATGATGAGGCGTGCGGGTGATGATCAATTTTACTATAAATCGGGAATGTATCATCCAGAGAGGACATTAAGATTTGCTGAATCATTTGTAGACCTTGCATTTTATAAAATAGCTGATGGCCAACCAGGGAAACTGAAGCAGAAGTCCAACGATCTTTCGGATGGATTTTATGCAGCCACCCTTTACCAGAGGGATGCTGCTTTTAAAGCCGCAAAAGCTGAAGTTGAATCATTAAGAGGACAGGAGGCAAAAGCATGAGTGACACTGAGAAAATGAGCTTAACTGAATTTAAAAACGCTTTAAAGCCATTCACACTTGAAAAACCAGAAAAGAAACCAAAAGAGAATTACGTAAGCGTATTGATATTAAGAGAACTAAAAAGTGCAGCCCGTTTTACGACTGACGGAATAGAAGCTAATTCAGCAGTGGTCCGTGTCGGAGGCATTGAAGAAACCGTAGGAAAGCTATTTGGCCGCAAACAGGTGGCTAGCGACCGAAGAAAGGCTAAAGCGCTTCAGCGCACGCTAATCTCTGATGAAATGGGTAAAGTCATGGACAAAAATGGTTGGAAAGGCTGTACCATGAAAGTAAACGAAATGTGCCAGAGATGCCCAGAGTGTGCACTATTCGGAAGTGCTGCCTCGGAGGGTGGTATGAGCATAACTTCGCGAGTTATGTATGATGAGGCATATACTATAAGAGCACTGAGCGCAATCGTAGATGAGTTTTTCCAGAACGCACCTGGAGATGATTATGCCAAAGAAGCTACTTCTGCGATTCGTGAACCAGATTTCTTTAAAGAAGGTACTCTATTCCCTTGCGTGGTAACTCTTAAAGATGTAACCGCTGAAGAGGTATTATTCTTCCTAAATGTAACCGACAGAAATTCGCGCTATGGAGCAACAACAACACGTTTCGGAAAGACTCAGAATCATATACTTGGTATTTACGCTGGCCATCGAGAAGGTCCTTCAAGCCTGGAGGTAGCTAGAGAGATTGCCCTCGCACTTGCTAAGCAGGGGCTCGATGAAAAGGACACTAACGATAGCAAAAACGTTGATGAACAGCTGAAAGAAGTCATGTATCGAGATACGTTGTCTGCGGATGAGATTAAGACTGTGGCAACAAAGGTATTTGAATCGCTTTCTAACAAACAACGCATCGATTATTTAAAATTTGATGAAGCCCAGAGTTCGAAAATTCTTGAAGATATTCGCGACGATAAGGTGATTCAATCAATACTGTCGGACCAAATCGCAAAGATAGGCGCATTTTTAAGCGCTTAGAGAGATCAAAATGTCTTCACGTGCTAATCAGACATCAAATAGTGGTAGTAGCCTACTACCACATAAAAATGGAATTCGCGCGTTTAAAGGTACGCTAGAGCTTATGAGCGAGCTATACTTTGCATCACTGGAACCAGGAGATAACTTCACGACTGAGCCGATTATCCTTAACACTGCGTTATACTATGCTCTTGGATACGCCAAAGGAAATTATATAAATTTTCCTGCAAAAAAAGGTCGTGGTTCAGCAAAACAAAATCCGACATACATTGTCGATACAGAGTCACTCTTTGAGACTGTCTATGTGACCCCTGCGAAAGTGATCAATAAACCAGAATTCACGACCGAATTAAATAACTCGCGGTGTGATGACTATGTGCAATCCAACAACCTATCAAATGCAGATTCAGATGCCAACACTCCCACGGGACGCTATAGTGCCAGGAAGCAAATTCAACCGGGAGCAAGGTTCCTATTCTATGTGCTGACCTTTGATGGGTCCAAACCTGATATGCCTTCATACGTGCGGCTTGGCAAAAAGAGATGCAAAGCACTGGTAGAGTGGGAAGAAGTAGTTGTATCCATTTCAGAAGGCGAATATAGGATAACCCATCCTGTGCTTATTGATGATCTTGAATCAGTTCCCATGGGAGATATATCTTTCAAGAGGATGCAACCATTTGATATCCTCCAAAAAGGACGTTTCTCCGGCAAATATATAAAATTGGGTTCCAAGGATTTACTGCCAATAAATGTGCGTTTTCTTAGGAGGATGCGAAATTGATTATTGATGAACTTTCCATTCCTCGATTTGATGACGAACCATTGATAGGCGATCATTTGCCGTTTAAGCATCAGATCATTGCAAGGGACACGATACGCAATTCTGAGGAGTTCTTTCTTATTATAACATCACCAACAGGTTCCGGGAAAACAGATGCTTGGGCAGTCCCTGCTTTGAAGGAGAACGACTTGGGAGTAGTAATCGCTCTTTATCCGACTAATGCATTGGCAGAAGACCAATATAGATCCCTTAAAAATCTTAGAGACTCTTTGAAATCCAACAAACAAATAGAATTTGTAACTGCGGATACATTGGGCCTAATGAAAGACAAGCGATCTTACAGGATCACCAAGGGCGAGATTCTGACAGACATTGTTCATAAAATGGCCCGTCGGAGCGGAGGTATCATCGTAACAAATCCAGATATTTTTATATACGCACTAAAAGGATATTATTATGATAAATATATCAATTCAGTCTTCAAGGGCCTAATTAATACCGTAGTCTTCGACGAGTTTCACCTTTACGACATGCGTCAATCAGACATAATTCTGTTCATGTTGCATGATATCCTTTGCACTGAAGGCACAGCTATGCGAAGATTTATTTTTCTGAGTGCAACACCCAATGAAATTATCGAATCTAAAATAAAAAACGTTCTTGGAGGAACACTTGTTGATACTGAAAAGAGCACTATCAACAGCAAAATCATAGATGAAAAGCCAATTATGCCAAGCGTAGGACTCGAATTTCGACATGCACCACGTTTCATGGCAGGAGAGATGTTATTAGCTGATTTAAATTGGCTTCAGGAATTCAAGGGCAAAAATCGAATGGCCATTATATTTGACAGCGCTCATGAGGTTAGTCTTATCAGCGATGTACTTCGCAAAGAGACTTGCTGGAATGTCTGTGAACGCAGCGGTCTCAGAAGAGACTCTATGGCAAATTCTTTTGACGTTTTGGTTGGAAACAAAGCAGTGGAAGTGGGAATTGATTTCAAAGGAGATTCCGCTATCCAGCGTTTGGTTTTTTCTGGACATAATATTAGCGAGTTCTTGCAGCGATTTGGAAGACTTAGAAATCCAATGCAAGGAGTGGATTATAAGTCAATATGTTTTGCGCCATTAGACGTGGTAGATCATTTTAAGAATCTTGAACAACTTTCTCGCCAGCAATTAGAGCAGAACCTTCGAAAGACCATGACTGATCCCAAGATCGAGGGTAATTTCCGTTGGAGATACGGATATCTTGAAGCATACGAATATATTTATAAAAACGCATATGGTATTGGTGTAGAGGAAGCAAAAAGCATACGAAATGATCATAAGTTCCCACCGTTAACAGGAGGTTTGCCCTCTGATAAAAGAGACGATTATTTTCGCAGTGGTTTGGAACTTATTAGAGAACATTATTTTGCGGATGTTGAGATTGACAGCAGAAAAATTTTAGATAATGTAGGATATCTAGAGAAATCTACAAAATCTGAAGTGCTCGAACTAATGGATGAGCTTGGTAGTTTTAGAGGAAATGGGATAGATATCGCTTATTATGATAAGAATAATAATAAGTTTGGTACATATAATGCGTTTTTCCTAATGCGTTGGGCAAATATGGATGTTTTCTCAAAGAAACAATTTATAAAAATAGTCCCTGAAGAACACCATACTAAGATTGAAGAGGTATCAAAAAGAGTTTTTGGCTATGCAATAATTAACAATCTAATTGATAAGCCCAGGCATGTATCCTTGGTTGGCCGAAGTCCAGAACAAATGGACCTACCTGAGGAAGAACGCCGACCTGGAAAGGTCTATGGGATAATGCCCATTGTGAAGAATTACAATGATCCCAATGACCATTTGGATATATCCCGGATCTTAAATAATATTAAGGCAGCGGGATTGTTTTGCAGATACCTTCCGAACACTGGAAAAGTGTCCAAGAAACTGTATGATATAGATGATTATATATTTTTAACTGACTTTAAAGATGGAAGTCTTGCGATTGGCCTGGATGCGATCTACGTTGATTGTGTAATCCATGAGAGATTATCAGCAATTTGAAGATAAACATGGAAAACAACCTCCCCCTCGTCAATGTCTCCGACCTCAACCAGTACCTCTACTGCCCGCGCCGGCTCTACTACCTGATGTTCTACCATACCCAGGGCCTGAACTTCGTCCTCGCCGAAGGCCGCTCGAAGCACGCTCACCAGAGCCGCCGGGGCCAGTGGTACCGGGAGATGTACCTGCGGTCTGATAAGCTCCATCTGCATGGGAAGATTGACCTCTTAGAAGGAAAGGCTAAACTTACCCCAGTGGAGCGCAAGCATGGAACCTCTTTTTTTGATAACGATGAGGTTCAGCTCGCCGCCTATTGCATGCTCCTGGAAGACTATATCGACGAGCCTGTGCGAATGGGATACCTCTATCTTTTCGGCACCAATGAGCGCTATGCGATTACCATTACCGACTGGCACCGGGAAAAGGTTTTGCAGGTAGTTCAAGCCATCCGCAACATGACCCTGGATAATATTCCAGATTTTATTGATAATCCGAACAAGTGCGAAAAGTGCAGCACTGTGCAGTACTGTCTGCCTGAAGAGACGAAGATGCTGGAAAAAGAGGATGCAAAAAAGGTTAGGAGAGAGAGGAATGAGTAAGGCCAGTGAAGGCATATTCGATGATGGCGTGGTTTACATCACCAAGCAGGGCAGCCAGGTGGGAGTTGATGGAGGCAGGATCACAGTTTACATGAAGGACGAGGGAGAGATCGCATCCTTTCCCATGGGGCAGGTGGATACCATCAACATCTTTGGCAATATCAACTTCACCACTCCTTTTGTGGCCAGGGCAAATGAGCATGGCATAGTTCTGAACTATTTTACCCAGAACGGCCGCTATCGAGGGAGCTTCGTTCCAGAGCGAAACACAATTGCTGAGGTGCGACGCTGCCAGTATGCACTATCTGAAAAAGAGAGCCTTAAAATTGCAGAGGAGATCGTTCGCGGAAAGATCAGGAACTCACGCACCCTTCTCAACCGTAAAGATGTCAGCGATACAGGAAAGCTGGCTGCACTGGAGGCCGAGACCGCCGGAGCCCGAGATCTGGACGGGCTGAGAGGGATTGAAGGCGAAGCAGCAGAGATCTATTTCGGGCTCTTAAACGGCTGCCTGGCAGACGGATGGACCTTTGAGAGACGTACGAGAAGACCTCCAGAGGACCACATCAATGCATTGCTATCTCTAACCTACAGCATGATGAAGAATGAAGTTCTGAGCGCTTTGCGTCAGTATAATCTGGATCCATTCCTGGGGATATTGCATGCCGATAGACATGGGCGGCCTGCGTTAGCACTGGATCTGCAAGAGGAGTTCAGGCCAATTTTCTGCGATGCATTTGCCCTCCGGCTGATAAACAAGGCCATGCTGAAGCATGAGGATTTCCAGTCGGACAATCACCTCAAGGATTATGCCTTCAAGATCTACCTGGAGAAGTTCGATGATTATATGCAAGAGGAGTTCACTCATCCACGGTTCGGCTATACTGTTTCGCGGCGCAAGGCTGTGAGACTGCAGGCTATATTGCTGAGAAAAGCGATAACCGGAGAGCTAAAGAAATACTACCCTCTGGAGTTCAGAAAATGAGACTGGCAGTCACTTATGATATTAGCGATAATCGCACTCGCACCAGGGTTTTTAAGATCCTGGAGAGCTATGGGGCCTGGAAGCAGTATAGCGTCTTTGAGCTGGAGATAAGCGACATCCAACGTCTTCAGATGGAAGATGATATAAAAGCAGAAATTGATGATGGTGATAAGGTGCGCATCTATGAGCTATGTGAGCGCTGCGTGGGTGCCATAACGGATCTCGGGCTGAAGACACCAGAGAAGAAATCCAACGTGATCTAGTTTTTCTTGGATCTTTATAAAGGCCTGGTACGGAAGAGATCCATTCCCGGAGGCCTTAATTTCTGGCTTTTAGAAAGGATTATAGCCAAGAAGAGCCATTCAAAGGGTGCCGTTGCAACGAACTTGAAAACCCGATAGGGATTGAAACCATCATATCAACCACGACCCAACCGACAACCGATTAGAGTTGCAACGAACTTGAAAACCCGATAGGGATTGAAACTCTTCCCGTCCGGGCCGGGGGTGTCCCTCAGCTCGATGTTGCAACGAACTTGAAAACCCGATAGGGATTGAAACCATATTGTTCTGTTAATGTCACAATTTAACCTCTGCAAAGTTGCAACGAACTTGAAAACCCGATAGGGATTGAAACATGAACCCCTGGCAAGGAGACATCTTGCCCACCGGCGTTGCAACGAACTTGAAAACCCGATAGGGATTGAAACCACGATAAGGGGCTCTGGCAGGCAGTGAAGAAAGGCGTTGCAACGAACTTGAAAACCCGATAGGGATTGAAACACATGTATCGAGGATGATGCCCTCCGCACCGCAGTTGTTGCAACGAACTTGAAAACCCGATAGGGATTGAAACCTAGTTGGGTCCAAGGAACAATTCGATTTCAGACGACGTTGCAACGAACTTGAAAACCCGATAGGGATTGAAACAACAAAAACAACGCTATCGTCATCCCAAAAACGGCGCGGTTGCAACGAACTTGAAAACCCGATAGGGATTGAAACATGGCCATGGCGTTGAGTTCATCAGCTGTGACGATGTTGCAACGAACTTGAAAACCCGATAGGGATTGAAACACCGCCAGGACCAGCCACATCTTATGATAGATCTGCGTTGCAACGAACTTGAAAACCCGATAGGGATTGAAACATCCTCCCCCTGGCAGAAGGCGAGGAGCCTGTCATCTACGTTGCAACGAACTTGAAAACCCGATAGGGATTGAAACGACTCCAAGACCAGAGCATTTAAGCTATTGTCTGGCCGTTGCAACGAACTTGAAAACCCGATAGGGATTGAAACTCCTCCCACCTAGCCATGGCTGCCTCGATCCATGCCGTTGCAACGAACTTGAAAACCCGATAGGGATTGAAACATCTGCAAATCCGTGGTATAGTCACAGTCGATGAGAGTTGCAACGAACTTGAAAACCCGATAGGGATTGAAACCTGCTGTGGCTGAAGATGGTACGCTCACTGAGTTCCAGACGTTGCAACGAACTTGAAAACCCGATAGGGATTGAAACACATGTATCGAGGATGATGCCCTCCGCACCGCAGTCGTTGCAACGAACTTGAAAACCCGATAGGGATTGAAACCCTGTTCCGGTTCCATTGGTGCCGATATTGGTATCGGCGTTGCAACGAACTTGAAAACCCGATAGGGATTGAAACCTAAAGTCTCAATCTGACCACCCTCCTCCAGCCTACCGTTGCAACGAACTTGAAAACCCGATAGGGATTGAAACCCGTAGAGCGGGGCGTGGGGGGAAACATCGCAGCTTAGTTGCAACGAACTTGAAAACCCGATAGGGATTGAAACAGGTCTTCGAAGACCGGGTAATAGTTGGGCAACCTGTTGCAACGAACTTGAAAACCCGATAGGGATTGAAACAACCCGTGTACCAGTCAGATCCATAGAAAGAATCGCCGTGTTGCAACGAACTTGAAAACCCGATAGGGATTGAAACTTGGGTGACCTGCTCGGGTTCTGGTTTAGCCTCCTGTTGTTGCAACGAACTTGAAAACCCGATAGGGATTGAAACAATGTGGCTCCTGAGGCATGACTTCCTAGTACTGAAGTTGCAACGAACTTGAAAACCCGATAGGGATTGAAACCCGAAGATCTACAGGTGCTTGGCAGCACCACCATGAAGTTGCAACGAACTTGAAAACCCGATAGGGATTGAAACAAAGCTAAAACCAAGAAGAGCAAAGCATGAGAGTGACGTTGCAACGAACTTGAAAACCCGATAGGGATTGAAACAAATTAATGCAAAGGCCGCCCCGAAACTCAGCGGGTGGTTGCAACGAACTTGAAAACCCGATAGGGATTGAAACATCAGAGGTTTCCCGTCCATTTGTGGGATGGCGTTCAGTTGCAACGAACTTGAAAACCCGATAGGGATTGAAACAAATGATCTTGGCTGAGATGGTTACTGAAAGCAGCCGGGTTGCAACGAACTTGAAAACCCGATAGGGATTGAAACAGGTCATATTGGCTTCATGATCTGATCGAAATGAGGCGTTGCAACGAACTTGAAAACCCGATAGGGATTGAAACAGCACCACGGGCCTCGATCTTGAGTCCGGCCAGTATGTTGCAACGAACTTGAAAACCCGATAGGGATTGAAACATAGGCTTCTGGCCCACTGTCTTATGAATCACCACTGTTGCAACGAACTTGAAAACCCGATAGGGATTGAAACTAAAATACCATGAAAGTTGGGGCACGTTTGAGAACTTCTGTTGCAACGAACTTGAAAACCCGATAGGGATTGAAACACCACTGCATCAAGCTCTTGATCCTTTGTAGCCCTCCGTTGCAACGAACTTGAAAACCCGATAGGGATTGAAACACTCTTTGAGACCAAACCTCTCCTGAATGGTTTCCTGTGTTGCAACGAACTTGAAAACCCGATAGGGATTGAAACATTTATTATGGGCTGGTCATGAACATCACGACCACCACCGTTGCAACGAACTTGAAAACCCGATAGGGATTGAAACACGTTCTAATCACCGGCACCTGCACGCACAACGAATGTGTTGCAACGAACTTGAAAACCCGATAGGGATTGAAACGGGGGGATCTTGCAGGGATTGTTGTTTCCAGGCTCAGGTTGCAACGAACTTGAAAACCCGATAGGGATTGAAACTTGATGTATCTGACCTCTTGGGGGCCATCTTGCGTTTGGGTTGCAACGAACTTGAAAACCCGATAGGGATTGAAACCAACTACTCATGCCCATCCTTCTGCCTCGATCACCGTTGGGTTGCAACGAACTTGAAAACCCGATAGGGATTGAAACAAGCTCGTCTTTGCGGTCGTCCGCAAGGCAGGTGGCAGTTGCAACGAACTTGAAAACCCGATAGGGATTGAAACGTAATGCCAGTCATGACAAAAACGATCATAATACTGAGTTGCAACGAACTTGAAAACCCGATAGGGATTGAAACTCATGGTTGTTCATCTGTGCAGCACTGTGCAGGTTGCAACGAACTTGAAAACCCGATAGGGATTGAAACCATTCGACCGGGGCAACAGCCATCCCGGTTATAGAGTTGCAACGAACTTGAAAACCCGATAGGGATTGAAACCTTTTCGTCCGATCGATAGCTGACGAGGTCTTGGCCGAGTTGCAACGAACTTGAAAACCCGATAGGGATTGAAACTTCCAATTTCCTGAAACTCAAAGGGCTTCCGGCAATGTTGCAACGAACTTGAAAACCCGATAGGGATTGAAACATAAAGATCAGCCGGTCATGCGTCTCGGGAAGTTCGTTGCAACGAACTTGAAAACCCGATAGGGATTGAAACCTTCCGATCGAGATAGAGCCCCCCTGGCCACCCTCAGTTGCAACGAACTTGAAAACCCGATAGGGATTGAAACACCCCAGATCTAGCCCGGAAAATGAAAAGTTTCGGAGGTTGCAACGAACTTGAAAACCCGATAGGGATTGAAACTCCAAGTATGAGTGGCGCCGCGATCATAGATATTTGTGTTGCAACGAACTTGAAAACCCGATAGGGATTGAAACATCTGTTCCTTTAGCGGCATCCGAGCTATTTCGGATGTTGCAACGAACTTGAAAACCCGATAGGGATTGAAACACCATGGTGGATCGCTCTATCGCCACATTGTTGAGTGAGTTGCAACGAACTTGAAAACCCGATAGGGATTGAAACTTCCTCACCTTTGTCTCGGAGTCCTGAATGCTGATCAAGTTGCAACGAACTTGAAAACCCGATAGGGATTGAAACCTCTTCAACGACCGCTTGACGCCAGCGGAAATGAAGTTGCAACGAACTTGAAAACCCGATAGGGATTGAAACAAGGCGAGTTCTACCATTTCCACTCCGGTCCACGGCTGCGTTGCAACGAACTTGAAAACCCGATAGGGATTGAAACATAGATCCTGCCTAATCATGCAATCTTCTCTTTTTTATGTTGCAACGAACTTGAAAACCCGATAGGGATTGAAACTTTGATATCTACCAAGGACGAATCGTCTCCGGTTAAGTTGCAACGAACTTGAAAACCCGATAGGGATTGAAACCTCCGAATATGTGAATACCATAGCCTCTCCTTTCAAGAGTTGCAACGAACTTGAAAACCCGATAGGGATTGAAACTTGGCATCAGGATCAGCAAGTCCCTGCAGTACGATGAGGTTGCAACGAACTTGAAAACCCGATAGGGATTGAAACTATACAGAAGGCTGCTATACCGGGCATTCCGGGAGTTGCAACGAACTTGAAAACCCGATAGGGATTGAAACCGACCATTTGACTGCCCATCCATGGGCACTGCAAGGGTTGCAACGAACTTGAAAACCCGATAGGGATTGAAACGATCGATTCAATATCTGGCTGTTTTGCAAATCGTTTTGTTGCAACGAACTTGAAAACCCGATAGGGATTGAAACCGTCTGGTCGCGCTGGATACCAGCCGGGCACCTAGGAGGTTGCAACGAACTTGAAAACCCGATAGGGATTGAAACAATCTCTTTCGATTACACCGCTAGCCCTCTATTTTGTTGCAACGAACTTGAAAACCCGATAGGGATTGAAACCTCGAAGGCAAGCGGATTGCAGTCGCCCTGATCCGGGGTTGCAACGAACTTGAAAACCCGATAGGGATTGAAACAGGTCGTCTATCTGCATGGCATGCTTCTCGGTCAACAACGTTGCAACGAACTTGAAAACCCGATAGGGATTGAAACTTGTCGGATGCTCAGAAGAAAGCCCCCGAAAAGATGTGTTGCAACGAACTTGAAAACCCGATAGGGATTGAAACCTGTTGTTGGTTTTGCGACCACCAGACCCCCCATCATGTTGCAACGAACTTGAAAACCCGATAGGGATTGAAACTCTGTGAGGTCAGTGAGATTGGTGAGCGTCGCATAACGTTGCAACGAACTTGAAAACCCGATAGGGATTGAAACTTAGTTGTAGGCTTATGAATAGCCTTGCCTCGGTTTGTTGCAACGAACTTGAAAACCCGATAGGGATTGAAACTTAGTTGTAGGCTTATGAATAGCCTTGCCTCGGTTTGTTGCAACGAACTTGAAAACCCGATAGGGATTGAAACGTCGTAGAGCAGGCCCAGGGCTTTGAACTTTAGGTTGTTGCAACGAACTTGAAAATCCGATAGGGATTGAAACAAGTCTATTTATAGGACCAGGCAGCTATCAAGACTTTCGTGTTGCAACGAACTTGAAAACCCGATAGGGATTGAAACAAACGAATTGTAGATCGGATGGAAGCTCTCGGCAATGTTGCAACGAACTTGAAAACCCGATAGGGATTGAAACTTTCATATATTGGAACCATGCTAGATACATCATTATGTTGCAACGAACTTGAAAACCCGATAGGGATTGAAACAATCCCACCTGGGTCTGGAGGATCTTCTCCTGCTCTAGGTTGCAACGAACTTGAAAACCCGATAGGGATTGAAACTTTAAAGGGAACATATTGGATCGAGCTGGATACAAGGGTTGCAACGAACTTGAAAACCCGATAGGGATTGAAACTCATTCAGCCTTGCATACTCACCAAATGCGGCCATAGGTTGCAACGAACTTGAAAACCCGATAGGGATTGAAACACAGTTTCCGCACCGCCATTCTATGATGGTATTGAAAGTTGCAACGAACTTGAAAACCCGATAGGGATTGAAACGAAGATCTATCTACGACCATCTTTTCAGGGGGCCAGGGTTGCAACGAACTTGAAAACCCGATAGGGATTGAAACCGAGAAGACCGTATGGGGCCTCAACGACCTCCTCTGGGGTTGCAACGAACTTGAAAACCCGATAGGGATTGAAACTCTAAGTCGCATGGCTGTATCTCCCACCCCTTGGGGTTGCAACGAACTTGAAAACCCGATAGGGATTGAAACATGAACGTACTTGAGACCATCTAGAGCGGCCTGTTCACAAGAGCAGGTTCCACGAAAACAAGGATTGAAACCCTATTCGGGCAGCATGATAGCGACTTCCGTAATGAGCATCACGAGTGTATTCGCCAATCCGAATTTGACCCCTCACGTATTGCCACCGTTAGAGAGCAAAAGATAGCGTGCCGCCTTCTGCCTCAGCCGGGCCCGGCGGTCTGCCAGCTCCCTAGCCCTTCAGCCCCCGGGCCGCCAAGGCTACGAAATAGGAATTTCATGAGCAATCACGCACAGACTTCTCAGAATACGTCAAGCTTATATAAATGATTGATAGATAATGAGATTATGTGGCTTAGCGAGAGTGAGATTGAGGCCCTGGTGCTTATCGCCGGAGCAGAGCAAGCCCTGCATCCCGTAGACCTTTCCCTGGCCCTGAACCTTCGCCCGGAAACCCTCTCTCGAATAGTCACCAGCCTCGCAAATAAGGGCCTGTTGGAGCGAAAAGATAGAGAGATCGCTCTGGCCAGGACTCCTGCCGCAGAAGCCTTCAAAAGGCTCTACTTCGCTCACCGTGCGTCTCCCTTCTCGCTACTGCTTGCAGACAGACGAATTGATCTGCTCTCCCGAATAAAGAGCGGACAGAAGAGCGTCCAGGTGCTTGAGGAAGAGACGGCCATCCCGAAAAAGACTATCTACCGCTATCTAAAAAGCCTCCTCCGCCTGGGCGCGGTGAAGCGCATCAAAAAGGACCGGGCCTATCTCTACTCCTTGAATAAAATCTTCTGGCCGGAGATCGAAAACTTCGTGGCTGCCACCCTGGAATACCAGGCCCTGCGTCTCGTACCCAGTGAGGCCTTGCTCATCAAGAGATACGGAGATCGCGTGCTCTTCAAAAGCATACGCCCGCAGGACGCCACGCCTACCTCCTTTTCCGCCTATGAGGACTACGGTATCGAGCTTTTCCTGCGGGATAACTACTACACCCTGCCCAAGAGGGATCTGTCCATCCAGGAGATATTTATCCACTCCATGGACTCGGCATGGGAGTCCTCCCAGAAGCTTTTTTGCATACTATTCTATCTGAAGAACAGAGATAAATTGGAGGGAATCGATCATCCCATGATGAAGGATCTGAAAGCGGTGCTGCAGGGCGAGAGGATCAGAGGCTATCCAACCCTGGAGGATATCGAGGATAGGACAGATCTCTATGATATCAAGCTCTAACAAGATCTCCAGGAGAGAGGAAGTCAATGAGCTGTTCGAGCAGCTCGGCCAGGTTCTGGAGCAGAGAGTCGAGGCCCTGCTCATAGGCGGAGCCGTGATGCTGGAGCTGAGGCTGAAGGACTCCACCAAAGGATATCGATGTCATCTGCAGGAGCGAGGAGGACAAGGAAAGACTGCTTGCCGCGGCCAGAGCCCTGGACTTTGAGATCGTCGGCCCGGAGAAAAGGCATGAGCGGCTGGGCGTTAACAGGCTGGCTGTGAAAGATGGGCGCAATCTGGACATCTTTGCCGGCAGGATCTCCTACGACTTCAGCCTCTCCGAGGCTATGTGGCAGAGGGCTGTCAAGTCCAGGTCCTTTGGAATGCTGGTTATCAGGGATGCAGCACTGGAAGACATCTTCGTCACGAAGCTGATTGCCAACCGGCCAGGGGATGCCAGAGACTGCGCCGCTCTTTTCTCTGCAGTCTTGGACTACGATTCCGTCTACCGAGAAATAGAGGCGCAGTACCGCAAGGCAGGAGAGGTGGAGCAGAAGATCTGGATTACCTATATAGAGGAAGGAATCGGGAGGCTTGAGGAGGTCCACAATCTGGAGATACCAATAGGAGACAAAGTATCAAAGCTGGCGGATGAGTATCGAGAAAGGCTGTATCAGAAATTAAGATCGTCAAACTCCGCCCTTGCATTCTTTCGCTATCCGAGCTGATCCAGAGTGCACTCCTCCGGCTCCTTGTCATCCCTCATCCGCAAGAATACCGGAGCTCTCAGGCCGCCGTCATGTGTCCTCTCTAGTGCGGTGACCTGTACCACCATCTCCGGCTCGATCCATACCACTCCCGCCGTTGCCGGCGGATTGGAGAAAGGAGGCTTTTCCGCAGGCGAAAAGCGGCTGGTGATATCCTGCAGCTCCTCTTCTGTGAAGCCCGATCCCACTCTGCTGATGTACACCAGCTCGCCCTGGCTGTAGGCGCCGAGGAGAAGCCCGCCAAAATAAGGCCTTCGATCTCCTTTGCCTGGAATATAGCCGCCCACAACCAAATCCAGCTTGAGGCTCTTTTTGATCTTCACCCAGTCCTGGCTCCTGATGCCGGGAAGATAAGGCGACTCCAGCCTCTTGCCCACAACTCCCTCAATCCCCATCTTTAAAGCTGCCTGAAAATAATCCTCCCCTTTCTCGGGAAATGAGTCGATGAGGGTTACGGTCTCGCTATCCTCCAGGTCCGCCTCCAATTCCCTGAACAATATCCTCTTTCTCTCTTTGAGGGGAAGATGTATCAGGCTCTCTCCATTCAAGTGAAGGATATCGAATACTACATAGCTGGCCGGCATGGCGCGGGAGAGGTAGTCTATCTTGATCGTATCGTTCTGATGGTCCCGCTCAGCCAGAGAACGAAAACTGGGAATGCCCTTCTTGAAGACGGTGATCTCGCCGTCCAGGACGCACTCGCCCCGCAGGCAGCCAAGGGCACTGGCCAGCTCAGGATAGCGATAGGTGATATCAGCCAGCCTGCGGTTGGAGAGCAGGACCCCTTTTTTGGCTGAGGCTATGCAGCGGGTCCCGTCTATCTTCGGCTCGAAGATCCACCCATCTCTGTTGAAGGGCTGGCCGGATACAGCCAGCATCGGCTTGATGGGATTCATTTCAGCGAATCTGCCGTCGCCCGCAGGGCCTCCATCAGGCTCTTGGCAGGGGGCTTCTCCTTCTTCTTCCTCTCCGGCACG
>Ga0208196_1001899_pt1 | contig 20770 bp, 7 predicted proteins | sample AD_JPNNA7_MetaG_FD_184443 | JGI IMG/M metagenome (GOLD analysis project Ga0208196, IMG submission 184443) | Active sludge microbial communities of municipal wastewater-treating anaerobic digesters from Japan - AD_JPNNA7_MetaG (SPAdes) (version 2) | ecosystem: Engineered > Bioreactor > Anaerobic >...
ATCACAGTCTTTTCTCGTCATAAAACCTGAACGCCAGGTTTTATTTTCATAAGAAATTTCTCCGTAATTTTTAAGCCAAATTATTCCGGAATCATTATCCTTTAAAATAACTCCGGTGCAAAGGAAACTACATTTTCTACCCGATTGAGATGGTTATTAAGTACTTTTTGCTTCGTTGCGGAAGAAATATTATATTATTGTAACAAATCTCTTGTTAATCTGCTGGAGTGATTTTTTTGAGATAGCTTGTTAACTGCAGCTATAGTTGACAGATTAAAACGTTCAGCATTCATTTTGTACAAGAACGTTAAATCATTCAGAGCAAAACGACTATGTGCCCGATTAATAGATATGTAACTGTTTAAGTGGTAATGAATTCCATTTTTCCTTTATAATTCTCTTTTGATATCTCATTATTTGAGATAATTTAACTACCTTCATACTAATTTTAAATCACAATCTAATGAACCGAATTAAGGAAGTTCTTGAGGAAAAGGGAATAAAGCAGGTATGGTTGGCTGAAAAGCTAGGGAAAAGTTTTAATATGGTTAATTCTTATGTTCAGAACCGTAGACAACCAAGTCTTAAAACTCTTTATGAAATTGCAGAAATTCTCAAAGTTGATATTAAAGACTTGATTATTAGTAAATTACAATAGTATGTAAATAAAAGATACTGTAATGAATATATTGAAATTTCACCATAGCCTGATAGAAAACTACAAAAACTATATCACAAGTTTTATTAATATTAAATCTAATGAAATAAGAGAATTTGTTGAAAAAGAAATAAATAACAAAAAGCTTTGGCCGGAACCATTGATACAATTCAACCCTACATACAAACCGGGGTGCACTATAAAACAACTCGTTGATCAAAAGGTACTTCATCCGGAACTTCATAAGATTTTCAAAGGATATGAATTATATAAACACCAGGAAGAAGCTATCAGATTAGGTGCGGCCGGGAAGGATTTTATTGTAATGTCAGGTACAGGATCAGGTAAATCATTAACATACATGGCTACAATATTCAGTTATGTTATTTCGAACAAGGAGGAATTAACTGATAAAACCGTTGCAGTTATAGTTTACCCGATGAATGCTTTAATAAACTCACAAAATGAAGAAATTAAAAAACATGAAAGAAATTATCTTATATCAGCATTACCGCCTGGTGTATCTTATTCTGAACCTTCCAAATCGCTGGATGAGCAAATAAAGGATCTAAAATCAATAGCAGGAGATATATTTCCGGTGAAATACGCTCAATATACGGGCCAGGAAGATGAAGTAACACGTGAAACTATAAGAATAAATCCGCCGCATATCCTTCTTACCAACTACGTGATACTCGAACTGATTATGACACGTGGCGGAAAAGATATTGAAATCAGGAATGCAATACTTGATAATATAAGATTCTTAGTATTCGATGAACTTCATACATACCGCGGACGCCAAGGGTCAGATGTTTCAATTCTTATCAGGAGAATCAAAGCAAATGCCAAAAATAAAATACTCTGTATTGGGACATCAGCAACGATGATCTCATCTGAATCATTCACTTTGTCCGAACAGAAGCAAGAAGTTGCTAAAATAGGATCTCTGATCTTTGGTTCTGATTTTAATGAGAATCAGATTGTCAATGAATTTCTTATAAGAAGTATTGGAGAAAGTGTTCAAATAACTCCGGAAGGTGTTGCCGCGGCAGTCAGCATTCCGATTGATTTCACCTGGTCATTTGAACAGTTTGAACATCACCAGACTGCTAACTGGCTTGAGGCAAACATAGCTCTTGAATCAAAAGACGGAAAATTGGTGAGGCGGAAACCTTTGACTATACCGGAGATTAGCCAGCTTCTGTCTGATTATTGTAAAGTTGACTTTGCACTTTGTGAGCGACATCTGTCAGACCTGCTTGCGTGGGCAAACCAGCTAAATTCACATGCCGGGAAGGATCAAAGGAAGAATTACCTGCCATACAGAATACATCAGTTCATTGCCCAGACCGGATCAGTCTATGCAACATTAGGCAGCCAGTATGACCGACAGTTCTTTATGGATGCCGGCTTATATGCTAAGGATAAAGATACATTTATTTTCCCTCTGGTATTCAGCAGATCTTCCGGGCATGAGATGTATTGTGTTGGCTTGAATATGAATGAAGAAAGGATTGTTCCCCGTGAATTCTCTAACCTTGTAGATTATGAAGAAGAAATGGAACCGGCTGCCTCAGGTTATATATTTATACAACATGCAGAAGATGAAGAACCAATCTGGGACGAAGAAAGAGATATACCTGATCTGCCTGAAACATGGTTTAATCCTGCCCGTAAAGATGGAACACAGACGCTGAAAAAAAATTTGCTGGCACGTATACCTAAAAAAATTTATTTTGACAGGAATGGCAGTTTTTCATTTCAGGAGGAAAAGAAATATGAAGGCTGGTTTATCTCTGCTCCATTATTAATTGATCCCACCTCAGGAAATATTTTCGATGCCAGAACTGCTGAATTTACAAAAATCATAAAAATTGGAGGTGAAGGCAGAAGCACAGCTACCACAGTGCTTTCATTTGAAACTATTACCCAGTTAAAGGCTCTTGGAGAATCATACGAAAAACAAAAGCTGTTAAGTTTCACGGATAACAGGCAGGATGCTTCTCTTCAATCTGGTCATTTCAATGATTTTGTTAAAGTCGGTCAGCTCAGGGCAGCTATTGCTAAAGCTTTGGAAATCAATACAACGTTAGATTACTCTAATATTGCCGATAAAATTTTTGAAGCATTAGACATTCCACAGGAAGAATATGCCAAAAATCCGTCAAAATTCCCTGCTCCAAAAAAAGAAAACGAGGACATATTCAAGGATCTTATCATGTACAGGTTGTTTCATGACTTAAGAAGAAGCTGGCGAGTGGTTTTGCCTAATCTTGAGCAATGTGCTCTGCTTAAAATTGAATATAAGTACCTTGATGAATCAGTAAATGATGAGTCTCTTTGGAAGGACCAGGAGTTACTTGCAAGAATGCCGGCTGAAAAACGCAAGGAATTCCTTTACCAGATATTTGACTTTTTCAGAAAATCTTATGCTTTAAGCTATACCATGCTTGAACCGTCAGTTATAAGTATAAACACAATAAAAATACGGGAGAAACTCGTTAATCCATGGACTTTGGATGACTCTGACAAAATAGAATATCCTGCCTGCTTGAGAATTGAAAAACTGGCTCAGACAGCCCGTAATCTGTACACGGAAAGTGGGAGTTGTCAAAGTGTTTTAGGAAGGTATATCAAAAAAACTGCAAAAGAATTTGATATAGATCTGAAGAAGGAAGAAAATTATAATGGCTTTACTCATGATCTGCTTGATTTCCTCAGTGAGGCAGGATGGCTTATCAGAAAACCGGCAAGATCTGAAAATGAAGAAGAAACAGGGATTTATCAGCTCAGGGTCGATACTATTCTGTGGAACAGAGGCGATGGAGTCACAATTGCTCCTGATCTAATCAAAAATCGTTCATATAAGCCACTTACTCCAAGGGTAAATGAATACTTTAAGAGGTTTTATCAAATTGATTTCAGGGCAATAAAGCCATTGGAAGGACGGGAACATACAGGTCAGATTAATTCAGAAAAGCGGCAAAAAAGGGAAAAAGAATTCAGAGAAGGTAAAATCGGAGTACTGTTTTGTTCGCCTACAATGGAACTTGGTATAGATATTTCAGATTTATCTGTAGTGCATATGCGGAATGTACCACCCTCTTCGTCACATTATGCCCAGAGAAGCGGACGTGCAGGCAGATCAGGTCAGGCAGCAATGGTAATGACATATTGCAGTAATTTCAGCCCGCATGACCGCCATTATTTAAACAATCCTGCCAATATGGTGTCAGGCGAAGTGTCAACACCCAGGATCGACCTTATAAATGAAGAACTTCTGAGAAGCCATCTTAACGCAAGTATTTTAACTATCCGGTCGGTAGCCGGATTAAATAATTCCCTCGGCGATATTGTCAATAAGGAAGACCTCAACAGGCTTCCTTTAAAAGAAGAAGTGATTGAAACCCTGACATTAACTGATAATCAGAAAAGAGAGGTTCTGACGAAATTTAAAAAAGTTGTGGAGGACACTTATTTCAAGGTAGAAATTGCCCGAAGGAAACCAATATGGTTTACAGATGACTGGATTAAAAGGGCGATTGATGATTTTCTGAGACAATTCGATGAATCACTGAACAGGTGGAGGTTGCTTTACAGAAACGCCATCCTGCAGTTCAGGGCTGCCAATGAGATAATTGAAAACAGGATATATGCAGATAATCATGACAAAATAAGGGAGGCAAAATACTCCCGCAAACAGGCTGAGAGGCAGATGGAACTACTTTTAAACGATTTAAAAGAAGATAAAAAAACAAATCAGGAGAACCAATCAGAATTCTATCCCTTCAGGTATCTGGCTGCTGAAGGGTTCCTGCCCGGGTACAACTTTACCCGCCTGCCAATCAGAACATTCCTTGAGAATAACGAAGGATCCGGTGAGTTCCTGTCCCGTCCGCGATTTATTGCCCTCAATGAGTTTGGCCCAAGAAACGTGATTTATCATGACGGAGCAAAATACAGGGTTGACAGAATTATCCTGACTGAGACGGAAGCAAAGCTTGAAAAAGCCAAAATAAGTCCGTTTACCGGATATATTCTAATGAAGGATCAGTATAATTATAACATCGATCCTATTGTAAATAAGGAACTAAATCATGGTATGGATAAGTATACTCATACTGACTTACTTAATATTTCAGAAACCAAGGCATTTGAATTACAGAGAATTACCTGCCAGGAAGAGGAAAGAACCAGAAGAGGATATGATATCAGAACTTTTTTTGCAGTGGAGGGTGGTTTTGACAGTATTACAGAAGCAATAGTAAAACTGGACAACAAAAAATTACTGCATATTCATTCCATACCTTCTGCAAGGCTGGTGAATATAAATTTCAAATGGAGGACTTCTCCGGAGAATGGTTATGCCCTTAACCTTAAAAACGGATACTGGCAGACAAAACAGCAGGAAATGCAGGAAGGAAAAATTGATGAGATAAGAAGAATCAAGCTGTTCACATCAATCACTGCCAATGCACTTTTTATTCAGCCTGTCGAAGCTTTGGCCCTTCATGGAGGTAAGGACGGTGTAATAACACTAATGTATGCGCTAAAAAGAGCCATTGAGAATTACTTCCAGATAGAAGCAAATGAAATTGGCGCTACTATTATGGGTGAAAGTGATATCCCAAATTTACTGATTTACGAAGCTTCCGAAGGCAGCCTGGGAGTTCTTTCGCAGATTGTTGACAATCCGGCTACTTACAAAGCTGTAATGAAAGAAGCTTTTGATTTTCTTTTCATTAAAAACGGCGTTGAAATCCCGGAGGAAGAACTTATTCCCGCTTCCTACGATGATTTATTAAGTTATTATAACCAGTTACACCATCAGTCAATAAACAGAAATTATATCAGGGAATCTCTGAGGATGCTTAAAGAATCAGAAGTGGAAATACTTACTACAAGATCCTTTTCATCTTATGATGATCAATACCAGGCATTGCAGTCTGCAAGGGATCCAAACAGCAGTACTGAAGATCAGTTTTTGAAATTCCTTTATAAAAATGGCCTTAGATTGCCTGACGAAGCGCAGCCGGTAATTCCTGACATGTACGTAAAACCTGATTTTAAATACAAACCCAATATCCTGGTCTTTTGCGATGGAACGCCTCATGATGATCCGGCAATAAAAGAACATGACCGGCTGAAAAGAATGACTTTAAAAGACGCAGGATACCAGGTTATTGTCTGGTATTATAAAGAATCGCTCGATGAAATAATTTCAAAACGCCCTGATGTTTTTAAAAAGGTCAAATAAGTATTATGTCATTTGATTTTAAACCCGGAAGCCTTATCACACTAAGAAACAGACCTTGGGTGGTACTGCCTTCAGATAATGAAGACCTCCTCCTTGTCAAACCACTTGGAGGTTCTGAAGAGGAAATAACCGGCATTTATAAGCCGGTTGCCTCAGAAAATGATACTCCGGTTTCTTATGATTTTGTAAAACCTTCCGAAAAAGATCTGAGTGATTTTGCTTCGGCAAGGCTGCTTTACGATGCTTCCCGGCTTGCTTTCAGAAACGTGGCAGGCCCTTTTCGATCTCTCGGAAAACTATCATTCCGCCCCCGGTCTTATCAGATGGTGCCGTTAATTATGGCGCTTAAGCAGAAGCCTGTAAGACTTCTCATTGCAGATGATGTTGGTGTAGGAAAGACAATAGAAGCTCTATTGATTGCCAGGGAACTTTATGAGCGAAGGGAGATAAAACGATTTGCTGTTGTCTGCCTTCCTCATCTTTGCGATCAGTGGCAGGATGAGCTGAAAAGTAAATTCGGAATTGACGCAGTGATAATAAGATCAGGAACTGCAACTGCTCTCGAGCGAAAGATAAGAACCAATGAAAATATATTCAGAGCATTTCCTTTTCAAATAATCTCTATTGACTATATTAAAACAGGCAGCAAACGACAGACTTTCCTCAGTCATTGCCCGGAAATGATAATTGTGGATGAGGCTCATTCCTGCGCAAAGCCAGCAGGGGCAAATGAAACTCAGCAACTGCGCTATCACCTGGTAAATGAAATCTCCGAAATAAAAAATCAGCACCTCATACTTTTGACAGCAACTCCTCACAGCGGCAAACAGGAAGAGTTTCAATCTCTGCTCGGTTTGCTCGATAAAGACTTTGAGGATATTGATATAGTCACTGCAAACGACGCTGATAAAAAAAGAATAGCTAAGCATTTTGTTCAAAGACGTCGGGCCGATATCGTGAAATGGCTCGATGAGGAAACGGTTTTTCCTGAAAGAATCTCAACTGATGTCGGGTATAAGGTCGGCCCTGAATATGGTCAGCTCTTTAATGAGATACTTAACTATGCCAGAGAAATAGTGGCTGCAAATGCAGATAACGATAAAAAACAGAGATATTCTTACTGGGATGCACTCGCTCTTCTGCGAGGTGTAATGAGCAGTCCGGCATCCGGAATTCTTATGCTTCAGAATAAGGCGCATAAGAAAGCTACCGATATTGAGCAGGAAGATAATGGATCTGAACCCGACAACAGAGACACATTGGACAACGGATATTCGAATGATGACAATCTTCCTCCGGCAACAAGGATTAAAACAAACATTTCAGAAGAAACCGAGGCGAGGAAACTCCTTAGCTATGCAGCCAGAATGAATGAGCTCCGTGGCATAACCAAAGATATCAAAGCTAAAGAGGCAATAGCTGCAGTAAAAAGATTCCTGGATAAAGGTCTGAATCCTGTGATTTACTGCCGTTACATTTATACTGCAGAATATCTTGGTGAACTTCTTAGAGAGAGCCTTAAAGGTACAAAACATAAAAATGTGCACCTTGAAGTTGTTACCAGTAAACTCGACGATGAGCTGCGACGGGAGAAAATTGAGAATATGCTGAATTCTGACAGGCGCCTCCTTGTTGCCACTGATTGTCTGAGCGAAGGAATAAACCTTCAGGAAGGCTTTAATGCGGTTGTGCATTATGATCTGCCATGGAATCCGAACCGGCTCGAACAGAGAGAAGGAAGGGTAGACCGGTTTGGCCAAAAGTCCGATACTATAGAAGTTGTGAGACTTCATGGTACTAATAATCCTGTTGATGGCGTCGTTATTGACGTTCTGTACAAAAAGGCTGATGAGATACGGAGATCAATAGGCATAACAGTCCCGATTCCGGAGGACAGTCCTTCAGTAATGAATGCCATTATGCAGGCTGTATTGATAAGAAATGCCGGGATCCGGCAGGCAGCTATTCAGCTATCAATGTTTGAAGAGGAATTTCGTGACGCCGAGATAAAGGCGCTTGTGGAAAGAGAGAAACTTTCAAGAACAATTTTTGCACAAAATGCAATTAAAGCCGGCGAAATTGAAGAAGATCTGAAGGAGGTTGATGAAGCTATCGGGAATGTACAGGCTGTAGAATCGTTCGTTATAAGCGCATTACGATTCATGGGAGTTCAGGCCGATGAAAAAGACGAAGGATACAGAATATATGCAATGAATATTCCTCAGAGACTCCGCGAATTGCTTACAGATAAGAACGAGGTATTGATTTCCTTTAAGTCTCCCACACCTGCCGGTTATAAGTATATCGGGCGTAATCACCCGTTCACGGAACAGCTTTCTCAAACCATAATTGACAATGCAATAAAGGCAAACGGGAAATGTGCAGCACGAGCGGCAGTGATAAAGACTGCAGATGTTGAGAAAAAAACTGTTTTGTTCCAATTCAGGGTTAGAAATGTTATAGCGGAAGAGAATAACAGAAATGAAATTGTTGCTGAGGAAATGTGGCTCTGGGGGTTCCGGGGAAATATTTCGGCCGGTGATTTTTTAACAAAAGAGGAAGCAATTGGTTTGTTTACCGGGGCAAAAGCCGGCTGTAACACCGAACTTTTGGAACAGAAATACTGGCTTAATGAAGAACTTGAATGGGTAAATGACCAAAAAGTCTTCAGGAGCTATACCGATAAGATTGCTCTGGCAAGGGCAAACCACCTTGTGGAAGCTCATACAAGATTTAGAAAACTCATTCCGGGATCAAAATATAAAGTCGTTGAGCCAGTGCTTCCTGTAGATGTTATGGGAATATATATTCTTCTGCCACTAATTTAAAGATTAAGTATCTTTCAATGAAGTACACTTCAATTAACATACAGGGCAACCTTATCTCAGAAGAGATACTTAAGAAAATCGAAGATGGTTCAGCATCCGGTCAGCAGGCAAAAGACTTCGGACTCGATTCTGCTCAGCAACTGAGAGGCGAAATCGAATATGCCTGGAGCAAGGTAAAGCTCGAGTGGAAGCATTTCAGCGACAGGATGCAATCACTGCCCGATTCCGACCCGTACGGAACAAGCCTTGCAAGGAGATGGATGATCAATTTTTTTTCGGCGCTTAATTTTAACCTCGTTCAGAGAAAATCATCATTACCCGGCAATAATAATCAGTATTATTTTATCAGTCATACCTGCGATTCCCTCGATGATCTGCCGGTTCATATTGTAGGCTTTACCGAGCCTGGAGCTCCCGACAAGAATACCCTCGATATTAAAACCAGCGGCGGCACATCAAGACTTTCCCCACATGCCACTATGCAGGAATATCTGAATGTAACGGAACATCTGTATGGAATGGTTACTAACGGACTTTCTTTAAGACTGATGCGAGACAGCGGCAGGCTGATCAAGCTTGTGTTCATTGAGTTCGACCTCAGGAGAATGCTTGATGAAGATAAATACAGCGAGTTCACAATCCTTTTCCGGCTGCTACATTCCACAAGATTTCCAATAACAAGACAGGAAGCAGAACAATGCATCCTTGAAAAGTATTTCCAGGAGAGCATTGAATCGGGGAACAGGATACGCGACGGGCTGAGCATGGCTGTGGAAGAATCTCTGATATGCATTGGGAAAGGGCTTCTTCAGCATGAGAAAAACAACAATCTCCGACAGAAGCTCATTGATAAGGTTATCTCACCAAAAGACTATTACAGGCAGCTCCTGAGGTTGATATACAGGCTTTTGTTCCTGATGGTAACCGAAGAAAGAGATCTTATTTACGATCCCGATGACCAGTCTGATGAGATGGCAGCCAAACGAAAGATTTATTTTGATTATTACAGCATTTCAAGGCTCCGGAGATTATGCAGATTAAGCTATCTGTATGAATCTCAGTTCGATGATCTGTGGCAGGGGCTGATGAGCACATTCCGCCTCTTTGACGAGAGCGGAAACGGCGAAAGGCTGGGCATAAAACCTCTTGCCGGCGAATTATTCAGTAGCAGTTCCATCAGCGATATTGCAGAATGCTCAATGAACAACAGCATGCTCCTGCAGGCAATCAGGAACCTGAATGAGTTCGAAGATGAAAACAGGAATCTTGTTTCGGTGAATTACCGGGCGCTTGATGTTGAAGAGCTTGGTTCTGTTTATGAAGGTCTGCTTGAGCTCCATCCGGTTATCGAAAACCTCGATGCACCGAATCCGGGGCTGATAAACTTCCTGTTTCACGAGGGTATGGAGCGCAAAACCACAGGCTCTTATTATACAAGGCCCGACCTGGTAAATGAACTGATAAAATCAGCGCTTCTGCCGGTTATTCATGAGAGGCTGAAACAGCATGAAGGCAATGCCAAAGAGCAGGAAAAAGCTTTGCTTGATCTCAATGTCTGCGATCCTGCTGCAGGAAGCGGTCACATGCTTCTTGCTGCTGCCAGGGCAATTGCGTGGCAGCTTGCGAGGCTAAGGACAGGGGAAAGCAACCCGGCGCCTTCGGTTTACAGGACATGCATACGCGAAGTTATTCAGCACTGTATTTACGGAGTTGACATTAATCCTGATGCAGTTGAACTGTGCAAGCTTTCCCTTTGGTTAGAGAGTCACAACAGCGGTAAGCCGCTCAGTTTCCTCGATCACAAGATAAAATGCGGCAACAGCCTGGTTGGCGTTACCGATCTTTCAGTGCTAAAACAGGGAATACCTGATGAAGCTTATAATCCTGTAACCGGAGATGATAAAGAGTTATGCAGAGCTCTGAAGAAGGAAAATAACAAGTTCAGGATATTTCTAAGTAAAAGACAGGATATTGGTTTCCAAAGCAGTTTTCAGTTTGATATAAAAACCGATTCTTCAGAGTTTTCTGAAGAATTCATTGAGCTTGATGAGGCCCGACAGGATGATCTTGAATCCGTGCATATTATTGAAAAAAGATATGACCGGCTGAAGAAGAACAAAAAGTGGCTTAACGATAAGATTGCATGTGATATCTGGACCTCTGCTTTCTTCTTTACTTATAATGAAGAAACCTGCAAATATGCACCTTTGAGCGAACAACTGCATAGGTTCATTGCCAGTCCTTCATCTGTTGACGGACGTCTTGTTGGCAAGGCTGAAGCTCTTTCTGTTGAGAACAGGTTTTTCCACTGGCCGCTCGAGTTCCCCGATGTTTTTGCGCAGGGCGGATTTGATGTGATGCTTGGAAATCCGCCATGGGAAAGAATAAAACTACAGCAACAGGAGTTTTTTGCGACCAGTGACAGCGGAATTGCAGAAGCGCCTAATGCTGCGGCAAGAAACAGGATGATCAGTAATCTTCAGGAAACTAACCCTTATCTCTTTGCTGAATATCTGAAATCCCTTCATTCATCAGATTCTGCAGGAAAATTCTTACGCGATAGTGGACGATATCATTTAACAGCAGTAGGAGACATTAATACTTATTCCGTTTTTGCCGAAACCTTTTACAATCTGATTTCCGGGAATAGCAGGGCAGGATTTATAGTTCCGACCGGCATTGCCACTGACGACAGTAATAAGTCATTTTTTGGAAGTTTAATAGATAATAACCGTTTGGTCAGCCTGTTTGATTTTGAAAACAGGGAGGCGGTATTCCCTGCTGTTCACAGGAGTTACAAATTTTGCCTGCTTACACTTGCAGGTTCGGATATTAACATTAAAAAGGTACAGTTTGGATTCTTCCTTACTCGTGTCGAGCATCTGCAGGACAAACTCAGGATATTCAGCCTGGGCAAAGATGATTTCCTGCGGTTGAATCCAAACACCAAAACCTGCCCGATATTCAGGACCAGGGTGGATGCTGAATTAACGACCAGAATATATAAAAATGTTCCCGTTCTGATTAATGAGTCAACAGGTGAAAATCCATGGGGAGTTACTTTTATGAGAATGTTTGACATGTCAAATGATTCCCATTTGTTTAAAACAAAAAACCAATTAGAAAATGAGGGATTTGAATTATGGGGCAACAAAATGAAAAAGGGAACTGAAATATGGCTGCCACTTTACGAGGCCAAAATGATCTGGCACTATGATCATCGGTTTGGAACTTACGAAGGAGTGGATAGCCGTAATTCTACACATACCCCAACACCTGGTTTAGAACAACATCAAGATCCTTGTTTTCAGATTCTACCTTGGTACTGGGTAAAACAAAAAAATGTAAATTCTCAATTAATAAAATATGACAATGAAGGCAATATTGTTTGGGAATGGGAATACAAATGGTTGTTAGGATTTAGAGATATTACAAATGCTACAAATGAAAGAACAGCAATAATTTCAGTTGAACCTTTAAATGCTGTAGGAAATAATAATCCATTAATATTTCACGAATTTGGAGCACTCGGATCTCTTTTACTTGTAGCTAATTTTTCTTCAATTGTTTTTGACTATCCTATACGTTTTAAGATTGCAGGGACTCATATGAATTTCTTTTATGTGAATCAATTACCAGTTTTGAAATATGATGATTATTCAGGAGCTATATCTCGTCATATTTTTATTAAAACTCTTGAACTTATTTATACCTCATGGGATATTAAATCATTCGCTGATGATGTATGGAAAGAGGCAGATGAAGAATTAAGAGAGCTAATAAATGAACAATTGGACCAGAACAAGGCTGTCACAGGCGGTCATGACTGGTCTCCGCCTGACTGGTGTGAGATTGACCCGGATGGTTGTCCGCTTCCGCCGTTCAAATGGGATGAAGATCGCCGGGCGGTGCTTAAAGCTGAGCTCGATGCAATTTATGCAAAGCTTTACGGCCTCACCACCGATGAGCTTCGATACATCCTCGATCCGCAGGATGTTTATGGTCCCGATTTCCCCGGTGAAACCTTCCGCGTTCTGAAGGAAAAAGAGATCCGCAACTACGGAGAATACCGCACAAAAAGGCTGGTGCTTGAGGCCTGGGAGAGACTGAATAAGGAAGATTATAATTATGCACGAAATCGTAATAAAATATGACCAGACCAGATTGGAATATATTTAAGGCAAAGTTTAGTGAAAATCCACAAACGGATTTTGAATGGATGTGTTATATTCTCTTTTGTAAAGAATTCAACAAATATCAAGGTATTTTTCGTTATAAAAACCAATCATCAATTGAGACAAATCCAATTCAAAAAGATAACAAGCTGATTGGATGGCAAGCAAAGTTTTTTGATTCAACTCTTTCAAAACACAAAAAGGAAATTTTAGAAGCAGTTGAAAATGTAAAAAGAAATTACCCGCAAATCACAACACTAATTTTTTATACAAATCAAGAATGGGGACAGCACAAAGGCGAAAAGCCAAAAAGTTTAATAGAAATAGAAGGAAAAGCAAGAGATCTTTACCTTGAAATAGATTGGAGAACAGCCAGTTTTTTTGAATCCCCATTTGTGTGTGTTGATAACGAAATTATTATTAAACATTTCTTTTCGTTGGATAAATCTATTTTTAGTTCAATAGAAGAACAGCAGCAACACACAGAAAATATTTTAAAAGAAATAAAGACATCATTTATATTCAACGGTCAAACCTTTAGGATTGAAAGAAGCAATATAATAGCTCAATTAAGAGATTCAAGTTCACAAGTAACAATTTTAAGCGGAATTGCAGGTATAGGTAAAACTGTGATCATCAAAAAATATTATGAAGAACTTTGCAAGACAATTCCTTTTTATGTTTTTAAAGCGTCAGAGTTCAATAATTTAAGAACCATCAATGAATTTTTCAAAGATATAAGTTTTTATGAGTTTATTAACGCTCACAATGAGGACATCGCAAAAATTATTGTAATAGATTCTGCTGAAAGAATATTAGACATTGAAAATACAGATCCTTTAAAGGAATTCTTATCTAAATTAATTGAAAGAAAATGGAAAATAATATTTACAATTAGGACTAATTTTGTAGAAGATTTAAATATTCAATTCCTTGATATTTATGATATTGCTCCATTAAACATAGAAGTAACCGGATTAAATGATAATGATCTTTATACTTTTTCAAGGACATATTTTTTCACATTACCTTCAGATGAAAAACTTTTAGAACTGTTAAAGAATCCATTTTACTTAAATGAGTATTTGAGATTCACTATTAACGAAAGGATTAGTTATACAGATTTTAAAAATCAGTTATGGCATAAGATTATAAAAAAATCACAACCACAAAGAGAACAATGCTTTTTAATAATTGCTTTCCAAAGAGCTTCTAGCGGTCAGTTTTATGTTAGCTCAAATTGTGAGTCAGCTATCTTGAATGATTTGATAATGGATGGTGTAATAGCTTATGAGACGCCAGGATATTTTATTACTCAAGATATATACGAAGAGTGGGCTCTTGAGAAAATAATTGAAATAGAATATTCCAAAAAGCATTTACTGCAAGAGTTTTTTGACAACATTGGAGAATCACTTCCAATACGTAGAAGCCTTAGAAATTGGGTATCGGAAAAACTCTTATTAAAAGATAATGAAATAAAAAGGTTTATTGAGGAATCTATTAAATGCAATGATATCAAACCGTTCTGGAAAGATGAAATTTTAATTTCCGTTCTTCTTTCAGACTATTCAGAATCATTTTTCCAAATTTTCAAAGAAGAACTATTAAAAGATAATCAGACATTTTTAAAGAAATTAACTTTTCTTCTAAGGCTTGCCTGCAAAGATATAGACAGCGATTTCTTACAAAAATTGGGATTAATAAACTTAAATGAGCTTCAACTCCAATATGTTATGACAAAACCTAAGGGATTAGGCTGGAATTGCCTTATTAAATTTATTTATGACAATATACAATCTATAAAAATAGAAAATATTGGTTTCATTTTACCTTTAATACATGATTGGAACAGTAAGTTCAGGGAAGGAGATACAACAAGAGTCTCAAGCCTGATAGCATGTAAATACTATCAATGGATTATTGAAAAAAATGTCTTTATTTCCCAGGATGATTCTAAACAAAAATTGCTACAAACTATCATTTTTGGCACATCTGAAATAGTTGAAGAATTAATAAACATTTTTGAAAAGGTATTAAAAAATAAATGGAAATTTTATAGAGATCCATTCTATGATTTAGTAGAAACTGTTCTTACAAGTTTTGATGGGATTAATGTTTGCAGAGTTTTACCAGAGTATGTTTTAAAATTAGCTGATCTCTACTGGACTTATTCACCTAATAAAGAAGGAAAATTTTATGATTCGGAAATAAACGTGGAAAAATACTTTGGATTAGAAGAGATTCATAACGAATATTATCCAGCAAGTGCATTCCAAACCCCAATTTTTCAACTTCTCCATTACTCATTTAGAAAAACTATTGATTTCATTTTAAATTTCGTAAATAAGTGTATTGTGCATTATGCAAATTCCGGGTTCGATAAATCAGTTTATAAAACGAAACTGTATATTGATGATAATAAAGTAAAAGAACAATATATCAGTCACTGTTTGTGGAACATATATAGGGGAACAAGCTCCCCTGTCAGTCCATACTTACTTCAGTCAATTCACATGGCTCTAGAGAAGTTCTTGCTAGAAAAAGGTAAGTCTTTAAATTCAGAAGAATTAGAAAGTTGGCTTAAATATCTTCTTGAAAACTCTGAATCAGCTTCAATCTCTGCGGTAGTAACAAGCATTGTATTGGCCTACCCTGAAAAAACATTTAATGCTGCTAAAATTTTATTCAGGACAAAAGACTTTATAGTCCATGATAAAACACGTTTAAGCTCCGAATTTCACATAAAATCTTTATATTCAATTGGGTACGGATTGAATTATAATTATAAAATTTATGAAGATGAAAGAATAAAGACATGTGACGACGCTCATAGAAAGTGGAGCTTGGAAGAATTGTTTTTTAATTATCAACTTTTTAGAAGCACAGAAATTAGTGAAGATGAAACATTAAATAGACAAAAAGTATTATGGAAAATTCTTGATGAATATTATGATCAATTACCAGATAAGTCACACGAAACAGAAGAAGATAAAACATGGAGACTTTTCCTTTCAAGAATGGATAGAAGGAAAATGGATATAAAAACTGAAGTATCAGATAAGGGAATCCTGTTTCAATTTAATCCAGATATTGATCCTGAATTGAAAGAATATAGAGAGAAATCTTTAGCAAAAATATCGGAACCTATGAAATATTGTTCATTAAAGCTGTGGGCAAGTTTAAAAATGAAAAATGATGAAACATATAAGGATTATAAAAATTATGAGGAAAATCCAGCATTTGCCTTGAAAGATGTGAGAGAGATTATAAAAAAATTGAATAGATCAAATTCATATGATTTTTACCTTTATAATAGTTCTATACCTTCTGAAGTATGTTCTGTTTTAATAAGAGATCATATTAATATTCTTTCACAAAAAGATAAAGAATTTTGTAAAAAAGTAATTATAGAAGCAGCTTCATCTTCATTCAAAGCCAATTATCAATATCAAATCTCTGATGGCGTTGAATCTTCTATCTCTGTTTTGCCAATTTTATTTAAAGAGTTTCACAATGAAAGAGCCACAATAAAAACGGTTTTATTAATAACCCTATTTGATCCTAATAGCATTGGAGCTTATGCTATGTTTTCTGACTTTCCAACAAATGCATTAATTGAACTTTACAATATAAGCTTTGATGATGCTCAATCTATATTATTTGGCTTCTTATCTTTAAAACCTGGATATGAAAAGTTACGGGATAAAATACATAAGGAAAATCAAGAAAGAAATATACATCAAACTCAAGAATCTGAAATAATTGAGAGGTTCTTTCAAGAATACGCATCAGAATTACAGAATGTTATCGATAACAAAATAAGCTATGAAGATTTAGGGGAGGTGAGAATTATTGATATAAATATTTTAAGTAGAGCATTTCGGTTAATCCCTTTGAAAACAAATAATGAAATACACAAGAAAATTGTTAAGGATATTATTGCTTCTTCTCTACCCAAAATTCTATCCGATGAAAAAGAGGATCGTATTGATTACGCAGTAAAACACGGCTTATTAAGAACATATACATCATTTGTTTTGAATAGACCAAGGGAAGAAGTGGAGGATTACTTGAAACCACTTATTGATAACTTTAACATTTCGAGAACTACAGCTGAATTATTACAGGAATTTATTTTGGCTGAAGATAAATTAAATACGTATGATAATTTTTGGTTAGTCTGGAATTGTATCAAAGAAAAGGTTTTTGAGATTTGTAGAGATGGTGATGGTTTTTGGTATGTAGATGATATCATTAAAAGTTATCTATTTGCACAAACTCCATGGAAAGAAACAGCCAAGGAATGGCATTCATTTAAGGATCCGAATAAAAACTTTTTTGAAGAATTATCAGCAAAAATTGGGCATTGCACTTCAACTTTGTATTCTATCTCAAAATTGCTAAATGGCATAGGTACTGCATATATAAATGATGGAGTATTCTGGATTTCAAATATTCTCGAAAGAAATCAATATTTAACAAACCAAAAACTTGAGGTTAATACAATTTATTACATAGAGAGTTTTATAAGAAAATACATTAATAATAATCAACAAAAAATTAAAAGAACAAATGAATTAAAAGAGAAAGTTCTGTTAATATTAAATTTTCTTATAGATAAAGGATCTGTAGTGGCCTTTATGCTAAGAGAAAGAGTTTTATAAACTTTATTATTAAACGGTAGTTATCAAAAACTATTATTAAAAATAAAATCCAAGATGAATTTATAAAAATCAATATCTATGGAGACCTTTGATTCAACCAAAACAAGTCTTTATGATATTTTAAAGGATATTCATAAAGGCAAAATTCAACTACCCGATTTTCAGCGTGGCTGGGTGTGGGACGACAACCGCATAAAAGGCATCATTGCAAGCGTGGCAAAACAGCCTCATTCGCCTCTGAAGAGTTTGATTTAAAGACCGACTGGTTAAAAATTAAATCGGAATTCAAACCTTATAGAATCCTCGATAAAACAAGCAATATCGATATTATCCAGGCAAAAACAATCTATTCAACTTATCAGAAGAGAAAAGAACTTGATGCAAATTTTACCCCTTCGCGCCTGCATACATTACGTACAAGAAATAGTGCAGCTTACAAGGGTGTTTATGCATTATTGTTGGAAGATAACACAAAAGACTGGCTCTCCGCCACCAAGATTGATTTCAGTACTTACTTTTCAGAGTCTGTTGATATTCATCATATCTTCCCCGTAGCATGGTGTGAGAAGAAGGAAAACAATATTCCACGGAATGACTATGACTGCATTGTTAATAAAACGCCGCTTTCAGGTAGAACAAACCAGATAGTTAGCGGCGATGCCCCAAGTAAATATCTTGAACGCCTTAAAAAACACGCAGGGGTTTCAGATGTTGAATTTGATGCCATACTGAAATCTCCTGCTCTTAATCCTGATTTCCTGTACGCTGATGATTTCAATGGATTCTTTGCTGACAGGAAGGAACGGATACTATCGAAAATTGAGGCAGCAATGGGAAAACCCATAGTACGGGATCAGACAGAATCAGAAGAAGGGAAATTTATTGATAATGATATTGAAGAAATTATTGAATAAAGAATATGCAAGTTGAATAATCCGGTCCAAACTGATCCACCCGTTCCGCAGTAAATTGGACCACTTGTTCCTCCTCTTTCCGCGTTGGGAAAACCCGGACAAGTCAAATAATTTTGTTAATTTATAATTTCATTCCCTGTTACATATAAAGCAATAGGAATGTAACTACAAAAATACTTTTGTTCCCCGTCAGGGGAACAAAATCAATAGATTAACATACACACAAAAGATTATTATTCCCCGTAGGGGATAAACATTTTTTGCCGTAATTTTATTAATGTCCTACGGACAAACGCAGAAAAATTTAATAACGTTCCGTCTATGAAACTATAAGCCCTGACAGGCTAATTTTTTTATTTGCTTTTGCTGTTTTTATCTGTAAGAAACTTCCGGACATTTTATAAAACGCAGAAGACGGTACATATCAAGATGTATCGTCCTCCGAAACTCATTCTTCCTAAGTAAGGAAAGATGAGCAAACCAAATATAATTATAAATAGAATAATACCAAATAAATATAGGTAGTGTAAATAATTTTATGCAACTGAATATAATTTAGTCAATAGCGAAACCCATGGAAATATGTATTAATTCCCCATGACCAGGTTTCAAAGAATAAGAGTTTCAGAATGGTAATAACTCCTAATATTTTATAATTACTTCAACTCGATGTCTTCAGTGGCTAATTCAAAAACCATTTATTCTCGTTAGCGAAGATATTTCTGCGTGACTTTAATGAAAGTGCTCTGGCTCTTTAATGTTTAGTGCAGAATATGGGTATTTTTTAAGGTCAGAATCAGAGTGAACATTAAAATGTGCGATTTTTAATGTTTGATCCGGAATATGAATGAACTTTTAAGGTCAAAATCTAAGTAAACATTAAAATATGGATTTTTTAATGTATGATACGAATTATGAATGTATTCTTAAAGTCAAAAGCAAAAAATTTATTAATTCAATTCAGATTTCGGAACTTATAAAAAATCCAAAATTTTGTTCTATTTTCATAAACAAAAGGATTTCAAATTAACATTTTAATGTCCCTTCAGTTATGAAAAAAATATTTTGCATTTCATTATTTCTTTCCGCTTCTTTTGTTTTATGCTTTTCTCAAAACGAAAACGACGGATTCTGGCAGAAAAGACTCGAAAAATATTTCGACAGGAAGGCAGCTCCAAACTCCGGTCCGCTTCCTGACTACAGCAATCAGAAATTCTGGGCAGCTTCACCCTTCAGGCACGACACCTCCGACAGCATCCCTGCTTTTCTGACAAATGAAAAAAAAGAAGAGACTGCCGATGTGTTTTTCATTCATCCCACTACTTTTCTTGGAAAACTGGAAGGACCCGGCATAACTACAGCAAGTAAAAAAGAGTTGAGAAAATTACTGAGGAGCCTGCCTGAACTGCCATGGAATGCCGATTTAAGCGATGAATCCCTGAACCGTAAAACCGATATGAGTCCGATACTTTTTCAGGCATCCGTTTTTAACGGAAGCTGCAGGGTTTTTGCCCCTCGTTACCGACAGGCAAATATCAAAGCTTTTCTTGTACCAAATTCGGAAAAAGCGCAACAGGCATTCAATCTGGCGTACAGCGATATCAAACAATCTTTCGAGTATTATCTTTCGCACTACAACAATAACCGGCCTGTAATCATTGCTTCACACAGCCAGGGTAGCCTGCATGCCATACGGCTGCTTCAGGAATTCTTCGACGGCAAACCCTTGCAAAAGCGACTGGTTTGCGCCTATATCATCGGATATCATGTACCGCTGAATACGTTCAAAACTTTACCAATCGGAGATTCCCCGACAGCTACCGGTTGTTTCGTTACATGGAGGACATTCAAAAAAGGAGAAATCCCGAATTCCATAGCAAAAGAAAAAGGCAACTCCCAATGTGTCAATCCCCTGACATGGAAAACCGATTCAGACTGGGCGCCAGACAACCTGAACTCCGGTGCATTGTTCGACTTTCAAAAGGCGGTGCCGCATTTTACAGGAGCCGGAATTGAACCGAAATCCAGAATACTGTGGGTAAAGATCCCTGAAAACGTCAATGATAAGCTTAATAAATTGAAAAACTTTCACGTATTGGACTATAATTTATTCTGGATGAACATAAGAGAAAATGTAAAAATCAGAACATTTTCCTATTTGAATAATCAAACCCAGCCATGATGAAAAAGTCGGGGTGACTGGACTCGAACCAGCGACCCCTACGTCCCGAACGTAGTGCGCTAGCCAACTGCGCTACACCCCGATAT
>Ga0208196_1001909_pt1 | contig 20703 bp, 14 predicted proteins | sample AD_JPNNA7_MetaG_FD_184443 | JGI IMG/M metagenome (GOLD analysis project Ga0208196, IMG submission 184443) | Active sludge microbial communities of municipal wastewater-treating anaerobic digesters from Japan - AD_JPNNA7_MetaG (SPAdes) (version 2) | ecosystem: Engineered > Bioreactor > Anaerobic...
TAAGTTTCTCTGTTATTGGAAAATATTAGAAGTACCAATTAAATCAAAAAGTCGAAATGCTGAAAAATGGATAAATGATTTAATTATAAATAATCCGTCTATAATCAGAAGTAATGATAAGCTTTATGATATGTATAAATCAGGTGTTAATATTGGATATTATTTTAGAGAACAATGTAGAAATGCGATTTCTCATATATCAAAACCACCGTATTTGACCTCCAATAATTTTAAGCATTTTATGCAAGTTACAAGGGCGTGTTCTTTTATATTTATTTTTGTCAAATACTTTATTATGCATGAAATTTTCTGGGAGAGATACCAGCAGAAAGTAAATATTCTTTCTATTGTCAAATAGACATACGTGGAGAAAACACCATGAACTTGAACAAATTAATTCAACAGTTATTAATATTATCATTCTTTTTACCATCTTTATTATTAGCGAATACTATTCGTGTCCCTTCTTATTATCCAACTATTTTATTAGCTGTGAACAATTCGTTAAATGGTGATACAATCATAGTTAGTGATGGTGAGTATTCGTATACCGATAATATTATTATTAGTAAAAATATAGTCTTGATTTCAGAAAATGGACCAGAAAGTTGCATATTTTCAGATGTATACCTTAATGTTAGACATTATTTACCAGGACAAACTATAATTGATGGTTTTACATTTACAAATCGCTCAAAAGTTTCGATTGAAGGATCAACCAAAGTACAAAATTGTACGTTTACAAATATTATCTATGATAGTTGTAATCCGACCTTTATTTGGATTGGAATTGAGGGTACAAGCTTTGTAGATATTATTAATTGCCAATTTTCTGATAATAGTACGTTATGTCGTAATTATGTATCAGATTATAAAGGTTTAATAAAAGTTGAGGCATCAGGATATTCAAATGTAAATATTGATGGATGTCATTTCATTAATAATAGTTTTAGATACTTAACTGGACAAGGGGGCAATGGCGGAGCAATATGTGTTAGTAGTCAATTCGGAAATATAGAGATTTCAAATTCAAACTTTATTTCAAATAAAAATCTCAGAGGCCGAGGAGGTGCAATATATAGTTGTGCATCAAATATGCTGATAGATAGTTGTTATTTCTATAATAATACTGCTGATGATGGTTCTGCTATTTTCGTTGAGAACGGTACTACAGAAATATTTTACTGTACGTTTGAAAATAATTCCGAATGTGCAATAGTCAACTGGTCAGATAATAATTCAAGTAATACAATAAATAACTCAAATATTATCAATAATATTAATGGAATTATAAATTTATGTTCGTCATTGTATTTCGATGCCGATAGTTGCTGGTGGGGATGTTTTTCTGGCCCGTATCATCCAATCTATAATATTACTGGTCTTGGTGATACCGTTAATTTATATGTTGATATTTTACCATTTCTTACTTCGCCTGTTACAGCTGCTCCTCCGCCGTTAGTTCAAAGCCTTTCAATTGATACAATAGGTGTTGATTTCGTTATATTAAAATGGTGTCCCAGTCCGATAGGTGATCTTAAAGGATATAGGCTTTATGTTAATGAAAGTCCTACAGTATATGAATTTTCAGACACAATTGATGTAGGGAATGATACCGTATATACTCTAAACAATCTTACTGCTGGTTCAAAATACTATGTGTCTGTCACCTGTTATGATAATTCCGGAGATGAAAGCTGGTTTACAAAGACTCTTGAAGTCAAACCATCACCCGTATCAATAATAAATACTGAATCAGACCAAATTGATTTTGGGAACGTGATTGTTGGCGATACAGTAAAATTAGCAATGACAGTTTTTAATACTGGAACTGCTGACCTAAACATCTCTAGCATCACAACGACATCTTCAGAGTTTATTTCTTTGGATACTGTTCTGACTATTTTACCAAATAGTCAAAAAGAATTAAGAATAGCATATCTTCCTAGTGATTTTGGATTTGATACGGTCAATATGGCTATTTTTAGCGACGCATATAATTTTCCCGAATATAAAATTACTCTAATAGGATTTGGAGATTTATCACCTAATCCAAAAATATTATCCTTAACAGATATACCAGATGACCAAGGCGGACAGGTTAGAATTAACTTCTCAAGAAGTAAATATGACGGAATTGACAGCACTTATAAAATCGTTAGTTATACAGTTTGGAGATTAATAGAAAATAGTGAATGGGATGCAATCGGTAATTTCGATGCAATTCAAGACTCATTTTACCATTATGTAGCTCCGACATTAGGTGATTCGACTGTTCACGGCATCGTTTGGTCAACATTTAGAGTATCCGCTCATACTGAAGATCCTAATATATTCTTCTATTCTGATTCTGTGAATGGATATTCGATAGATAACATTGAACCTGGAGTTCCGGATGGTTTAATTGCATTACCATCTGATGGTAGTATTTTATTGACTTGGCAGTCGAGCCATGAAAGAGATTTTCAGTATTATGGAATATACCGATCAACGCAATCAAATTTTAATCCTGATTCAATGGAAATATGTACTTATGTGACATCCGATACTTTTTATATTGATAGTAATATTAAAAGCGAAACTAAATATTATTACCGTATCTCAGCATTTGATTATGCAGGTAACGAAAGTGATTTTTCCTTAGAAGTTAATGCGGCCGTTGTAGGAATACAGGAGAATTTGGTAAATATTCCAATTCAATATGCTATATCGCAGAATTTTCCGAACCCATTTAATCCAACTACAACTATATCCTATCAATTACCAAAATCATCATTTGTAAAACTTGCCATTTATGATATAAATGGAAGATTAATTGAAACATTGGTTAACGAAAATAAAAATGCTGGGTATTATTCAATTAATTGGAATGCAAGTAGTGTAAGTACAGGAATATATATTTATCGGATTGATGCGGGTGAATTTACATGTGTAAAGAAGTGCTTGGTCGTCAAATAATGGTCTAACCATTGCATTCACCTAACAGCGAAAGTGTTTAGATGAATTTTGAGTTTTCTGATTTTTTGAGAGATAAATTGAAAAAGGAAATGATTGGTGGTGTCACTTTCGCTGTAGGTGATGCTTGTCGTTATACCCTATAAAATAAGGAAGTAATATTGTGATTATTGAAGAGCATATTTTGAACAATTTAAATCGGATTATATCAGATGGCCAGCGATTACGTCAAAGTAATCAATATGGGCAAGTGACTTCGCCTGTTCAAAAACAAGAATGTTCAGGTTGGATTGCTTCAGCACTACATATTATTGAGTTAATCACATCAAATAAAACTAACGATTATTATTTGCATTCAAAGAAAATCGCAGATAAGGAATACGGATATATTATTAATCAACAAGTTGGAGAACTAACATATCTACTTGAATATCTTAAAAATGATATTAAAGAAGGATTATTAACTTCTATTGCAGAAAGAGCACGAGCTGAAACATTTGATAATTTTTTAGATCACGCTCAAAAATATTATGATAATAATCAAAAAAATGAATCTGGAGTTATTTCGGGAGTAGTATTTGAAGATACAATTAGACGAATATGTGCTAAGAATTCAATTCCTGAAAATGGAATAAAACTTGATAAATTAATTAATGATTTATCTGCGGCAAATATTATATCACAAGTTAAAGCAAAACGTGCTAGAGTTGCTGCGCATGTTAGAACAAAAGCAACACATGCGCAATGGGATGAGTTCGATTTAGCTGAAGTGGAAGAAACAATTAAAATCACTCGGGAATTTATTGAAAAATATTTAGAATAAAGGGTATAACCATTGGCTGCACCTAACATCGGGAGCTGTTTTTTGATGGAGGATTTTGCGAGTTTGCGAAGTGTTTTTGAAATGTTTGAGAAAAAGCGAAATTACACCCGCCGTAGGTGAGCTTTGTCGTTAGCCATGCTATTATGGATATACAAAGACGATGAGAACACACGCACAATCAAAACAACGTATCGCCCAATATGGTGAGGTGCTTACGCCCACGCACATCGTTGACGCGATGCTCGATCTCGTCAAACAAGAGACCGAGCGGATTGACTCACGCTTTCTGGAGCCAGCCTGCGGGACGGGCAATTTTCTCGTTGAAATCCTGCACCGCAAACTCCAGGTGGTGGAGAGTCGCTACTGCAGGAGTCAACTAGAATATGAGCGCTATGCCATCCTGGCCATATCGTCTCTTTACGGCATCGAGCTCTTGGAAGATAACGTAGCGGAATGTCGCCAGCGTCTTTTCGACGTCTTTGACGCGGCCTACACTCGCCTGTTCAATGCCAAGGCAAAAGAGCCATGCCGGGAAGCCGTGCGCTATATCCTTGGGCACAACATTATCCATGGCGATGCCCTTACCTTAAAAACCGTAGGCGAAAATCCGCAGCCTATTGTGTTTTCCGAATGGTCGCTGGTCAACGGTAGCATGATCAATCGGCGGGATTTTGCCTTCCACGAGTTGGTGAGCCATGGCTCGATACGGGAACTGCCGCTCTTTTCCGACCAGGGCGAGGCAGTGTTCATCCCGAAGCCCGTCAAAGAGTTCCCCCCAGTCCATTTTTTGGAGGTAGCCCATGCATACGATGACTAATTACAACCCGGACGTGCTCTCCTGCCTGGCCAACCTCTCCAGCGACGAGGTCTTCACCCCGCCGCAACTGGCCAACCAGATGCTGGACCTTCTGCCACAGGAACTCTGGAGCAATGCCGAAGCCCGCTTTCTCGACCCGGACTGCAAGACCGGCGTGTTCTTGCGCGAGATCGCCCGGCGGCTGGACAAAGGGCTGGAAGCGAAAATCCCCGACCGGCAGGCGCGCATCAACCACATTATGAAGAATCAGCTCTTTGGTATCGCCATCACGGAATTGACCGGCCTGATGAGCCGTCGCTCGGTTTACTGTTCCAAGATTGCCAACAGCAAATATTCAGTCTGCACCGCGTTTGGTAACTCAGAGGGCAATATCCGTTACCGCCGCATCGAGCACGCGTGGCAGGATGGCCGCTGCGCCTTCTGCGGGGCGAGTCAAGAAAACTATGATCGAGGCGAAGAACTTGAAACCCACGCCTACGAATTCATCCACACCGAAAACCCAGAGGAGATTTTTAACATGAAATTCGATGTGATCATCGGCAATCCGCCGTATCAGTTAGAAACCGGAGGATACGGTAGACAAGCAAAACCAATCTATCACTTGTTTGTTGAACAAGCAAAGAAACTAAGACCAAGATTCTTGGTTATGATTATCCCCTCGCGCTGGTTTGCCGGAGGCATGGGACTGGAGAAATTCCGCAAGGCCATGCTGGGAGACAAGCGTATAAGATCTTTGGTCGATTTCATAAATGCGAAGGACTGTTTTCAAGGTATTAGCATTAGCGGAGGTGTCAACTACTTTTTGTGGGATAGGGATTACAAAGGATTTTGCAAGTTTACCAGCATTCATGATGGAAAGAGCAATACCTTGGAGAGACCGCTTAACGAGTTTTCTGTTCTAGTACGGTATAACGAGGCTGTTCAAATCATCCACAAAGTGCGTGAGAAAGCCGAAGCTTCTATCAGTAATATTGTAAGTGCTATCAATCCTTTTGGATTCCCTAGATCCTTCAGGGGAAAACAGAACCACTCGAGAGACGACATCAAAATTTACTCAAGCAAAGGAATCGGGTACGTATCCATATCTGAGTTATCCCAAGGAAGAGACTTGGCCATGAAATATAAAGTAATGGTGAGTCAAACTATCTCTGAACATGCTGGAGAACCCGCAAAGGACGGCAAGTTCAGAGTTCTGTCAACGGTGAAGGTACTTGCTCCGGGTGAAATTTGTACCTTTTCATATATAGTTCTTGGTCCATGTGGTAGCGAAATCGAGGCATCCAACTTAAAAAACTATCTGTGCACCAAGTTCGCAAGGTTTTTGATAATGCAAGCTGTTTCCTCAATAAACCTGAGCAAAGACAAGTTTGTATTTTTGCCAATCCAAGACTTCAGCAAACCCTGGACAGATGAAGCACTTTACAAAGAATACGACCTGACCGAAGACGAAATCGCCTTTATAGAAAAAATGATTCGTCCCATGGACGACGGCACGGAGCCCAGCGATGAGTAAGGACTTCTTCCCGCCGCGGCCGCAGGTGCAGCCGAAGATCTACGCCTACGAGGACACCAACCCGCAGTATGCAGGCCTGCTCAAGGTAGGCTACACCACCAAGGATGTGCGTGAACGTGTTGCGGAACAGTATCCCATAAAAAAGCCTGGTGAGCCTCCGTACCGTATTGTCCTGGAAGAGCCGGCCATGCGTAAGGACGGGACGGTTTTTACCGACCGCGAGGTGCATCGCATGCTGCGCATCAACGGCATCAAGAATCCCGAAGGGGAATGGTTCCGCTGCACAGTCGAGCAGGTAAAGGCTGCTATCATAGCTGTGCGGGAGGGACAGCTGTTTGAGGAGCAGCGTTCGCTGGACTTCACGATGCGGCCGGAGCAGGAGGCGGCTGTCGAAAAGACCATGGCCTATTTCAAAGCCTATCGGCGCGAGAACGACAAACCGCCGCACTTCTTATGGAACTGCAAGATGCGCTTTGGCAAGACCTTTGCCGCTTACCAACTGGCCCGGCGTATGGGTTGGAAGAAGATACTCGTTCTGACCTTCAAACCTGCGGTGCAGAGCGCCTGGGAAGAAGATTTGCGCTGTCATGTTGATTTTCAAGGCTGGCAGTTCATCAAGCCCGGCGGCTTGACCTATGACGAGGCGGACAAGCGCAAGCCCATCGTCTGCTTTGGCTCCTTCCAGGACTACCTGGGCCGCAACCCCACGACCAACGGCATCAAGACCAAGAACGAGTGGGTGCACGCTACGCACTGGGATAGCGTTATTTTCGACGAATACCATTACGGCGCTTGGCGCGAAAAGGCCAAAGAACTGTTCGAAGCAGAGGATGAAAGGGAGCGTAAGTTTGGTGAAGGCGAGGGTATCGAGTACTTTGATGAAGAAATCCTGCCTATCACCTCTGACCATTACCTGTATCTTTCCGGCACGCCGTTTCGGGCCATCGCCTCGGGCGAATTCATCGAAGAACAGATTTATAACTGGACTTACTCCGATGAACAAAAGGCGAAGGTAGCATGGCAAGGGCCTGATAATCCTTACGCCGCTTTGCCGCGCATGGTGCTGATGACCTATCAGTTGCCGGATGCCATTCGGGAAATCGCCATTAAGGGCGAGTTCAACGAGTTCGACCTGAATGTCTTTTTTTCCGCAGAAGGCGTGGGCGAGAGCGCCAGATTCGCGTATGAAGATGAGGTGCAAAAATGGCTGGACCTCATTCGGGGGGTATATCTCCCCACCAGCATTGATAGCCTCAAACTCGGCGCACAAAAACCGCCGCTTCCCTTTTCCGATGTCAGGTTGTTGAACGTGCTCTCGCATACGCTCTGGTTCCTGCCCAGCGTGGCGGCCTGTTACGCCATGCGCAATTTGCTTACCAAACGCCAGAACCGCTTCTATCATGACTATAAAATTATTGTCGTCGCGGGAAGCGCTGCTGGCATCGGCGTCGCGGCCCTTCCGCCAGTGCTGGAGGCGATAGAAGATCCCCTCCAGACGAAAACCATCACGCTCACCTGTGGAAAACTTACGACGGGCGTGACGGTTCGCCCGTGGACGGGGATATTCATGCTGCGCAATTCTTCCAGCCCGGAGACCTATTTCCAGGCTGCGTTCCGCGTGCAAAATCCGTGGACCATCAAAAATCCCGATGGGGCATTGCCCAATGAGGAGCTGATCCTCAAAGAGGAATGTTATGTTTTCGACTTCGCACCCGATCGCGCCCTTCGGCAAATTGCGGACTATAGTTGTCGTCTGAACGTCAACGAGGATGACCCGGAAAAAAAGGTGGAAGAATTCATCCGTTTCCTACCGGTGCTGGCCTACGACGGCAGTTCCATGAAGCAGATTGATGCCGCCGGTGTTCTGGACATGGCCCTGAGCGGAACCACGGCGACCTTGCTGGCACGACGCTGGGAAAGCGCCCTCTTGGTGAATGTGGATAATGACACCCTGCGGCGGCTCATGAACAATGACCAGGCCATGAAAGCCCTGATGAGCATAGAGGGATTCAGGAACCTGAACCAAGACATTGAAACCATCATCAACAAATCCGAAGCCGTGAAAAAGGCGAAGAAAGAGGCGAACGACAGAGAACTTTCCGCGCGGGATAAGAAGCAACTAACGGAAGATGAGAAGGAATACAAGAACCTTAGGAAAAAGATTCAAGAGAAACTTGTAAAGTTTGCCACGCGGATACCTGTTTTCATGTACTTGACGGATTACCGTGAGCGGACTCTCAGAGATGTGATCACACAACTGGAACCGGGCTTGTTCAAGAAGGTCACCGGGCTGACGGTCCAAGACTTCGAGCTGCTGGTAAGCCTGGGGGTCTTCAACAGCGCTTTGATGAACGATGCGGTGTACAAGTTCAAACGCTATGAAGACCCAAGCCTCGTTTATATGGGTATCAACCGGCATGAAGGAGAAAACATTGGGCTTTATGATACGGTCTTGCGTCGAGCGGACTACGAGGCAACATTTGTAAGTGAGGAGAAATAGAGTTGCAAGAGGCTTGGAAATCTGGGCTAACAACCGGTTGCAGCGGACGGTCCGCGGCGCGGCCCGCCGCTGAACCGGAGTGTTATGTGTATAATAAATTCTTCTACGTAATACTACAAATACTAAAATATTAACGATTGTTTTTATCTTGCTATTTTGGTAATATACTCAAAGTTGAAATATCTTTGAAAATTCCTAAGTAATAATTTGGGAAATAAGATGAGTCAGAAAATCAGAGAAATATTTAATGATAAAGAGCTGGTTGCTAGAATTCAGGACAAACTTCCGAAATTATTTCAATTGGCAGAATTGGAGAGTTCAAGATCTGGTAAGATTGGAATGGAAGTTGGTTCTTTAAGAGAAAGAATTATTGTAGCTTTATTAATCTATAAGTTTGGTGAAGAAAATATAAGAAGTGAAATTCCTATTACTGAATCGGAAGTAGATGTAGAGGTACATGGTAATCCAATTTCAATAAAGACAATTACAGGTAGAACTCCATCCGGTGTCAAGTTAATCTGGACAGTTGATTCGACAAAGGCGAAAGAATTTAGCGAAAATTATTTACCATCATGTGATATGATTTTTATACAGATCAACTGGAATAATGGTGGTGGATTTTATTTGATACCCAAAGAGACTCAATTGGAAGTATTAAATAAAATAGGACGATCAGCCTATATTAAATTACCAAAAGCAGGTACAAATCCACGGGGTGTCGAAATTGCACAGCAAGCCTTACAAATATTGCTACAACATAAGGATACATTAGTTATCCCAATAGATTGGAAAAAAGAAAGAATTGAATATAAACCATTTAAAAGATGGGTTGAACTATGGGCACAAGAATAATAAAGAAAATAGGTACATCTACTAGTTCTTTTGGGACTAACGGAAGAATTAATCACGACAGCTCAAAATTTTATAGCTCAAAATTGTATTCAGAACTCGAGGGTAAAAAAGTAATTGATAAAACTGAAAACGAATTACCCAAGCATTTGTTAAATAAGATAATTCTTGGTACAGCGGAAAATATGCAAGAATTACCAAATAATTGTATTCATCTGATGATAACTTCACCGCCTTATAATGTATCGAAAGAGTATGATGAGGATCTGTCGTTAAAAGAATATTTAAATATGCTCGAGAAATCGTTTACTGAAACATACCGTGTTTTGGTAAATGGTGGGCGCGCCTGTATTAATGTCGCAAATCTTGGTCGTAAACCTTATATCCCATTATCGGACTATATTTCGAAAATGATGATCGAAATTGGTTTTAATATGCGGGGAGAAATCATCTGGAATAAAGCCTCAAGTGCAAGTCCCTCCACAGCCTGGGGGAGCTGGCAAAGCGCTGCAAATCCAATTTTGAGAGATATTCACGAGTATATTTTGGTATTTTCAAAAGGCGATTATAAAAGAATCAGAGGCAAAAAGGAGAATACAATTACAAAAGAACAATTTATGGAATGGACAAAATCCGTTTGGGTAATGAATGCCGAGAGCGCCAGGCGAATTGGACATCCAGCACCATTTCCGGAAGAATTACCTTTTCGCTTAATACAGTTATATTCATTCAAAGATGATATAATCCTTGATCCATTTATGGGAAGTGGTACAACCGCTATATCTGCCTTAAAATCTGATCGAAAATACGTTGGTTATGAAATCAGTAAAGAATATATTGAGCTAGCTGAAAAGCGTATTGAGCCTTATAAATCTCAAGTAAAAATTTTCAATTAATATTTTGTGATTGATAAATCTCACATAACCATAGTCTGGAGGCAACTCGGTGAGCTCTGGCATGATTTTGAGATTTCAGACTTTTCAAGGGGGTGTTGAACTGTGAAAGTTTGTCGCTTCGGTTCACCTCGTATCTCAGGCTTGTCCGTTAGGTGTATAAATAATATACATAACTATTAATAGTTGGAGAAATAATGCTTTTTAACAAACCAATATCCGATTTAGATATAGATGATATAAATATATTTTGTAAAACATTTGTTGAAAATATTAGAGTTGAATATAAACCGAATCTAAATTCTGTACGTAATAATTTATCAAAAGTAATAAGTTCATTTGCAAATTCTTACGGCGGTGTACTTATTATAGGAGTCAAATCAATAGGTGGAAAAGTAATTTTTCCTTTACGAGGTTTTAACAAGCCTTTGCATGAAGAACCAAGAGTTACAATACAACAAAGATGCCTTGATCAAATAAATAATCCAATTATACCGGATATAAAGGTTATTAACATAACTGAAAAAAGAATTATTATTGTTGTTTATGTATCTGAAAGTCATGAAGCACCCCATAGCATCGAAAATAACAAATCAGTATATATCAGAACCGGTGATTTTAGTCGTCCTTATGACCGTGCTGATATCGAAAAAATTGAGTATTTACTTAAACGAAAACATAATGCAAAGGAAAAATCAAATGCACTTTTACAAAAATCTATTGATAGACTTAGTTTTTTTCGACCAAAACAAATATCATCATATTCCTATCCGGAACTGATTTTAGTCATTCATCCTACTTTCATTTATCATCCAATAATTAATAGTACTGTAATAGATAATTTTATGAGGGGAAAAATTGAAATACCTTTTGGATTAGAAAATATGTTTGAAAGTCAAAACTTAAAAAGACTTATTGGGTCTGTAATTTCAACATTTTATGATTCTAAAAATCATTTTTATACGGAATTAAACGAGTGGGGATATTTGCTTCATTCAGAACCAATAAAAATTGATACCGGGAAATATTTCCAGATAGATGATCAGAATAAAAATCCTTTGTTATTTGCCCATATAGTAAATACGATTGCAAAATATATTATCTTTATTGATGAGGTTTATAAATACGCACTTTTCTATGGTAATTGTGAGGTCAATCTTTATTTAAATTCGATATATAATGAGAGTTTGTCATATGGAACATATGATTATTTAGATTTAGTTTTTCAAGAAAAAAATGCCGAGTCTACAATTAAAGTTTATTCTTCTAGAATCTATTTTAATTTAAAAGATATAATTACTGATTTATTGCATCCAATTGTCTGGGCATTTAATCAATCTCACGATTCTATCCAAAGACAAAATGTTATGAATATTGTCGGGGAATTATTAAAACGAAATAGATTTATTGAATAATAAACCACCTAACCATCGTCTGGAGGTAACGCTTTGAGCTGTTGTCTGGTTGTCATTTCCGATAGTCATCGCGTACCTCAGCCTTGTTCGTTATTGTCTATATTTCCTTCATACATAAAGATATTTTTCATTTTTTTAGTTATTTTGACAGAAGATTTGTGAATATCGTATTTGTCGGTGCATTGGTCGTATAGGTTTTTGGAAAAGTTTAAGGACGCGACTGTCTGGCGTTTTTGGGATTGCGAAATTTGGATGGTTTGCGTATTTTGGTTTTGTGTGACGAAATGGCGAGCGTTTTTTCGGGTTAGTGAATGGGGAGAGAGATGAGATTTTTGATTTGGATAAGACGAAAGGTTTGGCAGGACTATAACCATTGGCTGGAGATAACGCCGGGAGCTCTGGGATGAATTTGAGGTTTAGTGATTTTATTAGGGAGAATGTGAAAATCAGAGCGAAAACACTTCGAGCCCCGGTGTATCTCAGCCCGGTGCGTTATGCTTTATGAAATTTGTATTTTTCTGATCAGTTAATTTTTCATATACTTAGAATGACAGCTTATTATTAAAGTTTATCGTATGGAAACAGTTATCAAGAAAAAATATGTAGATGAAAGTTGGGATTTTGAAGCCGCGAATACAAAAACTTTAACCCATTGCTTTCATAGTTACCCTGCAATGATGATTCCACAAGTTGCAGCAGGACTAATAGAAAAATATGGCAAAAATGCAAATCTATTATTTGATCCTTATTGTGGTACTGGAACTTCACTAGTTGAAGCAAATTTGAGAAATATAAATGCAATTGGAACAGATTTAAACCCTCTTGCTCGTTTGATTGCTAAGGCAAAAACTACCCCAATAAATATTCAAACACTCGATTTGTACTTGAAAGACTTTAATGACTGGCTCTTTTCTTTGCGATTTGGGATAAAGAAAAATACGTCAGTAGTTATTCCTAAATTTAATAATATTGATTATTGGTTTACCAAAGATGTTCAAATTAAATTAGCTATTTTGAAACATTATATTGAACATATAGATAATGAGTCGATAAAATACTTTTTCTTCGTTGCTTTTAGTGAGACAGTCAGAGAAAGTTCTTTAACACGAAATGGTGAATTTAAACTTTATAGAATTGCAGAAAAGAATCTCAAAAGTTTTAACCCAGATGTATATGGAATTATTGAAAATAAGCTATCAAGAAATAGAAAAGGCTTAATAGAATTTATGAATCATAAAAAAAACAACTCTACCTCTCAAGTATATTCTTTCAACACAGTATTTAAGATTCCTAAAGAAATATTGCCTGATAATTCTGTAGATATAGTTGTGACTTCTCCTCCTTATGGAGATTCTCGTACAACTGTAGCTTATGGTCAGTTTTCTAGGTTAGCTAATCAATGGTTAGGCTTTAATGAAGCTTCAAAATTGGATAATGAATTAATGGGAGGTAAAAGGCAAATAAAAATCGAGAAATTTGGAATTAGGATTCTTGATGAAATAATAGAGCAAATTGGAAATAAAGATGAAAAGAGAGTAAATGATGTTTATTCTTTTTATAAAGATTACCTATCTTCTATAAGGAACATTTCCAAAGTAATCAAAAATAAAGGATTTGTATGTTTTGTAGTCGGCAACCGAAGAGTAAAGTCTATAACCTTACCAACTGATGAAATAACATCTGAAATGTTTAAACTTGATGAATTTAAACATATTGAAACGATAATTAGGAGAATTCCAAATAAGAAAATGCCTTCAAAAAATAGCCCAACAAATGTAAAAGGGGAAAAAGACTCTACAATGAATTATGAATATATTGTTGTGATGCAGAAGATAAAAGAGTAGGAAGGGATTCGCACAATGAATTTGAAAGAACTAGTTGAGAAATTACAAGCTATACGAGGTATGGGATATGTAAAAGCCTTGAGGAAAGGAAATACAGGAATTGGTTATACCTTTGAGTCGCTAATTGGATTAGACGAAACAAATATTCCAATTCCTGATATAGGCGGAAGAGTGGAAATAAAAACGACTCGTAAAGATAGTTCTTCACTTGTTACACTCTTTACATTTAATAGAGGAGTTTGGATAAGAAGACAAAAAGAAATTATAGAACAATTTGGTTATGAAGATGAAAAGGGAAGAAAAGCACTAAAATCAACCATATTTTTTAATAAGCCTAATTCTTTGGGATTATTTATAGAAATTGACGAAAGTAAAAATGTAATAAGACTTTTGTCTCCTAATAATGAATTATTAGCTGAGTGGGATGTTTATGTTGTTGTAGGAGTTTTTTCTTCAAAATTAAGCCGCTTATTATTTGTTCTCGCTGATAGACGAACTGTTAAAGGTCAAGAAGAATTTCATTTCAACGAAGCATACCTTCTTACAGAACCAAATCCAAGAAACTTTTTAAAAGCTTTTAAGAATTCACTTGTCGGAATTGATTTAAGGATGCACTTAAAAGAAAATGGTACTGTTAGGAATAGAGGAACAGGTTTTAGAATGCACGAAAAAGATATGTTAGAACTATACGGAAATAAACGCAAGATATTGTAAATATAGAGCATAACTATTGGCTCAACTTGACCGCAGGGGCTGTGCGGTTTTTCAAGTTTAAAAGCCTGCATCAAGTTTTTTGGTTATTCCAATCCTGTGCCCCGCAAGCCTGCGGCAAGTTAGCCAAAGCGTTATAGTCTATAATCGTCATACATGATCATATTTTTCAATTATGGATATTTTGACAGAAGATTTGCGAATATCATATTTGTCGGCGCATTGGTCGTATAGTTTTTTGGAAAAGTTTAAGGACGCGACTGTCTGGCGTTTTTGAGATTGCGAAAATCGGATGGTTTGCGTATTTTGTGTTTGTATGATGAAATGGCGAGCGTTTTTTCGGGTTGGTGAATTGAGTGCGAAATGAGATTTTTGATTGGGATAAGACGAAAGGTTTGGCAGGACTATAACCATTGGCTGGAGGCAACGGCTAAAGCTGTTCGATGAATTTGAAGTTTTACGGTTTCGCAGAAGATTTTCAGGAAGTGAAAGAGGATCACTCCGAAACCTGCCGTGCCTCAGACTTGTCCGTTAGAATTATACATAATTTAAAGATAGGAGTAAAATGTTATGAATCTACAAAATCACCAAAAAAATGGACTAAATCAGAAGATATTTTGATTAGAAAATTAGCAAAATCTGGTGTAAGTACTAAAAGCATAGCAAAACAACTAGGTAGAACAGAAGATGCAATAAGAAATGAGGCATCGAAAAAAAATATTTCATTAAAACCTAAAGATATGAGGAAATAATATGGGACTATTTGATATATTCAAAACAAAGGAATCAAATATATCCTCGGATAAACCTTTATTGCCAGAATGTCCGTCTGAAATAATTGAAAGAGAAAAAAAAGATATATTAAATCGATTTATTAAAGGTGAGGAAGCAAGTAACTTTCCTTCAAACATCTTATTAAAAAAAGGTGAACGATTGATAATAGATATTCCAAATATTATTCTTGCTGAGGAAAAAACCACTAAAGTTGGGGGTGGATATTTAGGATTCTCTATCCGAATTATGAAAGGTGTCTCTGTCAGACCTGGTGTATTTACCGGTTCAAAAGAGACAAAAGTAACTCAAGTTGATAAAGGATCTTTCACATTAACAAATAAGCGTATTATTTTTACAGGAGACAAACAAACGAGAAACTTTAATCTATCTTCAATAAACTCATTATTACCGACGGATAATGGCATTGGAGTTAATAGAACAGGAAAAACAAAAACTGAATATTATCTTGGTACTCAAAATGTAAGCATTCAGTTTACAATCGAACCAGAAGAAGGAGAAAATTTCAAGCCTACAAAAATAGAATGGAGTTTAGATGGTTATAATATTCAGGAAATTATCCAGACGTTAATTCAAGAAGATTGATATTTAAGTTCTAACCATAGTCTGGAGGCAACGAGGTGAGCTCTGGCATAATTTTGAGATTTCAGACTTTTCAAGGGGGTATTGAACTGTGAAAGTGTATCGCTTCGGTTCACCTCGTGCCTCATCATTGTCCGTTAGACAATATACAACTAACATAGAGGATTCTTACAATGGACGATATTAAAAATTATTTGATAAGTAATAATTGGAATATCAACTATGAATATCAAATACCAGAAAAGAATGGAGAATATTTTAATATTGATGATATAGGATTAAGTCAATCATCAAAGAAATATTTGAGTATATACAAATTGGGAATATACAAGCACCAAAAACTAGCTATAACAAAATTTTTATCCGGTAGGAATATATGCATAACAACCTCAACCTCCTCTGGAAAATCATTGACCTTTTATGTAATAGCAATGGAATTGTTATCTAAAAAACCCGATTCAAAAATAATGGCGATATATCCTTTAAAAGCATTGGGTACTGAACAAACCGAACGATGGGAATCTGCTTTTAGATCTTCTGGATTAGATATTTCAGTTGGAAGAATTGATGGAGGGATTCCCGTAAAAGAAAGAATAAACATTATTAAAAATAATCAGATAATAATTTTTACTCCAGATATAATACATGCTTGGATGCTATCAAATATTAGTACAAAAGCAATAATTAATTTTTTATCAAATGTAGAGGCCATAATTGTAGATGAGGCTCATGTTTATTCTGGCGTATTTGGTAGTAATAGTGCATTCCTATATCGTAGGTTGAATAATATTTGCGCTTCGTTAAATAAAATTCCTAAATATATATGTGCATCAGCAACCATTAAGAATCCTGAAGTTCATATGAAAAATCTGATTGGACTAGATTTCACGATTATTGATGAAAAATCTGACTCAGCGCCTAAAAAGAGAAGTGATATTTTACTAATTGATCCACCTAATAATATAGACGTACTTTCTGCCTTTTCGGCATTATTGAAGTACATTTCAAACAACACTAATCATCATTTTATTGCTTTTGTCGACAGTAGAAAACAGACTGAATATATTGCGACTATTGCAACAAGATTATCTGATAAAGACGATTCCTCAGAAGAAAATCTAGATTTTGATGAATTGGAACAGTTAAAAATATTTCCATACAGGGCAGGTTACGAAGAGATTGATCGAATTAATATACAAAATAAACTATCTAGCAGAGAACTAAATGGAGTTGTATCTACAGCTGCTCTTGAGCTGGGTATAGACATACCATATTTAACATTAGGTATATTGTTTGGAATGCCAAATTCTGCAACGAGTTTTTATCAAAGAATTGGTAGAATCGGTAGAAATCAGAATGGAGTAATTTTATTGGTTAATAATAAATCAATTCTAACCGAAGCAATATTCAGAAATCCCAAAATACTATTCAAAATACCTCTGACAGAAAGTACTTTATATCTTGAGAATCCCCGAATACAATACATCCACACGTTATGTTTTGCGAGGCAATCCGGAGAAAATGATATTATTAACCAATATCTTGGTACAGATACTTTACTTAATATAAAAACTGAATTTCCCGAAAATTTTATAAAATTATGTAATTCAGAGAGAATTGGTGAAATTTCCGCAGAGTATCAAATGATGAAATCTCAAGCAGGCGAAGATCCCAATCACGTTTTTCCATTACGAGATGTTGATATACAGTTTAAAGTTGAATATGTACGTGGCCCTCAGAAAACAATGTTAGGATCACTATCATACGGTCAATTAATGAGAGAAGCATATCCTGGTGCTGTATATTACTATCAGACACAAAGTTTTAGAGTAACAATGGTTAATATTCAGAAGAGATTAGTTCAGACTAGACGCGAAAGAAAATATACTACTTCTCCAACATTTCTACCATCATTGATATTTCCGAATTTATCAGGGGGTAATATTTATAATTTTATAAAGATAGGCGATCTAATTATTATTGAGTCAAATATTCAGGTAAGAGAAACAGTAATAGGATATAAAGAAAGACGAGGAAGGACTGAACTTCAGTTTGTTTATCCTTTAAATCCAAATGATACTAATGGTATATATTTCAATCTACCAAGATTTACTCGGAATTATTTTACAACAGGAGTTATTCTTAATCATCCTTCTTTTAATATAAATAACGTAAAAGTACCATTATTATCTGAAATTATTTTTGAATCATTTTTAATGATCGTCCCTTTAGATCGACAAGATGTAAATTTTGGTTGTGATAAGCATAGAGCTAGCCGACATGGATTAAATGAGGGTAGTAGGTTTATTTCGATTTTCGATCAAACCTATGGAAGTTTGAGATTAACAAGTAGAATCATTGAAAATGAAATTCTTCGTAATGTTTTAGATAAATCTATTGAATTAGCCTCAAATGAAAAAAGATATGATATGAATCTCGAGACAATAGAAGCAATTAATCAACTAAGGAATAGTTTAAATAGTAAAATTGAACAATTATCAATTAATTTCGGTGAATTTGGTAATGATAAAGATTATGAAAAGATACTATTACCTAATTCTGAGGGTTTAGATATTGCTCGAGATAATGAGGAATTTTATGTTGAAAGCATATTTTTTAGTAGAGATTATAATTCATTAGCATATTATGGGAAACATTTATCACAACAAACAAAGAAATTTGAATCAGCTAAAATATCTGTCCCAATTAAAAATATTATCGGTGTCCCCGGAAAATGCGAATATGGATATTATAATTACAGTACTGGGGAAATCTGTAAAGAATTGAAAAAGAATGCATAACCACTGGCTGGAGGCAACGGCTTAAGCTGTTCGATGAAAGTGAAGTTTTACGAGTTTTCTGAAGATTTGAGAATAAACAGAAGCAAATCACTTAGTCACCCAGCGTGGCTGAGCATTAATCATAATTGATTCGGAAGAAGAATAGCCGTACAGTTGTAAATGCTTCTTCACTTTGGGACAAACGTGTGGCAAAAATCCAAGTCACTAATGCGACGGAAAAGACGATGGAAATACGGGCATTGGTAAGTGCGGAGAATTCATCCAAAACTTAGGAATTGCGGTGCCTAGTGCGAGAAAAGTTGATAGATTTTATCCAGCAAAACTATCCAGATAAATTGCCTCGTCTAAGATTAGAGACCGACAAAAATACCGATGTAAAAAATTAATTATTCAGGTTATTAAAAGTGACTATGTAAATTATGTTTTAGCTAATGACTTCATAATAGAAGTAAAGGAGAATAATGAAACTACCAATTTTTCGTAAGATAGCCCAAATATCCTGCCTGATAATTATGTTTTCCGTAATTTGTCGCGCCCAGTTTTTGGACGATTTTGATCAAGATAGAATTAAAGGCTGGTTTTGGTTGACCGGCGATGGTGAGATTACTATGGATTTAGTACAGATGGATGGTTACGCCCGTCTTACAGTTGATGCCACCCGCGACAAGTACAATGTATGGTGGGCTACCATCAAACGCGACGTTACGCCTTATCTCGATTTAGGAAAATTGAAAGAACCGGACTATGAACTGCGAATCGAAGCGAAAGTACGGTTAAGCACGGCGCCGCATCGCATTAATTTTATGATAAATACTCAGCGCACGACTAATTTCCATGAACATCTAATGGAATTCGATATTCCTGATACAACCGGCTGGCATGTAGTCAGTTATACCACCAGAAATTTGGATGTTGTGCCTGGCGATACTCTTTATGTGCAGCTTTCGGCTACAGATTTTGGCTGGGAAAAATATTTTGTTGATATTGATTACTACCGTGCGGACGTGGTTAATATCAAGCAAGCCGGTGCCGATAAAGGCGAAGCGGTGCCTTATCATCCGCCGATTCCAGATGTCAATTCTTTTGCGCATCACCAGTTGGTTGCTCACGATTGTGTACTGAATCTCGATTTTCCGGACGTCAATTTCAATGACTGGCAGGCGTCAACGGCAGAAGGCAATGCACAGGTGTTGACTGTGAATGGCAATCAATGGGCGATTTTAAGATGGGATTTCAAAAAATATAAAGGCAAGAAAGTCGCTCAAGCTGGTTTACTGGAAATTACTACTTTCGCGGTAGCACAGGGCGGCAATTATAGCGCAGTTTACGGTGAGGATTTCGGGATGGAATTTGGCAAAATTCGCGTAATTGAAATTTTAAGCGGCGACCCGGAATGGAATCAGGAAAATGTAACTTATCATAATTTTATGCAGGGCAAACCATATACCGCAGTGTTCAATACTCAAATGATTTATGATGCGGATTTATCCCAAACTCCCGACGCTAAAAATTTTATCACAATTTCAAAACCGGCAATGCAACGTTTGCTCGATGGTACAACTAAAGGTTTACTCATTCGACCACTGGGAGCCATAGATGTGTCAATCTATGCTTCGGAAGATAAAACTGGACAGGGTGCGAAATTGCATTTTAACCTTAAAAAATAGTTCAATGCGAAAGTAGCGGAAGCGATATTCCCAGAAAAGAATTAGACGTCGGAAAAATTATGGATTGCAAAAGCATGCCTATTGCTAATTTGTCTGGTAATCAATTGAAACAACTGGGAGGTAAATTGGAAACTAAGACATTAAAGATATTGGTAATATTGGCATTGTCAGTAAATATTCTCAATGCCGAAAAACAATCTCCAATCATTTTAATCGGCAAATTAGGCGCAGAATATTCCACAACTAAAAATATTTCAATAACTCATAACAATCCGTTTATCCCGACAATTTCTGTCGGTTTTGAAATACCGCCGTTTGATTTTTTGCATATTTATCTAAATTATAACTACGCCCGGAAAATGGGACATCCCTATATGGTCTCTACGACTATTCATTTAGATTCTAACTTAAATATCGAATCTATTGAGGAAGAAAAATGGGTTGATAAAGATGGAGAATATTTAATAAAGAAAACTCAGGTGATTATTGGATTGAAGGGTAAGCTGAAAGTTTCCGATGACACTTATATTAATATCGGAGC
>Ga0208196_1001917_pt1 | contig 20668 bp, 16 predicted proteins | sample AD_JPNNA7_MetaG_FD_184443 | JGI IMG/M metagenome (GOLD analysis project Ga0208196, IMG submission 184443) | Active sludge microbial communities of municipal wastewater-treating anaerobic digesters from Japan - AD_JPNNA7_MetaG (SPAdes) (version 2) | ecosystem: Engineered > Bioreactor > Anaerobic...
AAGCAAAAAACATATCATATTCGGCATTTACACGAATATACGCGTTCCCTCAGTTTCATGAAGAGTCGGTATGAATTTATCCATAAAATCGCCCCATTCACATGGTTAGATGATAAGTATTTCCTTGAATACTATTTTTTTAGGAAGATGGGTCATCGAATTAATTTTCTAAATCCACAATCCTTTAACGAAAAATTAAACTGGATGAAGTTATTTGACAGAAATCCATTCTATTCGCAGATATCAGATAAAACCTTATTGCGTGATTATGTGAGTGACAATGTTGGGTCTCAATACTTAAAACCAATAATTGGCGTTTTCGATAATTTTAAAGAAATTGATTGGGATCAATTACCAGATAAGTTCGTAATCAAGGCATCACATGGAAGTGGCTGGAACATTTTGTGTGAAGATAAGAGCCGTTTTCAAAAGACAACGGTAAAAGAAAGCATCGAAATGTGGTTAAAACAGAACCATTATCAACAATCTAGGGAATGGCAGTATAAAAACATCATACCGAAGATAATTGTTGAACATTTTTTGGAGACGGATCCATATTATGGATCGGTTGAATACCAACTTTATTGTTTTGATGGCGTAACAAGATTTATCCAAGTTGACATTGATTGCTTACGAAATCATTCCCGTCAATTTTTAACACCTGGTTGGAAAATAGCGCCATTTCAGATAACCAGATATCCTAGATACGATAATCCTTTTCCTAAACCAGCACATTTTGATGATGCTAAAACTATCGCTGAATTGCTAACCAAAGATCTACCATTTTGCCGTGTAGATATGTATATTCAAACGAATCAAATCTATGTTTGTGAAATGACGCTGATGCCTGCAGGTGGATTCATGAGTTTTGATCCACCAAATTATGATTTTGAGATTGGGCGATGGTTAAAATTAAGGAGATATATTAGGGAATGATTATCAAGAAACCAGTAATTACCACTACTATTAACGAAATAACAATACAGTTCCCAATTGAGTCTAGCAGAGGAAAAGAATTTCTTTGGTATCGGATTGACAAAAATTACCAAGATTTTATCTCTGATCAGTGTGATGCAGCTGTTGTCGCTTTATTAATACCCGCAATGGAAATGGATGAAAACATTTACATTGAAGGAGCGATTTCAGAAAGACTTTATCGTCACCTAACAGATCCTTGTCAAAAATTACTAAAAGAAATTATGCCGTTCTTAAATTCTATCAGGATTGAAACTAAAGATTTTTCCCATCTAAATCATAATGCAAACGGAATATGCGCCGGATTTTCTGCAGGCATAGACTCTTTTTGCCTCTTAAATGATTACTATTACAAAGATATACCAAATGGATTAAAATTAACTCATCTGGTTTACAATAATGTAGGATCGCATTTTGAAAGAGGCGAGCTCCTTTTTGAAAAAAGGTACTTAAGAATTGTTCCATTAATTGAACATATCCAACTTCCATTAATAAAAATTAACTCAAATTTGGACTCATTTTACAAGGATTCAAAAGATAGAAACCTGGGGTATGGACAAACACATACGCTTAGAAACGCTTCAATCCCATTTCTTCTCCAAAATGGCATCAAATGCTTTTATTATGCAAGCGATTATTCAAATAATTTACTGTTTGTTGGAGAAACAACTGAAATCGCTCACATTAATCCGATTATCTTAAGCCAATTATCCTCCGAATCTCTTGATTTAATTTCAGTTGGGGGAGAATATACACGAGTTCAAAAGACAATGATTGTTGCAAATATCCCAGAATCTTATAATAACCTTGATGTATGCCTTGCACCTAGGCAAGATGGATCAAATTGTTCGAAATGTATTAAATGCATGAGAACACAGTTTACCCTAGAAATAACTGGCAATTTACATTTCTACAATAATGTGTTTAAGATTAAGACATATGAAAAGAATAGAAACCGATACATCGCTGAGATTATCAGGCAAACTCGATTTAATTTACTAAAATCAACTTCTACTGATCCTTTTATAACAGAAATTGACGAATATTGTAAATATACAAACTATAAATACCCAATTATTTCATATATCATTGCTTTTTTGAAATTTATTCATTCTCCAGATTTTCTTATAGATTTAGTTGAAAAAATCAATAAGTTAAGTATCCAAATTATGAATCGCTTAACTAGGCAATTTCATTAATCTCTATTCTTAATTACCAATTTAGAAAAAACTCTATGATAGTTTAGGTTAATGAAATCGTCTATACAAAGTCTATTATATAAATGAATTTTCACGACATTATTCACAATTTCAAAATTCAACTTGTTTTTTATACATTTTAGTGCTCACACTAATTTGAAATTGGTTCTCAAATTGAGGAACCCTCAACAGCATTTGCGGAGGATTCGCGTCTAACAATCATGCCCCGACCAACCGAAATTATCCCCCACGCCTAAATCCAAGCCCAAACTTGCATCGCTTGGATTGGTCGCGCTTTTTGCGGTTGGCCTCCTGGTAAGGCTGGATGCCAGGAATATCATCGGAGATATGTCCAAATACTACTTCAACCGGTACCAAAACATCATGGATAATGGTCTCGCTGCATCATTCCTGGCACACTTTACTGACTACACGCCGGCGTTTTGGTATCTGTTTGCCGGGACGACACTCCTTGACACCTTCTTCCAATGATTGCAGCGATAAAAGCATTTATCCTAAGAATTTATAATTGGATTAAGCGCTATTTTCCTAAGAAAAAGAGAATAATTAACATTATTTTTCGCTATGATGATTTTTCAGCAGTAAGCCGGACAGACTTTGAATTGTCAATTCTTGAAATATGTAGAAAAAACCATATTAAGTTTACATTCGCTGTTATTCCATCGATTGTTGAAGGAGATATTCATGAGCCAGGAACTCGAAAGCTTATTCCCTTATCGGAAGAGAAAGCTGAGATATTGAAAAACGGGGTTGATCAAGGTTTAATCGATATCGCATTACATGGATATTCCCACCAAACCAATAATTCGGCTCATTTTTCAGAATTTGCAGGTCTAGATTATCACCTTCAATTGCAGAAAATAATTGATGGTAAGAATATTTTGGAGAATATTACTAATTCTCAAATTAAAATATTTGCTCCACCCTGGAATTCCTATGACACAAATACATTGAGCGCACTTGAAAAATCAGGGTTTTCAGTATTAACAGCAGGCAGAGATGGCACGATGTTAAAAAATACCAAGTTAAAAATAGTTCCTAGTACTTGCTCATTAAGACGATTGCGGAGCGCGGTACAGGACGCAAGAACAAAAAAATCCATTAAACAACCTATCATTGTTGTCTTGCTTCATGAATTTGAAATAATAGATATTGATAAGGAGCGTGGTATTATTTCTTTTCAAGAATTTTCTGATTTAATTTCCTGGTTAAGTTCTCAAGCAGATATTCGCATTTTATCTATCGGTCAATCGACTAAAGCTATTAAGGGTTTAGGAGCAAAAAGATTCTTATCGATGAAGAATCCAACGTCGGGTTTGTATTATTAATGAGCACCCTCTTTCTTACGCAATATTTTGATGTTTTCGGAATTATTTCCTTAATATGGGACATGAAGAACATTTCTCATGAATCATGGCGTGTGTTCTAATCTGAAATTAATCTTTATATATGAATACTGATCAGCATGTCGTTTAATAGCTAGAAAAATCCCTCATGACGACCCAGCAACCGAAATTAACCCCTAACTCCAAGTCCAAGCTCAATCTTGCATGGCTTGGACTAGCCGCGCTTTTCGTGCTCGGCCTCCTGGCAAGGCTGTTTACCGGGAAAATCACCGGGGACATGTCCAATTATTACTTTATCTGGTATCAGAACATCCTGGATAATGGTCTGGCAGTTTCATTCCAAGAGCATTTGATAGGATACACGCCGGTGTTTTGGTATCTGTTTGCCGGGACGACACTCCTTGACACCTTTCTTCCTAGGGTTACCGCCATAAAACTCCTCCCGATCCTCTTCGATGTCATTTCCACCTATTTTGTCTACCGCATCGTACTCCTAAAATACCCTACGGGGAATAAGCCCTATTTGGCTGCCGGGTTGTTTTTTGCCTTGCCCACGCTTTTCATCAACAGCGCGCAATGGGGTCAAATGGATGCGCTCTATACAACCTTTCTCATCATCAGCCTTTTCTACTTCCTGCAAGATAAGCCCTTGCAAGGGATGCTGGCTTTTGCGCTTTCCTTTGCCATCAAATTTCAAGCTATCTTTTTTGTGCCCTTTTTAGTCGTCCTTCTGCTCAAGAAAAAGATCCTGTGGTGGCAGTTCTTTTTGGTTCCCGCGGTGTACGTGATCACCTGCGTCCCAGCAGTTATTCTGGGGAGCAACTGGCTGGACGTGCTCACGATTTACCTGAGGCAAACGACGCTCTTTTCACAGCTCTCCGTCAATGCGCCAAACTTGTATATTTTCGTGCCTTGGGAGTATGCTGAGCCGGCGTTGACGATTGGCTTCATCGTGGCGTTTTGCACCCTCGCCGGCTGGATTATCTTCACGGCTCTGGATAAACGGGAAATCACACCGGAAAGAATGGTTCTCCTGGCGCTGATATCCGTGAGCCTCACCCCATTTGTGCTCCCGAGGATGCATGAACGTTACTTTTACCCCGCCGATGCGCTTTCTCTGATTGTGGCGTTCTATATCCCGGATTTATGGATTGTTCCTTTCGCGTTCCAGTTATCCTCAGGGCTCGCCTCTGCCGTCTATCTCAAGGGGAAATCCCCCGAGCCAGTGATGTTTGGCGCGCTGATCAACACGGTTATTCTCATCGTCCTCTTGGTCTATCAATTTTCGCGGCGCAGCAACTCTTTGGGTGAGGCAAGTGAACATGAGATCGATTACTGAACGGAATGCATCAAATAGGTAATTACCGAGCTTCTTACATGCCTCTTATTCCGGGCAATGATGTTGTCAGCCTGAGGGTTGGTTATGCGTAATATCATTTAATGGATTATTGAAGCACAAACCTTCGAGTTACAACCAAACAATTTTGGTAGATGCAGAGTGTAGGGATCAAATAAAGTAGTACAATGAGCTATTTCTTCCTCCATATCAGAAATCCCCAAGACTTACGATACCAATATTTTCAATTTGGAAAATTCTCATCCGTACAGCATATGTTAGGAACTAGGATCAGAAAAGAATTTCTAAAAATCGTTGTGAAAATATAGCTACTTAAAACAATTATTCAGGTTATTTTTATTGAGAGAGCATAATACAATGAAAAAGAACCCAATTTCACTTAATTCTCGAAGTCGATCATATTCTATTCTTCATGGTATTGTTTTTCATCCAATAACTATTTTTATTTTATTTTCTTTTATAATATTTATTATGTTTAATATGGTAAAGATGGTAAACGGCGATGATCTAGAATATTCTAATATTCATTATCAATATACGCTCTTGGAATTTCTTATAAACAGCTATAAAACCTGGTCTGGAAGATTGTTCAATGAAACTCTACTCTACTTTTTTACAGGGACACTTGAATCATGTTGGAAATGGATTTCAACAATTAGTCTTCTCGTTTGTGCATACGAAATTTATTCTTATTTAATATATTCTAAAAAAATGAATTTCGAAGAAAGAGGAATTTTCGCGTATCTAAGTTGTTTCAGCATCTTTCTAATCAATTCTTCGATTCTTTCCCCTTCAATATTTTGGGTTACTGGCTCTTTAGTCTACTTGGTGGATTTTACATTCGCACTAATCGCTTTAAAACCATTTATGAAAGTTTTACAGAATGAAAACTATAATCCAAAAAAAGCTGACTATTTGTACTTAATTCCCTCCCTATTTATTTCCATGGGACAAGAGCAGGTGGGACTTTGCTTTCTGGGATTTTCATTAATCATATTAATATACCTAATTATTAAAAGGAGAGCCACACCTAAACTATTATGGTATTCCTTTATTAGTTCGTTAATTCTCCAAATAATAGCAAGGACAGCACCTGGTACAGCTGTACGTTATGCTTCAGAAGTAAATAGCTGGTTTCCAGAGTTCTCCAATCTTGATCTGATATACAGACTTTCCACATCTTCTTTTTTCCTTTTCAATACAATTATCAACCAATGGTATTTGGTTTTGATTCTGTTATGGATTATTTTGGCGACTTTGTTACGGAGGAACAATATTGATATACTTAGCAAAGTTATTTCTTTATTATTATATTTATATTCAATTATAATGTGCCTAAAATTTTTTAAAATTCCCAACCCCCAAATTACTGATAATATTACCGTTTTTTTAGAGAAGATTTTTACATTTCATTTTATCAATCCTTCAACTTCACAGTCAATTTTATATTACATTCCTTACGTGTTTTGGGCAATAGGAATTTTGTTAATTCCAATCAGCATCTTTCTGATATTCAAAAAAACAAAACAATCAATTTTTTTCATTTCCTTATTCCTCGCAGCGATAGCATCAATCAGTCTCATGGTATTTTCACCAACTCTCTTTATTTCAGGTGGCCGAACAAGCTTTGTATCAAACATGCTTCTAATAATACTAATTTTATTCTTACTTCAATATAATAAATTGTATAAATCTTTTGCTTTGCCAATTATCTTTTTAGGTCTATGCAACATAGGTGCGCTTTATCTAACCTGGCAGAGCAGAGGATTCAAAATTTTTATGGGAAACCTAGATATATCTGAAATTCCATTCATCGTCAGGGGTCAATAACTGAAAAACTTACTCTTTATTACGCATTATCCCGAGCTCCATGGCTCCATCCGCTCTTTGCGGGATGTCGGTAAGAGTAAGACCATTTCCTAAACAGAATGCATCAAACAGGTTACAAGTTGACCCGAAAACATGCTTTATATTCACGGTAATGGTCACGTCAACCTAAGGGTCAGTTCTACATTACATCTATAAATGGGTTGCTGAAAATATATCTTTCAAGATGATAGTATCTTTTCTTGGAATTTTCTTGTAGCTTTACTTTCATCTGTCCAGATTAAATGAATATTCTTTATATTCTTCATTATCACGAGTTAAATGGATCAATCAGATCAACTTTAGACCTGGCAAAGGGTCTTGAGACATATAACATCAGGCCATTTTTTATCGTTCCTCGCTTAGGTATGGTAACTGAATGTCTATCAAGTGAAAGCATTTCTTTTCAGGTATTACCAGTTCCATTCTGGATGGAGAAAAAATCTATTTCATTAAAAGCTAAGATCAAACGCACACGGGAATTATTGCAGTCTACCAAAAGAATTCGAAACCTCATTGAAGAGTGGCATATTGACCTTGTCTATACCAATACCTCTGTTACTCCCGTAGGTAGACTCGCAGCCCGATGGGCATCAATTCCGCATTTCTGGCACATTCGTGAGTTTGGCGATTTGCACTTTTCCTTACATTATCTTTATCCGGAATCAATCTGCAGAAAATTCATTGAGAGCTCGGATGCGGTATTTTTCAATTCCATAGCAGTCCGTAATCATTTTGAAGCAAAGTCAAGTTTGAAATCTTCTGTTATATATAATGGAATAAAAACTAGGAAAGAATTTGATGTTCTTTACAGCAAAGCTGCAAGCAAAAGCGAAAATAAAACTTTTACATTTCTAATCATTGGGGCAATTTCCCCTAAGAAAGGCCAAGAAACTGCTATTAATGCTTTTTCTAAAGTTATTAAAAATGGCTTTCATGCGAGGCTGCTTATCTGTGGGTCTGGCCGCGAAAATTATGTTTCCGAAGTAAAAGAAAAAGTAGAACGATTAGGGCTTCAAGATTGCGTCGAATTTGAGGGTTTTATTTATGATCCTTATGAAGCTTATTTCCGGTCTGATTGCCTTTTAATGTGTTCCGATTATGAAGCATTTGGACGCGTATCGGCAGAAGCTATGTCAACATGCTTGCCCGTGATTGGAAAAAACAGCGGCGGCACACCAGAAGTCGTTGTAGATGGCAAGACGGGCATTCTCTATGACACTGAGGATGAATTAGTAGATGCAATGATTTGGATGATGCAGCACCCAGCCGAAGCTTCACAGATGGGTTTAGCAGGTTGGGCGCGTGCCCGGGAGCTCTTCAACACCGAGGATTGCGCCGCAAAAGTTTTCGAAATCATTCAGTCTGTAACCAATAAAGGATGAACTCTCCTCGCCTGATTACCTACTACCTTCCGCAATATCATCCCATCCCGGAAAACGACGCCTGGTGGGGGAATGGTTTTACCGAATGGACCAACGTTGCAAAGGCAAAGCCTCTGTTTCGCGGGCATTACCAACCACATATTCCTGCGGACCTGGGGTTCTATGACCTGCGCGTTCCGGAAGTCCGCGAGGCTCAAGCCACTCTAGCGCGCGAGGCTGGGATTGAGGGCTTTTGTTATTGGCACTATTGGTTTGGGGGCAAACGCCTGCTTGAACGCCCATTTGATGAAGTTTTGGCAAGCGGCAAGCCTGATTTTCCCTTCTGCCTGGCATGGGCTAACGCTAGCTGGACCGGGATTTGGTACGGTGCGGGGGAGCGTATCTTGCAGGAGCAAACCTACCCAGGAATGGAGGATCACCGCGCACACTTCGAAGCGCTTCTGCCAGCCTTTCGGGATCCGCGTTATATCCGCGTGGATGGGAAGCCGCTGTTTTTGATTTTTCAGCCAATGGATCTTTCTGCAGATGTAATTGCCTTCTGGCAGCAGCTCGCACTTTCCGCAGGGCTGCCTGGCATCCACTTCACCGGCATTGTCAAGAACGCCCATGAAGCTCAGACTGCCTGGCGGAACGGATTTGCTGCTTGCACCATCTCACGCACCTCTGGGCGCGGTACCCGCCTCTCCTGGGATCGCGAGCTGGTGCGCCGCTTGCTCGGGAATAAACACGCAGCGCTTACCTATCAGAAGGTCTTCCACAAACCCTTTCACGTGTATGACAGCCGTCATACTCTTCCTTATATAAATATCCAGCCGCCTGAAGGGATGGATTTCTATCCCTGTGTGCTGCCAGGATGGGATAACACCCCTCGGGCTGGGCTGAATGGACAAGTATTCCTGAATTCCTCACCTGAAATCTTCCGGCAGCATCTGGAGGAAGCCTGGGCACGTGTGGCTGATTACCCCCCCGAGCATCAGATTATCATCCTCAAATCCTGGAATGAATGGGCAGAAGGAAATTACCTGGAGCCGGACCTAAAATTTGGTCTTGAATACTTGAAGTCAATTCAGAATGCTTTAGAGACTTACAAAATAAACCAAGGTAAATAAGGCCTAAGTTATAGTGAAAATAGATTTTGACAGATTGTTATTTCGTCGTCAATATATAATAGGACCAAAAGCATTTCATCCCAATGAAAACTGGGACTACCTTAACATAAATAACAATCTTATTCTCTCAGTTCACCGGGATTTACCTTATGCTATTGATAAAAATGACCAAAAACTGACTATTTTCATTGGGCTTGGTTTCGATCCTTTTCATCCTGATTACGACGAACAAGCTATCCTTTCGACGCTCAATAAACAAGATATTTCTAGTCTAATAAAATCAACTTATCCGATAGCTGGTAGGTGGTCAATTGTCTTTCAAGAAAACGCTAAAACCTATTTATTCACGGACCCCTGTGGATACAGGCAGGTTTTTTATTATTCAGATGGCTGTCAAAGTTGGTGTGCTTCTCAGCCAGAGCTAATTAAAGCCAATTGCTTATTGACTTATAACACGGATGAAAATTTACATGAATTCATTGCGAGCCCAGAATTTTCGCAACAGGAATCAGCATGGATTGGTTCCGAGACTATATATCAGAATTGCTTTCATTTACTTCCAAATCATTATCTAATTTTTAATAACAACCAGCAAGTTCGTTTCTATCCGAATACACCTTTACTCATTAATGAAACTCCAAAAATTATTGAAGAAACATCAGAAACTTTAAAGGGTATTCTTGCAGCGATTGCCAATCGATCTCAAATTGCACTTGCCTTAACCTCCGGATGGGATAGTCGTCTATTACTCGCAGCTTCAAAAGATCTCTTTCCAAAAGTTAAGGGATTTATTGATCGAAAAGGCACTATGCCGAAGGATCATCCAGATTTAATTATTGCGACGAAGTTGGCTAAAAAGCTCAATTTGGATTTTGAAATTAAAAATTCATCGATTTCTCCACCGGGTTGGTTCATATCATTATTATCAACGAATGTAACCTCTGCAAGAGTCTTATCGAAAACCAATATGATTTACAGTCGTTATATCGATCAAGAGGATGTGATTTTTGTAAATGGCAACTGTGGAGAAATATTCCGAAACTATTACGATAGATATTGTCAGGAAGATATCAATAAAATTAGCGTAGAAAAAATCGTTAGTCTCTTGGGGTATAAGGGAAAACAAACGTATATACGCCGAGAAATTGAGAAATGGAAAAACGATTTTGAAATCAATAAGCAGATGGGTTGGAACTTACTTGATTTCCTATATTGGGAACAACGCCTTGGTAATTGGGGAGCTCAATTCCCAGCAGAAGAAGATATTGCGGCTGATGAGATAAGCCCCCTGAACTGCCGGCTCTTGATAGATACACTTCTTTCATCTCCAAGAGAAGAAAGATCTGCACCTGAATACAAGATTATTAGGAAGCTAATTCATTCTTTATTACCAGAAGCATTAGATTTTCCTTTCAATCCTAAGAAAAGGCAAAGATTATTCAAAATAGAATGTTATTAAATAGAATTAAGTTCTATGCGCGTTAGTGTAATTATCCCCGTATATAATGCATCTGCTTTTATTAGAAAGGCAGTGTCAAGCGCTTTAAATCAACCTGAGACTACGGAAATAATTCTAGTTGAAGACGGATCGACGGATGACAGCTTGCATATATGTGAAATTCTTACCCAATACGATGAAAGAATAAAACTCGTGCGTCATCCAGACGGAATGAATTGTGGCGCAGCAGCAAGTCGCAATCTTGGCATGCGATTAGCGAATAGTGAATTCATTGCGTTTTTGGACGCAGATGATTTTTATTTACCAGGCAGATTTAGCTTTGCACAAGAACTATTTGCTAATTATGCAGATTGTGACGGAGTTTACGAAGCTGTGGGGATAGAATTCCAAAACAAAGAATCTGAAATACTATGGGCTTCTTCTCCTATGGCATCGGTAAGAGTTACAACCATGACTGAAAGACTGATGCCCTCTGATTTATTCCAAGCATTACTTCAAGGCAAATATGGTCATTTTCATATGGATGGTTTGACAATCAAAAGGAATCTTTTAGAAAAATCCGGGTTAATGAACGAAAAATTAAGATCCATGAATGAGGATACGGACTTTATTTTAAGATTATCGCTTACAGGGCATTTGTATCCCGGGAATCTAATAGATCCAGTAGCAATCCGTTTGGTTCACGAGTCAAATCGAATTTCAGCACCTAGAACTAAAAACCAAATTTACCAAGATCGCTTAAAAATGCACATGGAAACTTACAGATATTGTAAACAAAAAAAACTAAAAAAAGCTCGTGAATTATTAATTAATCGCATGGCAGGCGATTGTCGTTCCTCGAATGAGAACAAAAATAAATCCAGTATCCATAATTTACTCTATTGGGCTTTTGGGTATCCCGAAATTCTTCTTGAGGTCACTTACTGGAAAGAGTTGGTTTTCTCACTACTCTCGCTATTTCATACTCAACGAAAAATAAAAAATGCAAGTTAGCATAATTATCCCCGTCTATAATGCTGCCGCGTATGTGCGCGAGGCGGTCGAATCTGCGCTTATACAACCAGAAACCGGTGAGATTTTATTGATTGAAGATAACTCACCAGATGATTCTCTGCGCATATGTCAAGAGTTAGCAGCTAAATATGATAAGGTAAAGCTGCTGCGCCATCCCAATGGTGAGAACCGCGGCCCCGGCGCCAGCCGCAACTTAGGCATGCGCAACGCCCGCTCGCCCATCTTGGCATTCCTGGATGCAGACGATTATTACTTACCCGGTCGGTTCAAGCTGGATAAAGAGATTTATGCGGAAAATCCCCTATGCGACGGGGTCTATCATGCAATAGGCATGCACATTGAAGATTCCGAAGGGCTCGAGCGTTGGAACAGTGCCGGCAAGCCGCCAAATATAATTAAGACTATGACTACGGAAATCCCACCGGAAAAGCTGGCGGACGCTCTGCTAAATGGTGGTTATGGCCATTTCAGCATTGATGGGCTTAGCATTATAAAGTCCGTCCTTGAGAAAGCAGGATTGATGCGTGAAGACTTGCCTCTACACCAAGATACGGAATGGATTTTACGTATCGCAATGACCTCGCAGCTTTTTCCGGGTAACCTTAGCGAGCCTGTTACTAGATGGCGGGTGCACTCTCAAAACCGCATCTCAGCCCCCCGCAACAGCTTGCGTAAGCTGGATGCTCGCCTGCGCATGTGGGAAGGGCTTTATGACTGGTGCCGGCAAAAAGGTTTAGAGCAGTACCGCTCTACGATTATGCTTCGCATGATTGAAAATGCTGCGAGCAAGCAACGCTTTGAGGGTAAGGACCGCGGAAAGCTTAACCGGCGGTTACTGCGCGTAACTCATATTGCTTCATGGCTGCTGCCCCATCCGCGCTACGCCCTGGACCGCTGTTTCTGGCAAACTTTAGGCGAATTTGTTAGCGCTCAGCCAACCCCAGTCCAAGAATCGAAACGTTTATGAAACTTTTGATCGGTACTATATACAGTGGCGAAAATGAGTTAGATGAATGCCTTAAAAGCATTCACGCTCAGAGATACACAAATTACGACCATATTCTTATTGAGAACCTCCCAAAGCGAGAAGCCCATCATCGCCTCTATAAAACCTTTCTGGAACATGCTCAAGAATACGAACTGCTCGTCAAGGTAGATGCAGATACCGTGTTAATCTCTGAAAATCTGTTCGAGAAAATTATCGAACGGTTTTCCTCTGAACCTTCCCTTGAAGTTCTGAGCATCGGCTTGCATGATTTCTATACAGACACAATCATCAATGGATTGCAAGTATCTCGCAATACTGTCAGATGGGATTTTTCCAAAAACAGCATATTCACAGATATTCCCATTATGGATCCTAAAAGTTATGTGTTTGATACGACGTTGTTATCACCAGCTGGAGAGCACAGCCCTAACCCCTCCCTCCCGCAAGCGTTTCACTATGGAGTCCACCGCGGGATTAAATCCATCCAGAAGATTCATAGTACAACTCACTGGGCAACCGTTCAGAAAGTCTGGAGCCATTTTCTAGAGACGCAAGATGTGCGCCTTGGCTTTGCGGTGCTGGGTGCCGAGCTGGTTTATGCTGGCACGTTCAACCGCGAGGACCAAGACTATACCAACCCACGCATGAGCGAAGTGCTCCGCACCTATGAAGGTATGAATGCTACGCAGGTCAAAAGAGAAATTCGCCGGCTGCGTTTCTTGCATTGGGGCTTTTTGCCCGATGAACTGCGCCGCAAAGTCATACGCTATAAAAGAGGAAAGCTAAAAAGGAATTGGGATCAACTTTAAAATATCAAACCCTATTTGCATAGTCGTTGAATTAAAGACGATGATTCACCTAAAATTAATATTCCAAGGTATTCTTTAATACATCAATATACACACATTCTTAGCCTAATACAAATGGATAATAAATTAATCAAAGTAGCTTTTTCAGATATGCAACGTCCTTTTAATAAGGGCCATATAGAGCTATCTTTTGAATGGCGGATGATTAGCAAACACTGGAATCCTGTGATTTCCACCGATCCGGATTTTTTATTTTATTCTTGTAATGGTAATGATTACTTAAAGTTTAACTGCATTCGAACATTTTATACTCCAGAGAATATCCGCCCCCGCTTTGATCGCTGCGACTACGCCTTTTCTTACGACTTGCCAATCACACAACGCAATTATCGGCTGCCCATTTATCGTCGGTGGCCAGAATATAAAAACCTCCTTCGCCCAAGGGATCCTGACAAAATTGCAGCACAAAAGCGCCAATTTTGCGCCTTTATGGTCTCCAACCCACATGCAATAGAAAGAATAGACTTCTTTAATCGCCTTTCTAAGTATAAAAAGGTCGATTCAGGTGGTGGATACCTCAATAATATTGGCTATCGCATAGAACGAGGTTCACAAAACAAATTAGATTGGATGCGCAATTACAAGTTTTCCATCACCTTTGAAAACTCCTGCTATCCGGGGTATACCACCGAAAAACTAATGCATGCCTTGCTTGCAGACACAATCCCTATCTATTGGGGAAACCCATTGGCATCCCTCGATTTCAACCCCAAGGCGTTTATCAACTGCCATGATTATTCTTCTTTCGATGACGTCGTGGAATTGGTCCGAGAAATTGATCAGAATGAGGCGCTTTATAAAGGATATCTTAGCCAACCTTACCTGACCAACAATGTCGAAACCGATTTTTGTAAAGAAGAAAACATCGTCGCCCGCTATGATGAGATTCTCTCTAGCAGGAAGTATTACATTTCGCCAGGCATCAAACGCCTTCAAAAACCATTATACGGATGGTACAAACTGGACACAGCAGTTGGAAAACTCTTCAGAAAAGTGAAAGCCTATGGTGGGCAAGCTTTTTCTATAATCAAAGCAAGATTGTTTCATAAACAGAGTGAGAACTGACCAACACCTATGCGCATTCTAACAATTTCCGCCTACTACCCACCCTATAGCTACGGCGGCTACGAAATCCGCGTGAGCAATATCATGGACGCACTCGCGTCTCGCGGGCACGCGCTCTGTGTGCTGACGACGAAGCCCGACCTCACAATGAAAGCTGCGCATACGGATTTTGCTTACCCTGTGCGGCGGGTATTGCACGGGGCATCGCGTAAAATGCGCTTTTTTGACCGCCTGACCATATACCGACTCACCCACGGCATTGGGGTTGGACTCGTTTTCCTGCGTGAAATCCACAATAATATGAGCGATCTGGCGCAAGTGGAGCGGGAAATTAACACTTTCAAGCCTGATCTGATTTACTTGGGGCATATCATGCCGCTCTGCCAAGAGTTGTTGCCCTTCCTGGCACGGCAAGACCTCCCCATCATCGCCGATGAAGGCGGTGCTAGTTTGACTTGTGCCTTTCACGGGGGCGGGCTTTGGCGGCGATTTTTGGCGGAGTTTCCAGAACATAACTTCTTCCAGCGTCTGATCAAGCGCAGCTTCGCCCGCGCTGTTGGTTTTTTCTCTCACGGCCGAATGCAAGAAGAGCGGCATTGGCCCGTAATCAGTGCCTTCTTCAATAGCGAGCTGAATGCGCACAATGCGCAGGAAGCCGGCGTTCCCCTCGCGCGCGCTAAGGTTATTCATTCCGGCATTGATACGAACAAATTCACTTTCCAGCGTGCCAAACCTTTCGCCAACCCATTGACTTTGCTTCTGCCAGGCAGAATTGAGCAGAACAAAGGGCATTTGGATGCAGTGGAATTATGTGCTGCGCTCAGTGCTCGCGGGATCCCCTGCACGCTTACGATCGCTGGCGACCGTTGGAAAGAAGCTTATACTCAAGAAGTTGAAAACCGAATCCTGGATTTGGGATTGAACAGCACAGTGCGCATCCTACCTATGCAGGACAGAGCCTCACTCGTAGTCCTTTATCACCAAGCGGATATTTGCCTCTTCCTGAGCCATGCTCATACTGGTTTTTCACGCATTCCACTCGAAGCGATGGCTTGTGGAAGCCTGCTTTTTTCTTATGGGAATGAAGGATCGGATGAGATTCTTCGGGATGGTGAAAATGGCTTCCTCATTCCGGAGGGGGACATTTTAACCGCTGCAAACCGCATCAGCACACTCCTCGCTGAACCGGAGAGGGTCGAAAGCCTCGTTCATCGGGCACGCATTGAAATTGAAAACGATTACTCAATGGACATTTACATATCAAAAATTGAGGCTTTTCTCTTTGAGTCAACCCCTGCTTAAAATTGTTATTTCTTGATCTAGAGAGTTAATAAATGATAACTATCCGCCGTGCAACGCTTGAGGACAAGCCGGCAATCTTTGCTTTTCTTGAAAAAGCCTATGGCGACAAGGCAAGATACAAATATCCCGAACGATGGGAATGGCAATTCGAAAAGAATCCTTACAAACCAAATGATGAGCTTCCTGTGTTCATTGCAGTTACTGAAGATGGCCAGGTCGTCGGACAATCTGCTGCTATGTATGAACCACTGAAGATTGAGCAAGAGAGCCAAATCCTCGCCTGGGCATTGGACGCGTATGTCTTGGAGGCATATCGAGGGCAAAATCTAGGGTTCGAGACACTCAGGATCAATTGTGAAAACCATCCACTATGGATGGGGATGGTTATGGCGCCTTCTTCCAGGCATATTCTGCTTAAATTAGGGTGCCAACCAACTGATCAGGTCACCGCATTTCGTAGAATAGCACAGATTGATCCGGATTCTCTCTGGATTGGATTACAGAATCGAACATTAGATAAACATCTGCTACGGAAGTTTGGGACTTTTCTGGTTAAAAATTTACGCTTCAGTTATCTTGGAGCATGGTTTATTAATACCGGCGTTAATATTCATGATTTCTTAATTTCTTCAAGGATTGATAAAAATATCAAGATCCAGGAATGTACGACTATTTCTGATGAATTTGACAAGTTTTGGAAGAAAATCCGGGGAAAGTTTAGCATCATTGTAGAAAGAAATAGTACATTCTTAACGTGGAAATATCACAATCAGCCCAATATGAACTATAAGATTTTTACCGCACATAAAAACGGGGAGATGACGGGTTATATTATTCTACGTTTTGCCAAACCACCTGAAAGTAATACAGGTATTATTGCCGACATCCTCGCAGACCCAGATGATAGAGCCACACTTGCCGCACTGATCAATACTGCTGTGCGCCAATTCAAAGCTGAAAACTTAAAATATATATCCGCAGCAAGTTCCATCCCTGCATATCAAAGAGCTTATCGGATTGCAGGTTTTCTAAAGCAAAAAGAAATTGTTCCATTGCTTCACAACCGATGCGAGAATCCGAGTTATCGATGTCTTTTTGATTCTGGGCACTGGTTCCTGGGCCGCAGTGACCACGATTGGGACCAATTTCCTTATGCCTAAAAACCAGGAAACTTCATGAATATCCGAAATTCGCTCTGGAAATTTGCCGCCGCATTGCCACCCTCCTGGTATCAGGCTCTACTTCACCGGGATTACTTTAGCATTAATTACCACGTAGTTTCTGATGGCGCTTTACCGCACATTCGCCACCTTTATGCCTATAAAACTCCTGAAATGTTTGAGGACGATTTACGCTACCTCAGAATACATGCCTACCATCCTATTACTTATGATCAACTATCTACTTTTGTGTCACACGGCACCTCTCTCCCCTCCAGGGCGGTTATCCTTACGGTTGATGATGGACTTTCTGAGTGTTTCTCAATAATGAGGCCTCTTTTACTCAAGTACGACGTCCCTTGTACCTTTTTCATCACCACAAATTACTTGGATAATTATGGGATGGGGGCAGAGCTAAAAGCCTCACTCTGTGTTGAAAAAGTGAACTCGATGAATTCGGACCAAAAGACGGCATTTGCAAATGCGATGCTTACCGAATTCGGCACGATAGTTTCTAACCCTGAGGATATAAAAAAAGCCATATTTTCATGTGTTGCTAATGATCACCGGGACATTGATAGAGTCTGCGCCATCCTTGGGATTGATATAGAGCAGGAAATCCGTAAAATTCAACCCTACCTGACCACTGAAGAAGTGCGTCAATTGGACGCTGAAGGGTTCACTATCGGCGCCCATTCACTCGGCCATGAGAGGTTTTCAGAACTCACGCTTGAAGAGATTGAGGATAACATCACGCAAGCCTGCCAAAGAGTACAAAGCAAAACGCATCAACCAGAAATCCCTTTTGCGTTTCCCTTTACCGCGGAAGGATTATCTAGGGAACATCTTGCCGCAATTCGCCAACGCCACCCTGAGGTCGGTCTGATGTTCGGTGTTGATGGCATTGCTCCGGATGCCCCCTTCATGATCAATCGCTTTTGTGGGGATTCACCCCTTTATACAAAGCCAGGAAAATCTAATTTAGGCAGAGCTATCTCGAAGGCTTGGCTCGAAGCAATATCGCTCAACCTACATCATAAATTACGCTCTTCACATCCTCATTGAATCGTGATCAACAAGCCATTTGTTTCCATTATCCTTCCCACCTATAATCGGGCTCATCTGCTGCCCAGAGCCGTTGAATCTGTGCTATCGCAAACCTTCCCGGAGTGGGAACTGATCATCTGGAATGACGGCTCGACGGATGAGACGGTAAAAATCTTAGACGCATATCACGATCCACGTATCCGCACGTTCAGCGCGTCAAATCAAGGCAAGTCCGCTGCTCTGAACCAGGCTCTAAAGCAGGCGAATGCGGATATCTTTGCTTTCCTCGATGATGATGACTGCTGGATGCCGGAATTCCTAGAACGCCAGATGGCGATCTTACGCGCCCAGCCAGAACTGGACCTCGTTTTCGGCAACTTCCGTAATGTAAATGTTGCGCGTAACCTTGAAGAAGATGGATTCAGGCAGAATGCTCCAGGTTTAAATCGCCTCCACACCGAGGAGCTCGGAGGTGGCGCAAAACATATTACTGGGGGATTCCTAGAAGGAATATCTACGGAAAACTTTATCGCCTTCGACACCGTTTTGGTGCGCAAACGTTTGACGGAGCGAGTTGGACCGTTTAATACGAACCTGAACGGCGGAGAGGATTTCGAATTCTGGTGGCGCGCTGGCTTGCAGGGCTTACAGGCTGCCTTTACTGAAGAGATCGGCTTGATCCGCTATAAGTATCCGGGCAGCTTAAGCGGAAGTGAAGTGACTACACGTCTCAATTTTCTACAGACACTCGATGCTTGCGCGGAGGCTTCCAGGCAGGCAGGGAAACCCGAAACAATCGAACTCCTGCGCCCGGCTTATCGCAACACCTGGCAGAACCTGATTGAAATGTACGGGAAACAAAAAAATTCAGCGGGTATGCTAAAAGCTTTCAATAATGCATGCAAGTATGGCTTCCAACCTGGCACATTAGGAGCTTTCATGCGGGCACTCATCCAAATAATCTCATCCTAAAATGGCGATTCGGGTTTTACACATCTTCGCTCCAAACTTTCGGGAACGTTTTTCGGGACCGGTCTACCAGTGGCGGTATTATTTCACCCATTGGGACGATCCCACCATCGAGCATTTTGTCCTAGATGTCAACTCCCGAAGTATGAAACCCGCATTTGAAGCATTTTCTTTTCAACTCGGGCAACAAAATAAAGGTTTTCTCAGTCAAAGGCAGCGCCTTGCCTGGATTTTCCAACTCCATCGCAGCCTGATTAGTCTTAAAAATGATTATGACATCATGCATGTTCATATTCTCTGGTGGGGCAGCCTACTGCTCGGTGTGTGGGCTCCGCTCTGGAAAAAATCCGTCATTTATGAGACTGTGCTGCTGGACAGTGACACACCGAGTGGAATTCTCCGCGAGCGCTTTGGTCGCTTAAAACTAAAACTGCTCAAGATATATTCATCAATCCTTGCTATTAATGATTTTCTCGCGCAGGATTACCTGAACCACGGATTTTCTCAGGAACAAGTTTTCTTACTTCCAAATTCCGTGGATACTGAACTCTTCCACCCTGCAGCAAATCAGGAGGAAAAACGCCAATTGCGCGAAAAGTTGGAACTTCCATCGGAAGCGTTTCTATTATTGTTTGTCGGCAGCCTGATTCAACGCAAGGGTTTTGACATTTTGATGCAAGCTTTCGACATCGTGTCATCTCGTGATGAGAGATTTTACCTACTGGCAGTGGGTCCGCGCACCAAAGGAGAGAACCCATCGCTGGATGAAGGCTTTATTAACGGCCTTATTAAAGAAATAGAAGGAAAACCAGCAAGTCGAATGATCCTTCTACCTGGTCTCATTCAAGACAGAGAAAGATTGGCGGAGCTTTATCGTGCCAGTGATTTCTTTGTCTTCCCTTCTCGGAAAGAGGGTTTACCGAGTGTTCTACTAGAAGCAATGGCTGCCGGCCTTGTTCCTATCGTCTCGGATCTTCCAGTCTTTCGATCGATAATCCAGCAGGACGTAAACGGCATCATCGTCCCAAGTGAAGATGCTGGTGCCCTTGCAGAGAGCTTACTCAGGGCTTCAGAAGACTGGGAATTGAGGCAACGGATTGGAAAATCTGCGCGGGAGAGTGTTCTCAACCGACATAGTTACCAATCTTGGCAGACACAAATTTCCCGTTTCTACCGCGCGTTATCCGTATCTGCCAAAAACAGCCAAAAAAGGTTATGATTCTGCCAACTAAGAACACGGAAATAGCACATGATTGAAACGCTCAGTTTAATCCTGGTTGGACTTATTGGACTCGTCCTCGCGGGAATGATTCTGGTCAACCCCTTCCTCGGGATCGTCCTCATCGCAGCCAGTCTGCCAGTAACAGACCTTTTGCCGTCCATTCCGATGGTCAGCTCAATCCTCCCCGTGGTTGGAGGGATCACCATTTTCGGATATCTGATGAAGAACGTTAATAAACATGGAAATGGCGTCAAAGGCACGCGATCGGTTGTGATTTTAGGTTTACTCTTTATTATCTGGATGTTTATCACTAAT
>Ga0208196_1001927_pt1 | contig 20565 bp, 22 predicted proteins | sample AD_JPNNA7_MetaG_FD_184443 | JGI IMG/M metagenome (GOLD analysis project Ga0208196, IMG submission 184443) | Active sludge microbial communities of municipal wastewater-treating anaerobic digesters from Japan - AD_JPNNA7_MetaG (SPAdes) (version 2) | ecosystem: Engineered > Bioreactor > Anaerobic...
GTTTCGGGGATCATTATAGATTTAGGCCTCTTTGAAGCGTGCCGAAGTGGCGGAATTGGTAGACGCGCTAGGTTCAGGGTCTAGTGGGCGTAGGCCTGTCCGGGTTCAAATCCCGGCTTCGGCACCAGATAGCAAGGTGGGAAACCACTGAATTCAGGGAGTTAGGATCTGCGGTCCTAGCTCCCTTTCTTTTTGGGTCCCTTTTGGGTCCCCTTTCGCAGGTGCTTGAACCTTGTCAGGGGTGCTTTTCTCGGCCGCAGGACTATAGACCCTCTCCATGAATGCGCTCCCCTCATCTCTTTCGTAGTTCTTGATGTAGCTGTAGTATTTCTCGTAAATCATCTGCAGGGTCTCATGGCCCATCATCTTCTGAACCCAACCAGGATGTTCCCCGGCATCGAGCATCAGGGTCGCGAAGGTGTGTCGAGTTTGATACAGCGACCTCGGTTCCAGTCCCGCTTTCTTCAGCGCCGGCTTCCATACGTGGAAATTCGTCGGCATGGGTTCCACTGGTTTCCCATACTGGTTCAGGAAGATGTGCTCGGACTTTCCCATGGTCACCTTCCGCTGGTCCCTTATCGCTTCAACTACGGGAGGGAGCATCCTGATGTCCCTGACCGACTTCTTGGTTTTGGGGCTCCCGGTCTCCCCTTTGACTAGGGTTTCTCGGACCTTGATGACCCCCAGCTTGAAGTCCACATGCTTCCATTTCAGAGCTGCCATCTCCCCGAACCTCATGCCGGTAAAGAAGGCAACGATGAAAAAGTTGCGGAACCTTGGACTGACATGCACCAGAACCAATTTCACCTCTTCCATGGACAGGGGGTAAATATCAGGTTTGGTGACCTTGACATTCTTGATCCGGTCCATCGGGTTCTGGTCGATGTCGCCATTGAGAAAGGCCATCTTGAACACCGAGCGCATGGGAACCAGGACATTGTTCTTGCGCTTGTGAGAGCAGGCAAGCTCACTGACGAACTTCCGGATCTCCAAGTAGCCGATCTCGCCAATGGGAACATTGCCGAAGCGGGGGAGGATGTACCGGTTCATGCTGTACTTGTAATCCGCCAAGGTCGACAGCTTGATCTCTTTTTTTATGACCTCGAACCATTCCAAGGCCATCTCACCGAAGAGGGGTTCTGGACCATTTTGCGGCGTTCTGCAGGGTACATCTCCGTGGAGCACGACCTCCCGCAGCAGCTCATCCCGAAGTTCCCTAGCTTTCGTGAGGGATTGTGAAAGAGCTCTCTTGACCTTTTTACCATTGATTTTCGTGACGAAGTGCCAGGTAACACCCCGTAACACCAAGTGATGATTTAAGTTTTTGACCGCCATGTTAAATTAACCTCCAATCCTTTTCAGGTTTGGCAGGTATCCGCGGTCTTTTCCTTTTGATTTCGGCTGGTCTGATCACCCCCTTTTTCTTCTGTTTGATGGACTGCTTCTCAAACTTCTCGACCGCTGTCACCGGATACAAGACTCTTCTGGATCCTGGCGCCTGGAAATACTCCAGCAGTCCCCGCTCTCTCCAGTTTACGATCGTGGACTGGGTAACCCTGAACCTACCAGCTACCTCCCTCTGGGTCAAATACCGTGTTTCATGCCTCACCTCTTTTTCCATGGATGTTCCCCTTTCGGGATTCCGGTGGGGTAACATCATCGAATAAACTTAACTGCTCGTAATGTATTATGAATTCCGTTGCTGGTAATTAAGTATTGCCGAATCCCTTTCTGTTGTTTCGCCATATTATCTCAACGCGGCGCAACTCTCCATCGATGTCTTGTTGTCATAAATTCAATTATACTTGACATTATTAATAACAAGATTTACGGTGTGCCTGGAGGTGCTCGAATGGGGAGCGTCACGAGATTTACACCCTACCAAGACCTGTTGAGCGAAGAGATCAAGAAGCTCATCATCCTCTATTATGTTTTGGTCGGTAACAAGGGAAGCAGAACCGAAGAAAGTGACACCCTCCTAAGAGATATCGTCACTTCCCTTGCAGGAGACTTCAACTACGACGTCACGCAGGGGTTCTTTTGCCGAGGGCATTACAAGATCAGTGCGAATGACGAGGATTTGCATCGTTTCATGGGGATCATGAGCGAGTTGCAGAAAGCGACCCGGAACGGAGAGACAGGTCATTTTATTCTGGAGAAAGTCAAGAACGACCTGACCACCTCGCTTACCCCCCTACCCCCAACCAGTAAGAAAGACAGGGGCAAGGGAAAAGCCCCTAAATCGGGACAAGAGGATCCCGCCTGGACCATCCCCACCTCTGTCCTTGACCGCGTAGCTCGTACATCTCTCAAGAGGGGTGAGCGGGTAACCGAAGTGCGTAACCACATGGAGATCACGGCCGTCAATTACCGTCTGTTCCACGTCCAAGCCATAAGCAGCTTCGGAACCCTGCTGCTTCGCCAGGAACCACAGGAGGAGCCTTCATATGCCATCCCCTCGGTTAAATTCCAAAGCTGGATTTCCTTCGTCCAGATGGTGCGGTCTATTCTCGTCAATTTCCACTTCAGCTTTGGCGGATTTCATCGGATCAAGACCTGCCGACAGTGTGGCAAGCTGATGTTCGAGAAGAAGGGAAGATCCAAATTCTACTGCAGCAAGGAGTGCGCAAAAAAGCACAGCGACGCCTCGCAGCCCGCGACGATGCGCCTGTGCAGGGAAAGGCAAAACACATGGATCCGATCACAGTATCATATGAATAAAAATTGGGGACGCGCCGATCTCGAGCCCGAAACCATAAAGAAAAAAGACTGCGAGAAGTGCAAGCGCCATGTTGATGAACCAGAAGGGGGAGATTGCGCTCTCCTCTACCGGAAGAATCTTGAAGCCTACAAAAACATGAGAAAGACCGTTAACCCTAGGGCTAAGAAGAAATAGTTCCACCTAACCCATCCCCCTAGAACCCGCCACATCAATCCATCCATAACGTGCCCAGGCAGAGTCTTCTCGCCATCAAAATCTTGTTGTTTATAATGTAACTATTTTTTGAATAATGGCTACAAGACAATTGTTAGCCTCTCTCCAAACGCTAGTGTAAGCTGGCGCCAAAATTCCAATCCGAAAGGAGAGACGAACATGAAGAACGAGATTTCCACAAATGTCGCGGTAGCTAGGAGCACCAGGAGAAGAAGGAGATCGAAGGATGATTACGGCCAGTTTGTCAGTCAAGAAGAATACCTCCAGTTTCTTTGTTTCTGGTCGAAGGTCATCCTCAGCGAGAACCACCCGATGCGATCACTGGTGAAGCTCTTGATCGAAGACAACGAGAAGATTCATATCTGCACGGCGGTCATGCTGTTCCGCCTGAACTCAGACAACAACGAGATGTAGAGCGAAGCGAGGGGGCGGCCCTACCCGACAGGGTTGCCCCCTCCAATCTGTAAATTTTCTAGAACAAATTAATAAATAGGAAAAGGAGATATGAGACATGGATTATATGAAAAACGTCCCCTTGATGATCTCGCTGCCCCAGCGGTATCGAGACCTTCTGCGGAAGCTGGCCGCAGAGCACAACCTGTCCCATCCCGACGAGGTTCTAAGCGCAGCTCGTATCGGGAGAGACATCATTGTGAAACATCTGGATTCCACGACCCCTGAGGGTTTAACCCATGGAAACCAGGAATCCTGATTTTTACACGGACCTAAAATCCAAGAACCCAATTACCGACTGTGCTTTGGAATTGAATTACGCTGGAAAGAAGCATGGAAGCTACTGGCAGGGGGATTGCCCCGCTCATCGAAGCTCCCACGGAAACTGCCTGACCATCTACCCTCGGACGCAAAGTTGGATATGTTTCCACTGCGGGGAAAAGGGTGATGTCATCAACCTGGTCATGCTTTTCAAGCGGTGTGACCACAGAACCGCCGTTGCCTATCTGGCCAAGAGAGCGGGAATCCCCTTGTGGGGTGGAAAGGAGTTATCCCCGGAGGAACTTGCTCAACGGGAAGCGGAACTCCATGAGAAGTTGTTACTCGAGGACATGCTGACAGCGGCCGCCCACTGGTTCCATGAGCAGCTGAAGAACTACCCTCAGGTCAAGCAGCACCTCCACGACCACTATGGATTTTCTGATGAGGTCATAGAAGAATTGAGAATCGGTTTTGCCCCTCCTGGAGCAAGCAACCCTCAGGTCACATCCGACCTTGCCAAGCACATGGAATCCAACCCCGGCTTCAAGGGAAAGCTCGCCATGAGCAGCCTCTTCACGTTCAAGACCCCTTCTGCACCCTTCTGGGACTATTTCCGAGGGAGAATCACCTTCCCCTACTGGAAGGGTGGAAAGGTGGTCAACCTGATTGCCAGGGCAACCGACCTGACCCCTGCGGACAAATTCGAGTGCTACGCGGAGAAGGACGGGGTCACCGTCAAGAGGGATGATCAGTGCAAACCGGCCTATATCAAATACAAGAAGCTCCGGACCCATATACCCGATGATGAGAAGAGGAAACACATCTCCCGGTTCATCAACGCCGATGCCTTCATGGGGGAAGACAGCATTCGGGGAGCAGAGGAGGTAATTATCACCGAGGGAGCCCCCGACTTCGTGAGCGCCGTAGACAAGGGATTTGCCTGCATTTCCCCTGTCACCACGAATTTCCGTGAGAGCGACTTCGAGAAGCTGGAGATCCTGACGAGGAATGCGAAAAGGATCTTCCTCATCAACGACAACGAGGACAACCAGGCCGGTTATATCGGCGCCTTCAAGACTGGCAAGTATCTCACCGAAAAGGGAAGAGACGTTTTTCTGGTCAAGTTGCCAATGCCGCAAGGGTCAAGCAAGATCGATCTCAATGAATACTTCAAAGACCATACTGCGGCTGAGTTGAAAGCGGAGATGGAAAAAGCGAAATCCATCCTGCAGCTGCTCATAGACCAGTTGCCACCGGATTATCTGAAAGCTCAAGCGAACATCCAGAACGAGATTGCCCCCCTGCTCCTGGACATGGATGAGGGGAAGCTCCTGCATTTTATCAAGCTCATCTCCAAGAAGACGGGAACAACAACCAAGGTGATTGCCGCCGAGATCGACGCAGCAATGGCGGCGAAAAAGAAAAAAGAAGCAGAGGCAAGGGAGAGAGCGGAGATTCAGGTGGACCCCGAAATCGAGAAAGCGGCAGCGGCGTTGGCCAAGGATCCACAGCTCTTCAGGAAGAGACTGGATATCATCAACGAAGCGGGTGTCGTGGGGGAGAGAAGGACCGTTGCCATGTATTTCTGCGCCATGGACAGCCGACTCCTGCCCAACAACATCGTCATTCCCAATGTCCTGGCCATGAAAAACGCTGGTCATTACGGGGCTGGCAAATCCTATACCCTGACCATGTGCACCCAAGTCTATCCTGAGGAAGCCTTCTTCATGATCACCAACGGGTCGGGGAAGAGCCTATACTTCCTTGATGGGGGTCTCAAGCACAGGTGCCTCATCGTGACCGAGGGGTTCCAGTTCCAGGAAAACAACGCTTCGGACTCCGAGTTGGTCTACTCCATCCGGTCCCTGATCTCGGAAGGAAGGGTGAGCTACTGTGTCGTTGAAAAGGGTGAAGACGGTAAACTGGTGACCGTGGAGAAGAAGCTGGAAGGTCCCACATCCTTTATCACGACCACGGTCATGGATGACCTGGAGCCCCAACTGGAGGACCGGTTATTCACCATCCATCCGGACGAGGGTTTTGAGCAGACCAAGGACATCATCACCATGACGGGTTTGCAGCGAGCGGACTTGCACTCGGGCCTGGACAAGAAGGTCGCGGACACCTGGAAGCACTACCACCGAACCTTGAAACCGGTCGAAGTGGTCATCCCCTTCTCCCCTGCAATCGCCAGCTTCATTACGAAGAACCCCAAGGTGCCCCTGGCGACCAGGAGGGCTTTCAACAGGGTCTTGATTGTCATCCAGTCCGTTGTCTGTTCCTATCAGCACCAGCGAAAGAAAGACCAGAGGGGCAAGCTCATCGCAGAGATTGCGGACTACTGGATGGCGCTCCAGATCGTGAGGGAGGCATTCCAGGAAAATCTCAGCCGCCAGGACAAGAAGACCGAAGAACGGCTGCAGATCCTTGAGGAAAAGGGGCCCTTGACCCCCAAGGCGCTTGCAGAGGTGCTTGGTGTCTCCGCAGGCGCAGTGTCCCAATGGTCGACGAAGAGGGTGGGTGACAAGACCCTTGCGTGGTGTGATGAATTCGGTGAAGTCTTCACGGTGGAAAGCGAGCTCAAGAAAGCGAAACACATCGGAAAGGCATATCTCAAGGTTGCCGATGACTACGGCCCAATCAACGTCACCGGCCTCCCCACCCCCTTTGAGCTTACCGGAAATCCCGACTGGGGCGTGGATGGCAAGCTGCTCAAGCAACACGACCTCGAGCTGGACAAGCGAGTAGACCTTGGCCAGGTGTTTAGTCGTGTTCAGGAGGTGTTTATCCCCGACATTAACACCATGGATAATAGTGAACCAAACGATACTATTGAGGAATCAGATAATTCAGATACAGGTGTTAAGGTGTTTAGCGATAATGAGGGGGATAAAGATAATGAAATTGATGAGAGCAAGGGGTCGAGTCTCATGTCGAAACAAGTAGCTCTTGATCTTGTTAGAGCTACGGCAACGAAAAAAGAAATAATTCCTAACAAGAAAACGGATGAGCTGTCAGTAGAGCTTGCCAACATCATGGGCGATGGAGTCCAGAGGATAGGAAAGGTAAGCAAGACTCCCGGAATTTGCAGGACTGGTTGTAAGCACTATGATGGGGTCAAGGATGTGAACGACGGGCAGTTCAAAGAGTTTTGCTGCCAAAGAGGAATGACGAAAATAGATGAAGGGCGCTATTGCGCCTGCTTCGAGAGCAAGCAACCGAAGCTGCCTGAAGGGGTATTGCCCATGTGAAAATGTGAATGGTGAAATGACCGGGGTTGACCAAGCGGATGGTTGACCCCGGTTTCGTTTTTTGGTGAGCGCCTCATCTCTTTCACTTACGAGTCTGCACATCATCGGGACAAACGAAGCAAACATTTACCTTTGAAATATAAAAAAAGCAGGGTCATTTCTGACCCTGCCTCATTGAGGACGTTTCGAAAGCAATAGCAGCTCAATGCCTAAAATGATACAGTAAACACCCCACCAGCGGAAAATTCATCCGTGTACTGGCCCTCGATCTCTATGCTAAAATTCTTTCCAAACTTGAAGCGCACGCCTCCCATGCCGCCGAAGTTGTTCTTCGCTTCCCAGGAGCCTCCGCCGTCAATATCGAATTTCGACCAGAAGAGATACGGACCCGCATAGATAATCAGGTTGTCCCCTATATTACCTTGAAATGCGAGTGCAGCGCTAATTTCCCAAGGGTTTTTTAACTTTATTTCAATTCCATTGTAAGAGTCAGTGAAATTATCATAAAGAGAAGCCTGGACGACTGGACCAATTCCGAAGTTAGATGTCACAGGATAATATCCGCGAGCGCCAATACCACCAAAAATCACTCCGCTATCATTAAAATCAGTACCCAAAGCAACGGAAGTATCATTATCCAACTTCACATTAGTGCCACCCAATCGTAAATAACCTTCGACATATTTTGTTGCAGCGCTGGCCTGGATATAAACTTCATTACGTGTCATTTTAGAATCAAAATCAGAAGTATTGTCAGTCGGCTCCCATTTGTTTTGTGAATAAAAGTAACCTACACCGAGAGCAAATCCATTTGGGTTGGCAACTGGTTGTGGCGCGCCGAACTGACCTGCTGCCGCGCTGCTAGTGACAATAAGAAGTGCAAGGATGACCGCGGTAAGAATTCTTCCTTTCATGATCCCTCTCCTCCTTGTGAAAATATCTTATGCGACTTGAGATCGGATTCTTGGCAAATAAATACGATAAAAGTATTAATTTTCTCGCTCTCTCATCGGGATCTGCTTGGTATTTCCTGCAGATAATATGCAATATTTGTTCCGTTTAGCGGAATGTCTCATGGAGATCGGTTAAAAATAATTAGCTCTCTTTAAGCGCAATAATAAAATCTCTTCCACCCGTGCTTGACGGTCCTACAAGGGAGATAACATTTTTTGATTGATTCATTTTCCCATATACCACCGTGAATGTCATTCCGTCTGAGGCATTGATAGTCCCTGACAGCACACCAGCCGAAGTTATTGATACGGCCCCTCCCGACAACGATACATTGGCACCTGAAGATCGGTAGTATCCCCCGCGAACTTGCCCTACCGAGTCCAACTGAATGGTACCGTAGGATACGCCTTCACTAACCCCATTGCTAGCCAGAGTGAAATGCCATGTGCCACTGAGGTCTGAAAGTGAAAAGACTCCTGCTTCTTTTATCGCAATAGAAATGGAATATTCCCCGTTGCTGTATAAGGTGTAATAGACTCCCAATCCTTTAGAAGCATCCATGGCACCTTCAAATGTGGCTGTGCCACTTGGAATCAAAGAACCAGATCCGCTGAATATCCCTGCGCTGTTGATGGTTACGGTTCCATTACTTCTAGGGGTAGTGAAGGCACCGCCACTACCGACTTGCAAGGTTCCATAATATACATTTTCGACTGATCCCCCGCTGCTTATTTCGCAGAAATGCCAAGTGCCTTCTATGTCGGTTGATGAAAATGACCCGCCTGATTTGATAACTGTAATCAAATCATATTCACCGAAATTGGTCGTAGAAACAAAGGTGCCGAAACTCTTCGACGCGCCGAGTTTACCGTAAAGAATAGTGCTTGTAGCGCCAACACTCGTATTTATGACCCCGCTCATAATTCCGATACCTGTTAGGGCTAGAGAGCCACCAGTCAGATTCGCAGTTGTGCCAATGCTGTGGAAATAAGAACCAGCGGTAATATTTCCAGTAGAAGACAATGTGGCGCTACCGACCAGAATTCCCTGATTTGCGCCACCTGTGCTAACACCTATGATATTTGACAAACCGGCTAAATCTGCCGTGGTGAATGCAGGTGGAGGTCCGGCTGGGGCTGTATCTCCACCACCACCGCAAGCAAGTATTACTAGAATGAATAAAAATACTATGGCTAATTTCGAAAATTTAAGTGATTTCCTCATGCCCCCTCCTTTCATACTATTTTGCGATAAAAAACCCCGCCTCTTCCGAGAAACGGGGTTTCTTTTAATCCATGGCACCCTCACAAAGAGTTGAATGTTCATGAATTTCAATCTATTTTCACACTTGCGCATTCATTAGCACGATTTGTTTTTGGAATCTACCACAAAAGGGAAATCAGACAGTTATCGATTTCAGGAAGGAGGGATGGACCGACTTCCAGACTTATTCATCCTATCGCTACAAAAACCGCTAAACACCTTAACACCTCGAGCAAGACGAAATATTTCTCAATCATATTTACCGCTTGACGCTCTAACAGGTGTTAAGGACCCCACTAAACACCCCATTAACACGCCTAAACACCTACTTGCCTTTTTTCTCCGTTCCCTCTCCCTCCACTCCGAACAAACATCCACAGGAGACACCCCATGCTCATCATCCCCCACAAGAAGATCAAATCCCACGCAGACACTTTAACCTTCCTGCTGGATCCTGCCCGACTCAACTCATTCGTCCAGGATCTTCGCGCACATCTCAAGAGCACACAGCATCTCTGTCAATTGAAAGGGTGCGAGAATGACCCCAGGCACTGTGTCCATCGTGGGATGTATGATCGACCAGAACCGGTGCTGTTCAGGAGGTTCAATCGATTTTGCACGGAACGGGGGCTCGACTGGGAAGGGGCGAGGGAGATGATGGAGAATATGCTGAATGAGAGGTTCCTGTGCGAGTGCGAGGTGATTTGGAGGTTGAAGGATGAGCAGTTGGATAAGATACTAATAGGAAAGAGAAGCTAATACATTGACAAACGGAGTGCTGAAGAGCTCAATATACAGTCCATATATGAAAGATTAATGGTCTGGAAAATAGAGACAGATTTAATCCGTTGTAATTTTCAAAAGATGATCACCATGCTTTATCGATTGGAGCCGGTAATCCTACCCGCATGAAAAAACGGGCGAATGCTTGAGATAAGTGTTCTCTATAGGGAGGCTTCAATTCGATTCTTATTTTATCGGGTGCCTTTACCAAAGATTCAAGAAAGATTCGTGGAATCGTATAAACTTCGTGGAAAAATACAACTCGCTTATCTATTTTCTTACCTCCAACATCTCCGCTGTTTAACATTGATTGATTCCAAATGAATCCATTACAGATACTATCGCAAACACCTTTCCACGCTTTAGGAGTGGGGGTCTGAGATTTTTTCTTAAAATCATCTTCCCAGCTTTTTTTAAATTCATCTATAGATAAATGCGGGCATAAAATTACATTTTCTACTTTATTGTTAGCAAGATCACATGCTTGCGTCATGACAATTACATCTGCTCGAACTGCTTCTGTCGCAGCTTCAAGGATGTCAGGATCTAATTTGTTTACATGACTTATTTTCTCACCTTTCCACGTGATTAGCGGACAATCAAATATCAGCTCTCCTTGTGATAGTGGTTTTCCACTACCGATAATTTCATACCAACTATCTTGCATTTCTCATTCTTTTTTTCTTGATGATAATACCTGCTCGTGGTTCCCACTTAGGCAAATCAGCTATTCTAAATTTTAATTTGCCAGAAAACAATACATGCCTGCCAGGAGTGATTGGATAGAACCCTTGCACAGATTCCGTTTCATAACCAGCGACCTCTATTGATGGATAAAGAATTAAGCTTGATACGTTTTCTTTTAGTGCATCAATGTCGCCACTTATAACACCAATCGTTCGTCCTATAATTGTACCACAGGTACGCCAATATCTTTTTATGTCTTTGGGTTCTAACGCAAGGTCAAGTTCTCGCGCCGCAGTGGAAAAAATAACAGTTATTATTTGTGGGGAGTCTGCTCTTACACTGATGTCATGTGCGGTTGGTTCATCACCATATTGCAGAAAATTTGACTGTATTGAAGATGTCTCAACAAGTGGAAAATCATCTTCTTGTACCGCCAAATACGCAGTCATATTATTTCCTTTTCCATATTTTTTCTTGTGCTTCCTTGCTAGTTAAGTCTGAGAATCCTTTAACTATCCATTCTCTTGCTGTGTCAAACCATGGCCACATGGCTTCTCTAGACTTGTCTTCGCCAATACCTCTAACTGTTAACTCCATCACAATAACAGACTTATTTATATTAGAAAGTACCCCGTTACGTAATGTAACGTGCATCCTGCCTTTACGATTTGGAAGCACATAAGTCGTTTTCCAATTGATAACATCCGGACCGGGGAGAAATCGGCTTGGATCTGTTCGCAAGCAGAAGTCAGGAAACAATTTTCCTATCTCTCCCATATTATCCCATCCTTCTCCTTTAATAATATGATTCACATAAGTCATTTCATATTGAATCGGCTCAATCTGCCCAATATTATTTGCACTGAGGAATTTCTCAAATATTGACAATCTATTTTTGAAAAGAGAAATGACTGTCCCATATCTTGGATATTCATCACCAGAATTAGCTTTCTTCCAGTTATGAAGAAATCTATCCCTTTGTATTTGGACTACGCCACGGTCATCACTACTAACAAACCATATTCTAGGTAGCGGTGGCACTTCTGTTATGTGAAACTGCTTCTGTGGAGCTGCATCATATTTTTCAATGATGGGCGCTAAAGGTGGCTGCTCTTGACAAAGAGGATAATCTTTTTTGTATCCTTGCCAAAGAGTCCCGAAGTGAGGAGCGAGCAACGTATCTATAGATTTGAATAAAACTCCGCAGACGACTTCTATAACCGGAGGATTTTCATAATCTGGATAAGTATGGGACTTTTTTTTCATAGCGATATCCATTACGATACTATGACAGGATGTGTAAATATAGCACAACTTTGGAAAATATTTGACAATAATTAGCATTTCTTGCCACATATATATTTATTTCCATGTCATTGATATATTTATACATCTCTAACTGGTAGGTCGTCACAGAACGACCTAACCCACCATCCAACCTAACACCAACCTATCCGCAATCCATTAAATCTTCCCCGAGCTATATATATTCATTTTTGAAGCGAGAGGACTGACCGCATTCACAGGATCCTGACAATCCGGTCATTCCTGACGTTTCTCATCCCCTCCCACTGCAGCTATCCATCCTTCATCCCCTACATTCCAGTCCCCCTCATGAGCGGAGGATCCATCAATGGAAACTACTCCAGAGATACGTAGGGAAAGGGTCCAGGTGCCGCCCGATCTCACAGTCAAGGAGCTCACGTCGAAGTACGGCATCTCAGTTCATTGTGCAAGAATGGCCAAGCGCCGAGGTTGGTTCACGAAAAACTACATGAAGAAGCAGGTCATCATTGACAGGGAAAACTTCCGACCGGAAATCTGCTACTCCATCGCCAAGCAGGTCTACTATAAGAATTTCCGATGGAACCCCCTAGCACAGTCCATCAAGGAAGATTTGATTCAGGAAGCCGTTACCCTGATGTTCCAACAGTCAGGGAAAATTAAAGAAGGCGCCACCGAGAAGTACAACGACCGGTATGGATACTGGTGGACTGCTCACAATGCGATGCTCTCGTTTCTCAAAACCTGGGAGCGGCAGATGAAGTACAACGAAGTGGTAAACGATTTCCTGATGCCCATGATGAAGCAACGAAAATTCTACAGTCCAGAACACGGATGGATTTACTGCTGAAGGAATCAGGGGATGAACAACCAGAGGGTCTGCATGCGGGTCTGCATAAGGGTTCGAAGGGGACTCCCTTTTGCGCCGCATGCTCCCCTCTGTATTATTCGTAATGCAGAGGTCGAAGGACATGGTGGTTCAAGGTGAAAAGCAGCTGATGCTGAAGGTCATGTGGGAGAAGCTGGTCAGAAGGGTATTGCGCAGACCCTGAGGATTGGATTCATTCTCCGCATAGGTCGGTTGGTTGCCTGGAGGGTGTCTCTAGTCGGGATACAGACTAAGGCTGGTTACAAGAGCAGAGGAGAATTCATTATTCCATTTGTTTAATGAAATCATTCTGAATCCAACCTTCGCATTTGTCAGTTATAATGACTTTCCACCACCCAGAAACATAGTTACCAGTCAATGTCCCCGATTCATTAATATTTGTCGTATATAGTATTTTCTCGCTAGTATCAGGTCTTTCATAGATATTGATTTTATCAGCGAGTACGACTTTTTTTCCTTTGAGCAAATCGGGATTGATCTGAAATGTTTTTCTGATTTTACTTTGATATTCGACAAAACCCATTGCTGTAGAAGGTTTGTCTTCTGACCCCGCAGATACTTTTGCGAGTGTTTTTTTTGCTAATATTTCATTTGGGTCGGTTTTAACTGAGAACGATGTCGCGAGATTTTGAACTCTATCATCAATGGGTGGATGAGATGCAAAAAGAATAAAAGTAGAAGACTCTCCATGTTTGGCCTTGATTCTCAAAAGAGCCGCCATGCTGTCTTCTACGGGGACGTTCATAGCGTTTAATACTATTTCTGCAGCCTTCCTGTCGGCGTCAAGTTCGAATTCCCGACTGAAGGCATTTGTCACAGCCGGATTTACGAGAAGATTCAGCAGCCCAATACCTGGAATGAATACGTTTGCGACTCGAAATGCGGTCGTTGTTGCTTCAGATGCTATGACCTTCTTGCCATAATGGCCAAGTGTATTGTGACTTACCTCATGGGCCACAACGAATGCTAGCTCTTGATCGTCCATTGCATTCATTAATCCCGTAGTAAGACCCACAAGATTCTTTCTACTGTCCATGAATGCATTTATTTGATTGGATTCAATAACAACGAAATAGTATTTTGTTCCGGGGTCAGCATGCTGTGCAATCTTTCCAACCATCGATCCCGCACGTCTTTTGACATCTTCATCTTGACACAATTTAGGCTTTGCGCCTGCACACCCTACGAGCAATAAGATGCATAAGAGGCCATAGATTATTTTTCGTGATGTGTGCATGATATTACCTTTGGAAAGGAAAGAAAAAGAGGGCGGAACCTCACAAGTCCGCCCTCTCATGCTTACTAGAAGAGGAATTTCAATCCCATAGTCACCATGCTTGTCTTGTACTCAATATCCGTAACTTCAAATTCAGGCTTAGTGTAGAAATAGCGGTAGCCTAAATCTAAGACTAAATTATTCGTCAGTTCGATATCTACACCTGCCAAGATTTGCCACGCAAAAGCTGTATTATTGTCGCTGTCATATTCCGTGATGCTAGTTCCACCAATGCGTGCTCTAAGAGTCCCTTCAACCTCAACATATGACATGCCGAGACCTACGCCAATGTATGGATGAAATTTCCCCTCTGGGTACTTAGCTATTATATTAAACATGTAATTGTATAATTTAGCATTTGCCTCATCTAGCGAGATAAAATCCGTTCCTGCTTGAGCAAATACCGATCTATCTATGTCAGGATTGGAATAACTAAATTCAAATTCAAATGAAAAGTATTTTGCCTGAGGTGGTGTAAAACCAGCTTTGATTCCAAAGGCCCATGTTTGCTGAACATCTAAATCAAAGCTATAGGGTCCCCTTTCATACGTTGCATCAGGACTAACCGTATAGCCTCCCCATATACCCAAATAGGGCCCTGTTAGACCAGTTCGATATCCGGCGGGTTGATTTCCAGAATAGCCTGCCGCACTACCGGTATCGCCGTCTTTTATGAAATTTTGTACATCATCAAATTTCCTGACGTGAATACTACCGTCTGGAGTTCGAATCCTTACTATTGAGGCATTCATTTCGACAATTTGACCCCGAATTATTGACCCGTCCTTCAAAACAATCCCATTTATTGATTCATATGACTGGGCAAATACGATCGAGGTGAACAGAATAACGAAGACTGAGGCTAAAAATGTAATGAAAAGCTTCAAACCGAGGTACTCTCTTTTCATATTCCCTCCCCTCAAAAGCTGCAATTAATGAATTCCTCCTCTTTTACATAAATTCACCTCCTCTCGTTCAAAATATTCATATATTTAATAAGATATATTTGTGCTCGAAAGAGTCCTCGTCACATCCAATGAATACTGGAATATGGCCCCCTGATATACTGAGCCAGTAGCTGTTTCAATGACAGTACCAAGACCTGGGACAAAATCTGCTTCGGCATGAGAGATAAGTCTTCTACCATCTGCATAATTCCGTGTCCTATCTATACTAATCCTGTAAGCTTCGTATCTTCCAAGAGGAGTGCTAACAACTACAGTTGATCCTTGAACTGTATATGCATAAGTTTGTGATGACCCATCTGTATAAGTAAACGTTTTCCCACCGCTTTGACCTAATGCCACTGGGCTGACTATTTGGACATAATATCCCGGTGCTGTATTTATCCAAATATTACCCCCGTCTTCATCTTCTCCGTATATCTGAATAGATCCGTTTGAATCCTGCAAACCGTAATCATGATATGAGTCAGTTAATGTTTGTCCCGAGCCACTCAGCGTCAAGCTTCCGTATTGGTCAAGACAATTTGTGGCAGTAACAGGGTCAAATACTGTGGTAGACAATATTTGTTCGCTTGCTGTTCCGGTGAGGTTATAAGTCGTAGTTCCGTTTGATAATCTTGCTGTAACTGTATAATTCCAAGAATCTCCGGCAGAAGCACTCCGAATTGTACTTGTTTTTAATGCAATGACGGGCGGAGGTGCATCATCTCCCCCACCTCCACAAGAAAGAATGAAAAGAAAAACGAAAAAAAGAATGAAGATCTTTGCGAAGCTGATTGTCCCCCCCATATCCAGAACCCCCTTGGTATAAATTAAGGTAATTGATCCGGTTCTGGCACCCATGTTAAGGGTGCCGCATGGAGCTAGACACTTACTACAAGCTGATTTCAAGCGAAGCGAGAGCCCGAAAATACCTGTTGGGAAAATGCTTTAAAAACCATCAGCGCTTCTGCCCTCGCTGCCGCTGCCGAAAGCTCTACAAATTACGAGAAGGACGATACCGTTGCTCGCGATGCGAGTACACCTTCCAGGACTTCTCCGGTCGCTGGATTAATTACGGTCGTCTGAGCGCGCTGCAGTGGCTCTCGCTGATCAAGCTCTTTGAGTTAGAGGTCTCGGTCCGCAAGATGTCCCTGCAGCTGGGCCTGTCCTATCGGGCCGTCTACGGGGCCGTCAGCACGATCCGGATGGCCATCCTGAGCCACGCCGAGGATGCCTCGAGTCTGCTGGGTGGTGAGATCGAGCTCGATGAGGCCTACTTCGGAGGCCGACGCAAAGGCAATCGAGGCCGCGGCGCGGCCGGCAAAGTGCCTGTGTTCGGCATCCTGGAGCGAGAAGGACGGGTTCATGTCAGCGTCGTCCCGGATGTCTCGGCCGCTACGCTGCTCAAGCTCACCGTCAAGAAGGTCCGTCGAGGCAGCGTGGTCTATACGGACAAGTTCGGCAGCTACAACAGCCTCATGTTCTGCGGCTACCGGCATCTGAAGGTGGACCACCAGAAGGTCTTCTCGTCGGGCAAAGTCTACATCAACGGCCTGGAGGGGTTCTGGAGTTGGGCCAAGGAAAGACTGATCAAGCACCATGGCGTCTCCAAGAACTACTTCCCTCTGTATCTCAAAGAACTGGAGTTCCGGTATAATAACCGGCACGAGGATCTCTTCGAGCAAGTAACAACGTACTTGTGTGATCTGGTGCCAAAACGGGACTAATTACCTAAATTAAAATAACCCCCTCTCATTGCGAGCCGGGGGTTATACGTTCTTCCTTCATAGCATCCCCCCGAAGGGTTATACAGTCGATTTATTAACCAACTAGATGCTGAAGCACAACGGTGAGTATATCTGTTTTTCACTGCATAGTGAAATATTACCGAAAATTATTTAAAAGTGAAAAGCTACGCCCGCACTCACAGTAAAATAACGAACATCGTCTAAATCATTGAAGCCAGCAGTGTAGGCACCTTCGAGATTCAGCGAAACATTCTGACTTACAAAATAATCTACTCCTATCCCTATTTTGCCACAAGGATCAGTTTCATCGTCAGAACCTGTCGATGTCAAATAACCTGGTGCGCTTGCTGTAGCATCAATAGAGGCTCTCATGACGCCCAAGCCAAGGGTAAAGTATGGTTTTATCATTCCTTGAATTGGATAGATTTTAGCTGCAATTATAGCTGTGAATATATCAATATCAGAATCAAGCGTTACTGGAGTAACGCCAACACGAGCTGTCTGGTTGTAATTAAAACCTGTTAGATACTCTAAGGCTAGCTCCACAGAAAAATAAGGATTTACCTTGTATCCGATTTTCCCATTAATGCCCCAAGTATCATCATATTTTGGATCAAATCCATATTGACGTAAAGAATCCAAGTCCCCAGTATCGAAGTCCTGCATGGCGTAAGTACCGCCGATACCGACATACATTCCAGTGCTAGCAGCACTTGCCGAAGTTGCGAATATTAATAATGCGGCAATACAACCGAGAGCAGATAGTAATCTTCGCATTTTCCCTCCCCTTTCTCATAAAATTTATTCTAATCGTTGTATAATATTCGACCAAATATATAATATTGAGTACAAATAATTCACATATTGAACCTATTGTCTCTGCTCAACTATTTTTTGCTCCTTATCTTGTAAATATCCCTTGTGATACTTACCGTACGGCACTGAACTTATAGCACGATAATTGGCAACCCGCGCATAAGGCACATAGTCTGCGGTTGCCGTGTTGATCGCAGTTACAATGGATTTCACGATGAGACCTGCTATGCTTCCTCCAGAACCACCTCCAGATAGGTCTATTACTACTGTTCCATTATAACTCCATAGCACCTGTTCTGATTTCGTTGATTTGAGTTCACAATCTATTGAAACGGTGAGATTTGAAGCAATAACAATGTATGAGATATCCCATTTCTTAATCGTAGTGAATAAAACAGCATCGGCTCCGAAATATTCTCTAAATTTTGTCACGGACAAATCTTTCAGAAGTTCAGCGTCGTATATTCCCTCCATTTTTAACACTTCACTTGTCACTTCATACGGGAACACATAATAGCCCGAAAATGAGATTGGTTCCTGCAGAGTCGTTGAATAATATTCCTTTGCATCGGCTGCTGTTGTCTCATTAATAGGCGGAAGAAGAAGAATCGAAACAGGCATCTCTTCATACATAAGCGGGAATTTATCAGCTTTCGTTACCATTTTAGGAGCGCAGCTTGTCAGTAGTAAAACCATCAAACAAATAGAACCGATGAACAAATAGTGCTGTCTATTAGGCATGTACATGCTCCTCAATTCTTGGTGTTTTTTGCCTTTGCTGCCTGTGTCAATCGTTCCATGAAGACCCTAGATTCGGGGTATGTACGCGCTTCCATCTCAAAATATTTTACAGCAGTATCATTATTATTTTGTCTGAAATAGATATAGCCCAATTCACCATAGACGCCTGGAGGTACTCGTAAATTTCTTTTTCCTGATTCCGCAATGATATTCTCAAGAGTATTTTTGTGTTTTAGCAGACTTTCGTCATTAGCATCTTTTCGGGCTGCGTAGAGTGTCGTTGAATAATCACCCCAGTAATACATTTTCTCGGTAGTGGCGCAGCCCATTAAAGAAAATAAAGCGAAGAGCAAAAATGAAATGCAAATACCCTTTTTTTTCATGGGACCTCGATCTCCTTGATGTTCTCATTTTCGAGGATTAAGAGCCTATCTACGATTACTTTTCCATCTCTTTTCACGGTGATTCTATGCTTTCCTGGAGACAGTTTATAGTGGACGTATTTCGACTCGCTCTTTCCCCCGCTGGACGCATCTTGAGGATAAGTGCTCAGTTGTAGAGCGAAAGGTTCGCCATTATCGATAGAGACCATGGCGCCCTCTACATTGCCGGTGAACCATAAATAGCTCACGGGTTCCTTTTGGAGGACACCTTCGCGATATCCACACGAGAAAACAAAGAGCAACACAAAACTGATGATGATGATTTTCAATATCATTTTTGTCATTTTTGTCTCCTAATTACGGTTGCCGGATGAAAAGGGTAGAGAAGTCCTTCTGATTTATATACTGAGACAAATCACCTTTAATGAGATTGCAAAGGGAGACTTCATTTTCCGGTGAATCGCCCAGAGAAGAGATGACTTTTAATTCGCCAATTTTTTTACCAGGGAGTGTCACTTCCATGTTCGTCTGAGGATTTTTTATTTTTTTCCCTTCTTGCATGACATCAAATAAGTCCGCCGTTTTTATGTTCTGAGACTTACCGCCGGAAATAATAAAATGACCGTCCTCGTAGGCAAGAATGTAGGCACGCCATGGTTTGTCAAGAAGCTTTTCGATTATGTTTGAGGATAGGTTGCTTATCGCAGATTCAATTGCCTTGTCGTTCAAAGATGAGTCATAACCTGCGCGAGATCCCACACCTAATACTGTTCCAGCTTCCGAAAATGCGTTTCCTTCACCATCTTCGGAGTAAATTAATTGACCAGTATATACATCGACTAGACGAACGTGAACTTTGCAAAAAACTACCTGCTTCTTTACTCTGCTGAAAATGCCCACATCGCTGACATCTTTTCTGCCAAATTCAGTTATTGATCCCACGATCACATAATCAGCCATATTTTTTAATGGTTGCATATTACCCATAGACAATTCTTTATTGATCTTGTCCAGGTCGGCTCTTTCTAACAGGATAAATTTCTCGGTTTCGAGCAACTTTGCCGATAAAATATCAACAGCCTGTTTTCCTATACGGTTGTCATCTTTATCTATAAAGAAACTTTGTCCGTACCTTGTCTCATTCGTAAAACGTGCAATAGCAACTTTTCTTTTTAATCCTTTCTTCGCATCAGGTTGGGCGCTAGCAATTGTACGGCTGATTTTAGGAGATTGTTTTACAGTTTCTACGTCAGGTTTTGTCATTGTTGCACATGAGGATAAAAGAAAAACGCCAGAAATAAAAAACAAGTAGATGTTTCTCATGAATTAATTCTCCTCAAAGAAAGCTTTAATATTTATCACAAATAAAAAAACCGAGCTCGCTCAAGATCTTTCAGGAGCTGCTCGGTTTTGCGCTTATATATGAGTGCCATCATTTCCTGCATCCCCCCGTGACAGGAACCCTCGGCTATTTTGGAGAACTCTTACATTTCTGCCGATGTTTTGTCAATAAAGAATACGGATCTCCATGCTTACCGAGCATAAATGATGCCAGAAAGACTCACCTCGCCAGAAACGATATGAAAGTGTTCGGCGCTGGAATCAGCATGAAATCCTTGGGTCCCTTTTGGGTCCCCTTCAAACGATTCTTGGTGAAAATAATGAACTGGTTGCGACTATTGAACGTCGCTAAAACGTATTCTATCATGTTGAAATCAAAGGAAAAGACCGGAATACCTGGATTTAGCTAAAAGTCAATTTCTTGCATTCAAATCCCGGCTTCGGCACCATGAAAAATCAAGAGGCGCAATCCGCATCGGGTTGCGCCTTTTTGTTCGTGATTTCATGTCTCTATCGATGCAGCCCCAGAAATTCTTCCACCGAAAGCCCCGCC
>Ga0208196_1001929_pt1 | contig 20558 bp, 14 predicted proteins | sample AD_JPNNA7_MetaG_FD_184443 | JGI IMG/M metagenome (GOLD analysis project Ga0208196, IMG submission 184443) | Active sludge microbial communities of municipal wastewater-treating anaerobic digesters from Japan - AD_JPNNA7_MetaG (SPAdes) (version 2) | ecosystem: Engineered > Bioreactor > Anaerobic...
CACCGCGCCGCTGAACTGGCCCACCGAGACGGTCTCGATGGCTGCCTGCAGGCGCTGGATGTTGCGCTGGGTCTCCTCATACCAGAGGGCAAACTTGAGGCCGAAGCTGGTGGGTTCAGCGTGGATGCCGTGGGAGCGCCCCATGCAGAGGGTGTTGCGGTATTGGCGGGCTTTGAGCTTCAGGGTTTCGCCCAGGCGGTTCAGCTCCGCCAGGATCAGCTCTCCCGCCTGTCTGAGCTGCAAGGCGGTGGCGGTGTCCAACACATCCGAGGAAGTGAGGCCAAAATGTATCCAGCGGGCGCTCTCGCCCACGTTTTCCGCCACATTGGTCAGGAAGGCAATAACGTCGTGACGGGTGACCGCCTCTATCTCGTCAATCCGTTCGCTGTTGAAGTCAGCTTTGCCGGAGATGTTTTCCCAGTCGGCATCGGGAATGATGCCCAGGTCGTGCATGGCGCGTGCGGCTGCCAGCTCCACTTCCAGCCAGCATTCATAGCGATACTCCTGGGTCCAGATGCGTTCCATTTCGGGCAGGGTGTAGCGGCTGATCATGGCTGTTATTTTCCTCGCGGGGATAAAAGTTTATCCATGAGTTTGAGCAGATCGTCACTCAGGGGAGCGGGCTGGCTTTTGGGCAAGGGGCTTACCGCCGCCTGTCCGTAGCTGATGCTGTCCACAAAAAGTTTCAGGCTGGCTTTGTTTTCCAGGTTAAAAGCCACAATGTCCGGATCGCCTTTTTTGCTGTAGGCCACTTCAAGGCTGCTGTCCATGTCCTTGATGTCGATGCGGGTGAGCTGCAGACGGTCGTTGAAGCTCAGGTCGGCATCGCCGATGCTAACCTTGTGGTTGGCAATGATCTCGTTTCCGTAGCGGGACACGATGCCGTCGGTATCTTTGAGGAATGCCAGGGGATTGCTCTGGATGTCCAGGCTGGCGGCGATCTGTTCCAAATCGGGATAGATCGGTATCTTCAAGGAAAGATAAGGCCCCATGTAGAGGCTCATCAGCGGCTCGGGATTGATGCCCATGATGCCTCCGTCCAGCATATCCAGCCGGAATTCGTCGCCCGTCTTGTTCACGGAAAACATCTTGCGCAGAGAGATGAAGGAGTAATTGACTTCCATCACGCCTTCCGCAGAGAAGTTTTTCCACTTGAGCAGTTCCGCCCGCAGGATGTCCTGCGGAGAGGGAACCTTGAAAGTGGCGCAGGAGGTCAGCAGCAGCGCCGCCAAAAGCAGTGATACGATCAGGCAAAGCTTGGTTTTCATTCGTTAGACTCCGGTTTTTGTCGATAGAGGCTCCAGATGCCGATGGCCGCGGCTATGATCATGAGCAGGCTGAGTATCTGCCCGATGGTCATGAAGCCCAGAAAGTAACCATATTCGCGGTAAACATCCAGATCATCCGGTTCACGCACAAACTCGATCAGGAAGCGAAACACCCCATAGAGGCCGATGAAGCCCCAAAAGCCCATGCCATCCTTCTTGCAGCGCCTGAGGGTCAGATAGGTGACGATGAACAGCACCACCCCCTCAAGGAAGAACTCATAGAGCTGAGTGGGGTGCCGGGGCAGATCACCAGCCCCGGGAAAGACCATTCCCCAAGGCACAGTGGTCACATTGCCCCACAATTCGCCGTTGATGAAGTTGCCCAGGCGTCCCAGGCCCAGGCCGATGGCGACCAAAGGCATGGCGGCGTCAGCCAGGGGATAGAAACTGAGTTTATGCTTCCTGAGATAGACCCAGCCGGCGATGATCACGCCCAGAGCTCCGCCGTGGAAAGACATTCCCCCTTCCCAAACGCTGAAGATTTCCAGAGGATGCCGCAGATAGTAAGGCAGGTTGTAAAACAGGATATAGCCAAGCCTGCCGCCCAACACAACGCCCAGCATGATGGCAAAGATCAGCCCCTCGTAATGCTCCTTGGAAAGATGCAGGCCTCTGATCTTTAGCATACGGCGATAGAATATGTAGCCAATGATAAAGCTGAGCACATAAAAGAAGCCATACCACCGGATATGCAGATCCAATCCAAACAGGTTGAACTGCACGATGTCCGGGCTTATCTGCGGGTATTTCAGCATCGCTTCAGGTTCCCTTGGTGAGGTCGTGCAGGGATTTCACGATCAGTTCCACCGCTTCATCGGAATCCCCTTCAAATTTCTGGGTGAGCTTCTCGTGTTTGGGGGTAAAGATGTTCAGCACCTGGGTGGGTGAGCCGTTGAGGCCGATGTCCTTTTCGTCCAGACCCAGATCGTCGGCATTCCACACCTTCAGTTCCACGCTCTTGGCGTTGCGTTTGCCGCGCAGGGAGGGCAGGCGGGGAGTGTTGATCTCCTTGACCACAGAGATCACGGCGGGAAGCTTGATGCGGATGCGGTCGCTGCCATCTTCCATCAGCCTTTGCAGGGTGATGTTGCAGGGGGTGACCTCTTCGATCTTGCGCACAAAGCAGGTCTGGGGGATGTTCAGATGGGCGGCGATGCCCGGTCCCACCTGGGCTGTATCGCCATCGATGGCCTGCTGCCCTGTGAGAACAAGGTCCGCCCCATCCAGCTTACGGATGGCCGCCGCCAAAGTGTAGCTGGTTGCCCAGGTATCAGCTCCGGCGAACTTACGGTCGGAGAGCAGGATGATATCATCCACTCCCAGAGACACCGCCTCACGCAGCGTAGCTTCGGCCTGGGGAGGCCCCATGCAGATGGCGGTGATACTGCCGCCATGCTGCTCTTTCAGGCGCACCGCCTCTTCGATGGCATAGGCATCGAAAGGGTTCAGGATGCTTTCCACACCCTCCCGCACCAGCGTGTTGGTGATGGGATCGATCTTTATCTCCGTGGTGTCGGGGACTTGTTTTATACAAACTATCAGTTTCATAACTCAGCCTCTATAATATTCTACTATTGAATCGCACACATACTGTTTCTGAATATCGGTTATTTCCGGATAGACAGGAATGGAAAGCACGCTGGCAGACATTTTCTCCGCCACCGGCAAATCTCCGGCCTTATAGCCCAGTTCGGCAAAGCATTCCTGCAGATGCAGGGGCAGCGGATAGTAGATGGCGCAGCCTATCTCTTTGGACTGCAAGTGCTTCTTCAGGCCATCCCGGTCTTCGCAGACCAGTGTATATTGATTGTAGATGCTCACCGCCCGGGGATCGATCCAGGGCGTGCGGATTTGGGGGACGGAAGCCAGATGCTGGTTGTAATAACCCGCATTGGCGCGGCGCATTTCGCTCCAGCCCGCCAGCGCATCCAGCTTAACGCTCAGGATAGCTGCCTGCAGGGTGTCCAAACGGCTGTTCAGCCCCACCCACTTGTGAAAGTATTTGGGGTTTTCGCCATGCACCCTCAGTTGGCGCAGCCTGGCGGCCAGATCGTCACTATTGGTGAGGCACATTCCGGCATCGCCCATCGCGCCCAGATTCTTGCTGGGAAAGAATGACAGGGTGCCGATATCGCCGAAGGAGCAGCTCATTTTGCCGTCCCAGGTGCAGCCGATGCCCTGAGCGTTGTCTTCGATCACCGCCAGCTTGTGTTTGCGGGCTATCTCCATGATCGCGGTCATGTCGGAGCATTGCCCGAAAAGATGCACCGGCATGATGGCTTTGGTGCGCGGGGTAATTGCCGCCTCTATCAGCGCCGGATCGAGGTTGAAGGTTCTGGAATCGATATCCACAAAACGCGGCCGCGCGTTGTTTCTCCAGATCGAGGAAGCGGTGGCAAAGAAGGTAAAGGGGGTGGTGATGACCTCGTCGCCTTCCCCGATGCCCAGGGCCTTCACAGCCAGCACCAGGGCGTCTGTTCCGGAAGCGCAGCCGATGGCGTGTTTGACGCCCAGATACTCCTGCATCTTCTCTTCCAGTTCCTTCACTTGAGGCCCCATGATATATTTGTGAGAGGCAATCACTTTTTCGATAGCCTGCCGGATTGCCGGTAGCAGCGGTTCATATTGAACATTCAAGTCCAGCATGGGGACTTTCATAATCTATAAACTCCTTGTTGAAATTAACGTTTTATTATCGCGCGGACGCTCACAAAGATGGTCAGCACCGAGGCTGCCACTGAAACTGTGTCCTTCACGTCTGTCCAGAACTGGCGTTCGTTCTTTTCAGATACGAAAACCACATCTCCCGGCTCCAGAGCCTGTCTTCTGGAAGGTTTGATCCAGTTGCCGCTGTCAGCGGAGATAACTCGCGTGCCAAATACCCGATGGTTGTTTGTATAGCCACCCGCTTGTTTGATGTAATAGTTGTAGTTTTTGCCCTGTACCCAGGGAACCAGCCCGGGATTTACCACCTGGCCGCTCACCTCCACCATCTGCAGAAGCTCCGGCACATAAAGGTAATCCCCGTCGCGCAGGGTCACATTGCCTTCTTTGCCCTGCGTTTCCCATATTCTTGCCACATCCACGCTGTATCTGCCCTGCACCTGACGCAGGCGGTTGCGCATATATTGGTATTCCATCAGCGTCATCTGCGAGAAGTAGAGGATTTTAAGGCGCTCAAAATCCGGATCGGTGCGCAGGCTATAGCTGCCGTTCAGATACACGGCTTTACTTAAATCTCCGCGCGAGCTTGGCCCGCCGCACATCAGCAGGACGTCGTAGAGTGTGGTGCTCTCTCCCACGAGGTAATCGCCCGGGGCTTTCACATTGCCATCCACGGTGATCTTCCAGCCCCGCCTTTTTTCCAAATCCTGGGGCACGATCACCCGGTCAAAAGCCTGCAGGGCAATCTGAGACGCGTCGGTCTTATTCAGATCGATGGCCAGATTGTCGAAATCCACCAGGTTGTCCCGATAGCGGTAGATGACTATCTTGCCCAGATCGGCCTGCGGGGTGAAGCCCTGCGCCAGAGCCAGGATGTCCGACAGCTTGTCTCCCTGCAAAAACTCATATTCCCCGGGCAGATAGACCATGCCGGTGAGCGACACGGTGCTCTGCAGGGCGTAAACAGTGATCACGTCGCCATCGCGCAGCAGGGGATTCTGGCTGGCATCCCCGGTCAGTTTAAACTTTTGCAGGTCGTAATATGAAATGCTGCCGCCCCGGCTGACCTTCACCCTGCGCAGCCCTTGCAGGGCTTCGTAATCCGGTTCTTCCGGCTCCTCAGCTTCCAGCGGGAAGCGGGAGGTGGGGGCTTTCGGCTCTTCAATTGTCTGCATCGGCAGAACCTGCTCGGGAACAAGCTTCCTGGCTTTTTCCAAAGCGTCCGACAAGCGGTCCATGGGCAGCATTTTATAGACGCCGGGGTTCTCCACATAACCGGTCACGCTCACCGAAATGTAAGTCTGAGCGGTATTCAGCAACTCCAATTGTGCGCCCAGCAGGGTAACGCCAAACAGCAGCAAGGCAATCAGCAGCTTAGTTTTCATAATACTCGATCATACGCTTGATGATGTCATCCAACGAATACCGTGGATCGTAACCGATGAATCTGTGAATCTTATCCAGCGAGGGCTTGCGATTCATCATATCCTCAAACCCCTCTTCAAAAGCTTCTTCATAGCTCATGTAATCAATGCGGCTTTTACTGCGGCAGATGCTTTTGACCTTTCGCGCCAAATCGTTGATGGAAATGGACTCCGTGGTGCCCACGTTGAAGATTTCTCCCTCACATTCCGGCGTACTCATCAGCTTCACAAAGGCGTCGGTAACATCCGAAACGTCCGCGAAACAGCGCGTTTGCTTGCCGCTGCCATAGACGACCAGAGGCTGATCCAGCAACGCCGCCTTGATGAACTTGGGCAGCACCATGCCATACTGGCCTGTCTGGCGCGGGCCAACCGTGTTGAAACAGCGCACTATCACCACCGGCAGGCGTTTTTCCCTGAAATAAGCCAGTGCCATGAACTCGTCGATGGCCTTGCTGCAGGAATAACCCCAGCGGCTGATGTGGGTGGAGCCCAGCAGGCGGTCGTCTTCTTCCCTGAAGGGCACTTGGTCGCTTTTGCCGTAGATTTCCGAGGTGGAGGTGATCAGCACCTTGGCCTTGTGCTTGTTCGCCAGTTCCAAAACGTTGTCGGTACCCACGATGTTGGTCTTGAGCGAAAGCAGCGGATTTTCGATGATGTATTTCACCCCCACCGCCGCTGCCAGGTGATACACCTGATCCACGCCGTCCATCAGCTTGTCCAGCAGCTCGCGGTTGAGGATGGAGCCGATGGTATAGTGGAAATTGACGTTATCTTTGAAACTCTCTATATTATCCAGGCTACCGGTGGAAAGGTTGTCGATGATGGCAACCTGATGTCCATCGGCCAAAAGCCGTTCCGCCAGATGCGAGCCGATAAATCCGGCGCCACCTGTGATCAGTATCTTCATATCTACTCCAGTTTGGGAATGCAGGGCTTGTGTCTTATAAGCTTTTACTGCTATGTAACAAGATTTCTTACGCGGATTTTGTCAATAGAAAAGAGACGTAAAGTCTCGGGAAAAGCAAGTGCCCGCGACAATGGCAAAGCCAGTGACGCCCCGCTATGCTGGTGCCAAATCCGGAAATTCGCGGTATCCCAACCCTGGTTTCACACCCGCGCCCCATTCCCCTATCCTTCGGTGCCACATACTGTTAAGCCATCATCCTTAGGTCATCCTTATAAATTATAAGGTTGACCCCAGGAAGACCCACCCCGGAGAGGGGGATGCAAATGAGACCCATCCCCCTATAATATATAGGTGCTATGCCCTGAAAGGGCTGTGGAAAGGTGTTTTTGAGGTGGAAAGGTAGAAAGGTGAAATGGTGGAAAGGAGCCCACAAAACAAGTCCCACCCGACCCCAAAACAAATCACCCCCAGACTAAAAACGTGTCATCCCGGGCAGCGACCCGGGATCCAGTCTTTCAGAAACAAGCACCCAGCCCCGAAACAAACACCCCCAGACTACATTGCCGTGTCATCCCGGGCAGTCGGGGTCCTCGCCAAAGCGCGCAGCGGTTTGGTGGGGTGGTTTAAGCCGTGATTCAGAGCCCAGGGGCGGCAAAGTCCGTTTGCCACAGAGACCAAAGGTTTCTTACAAACAGGCAACTCCGTTGCCTCTGCCGAACAGACTTCGGCAGCCCTTATCTTACACAAATTAACACGAGTTATACTCTTTCGCCTGCATTATCACAATTGGCTCTCTTTCCGCATGAAGTCCATGAGCCTACACGCCTGTTGGTAGTTTGCAGCCCGGAAAGGCTCATGAACTCCATGCTGGCTTGCGTTTGGAGTTCAAACCGGCAATATGGGTTTCATGCTTATGCCAGTCCTGAAGCCGGTTTGGACTCCAAACATTCCAGGTTTATGGACGGCGAATTGGCATCAACTAAACTTACTGGTGATATCCTCCTGGGAAGGCAGTTTGAACACCTTGAACTGGTCGGTGCGCATTTCGGAATCGCTTTCGATGTCGATCTGGTCGCGATAGGCGATGAAATACTCCTTGTTGGATTTGATATGATCCAGCAAGTCGGGATGGACCACGATGCGCATGCGGGAGTTTTTCACAAAATACTCCGAGCGGTTGAGCCAGCGATGGATGCGCATCAGCATGGCGTCGTGGGAGATCACGCGGCCGCTGCCATTGCAGGTGGGGCAGGTGTTGGAAAAATTGGCGATGAGGGTGGAACGCATCCTCTTGCGGGTGATTTCCACCAGCCCCAGCTCGGTGAAGTTGTACACTTTATTTTTGGCGCGGTCACGCCGCAATCCCGCCTTCAGGGTTTCCAGAACTTCCTGTTTGTTTTGTTCGCTCACCATGTCGATAAAGTCGATAATGATCACCCCGCTCAGGTCGCGCAGCCGGATTTGGCGGGCTGCCTCAGCGGCGGCCTCCATATTGGTGCGCTTGATGGTTTCCTCATAGTGAGTTTTGCCGGTGAAGCTGCCGGTGTTGATGTCGATGGCAACCAGTGCTTCGGTCTGTTCGATCTTGATATTGCCGCCGCTGGGCAGGTAGATGCGGGAGTGGAAGATGGTCTCGATCTTCTTCTCGATGCTCCAGGCGTCGAAGATGGGCGAATCTTCCTTGTAGATCTCAACATTGTTGATCAGTTCGGGGGAAAAGTCTTCCAGATGGCGGATGATGCTGCGCGCGAAGGCTTTGTCATCGATCACCAGGCGGTCCACATGCTCGCCGAAGAGATCGCGGATAAGGTAGTTTTCCAGGGCGTTCTCTTCAAACACGCAGATTGGTTCCCTGGCATATTTGATCTGCTTTTCGGTGAGCTTCCAGGTCTTGGCAAGGGCATTGTATTCGGTGCGCAGGTCGTCCTCATCGCAACCTTCGGCTTCGGTGCGGACGATGAGGCCAATGTTGGGGTCTTTAAAGCTGCTGAGGATGTTGCGGATGCGGGAGCGTTCGTGCTGGTTGTAGATCTTACGGGAGATGGCGATCTTGCTCTTGTTTGGAAAGAGCACCAGGTATTTGCCGGGGATGGAAATCTGGCCGGTGAGGCGGGCGCCTTTGGAGCCGATCGGGCCTTTGTGGACCTGCACCACGATCTCCTGTCCGGCTTTGAGCAGATTGCCGATCTGCGATGAATCCTTGGGGTTGAGGCGGGCGCGCTGCCTGTCGTTTTCAAAAATGTCCAGAAAATCGGTCACAATATCCGAATAGTGGAGGAAGGCCGTGCGCTCCAGGCCGATCTCGATGAAAGCCGCGCCCATTCCGGGCAGTACATCCTTCACATGGCCTTTGTAGATGTTCCCCACTATGTTCTGTTTGTCCTTGCGTTCCACAAAGAGTTCCACCAAACGGCTGTCCTCCAGCACGGCGACGCGCTTTTCCAGAGGATGGACGTTGACGATTATCTCGGTGTGAAACCTGTTTTTTTTGGTGTTGGCAGGGGGTTTTTGCATATCTTGCTAACCTGCCTCAATCCATTTTGTAAGGGCAGAAATAGAGCCATTGGTTGGTTGCAATGGTCTGGCGCAGATATTGCTGCAAGCGTTCCTGGAGGCTGAGATCGCCGGAGCGGACCACAGAAGCCACCATCCTGAAGAGGTTGCCCTGTTTCAGCAGCTCGAAAAAGCCGACCCTGGCAGGATACTTCTTCACGCCGTATTTGGTGAGCTTGGCCAGTTTGGCAGCTTTGTCGATGGCTGCCTGGATTCCGCCCACTTCATCGATCAGGTGTATGTCTTTGGCATCCTGGGCGCTGAAAATCCGGCCTTCCGCCACGGCGTCGATCTGTTCGGAACTGATCTTGCGGGCAGTCATCACCCGCCGTTTGAATTCGGTGTAAACGCTCTGGGAGTTGCGCTCCAGCGAGGCGAGCATTTCGGGGTCGTATTTCTCGAAAATGCTGACGCCGCCGGAAAACTTTCCATAGTTGATGGTCTGGCTGTCAATGCCCAGTTTGTTGCCCAGTTCAACCGCTTCCGGTATCGCCATGATCACCCCGATGGAACCTGTTATGGTGTAGGGATCGGCAAAGATGTAATCGCCCCCGCAACTGATGTAATATCCGCCGGAGGCGGCCATGACGCCCATGGAGACCACCACGGGGATATCCAACTGCTTTAGTTTCTGATAGATAAGCTCAGATTCCAGCGCGGAACCGCCGGGGCTGTTGATGCGCAGGACAACCGCCTTGGCGCCGTCGCGCTTGACCTGCCGGAGTATCTTTTCGACCTTGGCGGCACTGATCGTTTGTTCGAAGCCAAAGCTATGTTCGCTGCCTGCGGCGATGTTGCCGCTCAGGTTGATCAACGCTATCTGGCCGCCGGGCACTATCTTGGGATCATTGTAGTCTTCCAGGGAGACCAGCTTGTCATCATCCTCGATGCCAAGTTTTTGTTTGAGCTGATCCCAACTGGAAACGCCATCGATCAATCCGTATTGCTGAGCGGAAGCCGCATTGATTATCATGTCGGGACGCTGTTCAAAGATTTCCGCCACCCGCAGCGAATCCAATCCGCGCAACTTGCCAATATGGTTTTTCAGCAGGTCGTAACGGTTTTTGAACACGCGGCGCATATTGGCTTCCGTTCCCGGACTGAGCGAGGTGCGGTTGTAGAGTTCGCCTGCGCCTTTGAATTCGCCGGATTGCATCACGTGCATTTTGACCCCGATCTTTTGCAGGGCTTCCTTGTAGAACATTATGTTGGCCGTTATCCCATCCAGGATCAGCCCGCCGGAAGCGGAGGGGTCCATATAGACGGTATCCGCCATGGCGCACAGCAGATAATCCTTTTGATCCAGCATCTCGGCATGGGCGTAAACAGGTTTTCCGCTCTTTTTGAAGTCGTCAAGCGCGGCGTTGATCTCATTGAGGTTGGCAAAGTTGATTTGGGCAAAACCGGGGCGGATGATGATGCCCTTGATCTTGCCATCTGTGGAGGCATGGCGGATTCTGCCGCAGATATCGTCAACGCTGGGCCCCACAAAAGAGAAGGGTCCCTGGTTGCGCAGCTCGTTGTAATCTGCCACGTTGCCACTGGGGTTCAGAACCAGCCAACTGTCTTTACTTACCTTGTTTGCCTGGGGACGCAGCCCGATCATGAAGCCAAGGAAGAAAGTCAGCACAAAGATGAGTAATACAGCTCCGCATCCAATCAAAACGATGGATCTGGTTTTCATTTAAAAACTCCTTGTATAAAAATGGTGGAAAGTTGTTTGAGCGATTGCAAAAATTGATGGCGGAGACGCTGGGATTCGAACCCAGGATACGCGTTTTGCACGTATACACGATTTCCAATCGTGCTCCTTCAGCCAACTCGGACACATCTCCGCGCCATGGAATAGACTACGTTTTTCAAAGCTCATATTCTGTCAAATAAAATCAATGCCGGAAGTGGCGAACGCCAGTGAAGACCATCGCCATTCCCAGTTCGTTGCAGGCTTGAATCACTTCGGGATCGGCTTTGGAGCCGCCCGGTTGGATCACAGCCAGGATATTGTGGCGCCGCAGTTCGTCCACTGAATCCCTAAAGGGAAAGAAACCGTCTGAGGCGCAGACCGCCCCGCTGAGATCGTGGCCGAACTTTGCCGCTTTGTGGAGCGCCAGCCAGGTGGAGTCGATGCGGCTGGTCTGGCCCCCGCCCAGGCCATAGACCCGGTCTGCCCCAGTGATGGCGATCGCGTTCGAGCGCAGCAGAGATACCACCTTCCAGGCAAAGCCAAGCGCTTTAAATTCTTGATCGGAAGGTTGTCTGGTGGTGACCACAGTCCAGCTTTGGGGATCATCTGTCTGGGGGTCCCACTCCTGCAGCAGCCAGCCATGCGAAAGGTTCTTGAGCTCCCAGGGGGATTGGGGCCGGGACAGAGTTTCCGGTGCAAAGCGGATCAGCCGGCGGTTCTTCTTTTTGCGCAGCAGTTCCAGCACTCCGGGCTCGTATTCCGGCGCCAGGATGATCTCGGTGAAGATCGAGTCGATCCTGCGTGCGGTTTCCAAGTCCAATGGCTGATTCACTCCTACTATCCCGCCATAGGGCGACTGCGGATCAGCCGCGAAAGCTTTGTCCCAGGCATCTGCCAGTTTATCGGCGCTGCCTATGCCGCTGGGGTTGCAGTGTTTGGTAATGACCACCGTGGGGGCTTGGAACAGGCGTAGTCCACGGAGGGTGGAATCGATGTCCAGATGGTTGTTGTAGGAAAGCTCCTTGCCGTGCAGAAATTGCCAGGGGCAAGCCGCGGACAGGTAGAACCCTCCCTGTTGATGGGGATTTTCGCCATAGCGGAGCCGTGTGTCCAGCTTGCAGTCGAGCGAGTAGCTTCCGGGCAGGCTATGCGTTTCCGCCGCCAATCCAGAGAAATAGGAAGCAATCAGCGCGTCGTATGCGCTTACCAGGCTGAATGCTTTGCGGGCCAGATGGATCCTCCATTCCGGGCTGACTTCGCCGGCTCGCATTTGCTCGAGGGTAGGCTGGTAATCTTCCGGATCGGTAAGCACCAGCACACCCTGGTGGTTTTTGGCAGCCGCTCTGATCAGGGCGGGGCCACCAATGTCGATGTTTTCGATGATCTCCTGTGGCGTGGCATCCCCTCTTTGCAAGGTTTGTTGGAAAGGATAGAGATTCACGGCCACCACGTCGATGCGGTCGATACCAAGCTCCCGCAGTGCTTGCAGGTGTTCCTGCCTGGAGCGGTCTGCCAGGATTCCGGCGTGTATCCGCGGATGCAGGGTCTTCACCCGGCCGTCCAGAATCTCGGGAAAACCGGTGAGGTCCGAAACTTCGCGCACTTCAACGCCATGCTCCCGCAGATAACGCGCCGTGCTGGAGGTGGAAAGTATCTGATAGCCAAGCCCTGCCAATTCTTTGGCGAGGCTTTCACTGCCGCTTTTATCGCTCAATGAAATCAGCGCGTGGCGTGTCATTCCAGCTCCTCATCCAACAAATCGGCCAGTCCCATCAGGTCTCTCTTGTCCATATACTTTTTCAGGTGGTCGTTTAGCTTGGTATCGCTATATATTTCCATCGTAACTTTCACCAATTTCTTTGGCTGCCGCTCATGAGCTTCTTCCTGCTCACTGTTGTCGATCACCGAAACAAGCACGATGCCTCCCAGGATGATCACCCAGTTTACATAGATCCACATCAGGAAGATTGGCAAAGTCGCCAGGACGCCATAGACAGCCTGGTAGTTCGTGAGACGGTAGATGTAGAAATCGAAGAGACTCTTGGCCAGCACCCAGATCACCGTGGTCCAAAACGCGCCCCGGAAAAGGGCATTGCGTTTGACCCGGGCGGAAGGCATCAGGGCGTAAAGAAAGATGATGGCGGCAAACTGCAGCAGGAAGGGGATCACATAGGTGAACCACTGCAGCATTCCCAGCTTGAGCAGCTTGGAGATCAGAGGCAGGGAAGAACTGGAAAAGAGCAGGATCATGATGAATAAGCCCAGGATGATGGTGCCCAGAAACTTGACCAACTGGCTCAAGACATCCTGGGAATAGCGAAATCCCACCCTCAGTATGCGGTCGAATGTGTCGCGGATCACCCGGAACAGCGAGTAGGAGGTGATCACCATGGTTACAAAAGTGAAGATATTGAAACCCGCGGGACGGTCGAGCAGGTCTTCAAACACGGTGTTGACAGCCTTCGCCGAACTGGGAATAAAGTTGTTCATCACCAGGCTGTAAAACTTGTCTTTCAGATTGAGAAAGGGCAGTTCCGGAGCGATTATGAGTATGAACATCAGAAAGGGGATGAAACCCAGAATGGTGATATAGGTGAGGGACGCTGATTCCTTGAGGATGCCTTCGCTGCTGAAACGGCGATAAAATGTACGGATAAAGCCACTCATTTTTTTCCAGCTATCCTTGCGCTTGGCAGGGTCTTTCAGATGCAGCCAAAACTGCTTCAGTTCCGAGACCAGGGTCCGGAAATAGTTGCCAAACGCGAGACCGAGAGAACTCCACAAACTGCCATGAGCCTTCTTTTTGGTCATTATTCCTCCCTTAAAGCTTCGATCGGATCAAGTTTCCCCGCCCTCACCGCAGGCATGATCCCAAACAGCAGACCCACTCCGATGGAGACCAGCAGTGCGGTCCAGATCATTCGCACCGAGGCCGCGACCTCCAGCTTGAGATAGCCTCCCACCAGGTCCAGAATCGCGTAGCCAAGCAGGATGCCGATCACCCCTCCCAGGGCGGTGATCAAAACTGTCTGCACCAAAAACTGGACCACGATATCCCTCCTGCGGGCGCCCACAGCGATGCGCACTCCGATCTCCCGGGTGCGCTCCTTGACCGAGGCCAGCATGATGTTCATGATCACGATACCTCCCACCAGCAGGGAAATTACCGCGATCAGGATGAAGATCGAGGTGAAGATCATGGTGTTTTTGCGCATCATGTCCATCTGTTCCTGGGCGGAATCCACCCGGAAAAGAGCCTTGCCCTGCTTGAGATTGAGGACGATATCCTCCACCTGTTTGCGCATCTCCTTTGCCTTTTCCGGGCTGGCGGCCTGGAGTTCCAGAGAGCTGATCCGCAGTTTGGGATTGATCCTGCTGATCACTGTGGAAAGTGGCAGAAAAGCGCGTTGGTTAAGATATTCCAAGCCATTTTCACCAAAGGTATCGCCGGTTCCCTGATTTTTCAAGTAGCGCTCGCCCAACACTCCGACCACCATAAACCTGTGCCCGCCCCAGGAAACGTATCTGCCCAGGGGATCACGCGAATTGAACAGCTCCCTTGCCACCGTGGAACCGAGTACCACCACATTGTTGTGGTTGGTTATGTCGAAGTCATTGATAAAACGCCCCTTGGCAAGCTTCCACTCCTCGACCTTCAGCATATCAGGATATACGCCCAAAACCGAGCATAGATAACCTGAATCGCCCAGTTGCATCTCCGATTCCGGCAGGGGAATCTGGGCGTTGAATGCGGTGGCCTGGGGAACCAGTTCCCTGATGAGCTGAATCTCACGCAAAGAGAGGCTGGGATCGCCGCCCTTGCTGAAATCGTAGCCCCAGTTTGGCCTCACCTCCACCTTGCTCAGCCCTCCCCGCTGGCTCATCCACTCCATGGTGGTCTTGTTCATGCCATTGACTATGGCCAACACTACCATGATGCACATCACTCCCAGCACGATGCCGATGACGGTTACCGCGCTGCGCACCTTGCGGGTGAGGATGTCCAGGATGCCCAGATGCAGCGACTCAGCCAGCGAGATGGCCATCCTCGATCCTTCCATCCATGATGCGGATGATGCGTCCCGCGCGCTGCGCCACAGCCTTGTCGTGGGTCACGATGATCACGGTGTTGCCCTGGGAGTGGAGTTGGGTGAAAATCTCCAGAATGTCCCCTCCCGCCTGGGAATCCAGGTTGCCGGTGGGCTCGTCTGCCAGCAGGATGGCGGGATTGTTGACGATGGCCCGGGCGATCGCCACTCTCTGGCGCTGGCCTCCTGAAAGCTCCGAAGGCTTGTGCCTGAGCCTGTCGCTCAGACCAACGCTTGCCAGGATTTCCCTGGCCTTGCGGGAACGCTCCCTGAGGCTTTCACCCGCATACATCAGAGGTAGTTCCACATTCTTGAGGATGTTAAGATGCGGCAACAGATTGAACGATTGAAACACAAAACCGATCTTGCTGTTGCGGATCGAGGCGAGGTCGTCCTTGTCCATCTGGCTCACCAATACGCCGTCCAGTTGGTATTCGCCGCCCGTGGGGCTGTCCAGGCATCCAATGATGTGCATCAGGGTGCTTTTGCCCGATCCGGAGGGTCCCATTATCGCCACGAACTCACCCGCTTCGATGGTGAGGTCAACCCCGTTGAGGGCTCGCACCTTCACCTTTCCCAGATTATAATCCTTAATCAGATTTTTAGTAGCTATGATTTCTGCCATTTTCTCACTCTCTACATCAACAAATAGCCATCAGCCATAATTGTCAATAAAAAAAGGCAAAGCAGCCGACGGGGAAATCGATTGACATATTCCGCACCCGGATTATACTGCCGAAAAGTTCCAGCAAGCCCGCGCGGCAGGGAGTGTATATATGCGTGAGATTCTTTATCTGATAGACGGCACGGCGTTGCTTTACCGCTCGCATTACGCCATGATCGGCAACCCCATGAGGGACACCCAGGGACGGGTGACCAGCGCCATCTTCGGCGTCGTGAATTCCTTTGTGCATCTGCTGGAGACCAGGCAGGTACGCAACGTGTTGATAAGTTTCGACCGCAAGGCCCCCACTTTCCGCCACGAGATCAGCGAAACCTACAAAGCCAACCGCCCTCCCATGCCGGATGACCTGGTGGCTCAGATCGAGCCTGTGCAGGAGTTTTTCCGCCTGATCGAACTGCCGGAAATCTCCCTGGATGGCTACGAGGCGGACGACATCCTGGCCACCCTGGCGGAACGCTATAAATCAGATTACGACATCGTTTTCGTGACCAGCGACAAGGACTATTCCCAATTGGTGGAAGATAGGGTCAGCATCCTGGATCCGGGCAAAAACCTGGTCTTGGACAGGGACGCAGTCCATGCCAGATTCGGCGTTTATCCAGAGCAGTTTGTGGACTACCTCGCGCTGGTGGGGGACTCTTCCGACAACATCCCCGGCGTGAGGGGCATCGGCCCCAAGAGCGCGGAAATCCTGTTCCAGCAGTTTGACAGCCTGGACGATATCTATGCCAGGCTGGACGAAGCCCCGGAAAAGCTGCGCAAGAAACTGGCTGAAGGCCGGGAGAGCGCTCTGCTTTCACGCCAGTTGGCACAAATCGTACGCGATGTGCCAATATCCTTCCCCTCTTCCCAGGAACTCAGTTTTTCTCCCGCCAATCTATCCCGGGCGCTGGATTTTCTGGCCAGTTACGACATCCACCACCTCAAACGCCGCATCGAAAACCGCTTCAAAGACCAGTTCCCCGCCGCCCCGGAGAGCATGGTGCAGGGCGATATCTTTGCCGGGGAGCCGCAGGCAGAGCCGGAAACCCCGCAACCGGCAGCCCAGGCTTTCAAACCCATCCTGGCGGATGCGGGCAACCTTTCCAGCCTGCTGGAGCAGCTTTACCAAGCGGAAACAGTGAGCCTGGACACCGAAACCGACTCCCTCGACCCCATCCGCGCCAACCTGGTGGGCATCTCCCTCTGCGTGAGTGACGGCGAAGCCTGGTATCTGCCCCTGGGACACCAGATGTATGGCAACCTGCCCCTGTCAGACACCCTGTCCAGGCTGAAACAGGCTCTGGACGGCAAGCTGATCCTGGGGCACAACCTCAAATATGACCTCATCGTGCTCAACCGCCACGGCTGGCCTGTCGCCAACCCCATCCGGGACACCATGCTGGCAGCCTATCTGCTCGATCCCGGCACCAATATGTATTCGCTGGACAACTGCGCTCTGGCAGAACTGCGGCACCAGATGATCTCCATCTCCAGCCTGCTCGACAAAAAGAGCAAGACCAGCTTCGACCTCGTGGATGTGGAGTCCGCCTGCGCCTATTCCGCGGAAGACGCCTGGGCGGTGTTCAGGCTTGACCCCATCTATAAAAGCAGGCTGGCAGCCCTCGGGCTGGATCGCCTCTACGAGGATATCGAGCTGCCCCTGCTGCCGGTGCTGCAAAGGATGGAGGAAAACGGCGTCAGGCTGGACATCCCCATGCTGAGGGAAATCTCCCGCTCCATCAACCTGGAACTGAAAGCCCTCACCGAAGAAATCCACGCCTACGCAGGATACCAGGTCAACATCAATTCCACCCAACAGCTGGCAAAGCTACTCTTTGAAGAGAAGAAGCTGCCTGCCCGCAAAAAAACCAAGAGCGGGTTTTCCACGGACAACAGCGTGTTGGAAGACCTGGCGGCGGATTACGAGATTGCCGACAAACTGATCCAATACCGCACCCTCACCAAGCTGGAATCCACCTACGTGGGAGCATTGCCCAGGCTGGTCAATCCTGAAACGGGGCGCGTCCACTCCTCCTTCAACCAGACCGTCGCCTCCACCGGACGCCTTTCCTCCTCCAATCCCAACCTGCAAAACATCCCCATCCGTACCCCCCTGGGCAGATCCATCCGCAAGGCCTTTGTGGCTTCCGATCCCGAATGGGCGATTTTGGCGGCGGATTACTCCCAGATCGAGTTGCGCCTGCTGGCCATCATGTCCCGCGATCCCGTTCTGGTGGAAGCTTTTGCCCGCGATCTGGATATCCACCGCCAGACCGCGGCCATGATCACCGGCAAGGCCCTGGACGAAGTCAGCGGCGAGGAACGGCGCCAGGCCAAGGTGATCAACTTCGGCCTGCTCTATGGCATGGGACAGAAGAAGCTCTCCCGCGAGCTGGGAATCTCCACTTCCGAAGCCAAAGATATGATAGAGCGCTATTTCGAGCGCTTCCCTTCCATCCGGGACTACATCGCCTCCCGCAAACAGGATGCTCACCGCGAACGCTTTTGCCAGACCATCTTTGGACGCAAGTTGTTCCTCAAAAACATCGGCAGTTCCCATGACGGCTTGCGCAGCGAAGCGGAACGCGTGGCGGTCAACATGCCCATCCAGGGCAGCGCCGCCGACCTCATCAAGATCGCCATGATCGCCATCCACGCGCGCATCAAGGACGACCCCCGCATCCGCATGATCCTGCAGGTGCACGACGAACTGGTCTTTGAGGTGCGCCGGGAATTCCTGCCCGAGGCGGAGCAACTGATCCGCTCCGCGATGGAGCAGGCCTTGCCCCGCCAATACGCCGAAGTGGTGCCTCTCAAGGTGGATATCGCGCATGGCAATAGCTGGTTTGAGGCGCATTGAGCGAATGGCGGCCGCATATCGGAACAGGCGTGGCAATTAAATGTCTTGACATAATTATTGACCCAAGTATAAAGGCACCATATTTTGCGTAACTTTCAAGGAGCAAACATGAAAAAAGTATTATTTATAGCCCTGCTGATTGCCGCTTTGGCCATCATTGGCTGCCAAAAGAAAGATGAAGGTGCTGTGGAAGACAGCCTTGCCGTTGACACCCTCGCGGTTGATTCAGTTGAAGTAGCTACCCCTGCCCCGACCGAGGCCGTGAAACCCACCACCACCAAACCCCCTGTGAAACCCACCCAACCTGCCGAGAACTCTCTCGACAAGTTCCTGGATGACTACGAAGCCACCGTCGTGATGTGGGAGAAAAAGGCCGCCGGCCCGCTCACACCCGAAGAGATCGTCGAGATTGGCAAAAAGTATTCGGACATGAGCAAGAACGCCCAAAGCGGAGATTTCTCCAAGAAAGCCACTCCGTCACAGCTTTCCCGCATGGCCCAACTCAACCTCAGACTCTCCAAAGTGGTCAAGAAAGTCGGCGCCTCCGGCAGAACCGGCAGATTCTAAGTATCAGCAGACCAATCAAACTTGCGCGGAACTCAGCTTCCGCGCTTTTTTTTGCGCTTAAAAAAGCCGGCTACAACCGCTGTTGGCTGGCTTCGTTTTGCAAGTTGTAAGGGGATTCGCTTTGAAACGCGCTGGATGGAAGAATCTGCCAGCTCCCGCTCTGGGTTTGTCACTTTGCCCTCCTTTGCTCATCGCCCATTGATCGCTGACTGATCGCTGACTGACCGCCGCCGGATGAATCGCCCGGAGGTCGAAGGGGCATCAGTGGGACATTGAGCTATGGGGGCGGAATTGTATAGGATGTCCGACCACCCGCCCCAAAATCAAACCACCCCCAGACTACACACTACGTCATAATGGCTTACCGGGGTCCCTGCCAGATCGAAAACGATCTGGTGGGGTGGTTTGAGCCGTGATCCAGTCTTTTAGAAACAACCACCCTGCCCCGAAACAAACCCTATAACACCAATCCGCGGCAATCTGCGCCTTTTATCCGCGTATATCTGCGTGAACCACTTGACCCGTGATCCAGTCTTTTAGAAACAACCACCCAATCCAGAAACAAAGCACCCCTGACTATAAGACGCGTCATCCCGGGCTGTCGGGGTCCCCGCCAAAGCGCGTAGCGGTTTGGTGGGGTGACTTGACCCGGGATCCAGTCTTTTAGAAACAACCGGCAAGCCCAGAAACAACTACCATCAGACCAAAACCGTGTCATCCCGGGCTGTCGGGGTCCCCGCCAAAGCGTGTAGCGGTTTGGTGGGGTGACTTGACCCGGGATCCAGTCTTTTAGAAACTACCATCCAGCATCAACACATCACCACGGCACCACGAGAGTCTGTCAGGCTCCTTTTCACCATTCCACCTTCATACATCTGCGCCTTTTTTCCGTGCCAATCTGCGCGAACCACCTTTCCACCCTTTCACCATAAACAGAAAAGAACGCAAGTAACATATAATCACATTCGCAATAAATACCCACAACCTTTCCCATAATGCTTCATAGCTCCGTCCTTCGCTGCTCCTGGCTTTGCTGCCATCATCCTTAGGTCATCCTTATAAATTACAAGGATGACCTACGGAAAATATAGACTTAGCCCTCTCCCGCGAACGAGGGCCAACACTGTTTCAGTTGTGGATATTAAATGTCAAGGGTTACTTGTTGGCCTCCATACTTTTCTCCTAATTAACTCTACAGATGTTAGTTAGATTGTTGTTACAGTTTATCGGACGCAGCATTCTTCCGCACGAAGTCCCAGCGGAATTAGGGACATTGGCTCTGGATTTGGGTTCTTTCTTACGCACGAAGTCCAAAGAGCCCAGACGTCCGATGGATATTTGCAGCTGGGAAAGGCTCTTTGAACTCCGTGCTGGCCGAGTTTGGAGTTCAAGCCGGCAAGGATAGCTGTATAGATTCCCCCAATCTCAAAGCCGGCTTGGACTTCAAACATTCCTTAAAAGACTGGATCACAGGTCAATTCACCCCACCAAATAGCTTCGCGCTTTGGCGGGGACCCCGGTAGGCCGGGATGACACGGGTTTTAGTCTGGAGGTGTTTGTTTCGGGGCTGGCTGGTCGTTTCCAAAAGACTGGATCACGGCTCGCAGGCCGTGATGACGCGGTTTTATGGTCTGGTATGGTTTGTTTCGTAGTCGGGTGGTCGTTTCTAAAAGACTGGATCACGGGGCAAGTCACCCCACCAAACCGCTTCGCGCTTTGGCGGGGACCCCGGTAGGCCGGGATGACACGGGTTTTAGTCTGGAGGTGTTTGTTTCGGGGCTGGCTGGTCGTTTCCAAAAGACTGGATCACGGC
>Ga0208196_1001933_pt1 | contig 20518 bp, 17 predicted proteins | sample AD_JPNNA7_MetaG_FD_184443 | JGI IMG/M metagenome (GOLD analysis project Ga0208196, IMG submission 184443) | Active sludge microbial communities of municipal wastewater-treating anaerobic digesters from Japan - AD_JPNNA7_MetaG (SPAdes) (version 2) | ecosystem: Engineered > Bioreactor > Anaerobic...
TCCGCGTGGAGGGCTGATAGAATGCTGTCACCAGCGTTTTATCTTTCAATAAGTCCACGTTACGGCGATTGCGTGCAATCGGTTCGAGCTGCTCTGCTACTTCGAAAGTGCGGAAGAACTCCTGACGTTCGAAATCTTTCAACGACAAAATGTCACGTCCCATGAAACTCCTCATACGCATCTCTCCTTGAGTGAAATAGATTGGGAAACTTTTGCAACAGTGATGGGGAATGGGTGATGGGTAAAGAGGCAGGGAAAAGGGGCTTTCAATCCCCCTTACCCGCCTCACCCTCCTCCGCAATTACTTGCGGCAACAACGCATACCATTCAGCGGCGCGCACCACTTCATCCAACGGCACGTTTTCCACCGTCATGTGCGCCACTTTTTCGTCTCCTGGCCCCAAGCCAATGGCGGGGATCCCCGCTTTGCCGGCCCAATACACCCCGTTAGTGGAAAAATCCCATGTGCCGAGCGGGCGCGATTCACCCCAGAGCAGCTCCACGGCGCGCTGCCCCGCCCGTACCAGCGGATGCGACTCTTCCATCAGCCATGCGGGGAAGTATTTATCCACCGGCAGCACGAACCCCGTGTACGAGGGGGTGTCGTAGAACAGCTCCTCGACGAGAATCTCATGCTGCATATAGTCGGCAATCAGCCCCTTGACCTGCGCCAGCAACCCCGTGGCGGTCTCCCCCAGCGTCGTGCGCCGGTCAAGGTAGATCGTAAACCGATCCGGCACCGCGTTGAGGGAAGCCGTGCGCGCTTCCACATCGGTCACCGCGATGGAAGCCCGCCCCAGGATCGGATGTCCACCCAGGCCAAAGCGCATGCGGCGATCCAGCTCGCGGATTTCCGTGATGACTGCCATCATCTTGTAAACCGCATTATCGCCCAGATAGTGCGACGCGGCATGGGCCGAGCGCCCCACCGCCGTGACTTTCATCTCGATGCGGCCCTTGTGTCCGTAATAGACCTGCATCCTGGTCGGCTCGCCGATGACGACGAAATCGGGCTTCACCTGCGGGTCGGCTTCCACAAAGGCGTTGGGCGCGAGGCCGTCGCACCATTCTTCCATGTTGCCGAAATAATAGACGGTGTAACCCTCGAGCAGCCCCAGATCGCGGGCGATGGCCAGGCCATAGACCATCCCCGGCGTACTGCCCTTCTCGTCACACGCCCCGCGCGCGTAAAGCCGGCCGTCTTCCACCTTGCCGACGAAGGGATCCCATTCCCACTCTTCCAGGTCGCCGATGCCGACCGTGTCAATGTGCGAATCGTAAACGATGACCTTCGGCCCATCGCCGATGCGCCCGAGGGTGTTGCCCATCTTGTCAAAGCGCACTTCCTCGTAGCCGAGCTTGCGCATTTCGGCTTGGATGCGCTCGCCAACCGGTCCGATCTGCGATTCCATCGAAGGAATCGCACAAATATCGCGCATGAAGTGAATGATGTCGTCGCGGTGTGCCTGTACCCGCTGTTGAATCTCTGCAATAGGTTTCATGGTTGCTCCTCCTCGAAAAATAGAAAGCAGCGAGTCAGCGGAAGAGCAGATCTGCAAACCTCAGAATCACTTGCGCGAAAAATGTGATACAGACTTCAGGCTGCTCTCAAGCCGCTCGCCCCGGAATGAATTCCGGGTTTGATACGTCAATCTCGCTGAAGCGAGCTCCCCAGCAACGCGCTTCAGCGCGGTTGGCTCCTATCAGGCTGGGGATTCCATCCCCAGCCAAACCGGTGAGCCGCTGCAGTCTCTGCTCACGACTCACACTCTTGCGCTTGGGTGATGGTCGCCAATGGCGGCGCCTGCAAAATCACGGCCTCCGCGCACCCTCACTGCCCCGGAACTTTACGCATCACATGGAACCGAAAATGGCCCGGCACGAAATAGCTCACCGAGAAATCTACCACTTTTTCGTCGTAACTGTAGAGCTGCGCCACAAGTTTGAGAAGCGCTGTCCCGCGCGGGACGCTCAGCCGCCGGGCAAACTTGGCGTCGGCCGATTCCACCAGGATCTCGGTGCGCGAGACACTCAACAACGGCTCACCCCGCTGCAACAGCACCTCCAACACCGAGCCGCGGAATTCAGCACCCAGGTCGTCGCACGTCAGGTAAGTCAACGGTACCACATCCCGCAGGTCCGCCACGGGGGTATCCCCCACATTGATGACCCGCGTGACCGACAACACTGGCGCTGAAGCCTCTTCCTGAAGCCCCAACCCGGCCCTTTCGATCGGTGTGGCCAGGCGCTCTTCGACTTCCAACGCCTGCACGGCGGTATCCAGGCCAATGCGACGCGCCAGCGTCTCCAGGGTCTCGAGCACTTCCAGACCGTTATCCATCACCGGCATACGGGAAGCCACAAAAGTACCCACGCCATGTCGGCGCACCAACACGCCCCGTTCGACAAACGTGCGCATGACTTCCCGGAGCGTCGCGCGGGAGACCCCCAGGTCCCGGGCTAGCGTGGGCTCTGGCGGCAGCTGTTCGCCGGGACTGAGCGTAGCAATCATCGCCCCCAGGGCATCTTCAACCTGCAAGCGAGGGGAACGCGCTTTGGGATAGGATAACGTGTCTGACATCCACGGCCTCGCCGAAAATTATATGTCGGTTGTCAGACAAGTCAAGCCGCACCAACGCTTCACCTCTCCAACGCCTGTAACAGCGGCACGAGTTTGTACTTGCGCGCATGTTTTCCCAGCAATGAATTGAGGTATTGCCGCCACTCACCTTGCCGCCCCATGGTAAAATAGGCCTGTCGTACTTTGACCAGCCAACCCGCAGCTTCCTCGTAGTCGCGCGCCTTGCTTCCATCCATCATTGATTCGGCTCGTTGACGACAGGCCTGAATCACCCACTCCGGGCGGACAGGGATCGCCGCATCCGCCACCAGGCGTAAGGTTTCACGGTGCGGATAGTGGCCCAGCGCCGCGATGGCGTCATCAATGCGCTGCTCGTACAAGAAGATCTCGACGATGTCCTGGGAGCCGTGAGCCGCCTGCTGCCGCAATGACTCCAGCAGGCGCTGTCGCAACGCCGCGCGCTCCTCCCCTGCCAGATCGAGCGCGCGCTGATAGGCCGCCAGCGTGGGCGCCGCTTCAAAGGCAGCGATGGCGGCTGCGCTGGCAATGTCCGCGCGTCCCAATTCGCCGGCCAGGGCGCACAGCCAGGCAGCCAGCGCAGCTCTGGTGTGATCTGGCGGACCGAGCGTCAAGCCGTATTGAGCCAGGGTCAGCGCCTCTTCGGGATGCCCAAATTCGTGCAGCGCCTGCGCCGTGACAAAGGCTTCATCGAGGCCACAGGAATACTCTTTGACATAGGCCAGCAGCTCTTCGACCCGGTCGAGGCGCGCGAGCATGAGCAGATAACGGCAGATCTGGCCTTCGGCTTCGGCGAGGTACAAATATTCCGTCAGCCGTCCCTGCCGCTCCAAGACGTTAAGACGGGCGATGGCAAGTTCGTCGGCGCCATCAGGCGGCTCGCCCTCCCACGCGCCCAGCTCTGTGATCTCTCCCGCCAGGACCCGCAGCAGCGGCGGATACTCCCAGCCTTGTTCCAGAGCCAGGAGCGCCGGCGTAAAGATTTCCCCATAGCCGTAATCATCGAGAGAGGCCTGCCAGCGTTGCAGCTTCTGGCTCCATGCACGGCGGCTCCCCGCATCCAACCTCGCCGATAGAATCGCCTCGGGCCACAGCAGACCGAAGTCCTCAAAGATGTCGCCCTCATCATCCCAACCCATCTCAAAGCAGTCCCTGAGCTGCTCTTTGGTGGCAGTTTCGAGGAACAGCAGCGCCTTCTCGCCCTCACCCGCGCGGATGAGAGCCCAGGCCCGATACAGGTTGGGATCGCCCGGTCCCGCCTCTTCGGCGTTCGGCTGATACAAGGGGTATGAGAAGAGGAAGGTGTTGCTTCCCAGCAGCGATTGCACGCTGCGCCGCGTCGGCGGCACTGGCGTCGGCGCGAGTGGAACGCTGGCGGCGCCGGCGGGACGCATCTCACCGCCATCCAACGAAACCACTATCGGCCGAAAACGCACGAGCGGCAGCAACGCCTCAATATCTTCGACAATGAAAGGCTGTCGGGCCGCGAGCTGCCGCAACAGAGTACGGAGCTGCCCGGCGTCCAGGTCTTGCAGCAGCGTCTCGAGGCTCTCCCGTTCAACGACGCTCCCCTCCTTATGTAGCAACGTCAGCGCTACCGCAACGCGATGCTTGCACCACCCGCCCTCATCATAGAGGCAGGTACAAGTGGCGTCCACAATCCCCTGGTCATCCACCTGCAGCGTGACGTGATAGGGCTCGGCTGCACTGCCTCTCACCTCCGCAGTGATCAAATCGCCGCGCCGCACGATCTCTAACACCGCGCCATCCAGGTAATAACGCTCGCCCTTAGCAAATGATGACTCGTTTGCCTGCTGGCGAATCCAGCCTTCGGTCAATTGAGGCAGGGTCATGTCTTCGTCCTCCTCTCCCTCAATCTGCTTTTTACTGTACCACAGCAGCGCGGAAATACAATACCACGACCCACATTGTTAGGGCTTATCAATGCTCTGATTGAAGTAGCGCAAAGTGGTGTAAAATGGTAAGCAACAGCCATAGGAGGTGCTTGCATGGAAGTTTCAACCGTGACCACCATCAATCTTTTGACCAAATTGCAGGAAGTACCCGATGTCCGGCGACGCCAGGGGCGGCTTTATCCTCTGGCCAGGTGAAGGGGTGAGGGGGTGAGGGGGTGAGAGGATGAGAGGGAGAGTGACATCCGTGATCGCCTACTAGTTGGAGGTGCAGCACGGCTCCGCCAGATTATGTCGAAATGGACAAACGGCATGGGCGAGTGGAAAAGCGGGAGTATTGGTGGACGGCTAGTGCGGAACTGGAAGCCTATCTGGCACAAGAGTATGGCTGGGAAGGCGTCCGGCTTGGTGGGCGTGTCCGCCGGCAACGCCGCCCCTTGACGGCGGACGGGTGGACCGAATGCGAAGAGTATGTGGCGGTCTATGGGAGTCGGTGCTCCCACCTCCCAACGGCCCCCCAGTGCAGCCAATGGTTACGGGAGCATTGGAGCATCGAAAACCACGTCTTTTGGGTGTTGGATGTCACCTACGGCGAAGATCGCAACCCTGCCCGCGGGATCGGTGTTGCGCTGAGTAAGCTGCGGTGTATTTCCTTGAATATCATGCGCCGCCTGGGGTATCGGTATGTCCCTGACGGCCACCGCGCCGCAGCTGCCTTGCCTGATCGCGGCTTAGCCTGGCTGAGGTTGGTATGAGTGTTGATAAGCCCTAATCTAGCACAAGGGCCTGCTTGCAGCTGCATGAGTTTGAAGGATTACTCTTTAGCGATGTGGAAGCCATTGATGCGGTGCTGGGGGTCGAGCACTCACAATTGCGAAGTCTGCAGGTCATCCGCGCACGACTTGCTACACCAGAATTGATAGACGATGGTGAAAGTACTGCGCCTTCCAAGCGGTTGATAACGCTTTTTGGAGGGTACAATAAGCCCGCTTTTGGCTCGCGGATTGCAGCACGCATTGGATTACCCGTGTTACGGCGAGAGTGTCCACATTTCAACCAGTGGATTTCACGGCTTGAAGTTCTGGCAGCTCCATGAGTTCAGGCGTGCACACGTTTCCACATTCCCAGGAGTGATTTGCCATGGCAGCTCAAGAGAATTCCCGTCCCCTCCAACTTCCTGAGGCCTATCAGGAGGTCTTGTATTGGCGCCTCTCGGACCACAAACGCCTGCTGGTGATCCTGAATGTGGTGGGCCTTCTGACGATGGGAGTGATGCTCGGCGCCTTTACGGCCTGGGCGCAGCGCTGGCACCCGCTGCAGATGGGGAATTTTAGCGCCTTGCAGCTGCTGGCAATCCTCGCCATGGCCATCCTGACCGTCGTGGTGCACGAGCTGGTGCACGGCCTCGCGCTGCGCTGCTACGGCGCGCGACCTGCTTACGGCGTGTTATGGAATGGGATGATGTTCTACGCCACGGCCGCCGGGCACGCTTTCCCGCGCAACGCCTATCTCGTCATCGCGCTGGCGCCGCTGGTGGGATTGAGCCTCGTCGCGCTGGGAGTGCTGGCGCTGCCTCTCCCGGGCTGGCTGACCTTTGCCGTCATCCTCTGCGCCGCTTTCAACGTCGGCAGCGCCTGGGGGGATCTGTGGCTGGTGCGGACGGCGCTGCGCTATCCGCGCGCGGCCTACATCGTGGACGAGAAAGACGGGATGCGCGTGTTTCTGCCCGTGGAAGGCTAGCGCGCTGACGCCGTTGCCATGACAGCGCCCCCGCTCACTGGCGGGGGCGCCGTGCTTATGCCAGGGGCCGTTTACTCCGCCTTGCGCAGGTAGATGAACCAGTAGACCCCGCCGACCATCAGGGCGCCGCCGATGATGTTGCCGATGGTGACCGGGAGCAGGTTTTTGAGGAAGAAATTGCCCCACGTGAGGGCACCATAGCTGGCGAGGGTCTTGCCGGCGTCCATGAAGGCCGGCAGCTGGAACACGGTCGGGTCAAATTGCTTGATAAATAATCCGACCGGAATGAAGTACATGTTGGCGACGCTGTGCTCGAAGCCGGCGGCCACAAATCCAGAAATCGGGAAGATGATGGAGAGGATCTTATCGGTCGTGCTGTGGGCGGAGAAGCACAGCCAGACTGCCATACAGACCATGGCATTGCACATGATGCCGAGCGCGACGGCGGGGATGAACTCGAGGCTCGACTTGGCGTTGGCGATGTTGAGCGCCGTGAGACCTACCGCGCCGTTGCCGAAGGTATATTGGCGGGTGAAGTACATGATGAGCGCCGTGAGCACCGATCCCACAAAGTTGCCGACATAGACAATCCCCCAGTTGCGCAACAGCTGCGCGGCGCTGATCTTCTTGTTGGCCCAGGCCATGATGATGAGGTTGTTGCCCGTGAAGAGCTCCGCGCCGCCGACGATGACGAGGACGAGGCCGAGGCAGAAGACCAGCCCGCCGAGCAGACGCTGCACGCCATAGGGCAGACTGCTGCTGCCGGCCAGCACCGTCGTGTAGTAGATAGCGCCCAGACCGACGAAGGCGCCGGCCAGAATCGCCAGCATGAACAGCTGCAGGGCGTTGCTGCTCGCTTTTTTGACCCCCGTGCTTTCGGCCTTCGCGGCCATCTCGGACGGGACCAGGGCGTCGAACTTGATTTCGGGCGCGGGATGATTTGGATTCGCCATTGATTTTGCTCCCCGTGAAACGGATGTGTGAACGTGACGCCGTGTGACCATTATAGCGCAATGGAAACGTTGTCAAACATCCTGCTTGAGAACGAAAGTTTCCTTATTGAAACGTTATGAATTCCAATAAGGAACCATAAGCGTTCCTTATTGAAACGCTATAGATTCCAATAAGGAACCGCAAGCGTTCCTTATTGAAAACAAAAGTTTCCTTATTGAAACGTCATGGATTCCAATAAGGAACCGTGAGCGTTCCTTTGGCACACCAACGCAAGTGAAAATGTGAATCGTGAGCGGTGAGTCGTGAGCCGTGACCGCGACAGCTCTCTACTCACGGCTCTCTATTTTTCGAGTGAACTAGAGTTCGCGGTACGTGTATCACGCAAGTGATTTTGAGATTCGCCGATTCGCTTACGCGCTGATTCGCTGATTCGCCATTCCTCCCCGGCCTGCCCCTATTTGACATTTGAGTGGTTTCGGATACGGTAGGGGGCGATTGTTTTTGCACGGAGGCCGCCAGTGCATGAATTGTCCGTGACCGAAGAGCTCCTGCGCATCGCCGTGACCCATGCCGACGGGAGGCGCATCACCGCGATCCATTTGGTGATCGGCGAACTCACCAGCTTCATTGATGACACCATTCAATTCTATTTCGACCTGCTCGCGCCGGGGACGGTGGCCGAAGGCGCACGCTTGTACTTCGAGCGGGTCCCCGTCCGTTTCCGCTGCCGCAGCTGTGGGACGGAGTTTGCCCCCTCGGAGCAGGAGTGGCACTGTCCCGCCTGCGGGACGCTGGGGGGCGACGTCATCGCGGGCAAGGAATTCTTTGTCGAGAGCATCGAGGTCGGCACCGATCAGTGAGGTTTCCATGCATAGCGAACAGGGTTCTCCAAAACCCCGGGGCGCGTGGGTCTTTGAACTCCTGCTCATCGCGCTGTGGGCGCTGTGGGTGGGACGGGCCTTTCTCAACTTCGACGCCACCCTCTGGCCGTCCGGGCGCGAGGTGGGGATGGTCATCCGCACGCACTACATCTGGACCTTGCTCCCTCGCTGTGGAACCTGCATGTTGTGGAACGGCTTCGTCAATGGCGGCGCTCCCGCCTTTGCCGAGTTGCACGGAGCGGTGTTGTATCCCCTCGTTCCCCTCTTTACCCTCCTGTGGGGCGTCATCAACGGGACGAAACTGCTGCTGCTGGCCAGCCTGGTGCTGGCGGGATGGGCGCAGTGGTGGCTGGCGCGCGTCATGGGGCTGGGACGCCTGGCCCGGCTCTGGACGGCGGCGATGGCGGTGGTTGGTGGGCATCTGGCCGGGCGGCTGGAACATGGCGTCGTCGGCCTGGTGCTGGCGACGGCAGCGTGCAGCCTGGTCATCCCCCCGGCGTTGGATTGGGTGAAGACGGGACGCCGCCGCTCGGCGCTGCTCCTGGGGCTCACCCTGGCCCTGGCCCTGCTTGCCGGCCAGGCGTACATGCAGCTGACCTTGCTTGTGGGGGTGTTCCCCGCCTTTGCCCTCTACGTTTTCGACCCGCACTGCCCGCGCCGTCGGCTGGGAAAGGGCTTCATCTTCACCCTGGGTCTGGCGCTGTTGTTGAGCGGCGTCTTCTGGGCGCCGCTACTCCATTTTCTGCCGAACTTTAGCAAAGACGTTGACCCGGATTTCGTCGCCATCCAACCGCTGGAATACCTGCCGCTCAATCTGGTGATCCGTTCCGTGGACTTTTACACCACCTCCACACTGGGACGTCTGCCCTATCCTTACCTCTACACGAATTACATTGGCTGGATTCCCGTGCTGCTGGCGTTGGCGGCGTTGATCCTGGCGCCGCGCGCCGAACGTCGGCAGCTCTATTGGCTGCTGCTGGCCATCGCGCTGGTCTACCTCTGCGCCAGCGCGACCCTGCTGCGTCCGCTGGAAACCCTGTTCCCGGCTTTTGTCCAGAGTTTCCGGTACCTCAGTGTGGGAAGCGGCCTGGCGGTGCCGTTGCTCCTGGCCCTGGCGGGATGGGGGCTGACGTTACTCCTGCAGCACTTGCAGGCGCGGTTCCCTTTCTGGCTCATGTTTTGGCGACGCTCGCGCCCGCTCAATGGCTGGGCCTTGGTGACGCTGCCGGTGTTGCTGTACGCCCTGGGACTGGCCTATACCTTCGGCCAGAACTGGTTGCAGACGCTCAAGGTCCCGCCGGAGGTCTCGCAGGTGCTCGACCAGCTGCGGACAGAATCGGCCGAGTGGGTGACGCCACCCTTCGGCGAGCACTTTTGGACCCCGCCCGCGCTCGAAAGCGGGCTCAAACTCACGTACGTCGTCAGCCCCTGGCGTTGGAAGGGGCGTTCTTATCCCGACCCCTATCTCAAGGCGGAGCGGCAATCCGGCTTCTTCTACGCCCCTGACACTTCCGCCGCGTTGGAGGGCATTACGATTGTGGAGGACCCCGCGCAGGCGTACGCGTCGGTGCTGACCCCGGCCGGCGTCGCTGCGTGCCAGGCGACCGCTCTCGGCGGACAGATTGATGTGACGTGCAACACGGAGGCCGCCGGCGTGTTGACGGTGAAGGAGCATCAATGGGACGGCTGGTATGCCTGGTTGAACGGCAAGCCGGTCGCCCTGGATCGCGACAGCGAATGGTTGAGCGTGTCCGCCCCTCCAGGGCAGAACTGTTTCCAGTTCCGTTACCGTCCATGGGACGTGTGGCTGGGTCTGCTGGGCACGTGCGTGGGCGGGGGACTCACGGCCTACCTGTGGCGGCGCCCGGTGCGCGACTCCGCGCTGTTGCTGCGGCTGGATGCGTGGACCGACGGCGTATGGGTTTTCGTCCGGCGGCAGAGGGCGTGCCTGGGAACGGCCTTGCGAGGCGTGTCGCTGTACGACGAACGGCGGCTCTTGCGGGTGGCCCTCGGCGTGAACGGGATGGCCCTGCTGGCGTTTGGCGTTTTGTTCATCCTCAGCCTGCAGCGCGGCTCCAGCAAAAGCGATTTTGTGTTACAATTCATGCGTGCGGCCTTCGTCTTAAGCGCGCTCGTGGGAGGCGTGGAATTCTGGTCCGCCCGCGCGCGGCAACGGCGCCGCCCTTGATGGTCAGGCAATGTCTATGGGGAACGTGAGCACGTGGGAACGTAGGACCGTGGGAACGTCAGTGACTCGCAAGTTCGCTATTCTCGAAGGAGTTGACATGTTCCTGCGGCACACCACCGAGGATGGAAATGTAATGTGCGGTCATAGTTCAGCCTGGCGTCAGGTAGCTCGACGGCAATGGATGAACCTTGGTGAGCTGTAGCTTTTGCCCCACCCCCTGCCCCCTCCTCGACGGCGCATACGCCGTTGGGGAGGGGGAGAAAAAATAAGGGGTTTTGCAGGCGGGCTACGCCCGCCTGCAAAACCCCACAAAAAAAGTTCCCCTTCCCCCCCGCGCACGCGGGGGAAAGGGGCCAGGGGATAGGGGAAAAAATTGATTCTCAATCTTCAGTAGTTGCCAGGAAATTTTCCGTTTTTCAGTCAGTGGCGGTACCTTTGTCACGCAAGTGATTTTTTCGCTGATTCGCTGATTCGCTGACTGCTGACCGCTGCTCTCTATTTTCCGAGGAGGCGCCATGTGCTGGCGCACATCATGCAAGCACGAAAATGTGATTTGTGAGTCGTGAGCAGAGGCTGCGACGGCTCGCAGTTCGGCAGGGGATGGAATCCCCTGCCTGACACGAGCCAAGCGCGCTGAAGCGCGTTGTTTGAGGACGTAGCAGCCCCGGGGGCCAGGAATTTCTGATCTGATTCGTGAAATTCGTGTTCATTCGGGGCCATTTTCCGAGGAGGCCTTATGTGTGACACTTGTGGTTGTGAGCATCACCCGCAGGAACAGGAGCCGGTGACCGCTCAGCGCATCCCTGTGGTGCAGAAGATCCTCAACGCCAACGATCAGGCAGCGCAGGAGAATCGGGAGCATCTCAAAGCGCACGGCATCACCGCATTCAACCTCATGTCCTCGCCGGGGGCGGGGAAAACGACACTCTTGCTGGCGACGATCGCCGCGTTGCGCGAGCGTTTCCGCATTGGCGTCATCGAGGGCGATACCGCGTCGCAGGTGGATGCGGAGATCATCGCCGCGACGGGGACGCCGGTCGTGCAGATCAACACGGGCGGCGGCTGTCACCTGGACGCGCCGATGGTGCATAGCGCCCTGCACGCCCTGCCGCTCGAGGTGCTGGACGTGACCTTCATCGAGAACGTGGGCAATCTCATCTGCCCGGTGTCGTTCGACCTGGGACAGGATTACCGGGTGGCGCTGCTCAGCGTCCCCGAAGGGCACGACAAGCCCTATAAGTACCCGGCGATCTTCGAGGCGGTGGATGTGGTGGTCGTCACCAAGACCGATCTCATGCCCTACCTGGATTTCGACCTGCCGAAATTCACCGAGCTGGTGTGGGGACTGAATCCCGCCGCGTCCGTGCTGCCGCTCTCGGCCAAGACCGGCGAGGGGATGGCGGCCTGGCTCGCCTGGGTGGAGGAGCGGCTGGGATAACGGCGCCCGGCGACGGAGGGAATCTCGTGCAGCCTGAAAATGTGCCGGCGAGGGCGCTGCGGATTTCGATCACCGGCGTGGTGCAGGGGGTCGGTTTTCGTCCCTTCGTGTACAACCTGGCGCGGCGGCTCGGCGTGCGCGGCTGGGTGCTGAATCACTCCGGCGGCGTGGACATCGAGGTCGAAGCCGACCCGGAAACGCTGACGGCGTTCCTCGCCGGGCTGCGCGCTGAGGCGCCCCCGCTCGCGCACATCGCTTCGCTGGAGACGACACCGATCCCCTCGAATGGCTACACGACGTTTGAGATCCGCCATTCGGAGGCGCAGGCGGGACGTTTCGTGCTCATCTCGCCGGACGTGGCGACTTGTCCCGATTGCCTGCGGGAGCTGTTCGATCCTGCCGACCGGCGCTACCGCTACCCCTTCATCAACTGCACGAATTGCGGGCCGCGCTTCACCCTCATCACGGACATCCCCTACGACCGGCCCAATACTACCATGCGCGTCTTCCCTCTCTGCGACGCCTGTCGTGCCGAGTACGAAAACCCCGCCGACCGCCGCTTTCACGCTCAGCCCAACGCCTGCGCCGTGTGTGGACCCCAACTCAGCCTGGTGATACCTCAGCCGTCCACCGTCCAGCCTTCAGCAACCAGTCTCCAGCTTCCAGCAACCAGCTTCCAGCCACCAGCCACCAGCCACCAGCTTCCAGCAACCAGCTTCCAGCAACCAGCCACCAGCCACCAGCCACCAGCCACCAGCTTCCAGCAACCAGCAACCAGTCTCCAGCTTCCAGCAACCAGCTCCCAGCCTCCAGCCTCCAGCGACGAGATTCTCTCCTGGGCCAGCGAGCTGCTTTTGCGCGGCGGCATTCTCGCCCTCAAGGGCCTGGGCGGCTTCCAGCTGGCGTGTGACGCGACCGCTGCCGAAGCGGTGCGGCGCCTGCGCGAACGCAAGCGTCGCCCGCACAAACCCTTCGCCGTGATGGTCGCTTCCCTGGAGGAGGCTCGCCTCTACTGCGAAATCTCGCCGGAAGAGGCGGCCCTGCTCACCTCGCCGCAGGCGCCGATCGTCTTGCTACGACGCCGGACGCCGGATGGCGCTGTCGGACGGGCGCCGGTGGCCCCCGAGGTCGCGCCGAACCAGCACACCCTCGGCCTGATGCTGCCCTACACGCCACTGCATCATCTGCTGCTGCGCGATGTGGGCCGTCCGCTGGTGATGACGAGCGGCAACTTGAGCGAAGAACCCATCGCCAAAGACAACGACGAGGCATTGGAGCGGCTCGCCGACATCGCCGACGCCTTCTTGTTGCACGACCGCGACATCTACGCGCGCTACGATGATTCCGTGGTGCAGGTCAGCCAATTTGCAAATCCAAAATCCGGATCCCTAACCCCGAAATTGCAAGTAGTGCGCCGCGCGCGCGGCTATGCCCCTTTCCCCATCCCCTTGCCCTTTGAGGTGGGACAGGTCTTTGCGGCGGGCCCCCTGCTCAAGAACACGTTCACGCTCACCCGCGAGCGCTACGCCTTCGTGAGCCAGCACATCGGCGACCTGGAGAATCTGGAGACGCTGGAGCACTACGAGGCCGCGCTGGCGACGTATCAACGGCTGTTCCGCATCGCGCCGGAGCGGGTGGTGTGCGATCTGCATCCGGATTACCTGAGCACGCGCTTCGCGGAGGATTTCGCCCGCGCACACGGGCTGCCGGTGCCGACGCGAGTTCAGCATCACCGGGCGCACATCGCCGCATGTCTGGCGGATAACGGCTGGCCCCGCGACGGCGGCCCCGTCATCGGGGTGGCGTTGGACGGCACGGGCTACGGCGATGACGGCGCGATCTGGGGCGGCGAGTGGTTTTTGGGGGATTACAATGGGCTGCGCCGGGTGGCGCACCTCGAGCCGTTGCCCCTCCCCGGCGGCGATGCGGCGACGCGCGCGCCCTGGCGCATCACCGTCGCCTATCTCCATGCTCTGCTAGAGCCGGAGGATTTCCCTGCCGACCTCTGTTTCGCGGGCTTCTGCCCCGGCGAGGCGGGTTTCATCCGGCAGCAGATCGAGAAGGGCCTGAATGTGCCCCGGACTACCTCGATGGGACGGCTCTTCGACGCCGTGAGCGCGCTTTTGGGCGTGCGCAGCGAGATCAGCTACGAGGCTCAGGCCGCTATTGAGCTGGAACAGCTGGCCTGGGGCGCGCAGGACTGGCGACCCTTTCCCTTCACCATCGAAGACGGGGTGGTGCGACTCGCGCCGCTTTTCTACGCCCTGCTGGAGACGCTGGAGCGCGGCGGCGCGCTTCCCGACATCGCCGCGCGCTTCCATGCGACCGTCGCACGGATGGTGCTGGAGGTCTGCGTCCGTTTGCGCGACGTCAGCGGCGTGACGACCGTCGCCCTGAGCGGCGGCGTCTTCCAGAACGCCCTGCTGTTGGATTTGACCGTCCCCATGTTGGAAGCTGCTGACTTTGACGTGTTGGTGCACCATCAAGTGCCTTGCAACGACGGCGGCCTCTCGTTGGGTCAGGCGGTTTACGCCCCCTAACGTGCGAACGTGCGAAGGTATCCACGTGTGAAGGTGCAAACGTAAATGGTTCGCTGATTCGCCGACTTGCCTCTTCGTTTCTTCGCCTTCTCGCCTATTTTCCGAGGAGCACTTACGCATCACGCATTACGTTTTTTTTGAGGAGACGCCATGTGTCTGTGGCCATTCCCGTTCAGATTCAATCCATTGACGCCGACCGCAACGCCATCGTCGCGCTGGGCGGTGTGAGCCGTCAGATCAGCCTGATCATGACGCCAGAGGCGCAGGTCGGCGATTATGTGCTGGTTCACACCGGCTACGCCATCAGCGTGCTCTCGGAAGAGGAAGCGCAGGCCTCGCTGGAAGCCTTCGCCGAGATTGCAAAGATTCAAGCGGAGATGGAAATGGGGAATGGGGAAATGGGTAATGGGGACCCTTATCACCCATGACCCCTCACCCATTACCCTTCCCCCTTCACTATGAAATACATTGACGATTTCCGTGACCCCGCGCTTGCCCGCGCGCTGGTGGAACAAATCCGCCGTGAGGCGCCGCGCCCCATCCGCGTGATGGAATTCTGCGGTGGACACACGCACGCCATTTTTCGCTTCGGCTTGCGGGACCTGCTCGCCGGCGCGGTGGAACTCCGCTCCGGGCCGGGCTGTCCCGTCTGTGTGACCGCTGCCGCCGATCTCGATCGCGCCATCGCGCTGGCGGACGTCCCCGGCGTGACGCTGACCACCTTCGGCGACATGCTCCGCGTGCCCGGCAGCGGAGGGGATTTGCAGGCGGCTCGCGCGCGCGGCGCGGACGTGCGCATCGTCTACTCGCCGGCGGACGCGGTGACGCTGGCCCGCGAGACTCCTCGCCGCGAGGTGATTTTCCTCGGCGTGGGCTTCGAGACGACCGCCCCGGGCGTTGCCGCGGCGCTGTTGCAGGCCGAGGCCGGGCGCGTCCCCAACTTCAGCGTGCTGAGCCTGCACAAGCTCACGCCGCCCGCCACCCGCGCCATCCTCGAGGCGGGGGAAGTGGCGCTGGAGGGCATCCTGGGGCCGGGCCATGTCAGCGCCATCATCGGCAGCGCGGCGTGGGAGTTCCTGCCCCGCGAGTACGGCATCCCCGTGGCGATTTCCGGCTTCGAGCCGCTGGATTTATTGGGAGCGATCGCAGCTCTGGTGCGCGCTGCCGTCCGCGGCGAACCGGCGGTCAGCAATGTCTACAGTCGCGGCGTACGCGCACAGGGCAACCCTGTGGCGCAGGAGTTGCTCGCGCGCGTGTTTGAGATCGGCGAGGCGGAATGGCGCGGGTTCGGCGTGATTCCCGCGAGCGGACTCGCGCTGCGCGCCGAATTCGCCTCCCGCGACGCCGCCCTGCGTTTTCCCCTCGCGGTGACGCCTTCGCGCGAACCGCCGGGCTGCCGTTGCGGTGAGGTGCTGCGCGGCGTCATCGAGCCGCCGGATTGTGCGCTCTTTGGGCGCGCGTGCACCCCGCGCCGTCCCATCGGACCGTGCATGGTCAGCGCGGAGGGGGCTTGCGCGGCGTATTATCAATACCGGGAACAGGCCCCGGCCTGGCGCGGGGCCGATGCCAGGGGGCGCGGCGGGGGATAGAATCCCCGGCCTGACACGGCCAATCGCGCTGCAGCGCGCTGTTTTGATATATCAGACCCGGCATTCATTTCCGGGGCGGGGGTGACAAACCCGGAATTGTGTGACGTGATTGGAATTGTGAGGGCCTATGTCTGAAACGATCCTTCTTGCCCATGGCAGCGGCGGGTTGCTCACCCATGAGCTGCTCCGCGAGGTGTTCCTCAGCCGCTTCGACAATCCCCTGCTGGCCGAGTTGGGGGACGCGGCGACGCTGCCCCCGCTTCCGCCTGGCAGGCTCGCGTTGACGACGGACTCGTATGTGGTGCAACCGCTTTTCTTCCCCGGCAGCGATATCGGCCGGCTGGCCGTCTGCGGCACGGTGAACGATCTTGCCGTGAGCGGTGCCACACCGCTTTACCTCACTTGCGGTTTTATCCTCGAGGAGGGGCTGCCGCTGGAGCTGCTGGTGCGCGTGGTGGACTCGATGGCGGCGACGGCGCGCGAGGCGGGCGTGCAGATCGTCACGGGCGACACTAAAGTGGTGGAGCGCGGCGCAGCGGATGGGTTGTTCATCAACACGGCCGGGGTAGGGGTGATCCCGCCGGGCGTGGAGCTCGGTCCTGCGCACATGCAGCCCGGCGACGCGGTACTGATCAACGGCACGGTCGGGGATCATGGTATCGCCGTGATGCTGGCGCGCGAGGGGTTGAACTTCCACGCCGACTTGCGCAGTGATTGTGCGCCGCTCAACGGCCTCAGCGCTGCGGTGCTGGAGGCGGCCCCCGGCAGTGTGCGCTGTATGCGCGATGCCACGCGCGGGGGGCTGGCGACGGTGCTCTGCGAGTGGGCCGAATCCGGCATGGGCCTTGAGATTGAAGAGCGCGCTGTGCCGGTGCGCGAGGAGGTTCGCGCCGCCTGCGAATTTTTGGGGCTCGATCCGTTTTATGCGGCCAACGAGGGCAAGGTCGTCATGGTGGTGGCCGCTGCCGCGGCGGAAGCGGCGTTGGCGGCGTTGCGAGCGCAACCCCTTGGCCGCGACGCGGCGCTGATCGGACGGGTCACGGCGGAACACGCCGGCCGCGTGGTGCTGCGCACTCCCTACGGCGCGCGGCGCGTCGTGCAAATGCTGACCGGGGCGCAGCTGCCGCGCATCTGTTGAGGCTACTTCAAAAATAGAGAGCCGCGAGTCGAGAGAAGTCACGGCTTACGGCGCGGAAATTGAAAGCGCGGCTGTCAAGCCTGCCGGCGCTTCCCGAGCCGGACCGGCCTCGCGGCTTCCCCGACTGAACGCAAGACCCGTCAGGTTTTCCCAAACCTGACGGGTCTTTGATTTCAAACCCCTGTACTGAAGCGGTTTACGGCTGGAGTGTCAACTGACGGCTGGCGGCGAGGACTGTTCCTCTGTGGTGCGGGGCTGATGTCGTCACTATGCCCTTGACGTTTAACGTCGCAAGAGAGCTTGACTGCCCGCTGCTGGCGTACTCACACAGGTACAACGCCCCTCCGGCCAGACCCGTCCAGCAGAGTTAGCACTGGTACTTTGTCAAACATCAATTGAGGGGTAAATTCTGTCCGCCGTAATCCGACCCGGGCGCGTCTCACCCCTATATGTATGGGCAGCAGCCGGGGTTTTCTTAGCGAACTGACGCCCCGACCCATCAAATCAGCCTTGACAAAGTACTAGCCTCTTCTCCTGCGCGCGGCGTCGCGTTGGGCCTGCAAGTTGAGCACCTCGGCGATCTCATAGCGCGGGGGGAGCGCGCCGGTAACGGGACGCAAACGGACGATGGACGGAAAGTAGCCTATTCGTCCGTGGAGTTCAGCCAGCAGCGCCACCGCGGCGAAATTGAGTGCCGGCGGCACGACCAACAGCGGCGTCGTCTGCCACTGCTCGGATGTCAGGCTTGCGACATCGGCCAGCGCGGTCACTTGAGGTGCGAACGGCGCCTCGAGGTCAAGTTGCGCGGGGATGTCGCGCACTGCCTCGATGGCGACGCCGGTGAACGCCTCCAGTTGGGCCAGCTGGTCGGCAGTGAGGGGATGAGAATAATTGAGGATGAGCATGGAACCTCCGTAATGCGTCATGCGTAATCCGCGATACCCCAGTTGGCGGCGATGGCATTGAGCTCCTGGACGATTTCATGGGTCAAAACAATGATCTCCTGTGCGGGCTTGGGATTCTTGCGAAAACCGGAATGGAGGACGTCGTTGCGTAAGTTAGCCAGCTGATAAGGTGGATTGCTCCACAAAGTACGTAAGCGCTTGCCGTCCCGGACGGTGGGCCATTGCTCAAGATGTTTAGAAACTCTTTCCAGTTCCGTCTCTGGGTTTTTGATCTTGCCCCCGCTCAGCAGCAATTCCACGTCTTCGCGTTCGTCTTTATCCTGAACATCTACCCCAAAATGCACGCAGAGCAGGGAGACGAGCCATTCACGGCTCAGCGAGAGGGCGTGAACGATTTGCCCTGCTTTATAGTACCAGTTGATCATTGCCAACTGTCGTGCTAATTGACAGCGCGGCGCCGCGTCAGGCTCTAACCTGAATTGTCCATAACTGCCGGCGATTTGATCCGCTAGCAAGGCAAAAGGAGGCGGCAAAACCTGTTGGGCGGTTCGGAGCTGCTCTGGCAACGAATAGGCGGCTTCGCTCACCTGGGTTGGCCTAAGGAGGTGGAGTCCTAAAGAAATCTGCTCCACCGTAGACGCCAGGGGTTCTAAGGCCGGCTTTTGCTGCTTGCTCAATTGACGGGCCAGATATCGAGCATTGCCGGTGTAGATGAACTGGTTGGTGGCGGTGAGCCAGTCCAGCAGACTGATAAAGCCCGAAAGGTCAATGACTGGTGCAGCCTGTCCCTTTGTCTCATTCCTCAGTTCAAACGCTCCGTAGTAGATGGCCTCGATGGTGACATGCCGCGCTTCTTTGAGGTAAGCCGCGGCGAGAAACACCAGGAAGGGAATGGAGCGCAGCGCATGAGTGATGTCAAAGATCAAGGTGTCATCTTGCTCTGCTTGTTGCGTGAATATGTTGAACAATTCCCATAGCTCTTCCTCATTCTTGCCGATGGGGATGGGAATTGACTGGATGCGGTCATCATCCAGAGCTTCCAACACGGGCCAGGTCGTAGTTTGGGCTTCCTCGGTAGTGAAGACCAGCATCTGGTCGAACTTGGCGAATTGCCGCAAAGCCTCTGCAAAGACCCGGCCTTGATAGGTTTGGCCGTCGAAGAGGTAAGTGATGGGTTGTTGGAGGTACTTGCCCAAGAAGGTAATGAGTTTGCGCATCAGCTCCTCCTAAAAATCTCTGCGTCTCTGCGTTAAATTGTCTTCCGGCACGGCAAGCGTTCGGCCAGAGCCTGGCGCAATCTCGTGACTTCTTCCGGGCGCAACGTTCGTTGCCCGGCGCGATAAGTGGGGAATTCCACCACGCCGATTCGCAAGGCCCGGGCCAGCGCTTTGAACCGGTCATCTACCTGCCCGCCGATCACCGCCAGGCGCGTGGTATAAGTCCCCAGGTATTCCCGCGCCGCTGCTGTTGTCAGCTGGTCAATGGCCTCTTTGCCCCCGCCATAGCTTTTGAGCTCCAGCACGGCCACTTGATTGCCGCAACGTACCAGCAGATCCATCTCCACCTGGTCCTTGACCCCCTCCGGCCTAACGCCGGCCAGCACCTCATCGGCCCAATCAACCAGCGCTTCGTAAACCGCCCGCTCAAATTTCCAGCCGTCGGCGGGCTCAGGCTGTTCCAGGTGTGGATCCTTCGCCTGATACCCCACCAGGTGCGCCCGCAGGTAATCATCCAACGTGAGAAGATCCGGCGGCAGCTCTTCCTGTCCGGCCAGAGTGGGCTGTCCGGCCTGCCACTCGTAGCGATAAAGCAGACTGCGCTGATCTCGTCCGCGCCGGCCCTCAGTCTGGAAGTAGAGGAACGGGGCCGCACGCTCCGCAGCCAGCGCATAGGCCGCGAAGTTCATCGGTTTCGTCCCGCCGGTGAGGTTGAAAAGCAGCTCGCGCTCGCCGGCCAGTTTCTCCGCTAAGACGGCGCGAATTTTGCCCAGCGCGTAAGGGTCCACGGAGACGTATCCTGCCTTGCCCGGCGGCAACAGGGCCGCCACGCGGCGGGCCACCGCTTCGGTGCCACTGTTGCCGGTCGTGTGGACCAGGAGCACCCGCTCCGGCTGTAGGTGGCGGATGGGCAGCAGGCTCGGGATGGGTTGTTCGCCGATGAGGGTGACGAGGGTGGGCATGGGTTACGCCTGCTTCATTTCTGTCAATACCCAACCTAATGGCAAATCAGCGATGACCTGGCCCTTAGCCGCACGCAACACAATGTTGATCCGCCAGACCAGGCATTGGGGCAATGTCCGCTGGCGACGCAGTTTCTTCAGGATTTTCCGTTGGCGTGTACTGAGGACGACAGTCACCGCTGGTGATGGCCCGGGCATCTTGTCCCTCCTTATCAAGGTTATGATCAAGGTTATGTATGTACTGTAGTTTCGCCATAAATAAGTAGACAAAACTATGGTTTTCTGGTATGATATCCACCCAACATTGCAAGTTTTAGGAGGATCCGTATGTTACCTGTTATCGAACATCCAGCTGCATTATTGGCCTTTCTAACGTTGTTCGATTTCAGGCTGTATCAGCCGCAGTTGCGGCATCTCTTGCAGTTATTGGACACGTTATTGGTGTGTCCAGGCA
>Ga0208196_1001939_pt1 | contig 20497 bp, 16 predicted proteins | sample AD_JPNNA7_MetaG_FD_184443 | JGI IMG/M metagenome (GOLD analysis project Ga0208196, IMG submission 184443) | Active sludge microbial communities of municipal wastewater-treating anaerobic digesters from Japan - AD_JPNNA7_MetaG (SPAdes) (version 2) | ecosystem: Engineered > Bioreactor > Anaerobic...
CAGCATAATAAGAAGCAAAGTCTTTCTCAACTGATTTCCAGTTAATTCGCTGAGCCAATTCTACTAACTCATGCTTCATATTTATCACACTAACCAACGGGATCCGAAAGACGTTCAATTGCGGGTTGTCTTCTGTTTTACCTATCATTTTGCAAGCTTTTTAACGAAGCTACCAAAAAGCCTGCAATCTGATAAACATTAATATCAACTTATATCATTAGTTATCAACAATATAGGTACTTTATAAGGGTCGACTAAATAGCATCTATTTCAGAAGAAGTAGTATTCTTTCATTTCCTTTTTAGGACTTACCAAAAACCGAACGTGGCATAATGAAGATAATCAATCAAGAGGATTGAGGAAACTAAGTTGTAAGGTGATTTTGACAAACAAACTCAGCTAACACTTAAGAATCGCAGAGTACTTCTGAGCAGCAATTTTCAGCGAGAATTTACTCTTTGCCACGTCCAAAGAGTTCCTTGACTGAATAGCCAATAAATCGGTGTTATTAAGATACTCATTAAACTTCACAATGTCACTATGAGTTATAATCGGTGGAAGAACATAGCCAAGATTTTCTCTCTTTATAAGATCAGCTTGCCATCCAAGATAATTGATGAGAACCGGTTTGCCTGCTGCTAAAGTATCAAAAAATTTGTTTGCTGAGTTTGCCCACAACACAGGATGATTTATTACAAATGAGCTCCCCATTGTAGCAATCTGATATAAGAATGGAAGTTTTTCTTTAGGAACAGGTTGCGGGAAAAAAATATTTTTATTCAGAATGCCGGAATTTTTACAATATTCAATAATAGTATCCCTTTCATTTCCCGCTCCTATAACAATAAATATAACAAAAGGATTAATTTTAATAAAAACTTTAGCCATTTCAGCCACATACATCAATCCATTACCTCTGGCAATAGCTCCAGCATATAAAATGTACTTATATGGAGCTGGTTTGACCTTAATTCCTATGTCAAAATTAACAATACTAGCCTGAAACCTATTAATCTCTGAAATGTTTGGAATTACGGTAGTTTTGGCAGTAGGAACTGTATCCAATATTGATTTTTCCATGTCAATTGATAATGGCACAATATGGTTTGCATTCTTATAGATGACTTTTTCAATATAAGAGAGAATATTGATTATTAATCTATTTTTCAAATAACCTGTTTTAATTAGAGTCTCCAGCCATATATCACGGACTTCAAATACATAAGGTACACCAGAAAGCTTTTTCTTTAATAAGGCTGGTATTGCAACTGAAAGGGGAGAAGAAGTGGCTAAGACTAAATCTGCCTCTAATCTTAATGTTTTGAAAGTTGCAAAAATCATGAACCTCAGAAAGGCTTTGATTCGACTTAACGGATTCATCGTTTGATTGTAGTTGCAAGTGAGAACCCATAGACAGATTTGATCACGCTCAATATAATTCCATCTTCTTCTTTCATCCAGCCCCTTTATTTTAGTTGTTGTAGTGATAACGGTTACCTTAATCCCATCTCTGATAAACTCGGTTGCAAGATCATATGAACGCGTACTGCTGTGAATATCAGGGAAGGCAAAGTATTGATGCAGGTAGATTAATCTCATTCCAATTCAATATTTGTCTTGATTATTTCCCAAGCTTTGACGCTTGTAAACTTTTCCGAGAATCGTCTTGCATTAACTGAAAGCTTCTTTAAAAGAAATCTGTCGCTCTCCAATAATCTTATCAGTTCATTTAAACTGGAATATTTCATTGGAGGAAACAGGTATCCTGTCTCTCCATCCAGTACATACTCCTTGTTATATCGCCAATCACTTGCAATAACTGGGAGGGAGGCCATTAAGGCCTCAACAATGACACCTGGACAACCTTCTCCAGGATACCGAGTTGGGAACAGCATACAATCATAATTACTTAAAACTGACTGGACTTTTTCACTCGAAACAATACCACAATAACGTGCATTAGCGTACGTAGATAGTTTGTCATCGAACCATTCGCGAATGCTCTGATCTACAGGTCCGAAGAAATCAATACTAATTCGATCAAAGAGTGGAGTATTAATGATGGAATCCAAAAAATGAAAAATTGTATCCACTCCTTTATCCAAAGTGATGCGGGACAGAAAGACTAGACGCAGAATATGGTTATTTGAATTTGATTTCTCAATTTTTTTATCATTCCTGAAATTCGGGAACCACACAACATTTCTAAAGCCTGCTACTTGAGTCAAATGTTCATTCATATAGTCGGTTTCCACGTATATTCTGCTTATTCTTTTCAATAATTTCATATGAAGCCAGTGCCTTCTAATGAATTTTGGCAACCACCCACCCACTACAAAATAGTGAACCTTGAATCCAAACGCAATTGAAATAAGATAAAGTATCGGGAATAAATACTTCAGATTATTAAGAGCAGGAAGGTAAATGACATGCCTTGCTCTTGCAATCGTAAATAATTTCCATATTTGCCCTATACTCCAACTTCTAAGGATATCCACATCAAAGCAATCTATCCTAAGATTTCCATTTTCTGAGAATAAACTGTATAATTCCCTGGTCTTGGTAATTTGGCCTGACACATTTTGAGAAAATGAACCGAAGTTCCCAACGAAATATATATCAAATCTCTTTATCCGGCTCATTGCAAAAGATCAAAGTATTTGGTAGTGTTTTTCATAGAATCAAATAATTCTAAGGCTTTAAGTCGATTTACTCGTCCCATTTCAGAAAACCTGGATAACTCCATTTTTAGAAAAAACCTTATGGCACTAACGATGGATTCAGTTTTAGTGGGGTCAAAGAGCTTACCAGAAACTCCGTCCTCCACTATCAAGGGAATGTCAGACACAGCTGATGCCAGAATTGGCTTGCCGATTGCCATGCCTTCACATATTGAATTTGGTAAACCTTCAAAAAAGCTAAAGAGACCAATAACATCCGCCGCTCTCATTTTTGAAACTATGTTAGTCGTTGCAGGATAAAGACTTACAATTGAACCAATATCATTTCTGGCAATAAATTCCCTGCAATAAATTATCGAATCATCAAAAAAAGGAAAGTCCAAACCGTCCCCATACCAACTGACCCTTAACCTTTGCCTTTCAGCCTCCTCCAGCATCATCATTGCTTCTAAAAGCCCAATTAGATTCTTTAACTTTCTGTGACTTGCAGCGATTACTATATGAATTTTCCCATCGCGGCAAAAAGAATATTCCTCATCTGGTTTCCAATCTGTGACATCAAGACTATTATAAATTACATGTAACTTTTCCCGGTTCAGAAAAGGATTAACTTTTTTTACAATTAATTGACTGGAGTAAGAATTGCAAATTATAGCGTCAGAGAAAATATGAAACAGTCGCCTGAATCTACTGTTCAGAGATTTTAATATCTTCGGATCAGCACTGCGTTCACTAACAATCAGATTCCACCTCTTTGAAGGTATAGAAGACAGTTCACAAATAAAGTTAGGGATGCCAAGAAATGAAAATACAGTATCGAAACCCCCTCCTCTAATAAATCTACGAATCCTTATGATCCTTTTTAAGGGATTTCTGACAATGATTTTATGAACTGTAATTTTGTTTTCTGTCAGAACTCGCTCATAATAATCCCTTACCCCATAAACAAGGGTATGTACCTTATAATTATACTTGACTAATTCCAAGGCTAATGTAGTCAATTGACGCTGTGCTCCACCTGAATTCAAGTCGTCAATCACAAACAACAATTTCATTCTTAGTTCATTATTGGACTAATTGTTGCCTCTTTATAAGGATTTGCAGAAGCTTTTGCACTAATGAATGCAAAGATAAACCATGCATAAAATGAGGTCAATGCTCCACCAGCACTGAATAAATAGAACAGTATCATAATAAATAATGCCAGAGGCAGACTAGTAAAGTCAGTATATTTGTTTTTCAATGCACTAATTGACTTCAACAGCAGTGCTGTAAGAAAAACACTAAAACAAAATAGTCCGGCAATTCCACCATACCCCAGAATTTGGATAAACTCATTGTGTAATGCTCTGACCTGACCCAGACGAGACTCCATCTGGAATGCAAACTCACCTATCCCGACACCAAAGAAAGGATTCAGTCGCGCAATTTCCATTCCAGCTTCCCATATTGGCATCCTTCCTCCCAAGTCTCTCCTCTCCATCTCGGATTCAAATCTACTGGCTATCAGATCGCTTCCTGCTATAGAATAAAAGGCAATCACTGCAAAAACTGTTAAAGGTACTAAAAGTCTAACTTTAAACTGGAAGCTTCGGTTGAGAAATAAATAATAGACCAATACACCAACAGGCATTATAATGACAGCTTTTCTCGATCCTGAAAGAATTATCAACAATAGAGCCAAAGCAATCGCAGAAAAATAATACCACAATCTTAATCCTTTGGGTTTTGTTATAATGATCAAGTCGACAGAAAATAGTATTGCTGTCGATGCCCACACACCGATCAGATTTGCGTTCGTCTCAAAAATGAACAACCGTCCATTAATGAACTCCACACCAATACCAGTTACATAGAAGCCACTCATAACAATAATTGAGAAAATCACTGTATTCTGAGCCAGCAGTTTGACTCTAGTATCTTTAAATAACTCATTGTATATTATAATGAAGAAGAAATAGCTAAACAACAATCTTATGAGGAAAGATCTGACAATATTAAAATAAAAGGTGTTAAAATTTATTATAGAACTTATTAAAAAAACTAACCACATGAGTAAAATAGAAACCAAAATGGCCTTAATCCCAACTACGTTAAAGAGAGTAGAAAGCTTATTGATACATGCCAATCCATAAAACAAAAACAGCATCAGCGGGAGATTCATAAACTGATTCCCCAAAAACCATAAATTATCATATGGAAGAAATACGATAAGCAGACATAGAAGAATATGCTTTATGCTAGTTTCAAGCAGACTCATTTGTTTTAGCTAAGTGCGCTTATTATCTGTTGATCTTGATTACATTTTCGACCATCCAACCGTAGGGATTAAACTTTCCTTCATGCCAATTTAAGTATCTGTCCCAATAACCTGGACATTCTTCACTAAATTTTTTATAGGGAAATCCAAAACTTATCTCAACCAGCAGTGGTTTACCTTCCTTATGTAGAAAATCCATTGCAATACATTGTGTCTTAAGTCTGTCAGAAATATCAAATGCTGTTTTTATCAACCCTTCCGGGAATAATTCTTTGCCAAATCTTAGGATTCCACTCCCTGAAGCTCTAAAGTCATTGTGGCGTACCAATCTCTTTATTCCAAATGCCCGATCCCCTATTATAATTAATCGAATATCATGATCATTATCAGGGATAAATTCCTGAAAATAGACATATCCCTTCTGTGTGGGTAATCCTCTTAATGATCTGGGAACAAAAATGAAATCTCTCATTCCCTTTAGAACACATTCAAATCCTTCAATTCCTGCCCTGTATCGTCTTATTTGTTCGAGCAGGTATTTTTTCCTTTTAAAAGCCCTGAAGCCTCTTTTAAAGCTCTTGTTAATAATCCTGAGAGCCATTGCCCTAGTACTCACCTTTTTGACATGTATTGAAGCAGACCCGGTTCTGAGTTTATTTACTAGCGGAAAAGTAGCGCCTTCAAGCCATTTAATCGCCTCCTCCCTGGTATAAAATACATACGATGGTACCAAAGGTGCACCAATTGATTCCAACAAGTACTTCTGTCCTACCTTATCATCAAAATGCCAAACAGTATTGAAATCCGGGAAAACCCTCTTACCTGAACTTTGAACAGAATATAATAATTGTTTGGCAAATAAAACATCTCGGGGATTTTCCTGCTCAAAATGCCACATTAATGCATCACAATCAGATAAATCGTGGATTATGGAATTGCTGTAACAGTTAACCAATTTGTACGCTATTCCGTTTGAATGGCAATAATTCCTCCATTCAATATTGAATCGTTTTCCGTTGTGAATAGCTATTTTCATTTCAATAATATGTTTATATCAAAGAATCCAAATAAGAATGACTTAAATCCTCAGTAGGTTCTGTCGTAAATTGTCTTGAAAGAAATGCAGGTATCGTTCCCAACTCATCTCTTTAAAAACCTAGCCAAATATCAATTGTTGGAACATGGAAAAATGGTTGGATAAGAACATAGAATTTGCATAATAAGTTTTGAGGAACTGAATTTATACAATGAGGCAGTCTAGTCTTCAGTAAATTAATAGATTATAAATCATAGTCAGATTGCATTATTAAATTCCCGAGTGCCGGCGAGCTAAAAAACTCCACATTCTTCCAATTTCTTTTAATTTCGAACAAAAGATGCTTGAGCAGCACTAAATTAGATTCTCTATTTTTCGCTTCCAGGCCGCCGATGTAATTTAGTCTGTGAGTACTAATTACCGCAGGCTTATTCCAGAAGAATGCAGTCTTGATCTGGTTCAAACATTCTTTTACAGGATTTCTAATCATAGAGAAAGAAGGCTCAAAGTAGGCATTTCTTGATAAATATACCTGATCTAATTGATTACTGAACCCCGTATAGTGTTTGATTTTAAGATAAGGTTTTCCAAAGCCCTGCGGCTCCCTCTGCAAGAAAGTGCCCTGAATATACTTTATGCCGTTGTCTGACAACACCTCCTCTATTGATCTGTGCCATATATAGTTTGAAGCGATGAAAGACTCTGAAGAGAATCCGAATATTTTTCTAAAGATGCTCAATCCCTCAACAATTATCTGCCCATGATCGCAGAGTTCGTCTTTCGAATCAAAATCAAAAGCAGCAAGGTAGCTTCGTCTCTTTTCGCTTGTGATGGTTGTACTCAGTCCAAAAAGTTTGTTTTCAAATCCAAACAATGTCTCTGGCATTCTCTTCCTAAGAGCATTCATCCACCTGTTTACATTTAGATGCTCCCTTCCATGAAATTGAGGCAAGAAAATACTCTCAGCAATTCCTTGTTTAATCATTAATAATGAGTTACGGCATGCATCTGATTTTTGAAAGGTTTTGATAAAACTCTCATAGTGGTACTCTTGAAAATCAGTCTCCTTTATCCGTAAAAAATCAGGATTGCATGTAACATAATTTGCTGTAAAAACAGGAGGTTGACCATTTATATCACGAATACTTAACAGTACTTCATATAGCGCAGCAAAGTCATTCTCAGTTTCAAGGGTATCGAAGGAATTATAAGGACACTTATCTACCCTAATGCCAGCTTCGAGCATTCTGTTAAATGTATCTTTTGTTGGCATTCGAATGCTCCCCCAGTCATCACTCTCAAAGACAACAATCTGACGCTTGGTTCGCCAACCCTTAGTGTTATTAAGGTTTAATCTTGCCTTTTGGTATAATTCCTTATAATTCATTGCGCAGAATAAGATCCGTCAATTGAGTACTGCTAATAAACTCAATATCTGGATATAGTTTGACAAGAGATTCCAACAGTTCTTTAAGTAAGATTAATCCATTGTCTCGGTTCTCAGGCTTAAGGGCACCAATGTAATTCACTCTATGACTGCTTAAGATAGCTGGTTTGTTACACTTAAACGCTTGTTCAACTTCATCTAAACATTTGGAAATCACGTCAGTTCTCTTGTTGCCACATGGTTCGAAAAAGCAATTTCGAATTAAATATATCTGGCCAAAGTCATTGCGCTTCCCAAGATAACGCATTGTCATTCTTGTTTTTTCATTTCCTATCGGCTCCTTATAAAACATTCGCGCTGTCTGAATTGCTTTTATTCCTTCTTCTGATGCTTTCTTTTCATTTATTCTGTTGAGTGGGCCATTGGGAGGAGTAAAACAAGATGCGGAATACCCAAATAATTCCCTGAATAGATTAAGTCCGTCTGAGATCACTTCATTCATTATGTCAATATCTGATGGCTGGTCGATATCAAAGGCAGCCTGCAGTGATCGATTTGGTTGATATGAGTCAGGTTGCCTTGGATATCCCCAGAAATTATATTTGAATGCCAAATGAGCATAATGGTCTCCATTTCTTAGTGCTTCCATCCACCTTAAGAAGTTCAAATGTTCTCTACCATGAAATTCGGGAATAAAAATTCCCAAACTAATCCCTTCTTTCCATAACTCAAACGATTTCTCACAGCCTGGATATTTTTGGAGTGTAAGTTTAAATGGCTCATAAAAATATTGTCTAAAGTCATTTTGCGCTATCAGGTCAAAATCCGGATTCGCTACTACGGACATCGCTGTAACAACACAATGGTTGTTATTACTGTCCCTTACTGATGTAAGAACTTCAAACAACTTGGATAAATCTATGTAGGTAGCTAATGAATCATACACATTATAACGTCCGGCTACTCCTTTTGAAAGATCAATGCCTCGATTCAACATCTCAAGAATCACATTATTGGAAGGCATACGGATGCTTCCCCAATCATCTGATTCGAATACAAATAACTTACGCTTTGTGTGGTATCCGGGTAGATTCTTCAGATACCCGATCAACGATGACATTTATCTAATTATTAAACTAACAAATCGAGAAACTGGTTCACTATTCTCTTGATGTTATAATCATTAATGTTATCAAATACTAAAGCTCCCGAGTAATCTCCATGTATAAATTGAATAATTTTATCAATATCAGGATTATCAGGATTAATTGATAAAATCGGTCGCTTGGTTAAAGCATAGTCTATTATCTTACTGGGAACTTGTTCTTTATGCATATTTTCGATATTTAGTAGAAAGTCCATCTTACTGAGTTCAAACAATAATTTCTCCCTGGGTATAGGTTTTCTGATTTCTAACCGCGTCTGAAGTTTAAACTGATAAGATTCTACCACATCGACTGAATGAGTATAAATAATGAATTTAAAATCATCTGGAATCATTGTAAGATAATCCAATAACCTTTGGGGATTCCTTGTTTTGTTATAGAATGCACCAGCGTATGCAAAAGTAGGTACGGGATTAACCACAGACCCAGTGTAAATCCTGATGGTTTCAAAGGAAAAGCCTTGTGGAATAATTCTAAGTTTTGGATAAAATTCTCGGTAATAAGCTCCTTTTGCTGATTCAACTGGGATTGAAATGAAGTCAGTTAGTTTGAACATCCACCTTTCAATGCATTTGAAATAGAAAATGAATTTATAGGCATCAGTTTTACATAGTGTAAACGGATCTCCGCAATCAGCAATCCATTTGGTGGCCAGCAATTTATTTCTTTTTAATGCCATGGCACATCCCAAGTGCACTGAATGAGGTTTTGCGACTGAGAGAATAAGGTCATAACCACAAAAGCTTTGGAGTAATGCCTTTCTGATAGCAAATGAAATTAGTATATCCGGATACATAAAAGCCTGGTAAAGAATCCGGTCAATTATCCTCCTCAAATATCCTCTCTTCCTCTGGAAGATATTTGCGCTGTATTTTTTTACCTCAATTTTATCGAAGATTCTGCATGAAAATTCGGTTTCAAAAACAGTATAATCAAATGCTCTTTTTTTAGTCAGAACTTCCACATAATGACCCATTCTTGCAAACTCTTTGGCCAATTCGGTGGATCGAAAGGCCCTGGGTGTATTATCAGGATAAAAGGCTGCACTGACTATCAAAATTCTTTTATTCTTCATTGAGAGCGCTTCTTCTTTGATTGGGGTCACAAAATCACGTATATGGTTCTAAGAAAATAGTAATTAATACATTTAGCAACTAAAGCAAGAATCGGAATAATTAATGTTTGCTATCTTTTACTTCTAACCTTATCCAAATTCACAACTTGCTTGAGTTGCCCCAGGTAATTAATCCCTACCAATCTAGATGTCAATAGGAGAATGATTAGGAATCCTACAACTGCAAAAAGTAGTGTAATGATTTCTTCCTGTTGAGGAATAACAAATCTTAAAATTAAAAAAACCGGCATTATCGAGAACACCGAATGCAAAGCGATTAGGGTAAAACGGCCAATAGGAAACAGGTTCCAGAATGTTACCCTGATAATTCTGGCGGAATATAATAATGAAATCAGAATTCCGCATATTGCAATAATTACATGAGAAATCGCAATAGAGATCGGACTATTAAAAGTAAGAACCATTAAATATCCTATCATCCATGCAGATACTGCTAATCCAATATGAAGCCTGGCATAAAATTTGACTTTCCCGAACGCCAACAAAAGAGGGGCAAAGATGATAATGTTAAAGAAGTTGAGGACCATTGCAGTTGAAAAGTAAAGCGATGAATTCAAATATGCCTCCGAATAAACCAATATAATCACTTCCTTTGAGTAGAACATAAAAAAGACAACCATAGGGTAAATTAGTATGGCTGATTTTTGTAAAGCACTTCTCCACATATTTGTTAACTGAGATATGTCTGATTTATCATGGGATATTTTTGAAAAAACGGGCATTAAAACCGTTGATGTGGCACTTGTTATCATAGCGACGAACGGTATTTCCATGAAACCATTTGAGAATTCAGCGAAAACTTCAGGTCCGAAATACCGACTTATATAAAACTGATTTGCAGATCGAAAAGCAATCCCGGCAATAGTTGCTGATACTAGAGGAAGGCTATATGAGAGAATTTCCTTAAACGAAAGTCCTGACTTCATATTAACCAAACCGAGAAACGGAATCCTTTTAAAGTAAACCGCAATAAAAAGTGAAATGAACGAAACTAATATCCAACCATATATTGCATTAATATAAGTGCCACCAAAAAGTATGACAGGAAGAACTATAAACATTAGCATTAGCAACCTTGAAGCTGTATTATAAATAGCGATATAAATGGTTTTCCGATAAGTAGAGAAAATTCCCTCAATCCCCAATGTTGGCAACAGGAACATCGGCACAGGAGAGAAATATTTAAGTCCCCTGGATAATTCGGGATTCTTCAGGATATCAGCGATTATTCCTGATAACGAAAACAAAGTTATTGAGAAAAAAACACCTCCTAAGAACAACACCTTAGAAACTCTCCAGACTATATCCCAGCCTTGATTCAATTCATATCTCGGCAGAAAATAGCTAAATACCCGGGGAAGTCCCCCGCTAAAAACAACTAAAAGAGTATGGTAAACATATAGTATTTGTCTATATGTTCCATACTCAGTTTTGTCAAAGTATCTTGATAAAATTGCCGCACTGATTAACCCCAATGCGAATGAACTCAGATTACCAATGCCAACCCATAGTGCCTGAATTGCATTACTGTTGTTTCTCATCCAGAAAAGTAATCAGTTACTAGTCCCGATTATCAGACAAATTTCATTTACCTCGTCTTGTCTATGATTTTACCTTTCCTTTTAATGGCCCGCTTAGTTCTCTTTTGTTCATCAGTATATCCGTATTTCTCACCATATCCATAATGTTTTGCTGTGCTAGTAATATCATTTATTACAATACTGACCCCCTTTAGTCCACTGTTATCTATTTCAAGCACGGTTTTGTCAAAGGCATCTTTTAAAGTTACTCCACATCTGACCACAAGAAGGCAAGCATCTGCCATTGATGCGAGGTAATAAGTGTCTGAAACAATGCCAATTGGAGAGCTGTCTACAATGATATAATCAAACTCTTTTCTTAACAGAGCAAATAGCTCATTTGTTTTACCTAAAGCAGTAAGCTCAGAGGGATTTGGGGGAATTGGGCCTGATGGAATGACATATAAATTGTCATACCGTGTTTTTTGAATTATATCCTGCAGATTGTCCTTACCTATCAACCATGTTGAAATTCCCCTATCATTCCTTATCTTGAAATCAGCCACAAGCCTTGGTCTTCTAAGGTCGAATCCAACTAAAACTGTCTTTTTATCTAGAAGACTATATGCTGAAGCCAGGTTCATTGCGATAAAAGTCTTTCCATCTCCTGGGAGGGAGGAGGTAACCAAAACGACCGGTGAAGTAGTATCCTTTATTAAGAATTGCATCCTTGACCTGAGTATTCTGAAGGATTCTGCAATTCCAGAATTAGGATAATCAAAAAGCGCAAAGGAGGAATGGTCATCCATGTGAGTTATATTCCCAACTACAGGGATAACCGATCTGTTCTTAATATCTTCGTATTTTAATCTGTTATTAAAGAGATGTGAAATTATGATTATTATCAACGGAATTCCTAACGCTGCAATAAGCCCAATAATATTAAGCTTTATCTTGTCTGGGGCTACAACAGGACTAAATCGGGCATCTGCAGGATCAATAACTTCACTGTCAGCCCTATTGGATGCCTTCTGCATTTCCTGCTCGGCTCTTATTTCAAGTAAATATGTATATAGTTCATCATTTAATTTAAATTTTCTTTCTATTCCCAGGAGTTGACGTTCTGTCACTGGCAGAGCAGAAGCCTGAGCATTTGCTCTGTTTATTTGTTCCTGGTTCTCTGATCTTGCAAGACTATTAGCTCTCCGTAGGCCATTTAATGTTTCTCTGAGGGCTTCCTTAGATGTACGGACTCTTTGCTCCAGATTCCGTTGCAAAGGATTCATCTCACCCGCACCTCTTGCAGATAACTGGCCTTGCAGATCAGCTAATTCCTCCACTATCCTGGTAAGACCTGCATCAGTTATTCCCATTGTAATCGGCACAATTGGAATTTCTCCAGTTTCGTTTTTAGCCAGATAATCAGCAAGGTAATCGTAATAATTTGCTTCCAAGTTAAGTCTTGCTCTTTCATTTTCCAACACTGTTACCTGACCAATAATTGACTGTCCCTGAACAGATAAGTCCATAACCCTATGAGATGACCGAAATTGTTGTAACCTACTTTCAGTTAGTGATAGAGAGTCTGATATTCCAACTAATTGATTATCTATGAACATTATTCGTCGATCTGCTTCCTCGTTTTTTCTATTTAATGAAATTGTTTGGAAACCTTCGATGTGCTTATTAATAAAATCAACATCTTTCGATCTGTTGGTTCCTTCCATACTGATCTTAAGAATGGACCCCTCACGTGAGACCTTTTCGACAATCAATCTTTTTAAGAAAGAGTTGACTAGCCTAGTCCGGCTGTGATTAACAAAAAATACAGTCGATTCTGTATTATTTGAAAACCATTCAGGATTTCGACACTCTATGACTAATCTACCTCTTGGCGTCTCAATTGTATCTCCGGACACAGCTGTCTTTTCAAGTGGATATCCTTTAGAGCCTGATTTAACAATAAAGGAATTATTACCAATATACCTGACAGAGAACTCAACATCTTTGGGCAACACCAGCTCATTTTCTGCTACTACTCTTATTGGAGCCACAGGGTAGAGCGGAATCTTATTCCTTATGGTCTTGTAGTAATACTCGATTTCAAATGAAAGGCCTTCCAGCGTCGATTCTATCATGTCCCGTGACTTAATAACCATGAGCTGATTTTCAAGGTTTTGCATCCCGCCAGAAAGACCAAACCCTAAAAGAAGATGGCTATTATCGGTAGAGGCACGGTCGTCACTCGTATTTATAAGAATTGTTGCGGAAGATCGATAGACTGGCATAGTGTGTTCAATGTAGAATCTTACCAGTAACACAACCGTAACTATTGAAATGAGAAACCAGTACCAGTTTTTTAATATCAAAGGAAATAAGATCTGAAGGGTAATATCGCCCTTATCTTCGGATGGGGGTTGCTGAAAACTACTAGATTCTGTCTGATTCTTTGTCATTCTTAGCTTTCATTTAAAGGTTTATATAAATGTAGGGAGACATGTGCTGTTGGTAGGAATAAACGCTGATAGTAAGACTTGACTCAAAGTGTCCTCAAAAACCCTATAACACCAAGCGCGGACGTTAAGGTCATAAGAAATAGATTCCAAATCGGTGAATTCATCTCAAATGACCTTCCCCTCGCTGGCATAACGTATATAATATCATTAGGCATAACATAATAGTATTCAGATGATAGAATACTTCTATCTGCAAGGGAAAACTCCTTAACCACAGGTCCATAGGGTGAAGGTCTGATTAATTGAACTTTGCTTCTATTACCAAATTCACTCATATCACCAGCCATTGAAAGAGCCTCAAAAACGGTAAGACGATCTTTTGTGATATGGTATCTGCCTGGAGTGTTAACCTCTCCTATTATACTTACGTAATTGTTAACGAGTCTAACAGTTATTGCTGCATCGGTTAAATAGTTCTTGAAAATTGAAACTAATTCTGCCTTCAGATCGGAAAGGGTCTTACCTCGGGCTTCTACTTTGCCTACAAATGGAATCTCGATCATGCCATCACCGTCAACAGGATATCCAAATAGTCCGGCGCTCTCTTCAGTAACTGCACCACCAGCTCCAACCGGTAAAGTATTAAACAAAACTGACCACTGTGGATCAGGGGTGATAACCCTGATATACAAATTGTCATAGGACATGATTTTGTAACTTGATGGAGTAACCGAAGGTTGATTATCACCTTGGGAGAAAGCATTATCGGCTGTCTTGCCAGCATACCTCAGGTAGGTAAGATCCTTCTTGGTTACACAAGAGTTAATAAAAAGCAGAATAATCATTAAAAAGCCGATGAATTTCCGATTAGGTATCATGATCATATTTTTTTACTACTTCCCTTTTGAATATCGAGTTTTAGGTTCCCAACATAATCTGCAGGCGGGTTTATTCACTCAACTTTGTTAGTCACTCTTTATATTTACAAACTCTACTGTGTGTATTTTTATTAACTTTCCATTCCAGCAAGAGAAATAATATTTGTGTGCAAACTTCTGATCTCATGAAAGTACAAATCAATTATCATTAATGACTATCTCTATTCGGACGAATAGGTGATTTCAAATTTATGATTTTATTTGTTATACATCAGTAATAATCCCATCCCAGATATTATTTAATTTTGATAGTCCTTGAATTAGTTTTAAAACCCTCCAAGATGTGTTTGGAACTTGGTAATCAGTGGGTAATGATTTACGAGGATTGGCTTTGTTTTCAACAATTACAACTTTAATTGAATTCATAACGATAGACTGATCAAAACCTGTTAGAATTATAGTCCCCGCGTCCTGTGCTTCAGGCCGCTCCATGGAGTTACGTAGTGAAATTGCCGGGAAATTAAGAATGGCTGACTCTTCACTGATAGTACCACTGTCAGAAACCGTGCATAGCGCATTCATCTGAAGATGGACATAGTCTGTAAAACCAAATGGCTTCAGGAACCGGATCAGTGAATTCATCTTTAAATTATCTGATGCCTCCAGCCGCTTGCGTGTCCTGGGGTGGGTTGAGACAATAACAGGCACCCTGTAATCTTCAGCCATGCGGTTCAGAATCAACAGAATCCTCCTGAGGTTCTCCGGATTGTCAACGTTCTCTTCACGATGCACTGACACTACGAAATACTGCCCCTTAGTAAGTTTAAGGGTTTCCAGTATGACCGAAGCATCAATCTTAGGCCTGTAGTGATTGAGTACCTCATACATCGGGGAGCCGGTGAGATAAATTCTCCTGTGGGGTAGCCCCTCCGATATCAGATGTCGTCTGGCATGCTCCGTATAAACGAGGTTAAAATCAGCAATATGATCTATTACACGCCGATTGATCTCTTCAGGTACATTGAAATCAAAACACCTGTTTCCAGCTTCCATGTGAAATATCGGAATATGAAGCCTCTTGGCCATATAGGCTGAAAGACATGAGTTGGTATCTCCAAGCACAAGAAGGGCATCAGGTTTCTCCTTGCGAAGCAGTTCGCCTGATTTCCGGATAATGTCTCCGACAGAGGCCTCCAGTGAAGAGACATCAACATTCAGGAAAAAATCAGGCTTTCGCAAATCAAGATCCGTGTAAAAGATCTCATTCAATTCATAATCATAGTTCTGCCCTGTATGGGCAATTTTATGATCTACATGTTCATCAAGCAGTGCCATGACCCTTGACAAACGGATTATCTCCGGCCTTGTGCCTACAACGGTAAGTACTTTCAGTCTTGTAGTGTTCATTTCATTTCCCGGGCAGGTACACCTGAGTGATTGCCCTTACTTAACAGTTAAACTTGTTCAAAAAAAGTATCCGGATCAGCCGGATCATATAATTCGTTGATCCAAAAGATGGTATAAAGATCTTCGTTGCCTGTGTTGGTAATGTTGTGAGTGTGCCAGACAGGCATGTCAACATAGGATGGTTCATCTCCGTCAAGTTCGAATGAGATCACTTTATCTGTTCCAACCCGCCGAAGCTGTATCAGGGCTTTTCCCTTTATCACGGCGAAGCGTTCTGCCTTCCTGGTATGGAAATGATTTCCCCTGGTAACCCCGGGCCTGGATGTTGAAAAAGAAACCTGGCCGCCGCTGCCGAGTTTTACTGTTTCAACAAATGTGCCCCGCTCATCACTGTTCATTTTCAGCTTAAACGGGAAATAGCTTTCGTGATCAATATAACAGACAAACGTATTGAAAAGATTCCTCTCAAAAGGATCGGTAAGGTCCGGGATAATCCCCTTTTCAAAGTATTGTGTCCTGAAACTCTGCAAAAGTGCCAGAATCTCTGTAACACGGGCCTCAGCGGTAGGTGTTACCCTGAATTCATTATCGGCAATTTTATTCTCAATAAGATACCATATGGTTTTCACGAGGTCACCGATGTATATAAACTTCAATTGTGCGTCTATCTCAATCCCTGGCTCTTCATCATGAGTCAGTTGGTGAGAAAAGGTTGCCACCACCGAATTATAATAAGGATTACCAAAAGGGCCAAAGACATTGGGGATAACCATCCCTGTAAAAATTCCTCCCGAGCGGTCTGCCCATTCAGAGAGCAGGCGCCTCCCCTCCCGCTTTGATTTACCAAAGACATTGTCACGTTCTTCCTGGGTAGAGGAAGAGAACAGCACATGAGGCTTTACACCTGTTGTCTCCAGGGCTGTTATCAGTTTATTGACCAGCTCAATATTTGTATCATATATTGTCTGAGGATCATTGTGCCTGTTAAGAGCAGCCAGATGAACTATTGCATCACACTTGCCGACAAAAGCTTCCAGTTTGTTCTGATCCTGAAAGAAATCATCCTGGAACGGAATTAATTCCACTTCTGTTTCCCTGAGCGACAGGTAATTAAAAAGATGCGTTCCAATAAAACCAACCTGACCGGTAATTCCGATTCTGATTTGTTTTGACATAAAAGATTCTTGGTTTAGAAAACGGTACATATTGTTTAAGATCCTATTTCTTGAAAGAATAGGTGAAATTCAGAAATATACCCATGGAGTTATAGAGGAGAGTTCCATAATCCAATGCTCCGATTAGGCCCAGATTAACTCCATTATGCAATCTCCTTTTAATCTCTACATATGTGGAAAGCTGGTTTTGTTCACCGAAAATTCCGTACGCCCCAGGGTTATCTATGTTTGTTGATTGCTCTTCATCTGTGGTGGTATATGTGCCAAAGTTTTTAGACACCGTGGTTTTAACCATAAAGTGAATGTCTTTAATTTGACCTATCACTCCCGTATGAAAAGCATATAAGCGATTATTGATAAAAAACTCCCCTGGATATGCTGGCAGATCATTCCTTAATGTTGATCTTGTTCCGATTAAAGCTGTTCCAAGCCCAACGCGATTATATGACCATCCTTCATAGTATTGACCATGATTATAATAACCCTCGTAGGGAGAAGGAGTTGATGGTGACCAAACTTCTCCTGCCTGGTTTTTGGTATATAGAAATTCAATGGTTATTTTTTTCAAGTGCAATGTGTTGTGATTTTTCTTCATACTTGTGAAACTCATACCATTCAATCCATCGCGTATATTCGCCAAACGGATCAATGATCCGGATTCATATAAATTCTGCCTGTATATTAATAATCTCCCCCCCTTGAAAGCATATTCAAATCCCAAATCAATTGAACCCAAATGATTTCCCAGTCTGACCTGTTGAATGTTTCCATTGGTTAATCGCTTTCCTGTTATTACATAAAAGTATGTTGACAAGTTAGTTAACAAGTAATCATCATTATAATATGGGCCTGCATAGTACTCTTTTTCACTGCCCCAGAGTACCTGATGGTTAAACCCTCCATACAGTTTTATAGCCCAAGCTGGTTTCCCTAATCGACCATATAGAGACTTCTGATGCAGGTAAGTCCTTTGATAGAAAATACCTGTTTCTCCCGGTCTGTCCTTTGGAACCTCTCCCAACCAGCCATGGGTATAGTTCCCCTTGAATGCAAAGAATTGATCGAACCATGGCAGAATCCAAAAATCCTTGATGGATAATTCAACCTCAGGAACACCCAAACTTGTGCCTGATACTGCCCAGGAGCCGGAGGTCAGGGTGGTGTCGCAGAGGCCGGTAATCTTTTTCGAACGTCCGCCGCGCAGTTCAAAGATTCCCAGCCTGACCTTGCCATATCCTTCAATGAGTGTCACATTTGAGCCCTGCCCAAGGTTTGCCCGGCCTTCAAAGGATGCTCCCCAGTCAAAGAGCTTTCCCTTTCCAGAATCATACTCTTTTCGCGCGGAGCCTGTCAGACTCAGAGAGGCACCGTCAAGGGGAACACTGCCATACTGATTCGCTCTCAGCCAAAAGGGAACAACGTCCGGGGTGGTGTAACCACCCAGACCCTGAAGTGAAAAAGTGTAAAGACCATCTTGTCCGGCAGCACTTCCTGCAGTAAGAATGCAAATCAGAAATGTGAGCCGAAAAGTTTTATACTTCATTGTTTCAGGTATAAACCTGTAATTATGTAACAATATAAGGCTCCAAAAAGCCCTGCGCCGTAAGCCGGAACAAACTGCTACGGCTCATAAACCCTCTCAGGGTTTTCATTAAGCACATCCTTCCGGATGAACCGCAGTGAGAGAAGCAACTCCTTTGTCTCCTCAAGGTTAAGACGTCTGCTGTTGTGCGAGTGGTACTCCTCAATCTGCGAGACGGCCTCTGTACCCTCTGTAAAATACTTGTTATAGTTCAGATCACGGGTATCAGCAGGAATACGATAAAAGCCGCCCATATCAACTGCCTTGACCATCTCTTCACGGTTGACCAGGGTCTCATAGAGCTTTTCACCATGACGTGAGCCAATCAGCTTTATTTCAGACTCCGACTTATACAACTCACGGATTGCACGAGCCAGTGTATCGATAGTGGTTGCGGGTGATTTCTTAACGAAAATATCTCCGTTTTCACCATTCTCAAACGCGAACAGCACCAGATCAACAGCGCTTTCAAGGCTCATCATGAACCTGGTCATATTCGGGTCAGTCACGGTGATAGGCAGCCCTGCCTTCATCTGGCTGACAAACAACGGGATCACAGAACCGCGCGAGGCCATGACGTTACCATACCTGGTCCCACAGAAGACGGTCCCGCTGCCGTTCAGATTGCGCGACTGTGCTACCATAACCTTCTCACTCAGAGCCTTGGTCATGCCCATCGCATTTATGGGATAGACCGCCTTGTCAGTGCTGAGTACAATGACCTTCCTGACATGGTGGTGGTAAGCCGAGTCAAGTACATTTCCGCATCCGAGAACATTGGTCCGGACTGCCTCAATGGGAAAAAACTCACATGACGGGACCTGCTTCAGCGCTGCAGCATGAAAGACGTAATCCACCCCTTTCATTGCACTGTCAATGCTCAGCCGGTCACGTACATCGCCAATAAAATATTTTATCTTGGAGTTTTTATAGAACTGCCGCATGTCGTCCTGCTTCTTCTCATCACGACTGAAAATCCTTATCTCCCGGATGTCAGTATCAAGAAAGCGCCGCAGAACAGCATTCCCAAATGAACCGGTTCCGCCGGTTATCAATAAACTTTTTCCGTTGAAATCCATTCCTTTATTTTTTGAAATTCCCGGGTGCGGCTGTTTCGCCTTAATAAAGGCAAAACTGGCTACACCGCTTTCTGGTTAAACTCGAATTTGCCGTTGGTAGTATGGTACTCGGGAATCAATTCTTTCATCAGATGCACCACCTCCATATTTGAAAGAGAATAGAGATCCCTGAGGAGATTGTCAATTTTCTGCAGTACCAGCTCACCATTGATCTCCTCAACAAGTGCCTTCCTGATCTTTTCATGATGCGTGGGGAGGGTTTTTTCATGATCGGTCACCAACTCCTCATAAAGCTTCTCTCCGGGCCGCAAACCAATATATTCAATACGGATATCCTTATCCGGAATGAATCCGGAAAGCTTTATCATGGCTTTTGCCAGATCAGCAATCTTGACCTGCTGTCCCATATCGAAGACATAAATCTCTCCTCCCTGCCCCATGAATCCTGCTTCAAGCACCAGCTGACAGGCTTCAGGGATGGTCATGAAATAGCGGTACACCTCGGGATGGGTTACCGTCACCGGGCCACCACTTTCTATCTGTCTCGCAAAGATTGGAATGACAGAACCGTTGGAGCCAATAACATTACCGAAGCGGGTAATTATAAACTGTGTGTTATGTCCGCCTTCCTGGGCAACTGATTGTACAACATTCTCGCACAAACGCTTTGAGGCGCCCATCACGCTGGAGGGATTAACCGATTTATCAGTTGATATCATTACGAATTTCTCCACG
>Ga0208196_1001947_pt1 | contig 20457 bp, 30 predicted proteins | sample AD_JPNNA7_MetaG_FD_184443 | JGI IMG/M metagenome (GOLD analysis project Ga0208196, IMG submission 184443) | Active sludge microbial communities of municipal wastewater-treating anaerobic digesters from Japan - AD_JPNNA7_MetaG (SPAdes) (version 2) | ecosystem: Engineered > Bioreactor > Anaerobic...
GAGGAGAAGCTGAAGGGGTATTTCGGAAGTGCAGGGGGCAGGCAAAGCTGGATCTGGACGGGACTGGAACGGCGTCGGTCAGCTCTGGATCGGGATTTTTGGATCACATGCTAACGGCACTGGCCAGGACCGGCTCGCTGGAGCTGTCAGCCACGTCCGAGCCCGGCTTTTACAGAATCGAGGCTCTGGGAACTGCCCTTGGCCGGGCATTCGACGTGTGCCTGGGCGATCGCAGCGGGATTCGCCGCTACGGCAGCAGCTCCGTTCCCATGGACGATGCCCTGGCGGACGTTGCCCTCGACTTCTCAGGCAGGCCCTATCTGGTCATGGCCGGCGAATTTAGAGGCAGGAGCATCGGAGACTTTGATATTCAGCTACTTCAGCCCTTCCTGGAGGCGTTCTGCGTGGCTGCGAGGCTTACGCTGCACATTCGCTTTTACGGCGAAAACGATCATCACAAGGCGGAGAGCATATTCAAGGCACTGGGCTTCGCCCTGCGCCAGGCAGCAGGGCGAGAGGGGACGGGAGTTCCCAGCACCAAGGGCGTGATATAGAGAGATATTAAAAGGAAGCCTTTCTGCCCGCATCCGGAATTACCGGAAGCTTTTGAGGCATGCATCGCCGATGGGGGTCAGCCTGTAGCCTTCTTCTGTCTTTTCGATTACAGCCGCCTTTTCCAGCAGGTAGAGGTGCACCTCTGCCACGCTCTCCTGCAGTCCGAACTGCCTCTGTATCTCCTCCCGGCTCTTCGTCCCGGAGCCTATGAACCTGATGATCTCCCGCCTGCTTCGAAGCTGCAGAACCTCTCCCAGAAACCGGTGGCCTTCGGCAGGCTCGATCTCGTACCACTTCTTCTCCTCTCCCGGAGCGGAGGGCTTCAGGAGATCGAGGGGGTTGTTGGATGGGTTTGCCATGATAGTAGTATCTAAGGCGGGTGTTTATAGGGATTCTGGTGGGATTGAAGCGTAAAAGGATTTATGTGGAGTGTACCTCAGTCTCTGGAGGAGGTGGCGCGCCTGGCTGAGACGATTCAAATTCCTCTCGCATTCAACCTGATTCCCGGAGGCAAGACACCGCTGTTCTCCCTTTCGGAACTGGAGAGAATGGGAGCCAAGTATGTCTCCATTCCCATGGTCTGCCTCTATCCGGCAGCCAAAGCCATGCTCAAAGCTCTGCAGGCGCTGAAGAACGGCGACCTGAAGAAGGTGGCAGAGGCCGGCATCGACTGGGCGGAGTTCAATGAGCTGATAGGCGTCTCCAGATGGTGGCAGATTGAGATGGAATTCGGACAAAAGGACCCGGATACCGCTCCATAAGCTCCCGTCCCCGCCTGATGGTTAAGCTTAATTTCAATAGAGTAAATCATCCATCCTGAGGTTTGGCTCATGATGAGAGGTCGTTTTAGCATGGCTTTGCTGGCAGTGATGCTGATGGCAACAGCAGAAGCCGACTGGCTGGATGGAGAGTACGTGAGCAGTGGAGGCGGCGGCGAGGTATCTCAGTATTTCACAGATCCCATTTTCACTTCGCCCTCACCGGGCTACAGGTCATCAGATCCCGCCATAAGGGATATGCAGTCATCGATGGACCGGTCCCTGGCAACAGGAGCATCCAGGGCGAGTAATGCATACAATGCAGCACCCTCAGCTTCCAACGCATCCGGCCGGTGGAGCCTGACGCTCTCCCAGGGTTGTGTAGTCAATCTTCAGCTTTACCAATCCGGATCAAGGGTTTTCGGTCCTGGCAGCATCACATATAACCAGATAAACAAAACCTATCCGGCGCTGGCAAGCGGGACGGTCTCCAATAGCTCAATGCAAATTGATGTTGTCTCCCGGAACGGCACAGAGCTGTACTCGATGATATTCGATCTGGAAAGGCTGCATATATCATCTGGCTATATGGTTTACAGACCGGGAATACAGCCCCAATCAGGAACTGCAAGGGCTTTCAGGATTCCATGAATGCGATGATGTGGGCGGTGAGCGGAGAGGCGGTGAGGGGAATCGAGCATGTTCGTTCCAACTGGCACTGAGGAGATTATACCGCGGCGAAGATTCCCCGTGATGACAGCGGCCATTGTAGCCGTAAACACCCTCGTATTTATCTACGAAGTGCTCATACTGATAACAGAGGGGGCTGAGGGATTAAATGCATTTATCAACACATTCGGCATGATCCCTGCCGCACTGTTTGGCGTCCAGAGCACAGCACTGCCCTTTTACATCACACTATTCACATCGATGTTCGTGCACGGCGGCCTGCTGCACATCGCATCCAACATGATCTACCTCTCCGTCTTCGGAGACAATGTGGAGGATATGATGGGGCCGGGCCTCTACATCGTCTTCTACCTGCTCTGCGGTCTGGCTGCCTCCTTCGCCCAGATTGCCGCAAATCCGCTCTCCCAGATCCCCCAGGTGGGGGCCAGCGGGGCGATAGCCGGCGTGCTGGCCGGATACCTGCTGCTTCTGCCCTCAGGCACTGTGCGCATATTCGTCTTCCTGGTGCTATTCACCCACATCACCAGGATGCCGGCCATCCTTTTCATCTCACTGTGGTTCATACTCCAGCTCTTCAGCGGAGTGTCTTCATTAGGGGCAGCGGCAGATATGGGAGGTGTTGCCTACTGGGCCCATATTGGAGGCTTTCTGGCCGGGCTGCTGTTGTCCTTTGTCTATAGACAGTTCATGAGATGGCGCTTATACGGAGGGATCGCATAAGCCATCATACCGGAAAATTCCAGCATCTCATCCATGACCTACCGCTATTCGATATCGTTGGCATGCAGACTTCCTCCGAAAGCTTCATGCAGGTTGGCGGAGCGATATACGGCAGGATGGCAGAGGAGAATGCAGAGATCGGCCGCATCGGCATTGTAGTTCACGGCCCGGAGATCATTGACAGCGGCAGAGCCCTCAGTATCATCAATCACCTCCGGCATCTGGGACGGGTGACGGCTGTCCTGGGGGGGACCATGGGCAGGGTGGCGGTAATTGATGCCGGCCTGGAGGATGTCATAGCCGTCAGCCCCAGGAGGAGGCCAAGCCAGTCCGTACAAGATCTGGAGGCGGAAAATGATCTCATCATCATCCTCAATCAGGCCAAGGGCCGGGAGAGCGGTCTGGCCTTCGGGGCAATGGTGGCCATGGCGGCAAATGCCTCAAAGCCCCTTATTCAGATTGACTGCGGTGGGCGGTTCGTGGCTGTGCTAGCCGGTGAGGCTGAACAGCTCGCAGCACAGATGGCCGCAGATCTTGGCCTTGATATCATCAGGCCGTTGCCCCCGAGCCTGCCGCAAATTCAGTCCCGGCCCCAGCCGGCCTCCCCTGAAGAAAAGACCATAAAGCGGACCCTATCCAGCGTCCTGCCCGGAGAGCTGGTCTCAATCAACGGCATAGTGATCGGCAGGGCAACGCATGGCCGGGTGGAGATAGAGGTTCGCGGCGGCAGGATAGTCGCTCTGCGGGGCATGCAGCCCAAGCAGCACGGAATTGACAAGCTGCCCGCCATCGACCTGGCCAAAGCCATAATCAGGAGCGGCTCCATCCGGCGCAGCCGGATCGGGCCTGGGCCGAAGGCCTCCCAAAAGGGCCGTGAAGGCTTTATTGCTGAGGATGGGAAGGGGCGTGGTATGATTGAGGATGGATCTGAGTATGCCGTCTTCATAGATCACTGTGCCGAGGATGCCTTCGAGGTGGCCGGCGAGGCAGCAGGCGGATACTGCTACGCCGTCACTGTTGGGGATGACACCACAGCCATCGCAGCCGATATACTGGCACGGCTGGGCATCCCGGTAATAGGCATCGTGGACGGGGACCTGGACCATCTGGCGGAGGGCACTGCGGTGCAGCCGGGAAGCATCATGCTGAAGGCCAGGGCAGGACATGACGATCTGGTAGGAAGGAGTGTTCACACCCACATCTTCGGGGGGAAGGACAGAGCTGCCATCGGCCGGAGGGAGATGCTGAGCCGGATCATGGATCTGGCAGGAGAGAGCATAGAAAGCGTTTCGATAAAAAAAAGGATGAGATGTCGGGCAGCTAAACTGCCTCAACATTTATTATCTTCGGCACTCCGCTCTCGAAGTAGACATTGTTCTGATACATCCAGAATCCGTCCCATATGGCTATCACGTGAGATGTGCCGCCTTTGACGTTATATGTGAATCGCCCCCCTGCACCATCGCCTACATAAACTCCATCTATGTAAACCTGGAAGGGGTTGGCACCTGGATAGTATATTATGAGCTGAGTATCGCCCAGAGAGGATGATTGGGCGGATGCAGTCGTTGGCGCTGCCTGTGATGGTGTCGAGGGCGGCTGATCTGCTGCTCCGCCTGATGTGGGGGCGAAGACATCTATGACAACCACATTGCTGGGCTGGTTTCCTATAACATAGTAGAGCATGTGCCTGCCGATCTGGCTGGCGTAGAAGCTCATTGTGTTATAGCCCTGGTAGAAATGATATGTCTTTGACTTGACGCTGGCTGATTCGGTTTGAACCGTCTGGTAGACACCGCCTGCTCCGCCAGTGGGCGCATTGGCCACCAGCTCGATTGTAGATCCAACAGGGCTTGCTATGTACTGGGTCCAGTTGCTCATCCCACGGATCCACAGGTCGCATGCCCTGGACGGGAATACCGACAGGTACTGGGAGTAGGGCAGGCCCTGGCCGTCTCCGTAGAATACATAGGCGGGCATCATCTGGCTGATGTTGAATATCGCAGGAGTGCTTATGATCTCACCGTCAGGCACTGCAGCAGCTCCTCTGCCTGCTGCCTGATAGTACTGAGTATATGGTGTGAATGCTGTGGCGGGCTGCGTCTGCCTGTAGAATGTGACATCGGAGCTGTACCAGGGATAGGATGTGACTGGGGCGTCGAGCCATTTCACCATGCCGGCAATTCCCGGGTCCATTGTCATGGAGCGATCGAAGCCCCTGACATATCCGCCCTCCAGCCAGTCCGGAGGGTACTTCATGTTCGTGTCGGGAGTGAGATAATCTCCAGCGGATAGAGCCAGCGGCATAACAATTGCAATGAACGCAAGTATTACCGCCGCCCTCATCAAGGATAGATTAATTCCTCTGCAATTCATATTCAATCCTCCTTTACAAATCTGTGAATCCATTTGTCCTTCATCGGATTTAAATTTATATATAATCTATGATCGCTTGGGCCTTGCCGGCGGACGGGGGCGTAGACTTCTCCCGAAAGCTTCATGCCTTCGGCCGTCGCATTTGATGAGCGATGGTTATGGTTCTCTGCAATGACAGTGAGATTGATGTGCCGGACGGGGAGATCTGCCAGATCTGCGGCCAGGAGCTGGAGGAGTTCGATGAGGTCACTGGCACTGGCATCCACGGCTACTACCACTGGGTCTGCGTGAGCCACTGCGACGCCTGAGCTGGGGAGCAGGGTGCGGGCTCGTGGCAGCGCCTGGGGGCGGGCGAGGCCGGAGATCCCAGGCGGATCTGCGCAGCACTGATGGGAAGATTGATAAACCAGCAGGTGCTTTGAAGAGCTTCGGTCTGCCCCAGGGCGGGCCGGATGCGGGGATAACCAAGCCAGGCCAACGGTGATAGACTCAAGATCTATTCTCGCAGGAGTTCAAGGGTTCGAATCCCTTTCCCCGCACTTTTTTTACTTTGTAGAGTCCATTTGTAAAGTCCATTCACAATCTGTTTAAAGTCTCCAGGGAGACTTAGATGCCCGGGTAGCGTGTGAATAGGGAGGGTCAAGGCAGGATCGCTGAATTGAGGCATTGATGATAGGAGACACCCAGACTATGCAGCGGAGGCTGTAGAACGGTTCAGCTTCATGCGCTACCTTACGAACTCACACGAACCCGAATTTTTCTCTGTGCGCTCTGTGTCTCTGTGGTGAAAGCCACCACCGGGTACATCTAATACCCCCAGCAAAGCAGAAATACCGTCTTCCGAAAACAAGACTCCCACCCAGAGGACACAGAGAGCTAAGAGAGACGGCTGAGCTCGTGTTCTGCAGGCTTTCGCCCGCAAATTTCCCTGTTCATGACCGCCTGTCCCTGGTGCAAACGCATCCACCACAAAGGCACAAAGACACAAAGGCGCACAAAGTAATAAATTTCAAATGTGTCTTCGTGGCTGCCGTCTTGCCAGGCGCTGGCTCGCAGTTCAGTTCCAATCCAATTTTATGCCCGCAGTCACATCCCTTCTTCCGGCCTACAATGAGCTGCCCCGGGCTGCGTGGTCCTGCGCGCCCGCGCCTTACGCGGACGATTGGCAGCTCTGATGCCGCCGCTGCCCTGGCCGGAGCTGAGGTGCTGCACCATGAGAGGGCAAGGGAGCGGCTCTGAGGACCGGCCCTGGGCGGGTGATTCGATCATCGTCACCATCGACAGCGACGGCCAGCACGACCCCGCGGACATCCCGCGCCTGGTGGAGCCGATATTGCGCGGGGAGGCAGACTTGGTTAATGGCAGCCGGTACCTGAACGGCAACAAGAAGGACACGCCACTCTACCGCAGGCTCGGCCAGATGGTGCTGGACACTGCCACAAACCTCGAGAGCGGCCTTGCCATAGAGAGCGAGATGCTGGCCGACGCTGCTGCAGCAGGGCTGCGCATCAAAGAGGTTGAGATCGGAGTGCGCTATGATGTGGACGGCTCGTCAGAGCACCCAGGGGGGTGCGGGTGCTTTTCAATGTGCTGGCTGATATGGAGCTGCGGCGGCCTCTGTACTACTTCACAGCTCCCGGGATAGTGATGGCAGGCGCCGGGGTGCTGATGGGGCTGGACTTCATGCGCACATTCTACCGCGGGGGAAGATTATTATAGTAATCAGAGGCAACAATTTTCATATGACTGTGGATATAGATGTCCTCAAAGAAGGAATTGAGGGTCTGATTCGAGCAGGCTATTATAAGAATCGAGAAGCCTTGCTGGAAGAGGCCTTTAGGACGATGATTGAGGTAAAACCCTCTGTTAGATTGGAAATGGCGGCGGAGCTGTACAAATCAGAAAGGATATCCATGAGCAGGGCAGCAGAGATTGCCGGGATCTCTATAGAAGGGTTTAAGAGTTTTTTAGAATCAAAGGGAACAAAAAGAATAGTGCATTCTCCGCCTCGAGAACGATTAGAAAAGGGAGTTGACTTTATTCTTGGATAAGGCAGTCATAGTGGATACCGATATAGCCAGCGCCTTTGCTAAAATAAAGCGCCTGGATCTCCTTTTGCGTCTATTCTCAAATCATTCAATATTTATAACCCCAAGAATTTTTGAAGAATTATCCGTATCCCTTGATTATGGCTACACATTCCCGTTAGATGTCTTTGAAAGCTTTGATATTCTTTATCCTTCTGAGGAGGAGAGCAAGTCCTATAAAGAGATGCTCATCGGCAACAAATCACTCGGCAAAGGCGAACTTGAGGCCATAACCGTCTGCAAGAGCAGAGGGTATGTGTTCACCTCAATGGATTTTGCAGCTTTGCAATTTGCTGTTTCTATGAATATCGATGTCCTTGATCTCCAATCAATACTTCGGGCATTATGGAGATCCGGCATAAAATCAAAAGATGAAGTCAAGATGATTATAAGGGAGATCGAAGAGAAGGATAATACTTCGATAAGAGACGCGCAATCGATAATTGAATGATGCAGCGCTGCATGGTTTTCATGCATGGCGAGAGGAGTGCTGCAAAGACCCGTCAGGACTTTTGTAGAATTGGCGCCTTACGAACTCCCACAAGAAGGAGGAGATGCCCAAATCGTTCTCTGTGTCTCTGTAGTGAAAGTCACCACCGGGTACAGCCGATATCCCCCTGCTCCCAATAAAACAGAGTTCACAGAGGCGAATGATATCATATTGACCGCCGAAGACGGTGCCCAAATCGATCTCTGTTGTGAGCGTTACCACCGGCTTTAGCCGTAAGTTCCGGTCAAGGTGATCCTCAAATGAATGATATCGAGGCATTATGTCGCTGATAATCGCATCCATGCCGGCCGGCTCCCCGGATGACGGCAGCTCTGACGGCACTTGCAGCCGCCCTGGGAGGAGCCCCACGAGAGGAACATGGGCTGCACCACGACGCTCCTGGCTTCAGGGCGGATGGGCGCTGGCAGCATAATCGACCCGGACGGGCAGCACGACGCATCTGATATCCCGAGGCTGCTCTCGCCGCTGAACAGCGGCTGCGGCTAAGGCTCGCTCTTCTGTGATGGAAACGGCGGGGGGGTCCCGGCCTACAGGAAGGTTGGGATGAAGGGGCTGGACATCGCCGCCAGGACGTCCGGCTCGCAGTCACAGAGGGCCAAAGCGGATTTTATGGCAGAGGGCCGTTGAGGGCTTTCGGCATCGAAGCACGGCGGCCGGGCTGGCAGGTGCTGCTGCAGGGGGGACACGAATACGGTCCTCGCATGCGCTCTGGCTGCGGCGAAGCTGCGCATCAGTGCGGAGGCGGGGCTGATGGTGGGGCGGGAGAAGGGGCTGGAGGAATCCGTTCGGCGATGGTCGAGAGCGCATACTAATATGTCTAACTGCGGGTTAGAGATAATAAGGGGATGCCGCTCTTTCAGCGAAAGATCTGAAACTCTCAAAGCATAGATAGGACCAAATACAAAGAGCGCGAAAATTGTAGATGACGATGAGGCTCACGGCATTTGTATCCGGCAGAGTTCAGGAGGTCGGCTATCGAGCAAGGGTAGTCGACATAGCCAGTGCTATTGGCCTAAAGGGCATGGTTGAGAATTTGCTGGACGGCAGGGTGAAGATAATAGCCGAGGGCGAGGATGAAAAGCTCAGGTGGTTCGAGAGTGCAATAGACATAAAAAATGCCCTGATCAATGTCTCGGCCATTGAAAAGAGTTACTCTCCTGCAAGCGGCGAGTTCGATACGTTCGGCAAGCTGGTGGCTAAAGGCGAGACCGACAGAAGGCTGGATACTGCAGCAGGTTATCTGAAAGAGCTTATCTATGCTGTCAACAATATGAACGATAATCTGGGCAGCAAGATGGACCGGATGAATGAGAACTTAAGCGGCAAGATAGACCAGATGAATGAGAACTTAAGCGGCAAGATAGACCAGATGAATGAGAACTTAAGCGGCAAGATAGACCAGATGAATGAGAACTTAAGCGGCAAGATGGACCGGATGCTGGACAAGCAGGACGAGCTTCTGGATGAAGCAAGAGATGTTAACAGGAAGCTTGACCAGGTACTTGAAAAGGATATCGTCGAATTAAAGAGCGATATGGCAGAGGTAAAAGCTGCTCTGAGAGAGAAAGGAATATTCTAATATATCTATAAATGGTAATAAAAACAATAAAATCTGGGAGAGCTGAGACTTGCCCGAATACATAGTATCTATAAAGATCGAAAAGCTTGATGAGGGGGCATACCTGGCCACAAGCGATGCTCTGCCCGGTCTGGTTGCAGAAGGAAGGACGGTCGCTGAGACTATGGAGATCGCCCGGGATGTGGCAAGAAAGATTGTCGAGTCTTACATCGAGCATGGAGATCCACTTCCCGCGGGGATGACTCCTGCATCCAGGACGGTTAGGAATATCAAGATCCCTGTGGCAGTGACCTGACGGCCAAACTCCCCGTGCCAACTGCGAACGGGATCATACGCGGACTGAAGAAGGCCGGATTCGTGTTCGACCGGCAGGCAAAGGGCAGCCACGAGATCTGGTACAATCCTGTAACCACGAGGAGGACGACAGCTCCCAACCATTCAGGATATCCGGAAGGAAACCCTAAAGGCGATCCTTAAGGAAGCTGGAATTGATCAGCTGACCGATGCGGGGATAGCCATTGATTGTGAAACTGAGTTAGTTCCTGGAGCCCGGGGCTGCCTTTCCTCGCAGCCGCGGCTTTTATGGGATGCAGCTCTTATTATGAGAGCATAACCGACCGGGCGGACAGAAGATGCGGAAGGCCAGGGGCTTCTGTCGCCCAGGCTCGCTCTTCTGTGACGGAAACGGCGGGGGGGTCCCGGCCGGCGGGAAGATTCTTGCCCGTGCGGTCACAATCTTTTTAAAGTATCCAGGAAACTTAGATGCCCGGCCAGTGTGTGAATAGGGATGGTCAAGGCAGGATCGCTGAATTGATGCATTGATGATAGGAGGCACCTCGCCTATGCAGCGGAGGCTGTAGACCGGTTCAGCTTCATGCGCTGCCTTACGAGCTCCCGCGAAACCAAATTCTCTGCGGTGAAAGTCACCAGCGGGCACAGCCGATATCCACCCAGCAAGGCAGAGAGACCGTCTTCCGAAAACAAACCACAGAGGCGAATGATATCATATTTACCGCCGAAGACGGTGCCCAAATCGTTCTCTGTTGTGAGCGTTACCACAAAGTTCCGGTCAAGGTGATCCTCAAATGAATGATATCGAGGCTTTATGTCGCTGACAATCGCAGCCATGCCGGCCGACGACGAGATCGCCAGGATGGTCCTCGGCTGCAAAAAGCACGTCGACCGGCTCCCCGGACGACGGCAGCTCTGATGCCACAGCAGAGATAGCTGCAGCCCTGGGGGGGAGCCCCACGAGAAGAACATGGGCTGCACCACGACGCTCCTGGCTTCAGGGCGGATGGGTGCCGAGAGGATGGTCATAATCGACTCGGACGGGCAGCACGATGCATCTGATATCCGAAGCTGCTCTCGCCGCTGAACAGCGGCTGCTGCCAAGGCTCGCGCTTCTGTGACGGAAATGTCAACGACGTTCCTGCCTACAGGAAGGGTGGGATGAAGGTGCTGGACATCGCCACCAGGACATCTGGGTTACAGTCACAGACAGCCAGAGCGAATTTTATGGCGGCGGGCCATAGAGAGCATCTACATCAATGACAGCGACATGGCAGCCGGATCGGAAGGTGCTGCTGCAGGCGAGGGATCACAACCTGCGGATCGAGGAGGTGCCAGTTCAGCTGCAACGTAAGAGCGCGCAATCGACCAGAGAATCCTGTCAAGCACGGCGTAAAAGTGCCGCTCAATGTGATGTCGGGGAGCATTGAGCCAAGGGCGAGGGCGAAAAAAGGATAAACAACAAAGGATATATGATTCGATGATGAAAAGCGTAGAGCTTATTATAAAAGGAGAAAAGGTCAACAATGTGGGCTACCGCCCATTTCTGCTCCTCAATGCCCTGACCCATGAGATCGAAAAGCTATATGCCTTTAATGCTATAGCTGGTGGACAGGAGGCCGTGATATTGCGGGCTGAGGGTGAGGACGAGCACATTGCATCTTACATCGAATTTGTCAAATCAAGTTACCCTCCTCATGCCAAAGTGGGATCGATTGAAGTCAAAGACTTCAACGGCCATGTGGGCGATGCTTATAAGTATGCTCAAATTTTGCAGCTAGAGCAAATGTACAAGGCAATCCCGGCAATTATCAGCATCGACAATAAGCAGGACGCAATGCTCGAAAAGCAAGATATTATGATCGAAAAGCAGGATGCAACCATCAGCATTCTTAAGGAGGTCAGAGAGGATACATCTGCAATGCTCGAAAAGCAGGACGCAATGCTCGAAAAGCAGGACGCAATGCTCGAAAAGCAGGACGCAACCATCAGCATTCTTGAGGAGGTCAGAGAGGATACATCTGCAATGCTCGAAAAGCAGGACGCAACCATCAGTATTCTTGAGGAGGTCAGAGAGGATACATCTGCAATGCTCGAAAAGCAGGACGCAACCATCAGTATTCTTGAGGAGGTCAGAGAGGATACATCTGCTATAAAGGCCGATATTTCCTGCCTCAGAAAGGATGCTTCAGAATCGCTATATGAGAAGTATGAGCAGCTCTGCCAGGAGATTGCAGAGATAAAGGCAACTCTTTCGGAGATTAAAGCGAGGGCTGCTTGAAGTATCTCTTATAAAACCAAATGCTTACAGCTCGAGATTGTATTTTCTCTGGGGCTAAACCACAAAAAGTGAATTGCAAACTTTTCTTTGTGTCTTTGTGGTGAATTCCGTAAACCACAGGTATAGCTAATATCCCCCTGCACCCAGCAAGGCAGAGAACTCAGAGAGGCGAATGATATCATATTGACCGCCGAAGACGGTGCCCAAATCGTCCTCTGTTGTGAGCGTTACCACAAAGTTCCGGTCAAGGTGATCCTCAAATGAATGATATCGAGGCATTATGTCGCTGACAATCGCAGCCATGCCGGCCGACGACGAGATCGCCAGGATGGTCCTCGGCTGCAAAAAGCACGTCGACCGGCTCCCCGGACGATGGCAGCTCGGATGCCACAGCAGAGATAGCTGCAGCCCTGGGGGGGAGCCCCACGAGAGGAACATGGGCTACGGCGCGGCCCTGCGCTCCTGCTTCGAGGCTGCGCGGCGGATGGGCGCCGAGAGGATGGTCATAATCGACTCGGACGGGCAGCACGACGCATCTGATATCCCGAGGCTGCTCTCGCCGCTGAAACATCTACCGGGCTGTCCTGGTGTAAACGCCTCCACCACAAAGTCACAAAGGCGCACAAAGTAACGATCCAATTTAGGAGCAGATCTATGCCCGCAATCACAGCTCTTCTCCCCGCCTATAACGAGGAGGTCTCCATAGGCAGCGTGGTCCTGCGTGCTCGCAAGTACGCGGATCGCGTCATCGTCGTAGACGATGGCAGCTCCGACCGCACTGCAGAGGTTGCCGCCCTAGCCGGAGCTGAGGTGCTGCGACATGAGAGAAAACAGGGCAAGGGAGCTGCTCTGAGGACCGGCTTTGAGTTCCTGGATGGTGATTCAATCATCGTCACCATTGACAGCGACGGCCAGCACGACCCCGCGGACATACCGCGCCTGGTGGAGCCGATAGTGCGCGGGGAGGCGGATATGGTCAACGGCAGCCGGTACCTGAACGGCAACAAGAAGGACACGCCACTCTACCGCAGGCTCGGCCAGGTGGTGCTGAGGCTGCTAACGGAGCTATAAACTGTATTAGTGGTGTTTATGGATAGTATGCGATCTGCCATATCCAAGAACGGGATTCAAATAAGGCTAACTCATAAGCAATGGGCGCATATTGTTGAATCGCATGATTATATGGCTGGAAATATGGATATGGTGCTGGAAGCTGTTGAGAGTCCGGATTATATTCTTAGGGGTTGGACAGATGAACTCATTGCATTAAAATACTATGAGAGAACATTGTTATCAAAGAAATATATGGTAGTCGTTTATAAAGAAGGATCCGATGGGTTCATAATAACAGCATTTATGACATCGAGGCGAGATAAGATGCTGAGGAGAGGTATAATATGGCAGAGGTAAAAGATGAGCTATCTGAAGTTGTGCCGCATCTCCTTAAAATGCCATCAAAGCGAATCTGGATCGATTATGACGAGGATGCTGATGTGCTTTACATAAGCTTTCAAAAGCCGCAGCATGCCGATGAGAGTGAGATGGACGAAAATATCATCTATCACTATCAGGGCGAAGATCTGGTTGGAATTACTGTGATCGGTGCTAAGAAGTATGGCGTTAAGGATGACGACGTATCCCGTTCTGGAATGCAAGCAGCATAGATCAAACAGGGCAGGATGGTTACTCTTTCTACACCTCCAGCATATCGGATAGAGAGACGCTGCGAAAACTCATCGGCCTTTCAGGACTTTCTGTTGAAGAGTTTCTAGAATTATCATAAGGCACAGAGGCGGTTGAACCCGGGTCTGCAGACCAGCGGCCGTAAATCGTCCTGTTCATGATCGTCTGCCCCCTGGGCCTGGTACAAAACGCCTCCATCACAAAGGCGCACAAAGTAATAAATTTCAATGTGCCACTACTCCAGAAATGCATAAAGCGAATTGCAAACTTTAAATAATACTTTGTGAGTCTTTGTGTCTTTGTGGTGAAGTCCGTAAATCACAGGTACAGCCGATATCCCCCTGCTCCCAATAAAACAGAGTTCACAGAGGCGAATGATATCATATTGACCGCCGAAGACGGTGCCCAAATCGTCCTCTGCTGTGAGCGTTGCCTCAGGCTTTAGCCGTGAGTTCCTGTCAAGGTGATCCTCAAATGAATGATATCGAGGCATTATGTCGCTGACAATCGCAGCTATGCCGGCCTACAACGAGGAGCGCTCGATCGCCAAAATGGTCCTCGGCTGCAAAAAGCACGTCGACCGGCTACCCGGACGACGGCAGCTCTGATGCCACCGCAGAGATAGCTGCAGCCCTGGGGGCGGAGGTGGTGCGGCACGAGAGGAACATGGGCTACGGCGCGGCTCTGCGCTCCTGCTTTGAGGCTGCGCGCCGGATGGGCGCCGAGAGGATGGTCATAATCGACTCGGACGGGCAGCACGACGCATCTGATATCCCGAAGCTGCTCTCGCCCCTGAACAGCGGCTGCGACGAAGGCTCGCGCTTCTGCGACGGGAACGGCGAGGACGTTACAGGAAGAGTCATGCTCCTGCCCGGATGGTCACAATCTTTTTAAAGTAGCCATGAGATTTAACTGCCCGGCTAGTGTGTGAATAGGGATGGCCGAGGCAGGATCGCTGAATTGAGGCATTGATGATAGGAGGCACCTCGCCTATGCAGCGGAGGCTGTAGAACGGCTCAGCTTCATGCGCTGCCTTACGAACTCCCGCGAGAGGGAGGAGATGCCCAAATTTTTCTCTGTGTCTCTGTAGTGAAAGTCACCGCCGGGCACAGCCGATATCCGCCCAGCAAAGCAGAAAGAGTAACGCCCACCCCAGAGGCACAGAGAACGGAGACGGCTGAGCTCGGGTCTGCAGGTTTTCGTCCGCAAATTTCCCCGTTCATGATCGCCTGACCCTGGTGCAAACGCATCCACCACAAAGGCACAAAGGCGCACAAAGTAATGATTCAAATGTGTCTTCGTGGTTGCCGTCTTGCCAGGCACTGGCTCTCAGTTCAGTTCCAATCCAATTTTAGGAGCAGATCTATGCCCGCAATCACAGCTCTTCTTCCGGCCTATAATGAGGAGGTCTCCATAGGCAGCGTGGTTCTGCGCGCCCGCAAGTACGCGGATCGCGTCATCGTCGTAGACGATGGCAGCTCCGACCGCACTGCAGAGGTCGCCGCCCTAGCCGGAGCTGAGGTGCTGAGGCATGAGAGAAACCAGGGCAAGGGAGCAGCTCTGAGGACCGGCTTTGAGTACCTGGATGATGATTCGATCATAGTCACCATCGACACAGACGGCCAGCACGACCCGGCAGACATCCCGCGCCTGGTGGAGCCGATACTGCGTGGGGAGGCGGATATGGTTAATGGCAGCCGGTACCTGAACGGCAACAAGAAGGACACGCCACTCTACCGCAGGCTCGGTCAGGTGGTGCTGGACACTGCCACAAACCTCGAGAGCGGCCTCGCAGTGACAGACAGCCAGAGCGGCTTTCGAGCCTTCTCGGGCGCAGCGAAGGGCGTCTTCCGCTTCAGGCAGAGCGGCCTTGCCATTGAGAGCGAGATGCTGGCCGACGCTGCTGCAGCTGGGCTGCGCATCAAAGAGGTTGAGATCGGAGTGCGCTATGATGTGGACGGCTCGTCAGAGCACCCAGTGGCCCACGGGGTGCGGGTGCTTCTCAAAGTGCTGCACGATATGGAGCTGCGACGGCCTCTGTACTACTTCACAGCTCCCGGGATTGTGATGGCCGGCGCCGGTGTGCTGATGGGGCTGGACTTCCTGCGCACATTCTACCGCGGGGGAAGCCTGTATTACGGCCCGACTCTGCTCATGATACTGCTGACGCTGCTCGGCTCATTCATGGCGCTGGTCGGAATAATCCTGCACAGCATCTCCAAGATGCTGAACGAATGCAAGAGCGAGATCGAGAGGATTGGAAGGGCGGCCAATGTCTATAGCGATAGTCCTGGGAACAAGGCCAGAGATAATTAAGATGGCGCCGGTGATCAGGGAGTGCCGCAGGCGGGGGCTGGAGCACTTCGTGATCCACGCAGGGCAGCACTACTCATATGAGATGGACAGGGTGTTCTTCGAAGAGCTTGAGCTGCAACCTGCAGAGTACAACCTGGATGCGGGCTCTGGAACGCATGCCGATCAGACCGGGCGGATCATGGCAGGAGTCGAGAAGGCGCTGATGAATAGAGAGCCTGATGTGATGCTTGTGCAGGGGGACACGAACACGGTTCTCGCAGGCGCCCTGGCTGCGGCGAAGCTGCAGATCAATGTGGGGCATGTTGAGGCCGGGCTGAGATCATACGACAGGAGCATGCCAGAGGAGATCAACCGCGTGGTGGCAGACCACATCTCAGATTACCTCTTCGCGCCCACTGAGGGCTCAAGGGCAAACCTGCTAAAGGAGGGGATAGCCGCTGAGAAGATATCTGTGACGGGAAATACGATAGTCGATTCCGTCTACCAGAGCAGGGAGATTGCCAGGAGAAAGGCCACTGCTCTCAGGGATCAATAGTCTAAGTCTGATTTGGCTATCAGATCTGAAATGGGACAATGTCAAAATTCTCAAATATTGGTGATAAAAAATGGAGAAGTTAAAAGTTGGTGTGATTGGTGCAGGAAAAATGGGGTTGCTCCATTCTGGCATTTTCAACAGCTTAGATAATAGTATGCTCAAGAGTGTATCTGATAAAGATAGATTTATTACCAACGCTATAAAGAGCTACCTTCCTGGGGTTGCTGTCCATCAAGATTATGAGGATATGATCAATAAAGAAGATTTAGATATAGTAGTTATAACAACACCGGTCTTCCTTCATAGAAGAATGATTGAAGATTCGATGAACCAAGGATTAACTATTTTTGTTGAAAAACCTCTCGCGCTTAGTGGCTTGGAATGTCAATCAATACTCAATAAGAATTATAACAAGCCAACGCTGGTTGGTTATTGCAGACGGTTTATGGAAACATATAATCTTGCAAAAAAAATAATAGATAGCGAGGAATTGGGAAAAGTCAACTACTTTACATCGCATATGTATGTTTCTCAGATCTTCAGGCAGGGTAAAGGCTGGCTCTACAATCCCAAAATGAGTGGAGGCGGTGCTTTAATTGATCTGGGGTCTCATGCTATAGATCTGTTCCATTACCTCTTCGGGGATATTTCCACAATTCACGCCTTTGCCAAAACTGTATTCAATAAAGAGGTTGAAGATTATCTATCAGCTAATCTGCTTTTTGAGGATAGAGCTCTTGGATCGCTACAGGTTTCCTGGTCAATAAGGAATTATCGCCTTCCTGAACTCAAAATAGATATTCATTTAGAGAATGGTGTGATTACCGTCACTGAAAAATATATAACCATCTATTCTGAAATAAATGATGGCTTGATAAAAAAAGGGTGGACCACCTATTATAAGCAAGAGTTGAAGAAAGATGTGCCCATGAATATTGCGGGGCCTGAATATACCCTAGAGGATCTGCACCTTCTGGATTGTATACTCAATAGCAAAAAAACGATCTGTGATTTCAACGAAGCCGCAAAGACCAATTTCGTTATCGATCGTATCTATTCCTCTATAGAAAATGAATCGATTGAGAAAATGAATTATGAGGTGTAATAATGGACCTGATTCTAGGCCACAACCAGTTCATTGGTATAAGTCATATCTCTGAGGAAAAAGGCATAGATCTTCAGAAGAGGTTTTTTGATACAGTAAATATATATAAAGTAGTGGAGACGGCTGCAGATTTAGGCTATAAAAACATGATTATAGAGACGCATCCTAAGATGCTTGATTTCTTGAATTATTATCTAGAAAATCGCACATTTGATATGGACTTTTATCTACAGGTACCAAATATACAGGGATATATTCATAAAATGAACGAGAAAGGTTTTTCGGGATTATTCTTAGAGTTGGCGCAAAGGGATGGCATTAAAGCTTTATCCGGTATGGCTTTGAAAAACGTGATGAACCTGGCAAAAAAGAATTATTTTTCTATGGCAGCATCCGCGCTACAATTAGAGGTATCACCATTCATGGATGTGAATATTAAGGCGTTGCTTCTGCATAATGTAAGTACGGATCTGCTGTTATCTCTTCAAATAAAGAATGCTTTTACTGAATATTTAGGATATGTGAAAGAAAATTTAAAACTAAATCCGGGGTTTATCTCATTGAATTTCAAATTATTTAAAGATAGTTTTAATAAATGGGGCTTACAGGAGCCACTTGTTATGACACCCGTAAATCCCAAAGGCTTTGATATGAACCCATCTCAAGGAGAGGTCGAATTAGCTATTAGGGATTACAGAGGAGAGATAATTGCGATGAATATTTTAGGAGGAGGCGCGTTTTCAGTTGAGGAGACGAATGGTTATTTAAGGAGATTCGACAATATTAAGCATTGTGTAATTGGCGCATCATCTAAAAAACATTTGCAGGAAATAATCCATATACTAAGTAATAGCTATGAGGATTTTGGTTAACCTTGATCGAACGTCCTCCTTTAAAAACCATTTAAATAGGAATGGTCTAAATTTATATCATATAGAGAGGAATCTAAAGTGAATATTGCAGTTTTCGCTAACACACCTGCCCAGATTCATTTTTACAAAAATATAGTCAAAAAATTAGAAAAAATGGGGAATAATATTTTTATACTTATAAGGGCAGAAGGGGAAGGGAGAGACCTTGCAAAGGAATTAAATATTCCATTTTATCCATATTCTTTAGAGAATTTTAAATCTAATAGCTCTAAATTTAGCAAAATGTTATCTATGCCGAGAGATGTTCTGAGGGCATATAAATATCTAAAAGAGCTAGATATAGATATAGTTACAGGTTTTGGACTATATGATGCTTATACTTCTTTTTTACTAGGAGTTCCTTCAGTAATTTTTACGGATGATGAGCCCAAGAGCGTATCTCCATCATTCAGGATATTATTTAGACTATATTATCCGTTTATTAGTACACTGGTAACTCCTACATCTTTTAAATGTGATTATGGAAAAAAACATGTTAAGATTAACAGTTATAAAGAGATGGCTTACTTACACCCTAACTATTATACGCCAAATAGTGATATATATAATATATTAAAAATAAATAAAGATGAGCCGTTTGTTTTACTAAGATTTAATTCGCTCAATGCATTTCATGATTTTTACATAAAAGGCTTTGACGAGAATGATAAATTACGGCTAGTCAAAGATATGGAAAAGTATTCACATGTATTTGTATCTAATGAGGGAGGATCAACATTTAAATTGAATGATTATGAAATTAAAATCCCAAAAAATAGAATTCATGATGTTTTATATTATGCTAATTTGTTTATAACTGACACGGCTACCATGGCAACTGAGGCTGCAATTCTTGGGACACCAACGATTAGGTGTAACTCTCTCGCTGGAGAAAATGATCTTGGAAATTTTATCGAATTGGAGAGAAAATACAAGTTAATTTGGAATTTTAAAAATTCACAAATGGCCATTGAGAAAGCAAATGAATTAATACAAATTCCAAATTTAAAAGAGTGTTGGGAAAAGCGTAGAGAGAGGCTTCTTAAAGAGAAAATTGATATAACTGAATACTTTTGTCAATTTTTAGTGAATTATTCGAAATCCGATAGTGTACCTGTATCAAGTGGTTGAACATTAAAACTGCCACAATAGACCCTGTCAAGCCAGATGTCGCTACAATACATCTTTTGCTTCAGCCTGCTGTGTCGAATAATGTTTAGTAATCCGATAGCAGAGGGCCAATTCATACAAATCAAAACTTTGGTAAGAATCGATAGCTATTGATCACAACGCCCCGAATTATTCAACACAGCAGCTTCAGCCATAAGATTCATGAAGAGTCAATCAACTCTATGAAGGTAGACTATGGGGACTCAAGAGTAGATGATAAATTTGAGATTTAGGAATGAAATGATGCAGACCATAGATAATATACGATACAATTTGGTACTTGATTCATTATCGTTATTAGAGAATTGGGTAAGTAGCGAAAATTACAAAGGGTGGGATCCATATGATGGCATTAACAACAATTGGTTTCCCAAAATTAGTTTTTTCGAACCATATCCTCAGATCCTATTGATCCAATTTAATAAATATTCCCCAATTAATCTCCGTAGATTAGAGAGGATAAGGAAAGAACTAGATACGAAAGGACTGGCTCTATTTATTCAAGCCTACTCTCTAATGTATCGCAAAACCGGTAATGAAATATTTAAAATAAAAGCTTTAAACTTGTTTAAGTTCTTAATGGATCATTCTCTCAGGGATACATGGGGAAATCATTGTTGGTCTTCTCATAAATATCCTTTTGTAGGCATTGATAAGAATACATTATCACCACATTTTCCAGATATTATAGGCACAGCAAATGCATTGAAAGCAATATCCTTATTGTATGGACTATGCCAAAAAAAAGAATTGCGAGAAATCATATTGGATTCGTACTTATTCTTTAAATCTATGTATGATTATAAAGATGATCTAGGGTATTTTTTGTATACCCCTTATTCCCGGGGAAAAATAGTTCCCAATGCTTCAGCTGAGGCGTTGGAAGCAT
>Ga0208196_1001948_pt1 | contig 20456 bp, 15 predicted proteins | sample AD_JPNNA7_MetaG_FD_184443 | JGI IMG/M metagenome (GOLD analysis project Ga0208196, IMG submission 184443) | Active sludge microbial communities of municipal wastewater-treating anaerobic digesters from Japan - AD_JPNNA7_MetaG (SPAdes) (version 2) | ecosystem: Engineered > Bioreactor > Anaerobic...
AATGGTTCATTGACATAACAGTAAACATCAGCTTCAATAGAGTAGTTAGCTAAAGAAGTTGCACCATTAAGAGCTGTAGCAGAGCCTGTATATGAACCATCTAAATCCTGCAGATGTCCCATAAAATTTCCGCCACCGGCTAAAGGTGAAGGAGCATTTGACATAGGTGCAGCAACTACGGTTTCTTCAGGTAAACCAGTGCTTGGATTAGGATAATAATACCAGCCGGCATTTGCTGTTCCTGATTCAAAATCCTCGCTATAAATTACCTGAGCAAAAAAATCAGTTGAAAAAAATAATAAAAAAAGTGCGGAGAAAAGTAAAATAGTACCTCTCTTCATAGTAACCTCCGATTAGTTAAATAGTTTAAACAATAATATCAAAATTTATTACTCGTGTCAATAAAAAAATATTATATATGTATAATAACAACTATGCAAAAAACCATTCCTGTACACTTTTCGAGTATAGGAAAGATAAATAATTCTCTGAAGAATTTATTAACGTGTTACGAGAATCCAGGGGAAAGGTGAATCCTTTCCAAAAAAATAATTTGTCAGTTTATTTTTATAGGAGTCTGGGTTAAAAAGCAATTCATATCTGAAATATCTGAACTCATCCATCGTATGGTGAAAATAATGTGAAGTCATTTCCGGCAATCCTATTGAAGTAAAATATTTCAGTGACTTGTTTTTATTATACATTAATTCATTGTTATTGTAAAATGGTGTGTCGAGTATATGAACTTCGCCATAAGTTTTAGAAATAAAAAGAAGTTCTTTCAATAATTTTTCCAGATCTTTAAAGTAGGATAAAGAAGAGTTAAGTATTATTATATTAAAAGTATCTGATGGAAGTGATGATGTTGAGATATCTCCATAAATAAAATGAATATTTTCACGATTAAAAAGTCTGGCGGCTTTTTCAAGCTCTGTTTTTACTATATCAATTCCAAAATATTCATGATCTAATTCTTTGGCAAGCTGACCTATTAGCCATCCGTTACCGCAGCCAACATCAAGGATATTCAGTCCTTTGTTTTTCTTTGAAAGATAATCTCTGAATCTTAAAAAGGATTTAATCCGCATTTCCCATTCGGATTTATGAGGATTTCTTTGTGAGGCGTAAGGCAGCAGTTTTACTTCATCATCGTTATAATTTTTCTTACTGTTTTTTAAATATGCAGAGAATATTTTTTCCAAAGATTGGTCAACATCCGGCAGATGAATTATACCATTTGAATCTTTTCTTTTTTTAAAATCGTCAATTATCATCTTTAAAAATATCTTTTAGGTAAAGATAAAGATGATATTCTATAATAAAGGCATCTGAAAGTATCAGATTAAATATTTAGAGGCAGGAAAACAGGAATCATTTCCGTATTTTTGAGTATCAGATTTTGAAAAATTTCTATTCTGAAAAAGAAAGAGAGGAATGATGGAAAAGATATTATTACTGGGCGCTGAAGCTATTGCTCAAGGCGCAATTGATGGGGGAATGTCTGGTATTTATGCATATCCCGGAACACCATCTACTGAAATAACCGAATACGTTCAAAACAATAAAACTGCAATTGAAAGAAATCTGCACAGACTTTGGTCTGCTAATGAAAAAACAGCAATGGAAGCCGGACTTGGAATGAGCTATGCCGGCAAACGTGCAATGGTTTGTATGAAACACGTTGGATTAAATGTTGCTGCTGATGCTTTTATTAACTCTGCAATAACGGGTGTTAACGGCGGCTTGATTGTAACAGTTGCTGATGATCCTTCAATGCATTCATCTCAGAACGAACAGGATTCAAGATTCTTCGGAAAGTTTGCGATGATACCAATCTTTGAACCGGCAAATCAGCAGGAAGCTTACGAAATGGCGTATGAAGGATTTGAATTATCCGAAAAACTGAAAGTACCTGTTTTATTAAGAATAACAACCAGATTATCACACTCAAGATCAGGAATTGAAAGAAGACCTTTAAAACCTGAAAACAAATTAAGTTATCCTGAAGATCCTATTCAGTTTGTATTGTTGCCAGCAAACGCAAGGAAAAGATATAAAGGTTTGCTCGGCTTGCAGTCTCTAATGGAACAGGAATCTGAACGATCATCTTTTAATACTTATTATCCGGCAAGAAATAAATCAATTGGAATAATAGCTTGCGGAATTTCATTTAATTATCTGATGGAAAATTTTCCGGATAGAATATTTCCTTATCCGGTTTTACAAATTGGTCAATATCCTTTACCATTTACAAAAATTGAAAAAATAGTAAATGAGTGTGAACAAATTATTGTACTGGAAGATGGTTATCCTTTTGTTGAAGAAATGTTAAAAGGATTTTTGGACAGAACTAATAAAATAAAAGGAAGATTGGATGGTACAATTCCGCGTGACGGTGAATTGAATCCCGATTTGGTTGCTAAAGCACTTGGTAAAAAAGTAAAGACAGGTATGAAAATACCATCAATTGTAACTAACCGCCCGCCCGAACTTTGTGCCGGCTGCAGTCATCGTGATATATACAATGCACTTAATGAAACAATGAAAGAATTCGGCAAGCAAAAAGTTTTTTCTGATATAGGATGCTATACACTTGGTGCTCTTCCTCCTTGGAATTCGATCAATTCCTGTGTTGATATGGGTGCATCAATTACAATGGCTAAAGGTGCGGCAGATGCAGGTGTTCGTCCGTCAATTGCAGTTATTGGTGATTCTACTTTTACCCATAGCGGAATGACTGCATTGCTTGATTGTGTTTATGAAAACTCGCCGGTTACAGTAATAATTTCTGATAATGCAGTAGCCGGAATGACAGGAGGACAGGAATCACCTGCAACAGGAAAGCTTGAAGAAATTTGTATCGGTTTAGGTGTAAAGCCGGAACATGTAAGGGTTCTAACTCCTTTACCAAAATATCACGATGAAATGGTAAAAGTACTGTGTGAAGAAATTATGTATGATGGTGTATCTGTTATTATTTCCAGAAGAGAATGCATTCAAACTGCAAGCAGAACCAAGCGCGAGCAAAAAGCGAAAACAGAGGAGATTGCTAAATGAAATCAGATATAATATTATCAGGTGTTGGGGGACAAGGAATACTTTCAATTGCTGCTGTAGTTGGAATGGCTGCATTGGAAAATGATCTTTATCTGAAACAAGCTGAAGTTCACGGAATGAGTCAACGAGGCGGTGCTGTTCAATCACATTTAAGAATTTCTGAAAAAGAAATTGCCAGCGATCTTATTCCTGAAGGCAGTGCGGATATAATAATATCAGTAGAACCAATGGAATCATTGCGATATTTGCCTTGGTTATCTGAAAACGGATGGCTCGTTACAAACTCAACCCCGTTTGTAAATATTCCGAATTATCCCGATATGGAAAAGCTGCTTGCAGAAATAGAAAGTCTGCCGAGAAGAATTATACTCAACGCTGATGAAATTGCCAGGCAGATAAAATCACCGCGTTCATCAAATATGGTTATTCTTGGTGCAGCATCTCCGTTTATTGATATTCCATATAAATCACTTGAAAACGGAATAAGAAAAATCTTTGGACGAAAAGGGGATAAGGTGGTTCAGCTTAATATTGACGCTTTAAAAGCGGGAAGAGATTTTTCGGAAACAAATAAAAAGTAATTTAATATTAAATTATAAAGTCGCAGAAAGAATACTCTGCGACTTTTTATTTTATAGTAATAAATATTTTTAAGATTTTGCCCAGGCTTCTACATCATCAACTTCTTTTGGAATAGGTCTTCCAAGAACTTTATATCCAGTCTGTGTAACTAAAATATTATCTTCAATCCTTATTCCTCCAAAGTCACGATATTCTTCAACCCTGCCATAATCAATATAGTTCTTGAACTTCTTTTTGGATTTCCAAAGATCAATTAATTCGGGAATAAAATAAATTCCCGGCTCACAGGTAAAGACATATCCTGGTTTAAGTTCTTTGCCCAATCTTAAATAAGATAATCCAAACTGATCGCTGCGTTTGGTAGCATTATCATAACCGACATAATCTTCGCCAAGATTTTCCATATCATGAACATCAAGTCCCATCATATGTCCTAATCCATGCGGCATAAATAGTGCGTGTGCACCTGCTTTTACTGCAGCATTCAAATCACCTTTCATCAATCCCAATTGAGATAAACCGGCTGCAATTATTTTTGCTGCTGTCAGATGTACATCAACATGCTTTACACCCGGCTTGATCATATTGATAGCATTTTTTTGAGCAGTAAGAACTATCTCATAAATTTCTTTTTGTTTAAAAGAAAATTTTCCTCCAACCGGAGTTGTTCGTGTAATGTCACTGGCATAATGTAAAAGCGATTCTGCACCTGCATCACAAACTAAAAGATCACCCTCTTTAAGAATGTTGCCGTGATAATGATTATGAAGTGTTTGTCCGTTTTTAGAAACAATTGGGAAAAATGACACTCCATTTCCGAGAGAAAGTGAAATGCCCTCTATTGCGCCGGCAATATCTCTTTCGACCACCCCCGGTTTTGCCATACGCATTGCAGTTGTGTGCATTTGATAAGCAATTTCCATAGCATATTCTATTTCAGCAATTTCTTCTTCAGCTTTTACTGATCTTTGAGCTACTACAGCTTCAATTAATTTTTTAGAAGATTTAGCTTTCAGCCGGAAGGGATTTTCATCCAACAACTTTGTCAGTTTAAGAACCTGATCACCTCTGTAAGGCGGTAAAAAATGTATTTTGCTTTGTTTTCTTTTCTTCAGCTTAATAAACTTTTGCAAATTATCTATATGGTCAGAAAACTCAACACCGGCTAATGAAGCCAGATCAACAAGTTTTGTCTGCGAACCCATCCAGACAGTATCTTCAACCTTAAATTCATAACCAAATAAATATTCTTTATTATCATCAAGATCAATTATACCGAACATATCGGGAATATCTATTCCGAAATAATAAAGAAAGGAACTATCCTGCCGGAATCGATATTGATTGCCAGGGTAGTTCATTGGGGCTTCATCATTGCCGGGGAAAAGCAACACTCCGCCTTTAAAATTTTTTTTCAATTCATTTCTTCTATCGATATAAACCTGTTTATCAAACATAAATCACCTTCAAAAGAATTATTTCAAATATGTTTATGTAAAATTATTGAATAATTGTGTGGATATCCAGAAAGCAGAATAAAAAAATGATTAACAAAAAATCTTTAACCAACGTAAAAAAAGGAAACGAAGCGAAGTAATTCCTTTTTTTGCTAATCTTATAAAAACGAAATAAGATTATTTTCTTTTACTGATGATCATTATAAAAAAGAAGATAAATGCCTGCAGTAAAATAATTGTTGCTCCGCTTGGTACATCGAGGTAATAAGATATCCATAATCCAATCAGAGCTGTAACTGTGCCGGTTATTATTGAAAGCAATGTCATCTTGCTAAAAGATCTTGATATTAATCTTGCAGCAGCAGGCGGTATAACTAAGAAAGCAGCAATCAAAACAATGCCAACAACTTTTATTGAAACCACAACAGTTACAGAAATTAAAACGCTTAGCAGGTAATCATCAAGGATAACAGGAATACGATCTGTTTGTGCAAGCTCTCTGTCAAAAGACGAATAAGCCCATCTCTTCCAGAATGGAAATAATAGTAATGTTATGATAATTAAAATCGCGGGTACAATTATATCTGTAATCGTTACTGATAGTATTGATCCGAATAAATAATTAAAAGCATCACTTGAATATTGTCTTTTAAGAAAAATAAAAATTACTCCGAGTGCCATTGATACAGAAAAGAAAATACCGATTGTTGTATCACCGCCAAGATTGGTTTTATCTTTTACCCAGGTAATTCCGATTGCAACCAGAATTGTAAAAGGCACTGCAATCCAAAGCGGCTCCTGATTAAGCAGAACGCCAAGTGCAACTCCACCAAAAGCAGCATGCGCAAGACCACTGCCAAGAAAACCTAATCCTCTTTGAACGATAAAGACACCGTAATAGCCTGAAAGAAATCCAACCAGTACACCTGCAATTAAAGCACGCTGCATAAACTCTATTGAAAAAATCTCAAACATCTTTCGGCTTAATTTGTGATTTTACTTTTATGAACGTGTCCGATATGACCAAATGCAAATCTTAAATTCTGTTCGCTTAAAGAATCTGCCGGCGGACCAAAGCTTACCTGTTTACGGTTTAATAATAACACAAAATCAGAATGATGATTAGCTACATGCCAGTCGTGTGTAATCATTAAAATAGTAGCGCCGGATTTTTGCTGATATGCTTCCAGCAGATTATATAAATCTGCTTCACCTATTGCATCAATGCCTGAAGCTGGTTCATCAAGTACGACAAGCTTTGGATTTCTTACAATGCTTCGGGCAAGGCATACTCTTTGTAATTCACCGCCCGAAAGTTCTGAAAGTGTTCTGTTAGCAAGTTTATCTGCATTTACAAGTGACAATGCTTCCAGAGCTTTCTTTCTTTGTTCGCCTTTTATCAGCCAGGGCCATCTTCTTGTAATACCGGATGAAACAAGTTCTATTGCAAGGGCAGGGAAAGATCTGTCCATTGTTTTTATTTGTGGAACATAACCAATTAGCGAAGGATCAACTTTGTCCGGATTGTTTCCGAAGATTCTTACATCACCTTTTGTATATGAAACTAATCCTAATAATATTTTCATCAAAGTTGTTTTACCCGCACCATTCGGTCCCACAATAGATACGAAGGAATTTTCCGGAACTGTTAGATTAATATCTTCCAGTACTTTTATTTCGCCGTAGTTAAACGATAAATTTATTATTTCAATTACCGGGATCACTTTAATGCACTCTTAATGATTTTGAGATTATACAAAATTATATCCTCATAACTCATTCTTCCTTCAATTCCGCCAATCGGGTCAAGTTCATATTCATTAATTCCCGATGATTCAGCCAGAACTTTAGCAGGCTTATCACTCTGTTGCCTGTTTGTAAAAATCGTTTTTACGTTTTCTTGTTTTACCAGATCAATTAAATTCTTAATGTTCTTTGGTGTAGGCTGACTGCCCGGCGCTATTTCCAATGAGCCGGCAACTTTGAAATCATATCGTTCGAAAAAGTAGCTGTAAAAAGGATGAGCAGTAAAAACATTTCTGAATTTCAATGATTCAGTTTCATTTTTGATTTTCTCATCAAGTTTGGTTAGCTTTTCCGAAAACTTTTCAGCATTAAGATTTAATGTTGCTTCGTTTGCGGGATCAAGTTTAATTAATTCTTTTAAAAGATTCGGGATCATAGCACGAACAACATTCGGATCAGTCCAGAAATGCGGATCGACTCCCATATTTTCCATATCAGTATCAGATTGTTCATCTGAGTGAAAATGTGGAATCTTTATATTAATTAAATAATTTTCAGGAACTAAAGAAAGCAATTCAATTTTATTTTCAACATTTATCTTTGCAGCCCATCCGTCAAGTGTTTCTGTACCATAAAAAAATGCTTTTGAATTTTGGATTGATTGAAAATCGGATGGCAGCATCTCATAAGTATGCGGGTCAGCACCGGCAGGAAGTATCGCCTTAACAGAAAATCTGTCGCCTGTTAATTCCTGTATAATTGCTTTGAACGGATAAATTGTTGTAACTATTTCGGATTTGTGTTCTTGTTTAGAACAAGCTGTAACAATAAGGATAAGTAACAAAATAAAAACAGATCTTTTCATTTTTTCTTTTTGATCAATTCTTTTTGCTTTCTGAACATAAAAAACAAACCTGCAGCAACAAAAGGAATACTGAGTAACTGACCCATATTTAAAAACATATTCTGTTCAAAAGGCGATTGATTCTCTTTAATGAACTCTACAAAAAACCTGAATCCGAAGATCAGAACTAAAAACAACCCGAACAGATAACCTTGTTTTGTTTTTTTATCAGTTTTTAAATAAACAAAATATAAAATGAAAAATGAGATAAAGTAAAAGATTGATTCATAAAGCTGCGCAGGATGGCGTGGAATATCATCAACTCTGATAAAAATGAAAGCCCACGGAACATTAGAAGCTTTACCGATGATTTCAGAATTAAACAGATTACCTAAACGAATCAAAGCACCGCCAAGAGCAACCACAATTACTAATCTGTCCAGAATCCAGAGCATTGATTTATCTTTTTGTTTTTTTGTTAGAAGATAAATGGCGGTAATGATTCCGATTGCAGCACCGTGACTTGCAAGTCCGCCTTCCCAAACTTTAATAATTTCAATTGGATGGGATAAATAATAGACAGGATCATAAAACAAGCAATGTCCGAGTCTTGCACCAATCACAGTTCCAAGTATTACATAAATTGAAAGCTGCTCAAGATCAGATTGTGGTTTTTTTTCGTTCCTGAAGATTTTGGAAAGAATTATATAGCCTAATACGAATGTTGATGCAAATAATAATCCATACCAGCGAAGTGAAATAGGACCAAGTTTAATTATTTCAGGGCTAACATTCCAAAAAATTGATGCGAAGTTCATTTAAATTTTAAAAATGTTTTAGATTACTTGTAAATATAGTTTGATGATTAAAGGGATGCAAAGTTAATAATTGCCCGTAATTACTTTTTAAAGTTTAATTATAAACAGAAACTATGTAAGTAATGAAAGATAAAACTATTCTTTCTTTTTTCTTCCGCCCTTTTTCTTTGTTGTATTATCATCAACATCTTTAGCAAGCTTAACACATTCATCAAAAGTAAATGACGATGGCTCACGGTCTTTAGGGAGCTTTACGTTTTTCTTACCCGCTTTTAGATATGGTCCCCATCTTCCATTCAGTATTTGATAAGATGGGTTTTCATCAAAAACTTTTATAATTTTTTCTGAATCGGATACACGTTTTGCTTCAATTACATTAATTGCTTCTTCTTCACTAATCGTGTAAGGATCATAATCCTTTTTCAAAGAATAAAACTTACCATCGTGTCTTAAATAAGGACCAAATCTGCCGATAGCTGCAACTATTTCCTTATCTTCAAAAAACCCGACAACTCTTGGAAGATTGAATAATTCCAATGCTTCTTCAAGTGTGATTTGTTCAAGTTTCTGATCTTTCCTTAAACCGGCATAATCAGGTTTTGCATCAGGATCGTTTGGATCTGTTAATTGAGCAACAGGACCAAACCTTGCAATCCGTACTGAAACTGTTTTCTTCGTTTTAGGATCAACTCCAAGAATTCTTTCGCCGTTTACACGTTCAGAATTCTCAGTAGTGTGCTCAACTTTTTTATGGAAAGGATGATAAAAATCTTTGAGCATTTTATGATAGCTCATCTTGCCTTCAGCGATTTCATCAAGCTCATCTTCAATCCGAGCAGTAAACTGATAATCCATAATTTGAGAAAAATGCTGAATGAGAAAATCAGTTACGAGCATTGCAATATCAGAAGGGAAAAGTTTTCCCTTATCAGCTCCGAAAATTTCTGTTTTTACTTCGCTGCTTATTATTTTTTTCTTATTTAATGTTAATACTTTATACTCTCGTTTGGTACCGGTTCTTTCATCTTTATTTACATAACCGCGTTTTTGTATTGTGCTGATCGTTGGAGCATAAGTAGAAGGTCTGCCGATACCAAGCTCTTCAAGTTTTTTTACAAGACTTGCTTCTGTATAACGGGGTGATGGACGCGTAAATCTTTCGGTTGCCACGACTTCCTTCATATCAAGTTTTTGTCCTTCCTTCAGCGGAGGGAGAATTGCATCAAAACCATTTTCAGAATTTTCATCATCAGTATCTTCAAAATAAACTTTTAGAAATCCGTCAAACTTAATTACTTCACCTTTGGCAGTAAGAAAATCTTTAATTCCTGTAATTTTTATTTTTACAGTTGTTCTTTCAATATCAGCATCACTCATTTGTGAAGCTATTGCACGTTTCCATATCAATTCATATAAAGCTTGTTCTTCTTTTGACCCGCTGACTTTTTGATGATTAAAATCAGTTGGACGTATTGCTTCGTGTGCTTCCTGTGCTGATTTAGATTGTGTTTTAAACTGTCTCTTATGACGATAATCTTTTCCGTATTCGTTATTAATTGTCTGTTCAGCAGCATTAAGTGCAAAATCAGAAAGACTAACTGAATCTGTACGCATATAGGTTATCTTTCCTGATTCATACAATCTCTGTGCAAGCAGCATTGTTCTTGATACTGAATAACGAAGTTTTCTTGCGGCTTCCTGCTGCAAAGTTGATGTTGTAAATGGTGCTGCAGGTGAACGTTTAACTGGTTTTTTCTCCACACTTTCAACAATAAAATCTGCAACAGAACATTTCCTCAAAAAATCTTCTGCTTCTTTTTCAGTTGGTAAAAATCTTGCAAGCTCTGCTTTAAGATTTGTTTTATTTCCTTTTTCATCTTCAACAATAAAGTTAGCAATAACTTTATAACGCGATTCCGGTACAAATGAATCAATCTCTCTTTCTCTTTCAACAATCAATCTAACCGCAACTGATTGAACACGTCCTGCAGAAAGTCTGGATTTAATTTTACGCCATAATATTCCGGATACTTCAAAACCAACCAGACGATCTAAAATTCTTCTTGCCTGCTGAGCATCAACAAGGTTATAGTCAATGCTGCGTGGATTTTTAATCGCATTTAATATTGCAGATTTTGTAATCTCTCCGAATACAATTCTTTTTATTTTTTCTTCTTTAAGACCCAATGCTTCTTTAAGATGCCACGAGATAGCTTCACCCTCGCGGTCTTCATCAGTAGCAAGCCAAACTGTTTCTGCTTTTTTAACCAATGCTTTTAATTCAGTTACAACTTTCTTTTTATCTTCAGGAATTTTATAAAGCGGTTTGAAGTTGTTTTCAATATCAACACCTTTATTTTTTTTCTCAAGATCACGTATGTGTCCGAAGCTTGATGCAACTAAATATTCTTTGCCTAAATATCCTTCGATAGTTTTTGCTTTAGCAGGAGATTCTACTATTACTAAATTTTTTGCCATTATATCTTCTAATGTTAATCACATCTGATTTATAAGATATGATAAATAATTAACATCACTCTCCGACTGCGCTCAGAGTGATTTATATCTAAATTATATTCAGTCATACTGAGCAAATCGAAGTATGACTTTTCTTAAACTTACGATAAAATCCGGATTTATATTAAAATCCGAACTTTATTTCTGAAAAAACGCTTGCAAATTAACCGATAAATAAAATAAAATTCAAAGTAAATAATTTGAGCCAGTTCATTTTACTTATAATTTCTTCATTTTTGTAAATAAAATTTTCTTAATATTTGAGATATAAATCATAATATTTGATTACATTGAACCTAAAACTTATTCTAAAAAAAATATTTCAGATTTTAGCAGTACCATTTATTCTGCTTATCAAAATTTATCAATTATTTGTTTCACCGCTTTTTCCATCTTCGTGCAGATATACTCCAACTTGTTCACATTACACAGCAGAAGCATTAAAAAAGTATGGATTATTTAAAGGCGGCTGGCTTGGAATAAAAAGAATATTACGATGTCATCCGTGGGGCGGAAGCGGTTATGATCCAGTTCCATAATCATAAATTAATTTTTTGCAAGCACTGACTGAAATAAATTATTACCAACTTGTTTATAGAAAAAGCTTACATTGTTTTAAATGACGAAGAATGATTCAACAAAAAAAATGTCTTTCAGAAAAAGGGTGTTAAAATTCTTTAAATGGATTTTAAAACTTGCAATACTCTTTTTTGTTGTTTCAGTTCTGCTTGTTTTTTCTATGAGGTGGATAAATCCAATTACAAGCTCAATAATGATACAGAGACAGATTTCAGGATTTATTAAAGGGGATTTTGAACTAATACATTATAATTGGGTAAGCTATAATAATGTTTCCAGGTATGTGCCGATTGCAATTGTAGCGGCAGAAGATCAAAACTTTCCGGATCATTTTGGCTTTGACTTTAAACAAATCGAGAAAGCTCTAAAAGAAAATAAACGCGGAAAAAGAATTCGTGGTGCGAGCACTATTACTCAACAGGTTGCAAAAAATCTTTTTCTTTGGGAAGGAAAAAGTTTTATCCGCAAAGGTATAGAAGCCTACTTTACATTGTTAATTGAACTTCTATGGGATAAAGAACGAATTCTTGAAGTACATATGAATATTGCTGAAATGGGAGATAAAATTTTTGGCGTTGGAACTGCAAGCGTTGTATATTTCAAAAAATCTCCTTCAAAATTAACAATCAGTCAGGCTGCATTATTAGCTGCAATATTACCTAATCCTAGAAAATATTCTGTTTTAAAACCAAGTGGATATGTAAGAGGCAGGCAAAACTGGATAATCAGACAAATCAATTCACTCGGAGGTCCGGATTATCTGAAAGATATTTAGACAATTTATTTTAGCAGCAATTTAGTCGTTGAATTCCGGTAATTTTTTAATTTAATTTGAGTAGGATTAATCCTGATGCTTTTTGCAAATGCAGCGAAATAGGATTCTTGTTTTTGATGGGAATAGTTAAACAAGATGAATGGGAATCTAAAATATTTCTCTTAATAAATTGGACTACAGATACAATAAGAGAGATTTTATTGTTCAAAAAAAATTAAAAAGCACGATAATTTTTTGAGAAAATAAAAAATCAGAATTTTTATAAAAGAATTTTGAATTATTGATCTTTTTTAATTTAATTTCTAAAGGCAGAAAATTTTAATTTCAGGAGAATTCTATGAAAAAGTTATTTTTGTTTCTATTTCTTTTCAACTCATTTTGTTTATTTGCACAAAGCGACAATGATACCCAAGGGGAAAAACTATCTTTTACGACTTTAAGATTGAACCTTCAAGCGAATGTTTTACAAAAGCTTACCCTTATTGACTCTTTCAGCGAAGAAGATTTTTATTTAAACAACACTTTTTCTGCTGGAGTGGAATTTGTATCTAAGTATAACGAAAGCTTGAACTTCGGTATCGGCTTTTTTTATCAATTGCCAACATCGATTGCTTCGTCTAGAGCTAAGATGAGTATATTTCCTGTATATGCATTTATTGATTTTCCATTTATTACAAATGAAATTTTCCCTGTTCAATTTACTGCACAATTTGGATATGCATTTCTTGCAGTTAGCGGTAGTTTAAAAAAAGCTTATAATGGAATTTACCACGCACTTGGTTTTACAACTGTACTTTCCAGGAATTTACAAATTAAGTTTTTATATGCACACAATTATGGTGAAGTAAACCTGGATGCGAATAGCTATGATTTACGGAAAGAGAGTCTGACGTTAGCTTTGTACTTTGAAATCTGAATAAGATATAGAGAGACAAAAAAAATTTCGAAACAATTAACGTTTATTTAAAATTCTGTAAGTGTATCTTTTTCTATTTTGCATCATATTATACTGTTGCTATTAGGAATTTCATCTGAATATTTTAAATAAAAAAATCCCTCTGATTTATTTTCAAATCAGAGGGATTAAGTTATACTGTTTTACTCAGCAGATCTTATTTGATTAAAATCATTTTCTTAATGTCCTGGAATTTCTGTCCATTTACACCATTGGCAGTCAATTTATAAAAATAAATTCCGCTGGTTACATTTCTTCTTCCATTATCCATTGCATTCCAATTAACAGAATGGCTGCCTGTGGTCATTTGTTGATTTATAAGAGTAGCAACTTCCTGACCCAGAATATCATAGATGACAAGCCTTACTTCAGATTCAACAGGAAGTGAAAAGTTAATTGTTGTAGCCGGGTTAAATGGATTGGGATAGTTTTGTCTTAAAACAAACTCTGAAGGTGAAACACTATTGTTCTGATTTTCATCAATATCGGTAACTGATTTCTCAATATATGCTAAACCTAATATATTTTTTATTCCTATTGAACCGATAATATTACCTGCACCAGTTGATGTATTGATACTGATAAAGTCACTTACTTCTGAGGCTGATCCGATTACACCATAAAGATTGTTGTTATCATCAAAAATAATATCATTAGTTTGTTTACCTAATCGGGTATGTCCGACTATTGTTGTATCACCGGTTGAAATATTAACTTTAAAAATTGCATCCTTATTTGGAAGATTAGGTGCACGGGAAGTTGCCCAAAGTTCATTTGTTTCAGGATTAAATGTCATTCCAAGATATGAACCTTTTGCTTTAACAAGAAAAGTAGTTGAACCATCTTCTATATTAATTGTATAAAGATCACCTGTTCTTGTTATTCCATATAAAACTCCGGCAGTATCAAATGCTATTGCTGCCATTGAAGGAATATTAAATGTAAACAAATGGTGTGCTTTACCTGTTCCAGCATTCAATTTTAAAAACTTAGCATAAGATGATTCAGATATAATTCCATATAATTTACCATCAAGCGGATTTATCGAAACACTTTTAATCTCATTATAAAAAGTTGAACCGATAACATTTCCTGTTCCGGTAACAGGGTCGATAGTTACAAGATCTCCGCTGTTTTGAACTCCGGAAGAAGCATAAATTGTTTTTTCTAAAGCAGCGCTAATTGCATACCCGGTTCCTGTTAATCTTATTCCGGTAAATCCAGAATCATTTGTAGTAACAGGATATATAACATCAAAGTTTCCTGTGGTAGAAGGGGAGAACTGAAATTCTAATTGAACAGAATCCATTGATGGTATTGTTAAAGGAAAAGAGAATGAAGAAACAAAATTAAAGTCTGCAAAGCTTGAAGGAATATTTGTAATAATTAAACTCTGATTACCATAATTAGCAACATTGATAGTTTTAATGGTACTTTTGGTTCCTTTTTCTACTTCTCCAAAATCAATTGAGTCAGGATCTACATACGCAAATACTCCGGGACGCAATCCAATAGCAAAGTCTCCAATCATAAATGTACCACTTTTGTGGATGTTTCTTACAGACACAAAAGTATTTTGTAATGAATAATCTTTACTGTTGGGATTTGTATCCCAATCAAACCTTTTATTGTTTGTTGAACCTGGAAACGGATCACCTGCATCGCCACGATTTTGATTATTATTCAGATTACGTAAACCATCAGCTTGTTCAAGATCAACTTTATAACGATTTTCATTTTGATTTCCTTGCTGTGAATCATCTACATGAAAAATCAAGAAACCAGAATTTCTAAGGTTTTTATCGAATCCGATTTTTTGTCTGTTTTCAACCAAAAAATATTGATTTGTTATTGTACTGTTTTTCCACATTCTATAAACAACAGGATTTTCTTCAACATTAGGAACAACAAGAGAATCCTGATAAGAAGTAAAATTTATTGGAGTAACCCAACCGAGTTGTATTTTGCACCAGGCACTCATATGAGTTGGAGTTTCAGGAGAAGAATCATTTCCACCCCAGCTTCCGGCAGACATTAAACACCAGTTTCCTAATCCTTCAGATGAATAATCGGTATCATATAAATCTGGCAGTCCGAATATATGTCCGAATTCATGAGCAAACACACCGATTTCAATAAGTGAACCATTTGAATTACTGCTGCCATTTCGTTCTGGCATTATTGCATAGTCACCATCTATAATTACATTTTTACCCGAAACGGGATCAATATCATTAGTAGTAAATGGTTGATTGCTGTAATTTCTGAAACTCCATCTGTGTGACCAGATATTACTAGCTCCAGCTTCGGCTCCGGCGCCTGCATGAACAATAGCGATAAATCCAATATGTGGTTTACCTGCACCATCATAGTATTGAATATAGTCAGCAAAATTAAGAGTCGGATCAGCGGCTTGTAATAATTCCCACACAAAACGTGGTCCGCCGTTTGTTCCCAAACCATTATTTGTACCAACATAATCATTTAAAGGTCTGGGCAGTGTGTACCAACCTTGCGCATCTCCGGAAAAGTGAAGTTGATCATAAGATACTTCTTTATAATAGTCAGTAATAGTGCCAGTTGGATTTGGTCCATCGTAAAGTTTTGCTTGAAATTCTTGTTGTGTATAAAACCCTGATAGATCGGGATATTGTCCAAGCAAGGTAATGGCGTTTACTGTGTCAGTTGCTAATGTAGATTCAGGTAATAATCCTTGTGTAATTTTTTCTCTTGTTTGTTTTCTCTCCTGAAATTTTTCAGCGTAAAAGCCTTTAGAATATTCTTTCTGAATCATCTGATGAAATTCTTTTACATGCGGCGGAATTGTAATGCCTTTTTGAGATGATACTTGTGCAACAGAGCTGGTTATATAAAGAAAGGAAAAAATAAGTACAGAATAGATGGTATTTTTAATCAATGTGATCTCCTGAGAATTTGTTTATACTAGAATCTTATATGATAAATTAAACACTATAAGTTTATGATACAATTATAATTTTTTAATCTACTTGTAAAATATTATTTATCTTTTTTCTCTTACTAAGTATTCATATCCGGTATTTATATTATTAAAAATCTTGCACTAAGATTTGAAATTGTAATATAAGCAGTTGAATATAACAGTGTTTTATAAGCATTTAATGGTGTATTTATTTTTTTGTTCTTAATAATCTTTTCTGGTTTTTATTAGTTTATTTTACTTGTTTCCAGTCAATATTAACCGCCAAGTACCAAAAAATTTTCGGGTTTTATTGAATTATGTTGAATTCTTTAATGGCATATAACTTGAAAAAAGTGATGATTACTGAAAGCGAAAAAACATTAATCCATAAATAATTTTACTAGTAAATAATTATTTATGTTCAGATATAAGCTTGTAATGACTAACTCAACAGCTTTTACTAAAACAATTTTATCTTGAACAGTTTAGAACAGGAACAATAAATTTTTTAGATGCCCGAACTCAATAAACAACTGCAATCTTTAACATTGATTTGATAAGTTTGAAAGGGAAAGATATGAGAACTGCCGTCTTTTTATCAGCATTTGGTGTATTAATTTTTTCTACAAATATTTTTTCACAGTCTGTTAATTTTTCTATATCTGTTGAAGAATCGCTTAGAACAATCAGTCCGTATATTTATGGTACCAATCAATTGTTAACTGAAGAAGAACATTGGGGTGCGCTTAGGCAGGGCGGCAATAGATTAACAGGATACAACTGGGAAAACAATGCTTCTAACGCCGGAACTGATTATATAAATTCTAATGATGGGTATCTTACCTGGATTGCAGGAATACAAAATGAATATGAGCCCGGAATTGTTACAACTACTTTTAGAAATAAATCAATTCAATTAAATGCGTATTCACTTATTACGTTGCAACTTGCCGGTTATGTTGCAAGAGACAAAAAGGGCACAGTAACCCAACAGCAAACCGCACCATCATCACGATGGCGCGAAGTTAAGTTTGAAAAAGAAAATACGTTTTCTCTTCAACCTGATACATCAGATTCTTTTGTTTATCTTGATGAATATGTAAACTTTCTGGTTGATAAATTTGGTATGGCAAATACATCAACAGGAATAAAAGGTTACTCATTGGATAATGAACCGGATTTGTGGAATTCAACTCATCCCAGAATTCATCCTTTACAAGCAAAGTGTGTTGAAATTGTTCAAAAGGGCATTGATGCCGCTACTGCAGTAAAAAATGTTGATCCATATCTGGAAACTTTTGGACCAGTGCTTTATGGATTTAATGGATACTACGATTTTCAATCAGCTGAGGATTGGAATTCTGTCAGGTCAGGAACTAATTATCAATGGTTTATTGATTATTATCTCGATAAAATGAAACAGGCAGAAATCTCATCAGGCAAAAGATTGCTTGATGTTTTAGATATTCACTGGTATCCTGAAGCAAGAGGTGATAACAGAATTACAGGACAAAACGCTAATACAACTGCTGATAAACTTGCAAGAGTTCAGGCGCCAAGAACTTTATGGGATTATAACTATCAGGAAAACAGTTGGATTGCTCAGTGGTTTAATTCGTATTTGCCTTTAATACCAAGATTAAGACAATCTATTGATCAATTCTATCCGGGAACCAAAATTGCCTTCACAGAATTCTCTTACGGCGGCGAAAATGATATTACCGGAGCAATTGCAATAGCAGATGTGCTTGGTATATTTGGTAAATATGATGTTTATCTCGGAACTTTCTGGCAGCTTAATTCTCCTTCAAACTATATATCATCTGCTTATAAAATTTATAGAAATTATGATGGTAATTATTCAACCTTCGGAAATTTCTTTCTGCCTTCATTAACAAGTGATAGCGTAAACACATCTGTTTATGGTTCAACGAATGATGCAGGAAATGAAATTCATCTTATGGTAATTAATAAAAAACTTGATGAAAGTGTTAATGGTAATTTTTCTATTGCGTCGCAGAATAATATTCTGAGCGGCAGAGTATGGAAATTAGATGAGAATAGTCCGCAAATTACAGAGATCAATCCTGTTACAAATATTGTAAATAATAGTTTCTCATATTCTTTACCGGCTGCTTCTGTATGTCATTTTGTTTTACAAACTGATGTTGTTAGTGTTGAAGAAGAAAATCCATTACTCCAAAATTATTATTTAACAGCATATCCTAATCCGTTCAATCCTTCTTGCAGAATTGAATACAATGTTCCGGTCCATTCTAATTCATATATTAATATTTATTCCGTCAATGGTGAATTAGTAAAAAGCTATAATGAACTTTCCGGTGCGGGAAATTTAATCTGGGATGGTTCAAACAGAAACGGACAAAAAGTTTCAAGCGGAGTTTATTTTGCCACGCTTAACAGTAATGGTGAAATACTATCAACTCAGAAATTAGTTTTAATGAAATAAAAGTGTTTGACTGAAATAGTCTCGCAAGATAGGTTATTCAAAAAATCTGAAGTTAATTAAATAGGATATATAATAATAATTTCGCTGTAACTCGGAGTTTATCCTGATTACAAAGGGACTTCGCAGTATTTAGCTAATTTCTTACTTTAACCATTTACATAAAATTATTTACACTACTGATAGACCTAAGGAGTAAATAAATTTTTAATCTATAGTCTCTGATATATAATAGTATTTACAGTTTATGTTTTACATTAAAACATAAAAAACCTCAAAAGTATTGCATAAATACCTTTGAGGTTTTTTTCTTTGCGGAGAGACAGGGATTCGAACCCCGGAAGGACTTGCATCCTTAACGGTTTTCAAGACCGCCGCATTCAACCACTCTGCCATCTCTCCGTTTTAATAATTCTTTGAACTTAAAACCAGACTTATAACTTTTAATTTCTTTTTCACGATTATAAGCCTCAGCCTTGGTTAAGAATTCTTCACAATAGATAATTTCCCAAGGGATATAAGCTTTTATTGAACTTGTTTTCCCCGTATTGTGTTCTTCTAATCTTCTTTTAAGATTATTAGTATGCCCTATATAAAATTTGTTTGTTGATTTACTTTTCAGAATATATACATAAAACATATTGAAACCGCCGCATTTCCCGCACACGGGATAAACAACCTTTATCCCGTCTTGCGGGATTCACCCCGCTTTGCGGGGACTCTGCCATCTCTCCGTTTTATAAAGACAATCTTGAATTTGAGTGCTAAATATAATCATACTTGCTGTTTCTACAAACTCATTTTGACTATCTTTATATATTAAAATTCAGAAAAAAGCAATGGAAATTCGAGAACTGCAATCTTTTCTAAAATTATTAGCTGATGAAAGTTCAGCAATAATCAGGCAATATTATAGAACTGATTTGAAAATTGAAAATAAGCAAGATGAATCTCCAGTTACAATTGCTGATAGAATGGCTGAGGAAAAAATGCGTTTGCTTATTCAAAAGGAATTTCCAAATCACGGAATAATAGGGGAGGAGTTTGGAAGTGAAAATACTGATGCAGAATTTGTTTGGGTGCTTGATCCTATTGATGGAACCAAAAGTTTTATATCCGGCGCTTTGAGTTTTGGAACTTTAATTGCTTTATTAAAAAACGGAGAACCTTTTATCGGTGTTATTAATCATCCAATCTTAAAAGAATTTTTAGTTGGTGATAATAACTCAGCCTGGCTAAATAATAATTTAATTCGTATGCGGGTATGTAATTCGATATCAGAAGCAACACTTCTAACAACTGATCATTTTAATATTGGTAAATACCATAATCAGATAAAATTTGACAATCTTGCTAAACGAGTAAAACTTTACAGAAACTGGGGCGATTGTTACGGATATTATCTTTTAGCAACAGGTTATGCAGATATTATGATTGATCCGATTATGAGTGTTTGGGATTCAATGGCTGTAATACCAATTATTAAAGGTGCCGGTGGTGAAGTAACAGATTATAATGGAAATAATCCTGTAACAGGAAATAGTATTGTAGCCTGCAATAAAAAGATTCATTCAGAAGTGATAAAACTTCTTAACAATTAACTGAACAAAAGAAAGATAATCAGCGTTATTACTGCTGAAGATAAAGATGTGTATTTAAACTTTGGTCTGTTAAATAATACGATAGCTGTTATAATCCATAAAAGAAGAATCAGTATT
>Ga0208196_1001983_pt1 | contig 20179 bp, 27 predicted proteins | sample AD_JPNNA7_MetaG_FD_184443 | JGI IMG/M metagenome (GOLD analysis project Ga0208196, IMG submission 184443) | Active sludge microbial communities of municipal wastewater-treating anaerobic digesters from Japan - AD_JPNNA7_MetaG (SPAdes) (version 2) | ecosystem: Engineered > Bioreactor > Anaerobic...
CCGCCGGGCGGTTGTTCGGCGACGTTCGTCACCGACGCCATTGCCGTGATCAGCACGCTGCGGGTGGACTCGATGCCCTCGTGGATCCGCCGCTCGACCTTCACGGCGTTGCCCTTCTCGAGGGCCCGCACCAGGGCCCCGGCCACCTCGGTCGTGTGGTCACGGGCGCCAGGGATCTGGGCGTGCATCCGGGCATAGGGCTCGACGAGATTGAGGACCTGAACGACCAACCGCACGGTATGCCGTCTCGCCGACACCTCGTAGAGCCGTCGGTTGAACGCGTAGGCGGTGCTCGACCACGCCTCCCCGCGCTCCTCCATGACGTCGACCAGTCGGTCGGACATCCGCCGCAATTCGCTGACGTCCGTGGGTTGTACGTGCTCGACGATGTCGGCGGCCAGCGGTGGTTCCAACCGCAAGCGCAGGCCATAGAGCTCATCCACGGCCTCGAGATCCAGCTCGGTGACGATGGCGCCGAGCCCGGGCTTGATGATGATCAGCCCCTCACCGACGAGGGTGCGCAGGGCCTCGCGCAGGGGGATGCGGCTCACGCCGAACCACTTGGCCAGCTCTTCCTGGTTGAGCACCTGACCCGGGTGAATGACGCGTTCGAGCACCGCGCGGCGCACCGCACTGGCGATCTCATCCGGACGCATCGACGCCTTCTTCGGGTGGGACTTGCATTGAATGGCCCAGGCTGTTCCAGCCCACTGACCTCATGTCGGAACATACCCGAAAGTGCATCGTCGGAGAGATTGTCGGACCGCATGACGGGTTGGTTCGAGCTCCGGGTCGACGGCCCCGGCCGCCACCACTACCGGCTGTACTGCCTGCTCGACCATGACGCGAAGGGCGTCGACAAGCCCCCTGGTCGTCATCGACGGTCGGGACAAGGCCTTTCGGACCACGCTCACGGACGCTGACTACGCCGCCGTGCGTCGACTGGGTGAGGAGTATCGGAGGCGGAACCCGCGGTCGCTGGCCTGAATCAGGCCGGGACTTTAGCCTTCGGCGTGCGCAACTTTTCGAGATGACGAGCAAGCTTCTTCGGGTCCGCGGTCCGGCCTTCCAGCAGCGGCTCGGTGATCTGACCTCGCTCGGCCTTGGAGATCGGCTCGACCGTAATGCGAAGGCCAAGCGCGGCCGCGACCTCGGCCAGCGTTCCGAGGGTGGGGTTGGAGCTGTCGGAGGACAGCAGCCGCCGGATCGTCGCCGGTTCCTTCTGGATCGCTCGCGCCAGCTCGGCCTTCGACAACCCGGCTGCTTCCCGGGCGTCGTCGATCGCCTTCACCACGGAGTCGATTGTGGCGATGCGCATGGACTCCACGACGTACTCGCGCAGGAACACCGGGTCCTCCAGATCCCTGGCGAGGTCGTCCCAGAACGCGCTGTGGTTCGTCATGGTCATCACCTCTTCACGCGAAGCGTAGCATATGTGTTACGTCGCCCGTCGGCCTGGGTCGTGGTTGAGCAGGCGGTGAGCTTCCTTCCCCTGTCGGTCTCGAGGTTTCCAGCGTGCCACGGGTCACGTGGTTTCGCCCCTTTGACGCACCAGTGACGCATTGGACCTGGCCTGCGTTGAAATGACAACGGCCCCTGTCCCGCATTTGTGCAGGTCAGGGGCCGTTTCGAGGTGGTGGGCGATACTGGGTTTGAATCTGATTCCCGATGATCTGTGGAATCTGTCCCTGACCTGCCGAAACACCCTCTGACCTGCTGGTATGGCTCACAGTAGCGCGGTACAGTGATACCCACAAGTGGACACGGATACCCAATCATCCGACACGTATCCGACACGACGGGCACCACGAGGGGGCCAGACCAGTGTGACGAAGCGATCCTTTGGGCAGATCACGCGATTGCCATCCAAGCGTCTCCGAGCGCGCTATACCGGCCCAGACGGAGCCCTTCACAATGCGCCCGTCACCTTCGATACTCGCGAGGATGCAGAGGCGTGGCTCGTGGGCGAACGGCGCAGGATCAGCCAGGACATTTGGACTCCCCCGACCAAATTGGCCGCGCAGCCTCGGGCGCTTACCTTCGGGGCGTATGCCGAGCGCTGGCTCGAACGCCGCGAGTTGAAGCCGCGCACGCGAGCGCACTACCGGGCGTTGCTGGATCGTCAGATCCTCCCCACCTTCGAGGACGTCCCGGTCACCGCCATCACCAGCGAAGCCGTCCGCGACTGGCACGCCGACCTCGACCGCCGGAAGCCCACCCTCAGGGCACATGCCTACGGACTCCTGCGCTCGATCCTGGCAACCGCCGTGGAGGACGAGAAGATCGGTGCCAACCCGGCGCATATCCGGGGGGCCGGGACGACCAAGCGAGCCCGTCAGATCAAGCCCGCAACCCTGGCCGAGTTGGAGACGATCGCCGCGGCGATGCCTGAGCGTTACCGGCCGATGGTCTTGCTCTCGTCGTGGTGTGCTCTGCGGTTCGGCGAGTTGACCGAGCTTCGTCGCAAGGACCTCGACCTGAAGAACGCCGTGATCCACGTCCGCCGGGGGGTGGTGCGGGCGGACGGTGCCGTCGTGGTCGGCTCCCCGAAGTCGGATGCCGGCGTGCGAGACGTGGCCATTCCCCCGCACCTCATTCCGATGCTCAAGGCGCACCGCGATCTAATGCCGTTGCGCGGCCCTGATTCGCTCGTGTTCCCAGCCGCTGACGGGGTGTCGCACATCGCGCCGAGCACGCTCTACCGGGTCTACTACCCCGCGAGGAAGGCGGCAGGTAGGCCCGATCTGCGCTGGCACGACCTGCGGCATACCGGGGCCGTGCTCGCCGCACAGACGGGCGCGACGCTGGCCGAGTTGATGTCCCGACTCGGGCACTCGACCCCTCAAGCGGCCCTGCGCTACCAGCACACGGCCAAGGGCCGTGACGCCGAGATTGCTCGCAATCTCTCACGAATGGTGGAGGAGTCGATGTGACCGAGCCCGAGATGACGATCGAGGAGGAAGAGGCCGCTCTAGCCGAGCTTGCTGTGACCCGCGAGCAGTGGGAAAAGACGCGCGGGCTCCTGTCCGATGCGCAGCTAAGCAGGTTGAGTGAGGGCGGGACGTTCCTCATCTACTGCAACGCCGCGGGACACAGTCGCAAGAGCGTCAAGATCAAGACCCTCCACCTGTCCACCTTCGCGCGCCTGACTTCGGCGACGACGCTTCTGCAGGGCAGGAGCCCTCTTGCGCGCCCCACCCTCAAAGACATGATCTTCAACCCCGGCACCGGAAGTGTCCGAGCGGAGGTTCCGCGCCAACACTTCAAGTTTCGGTGCCCAAGGTGTGGCCTAGACATCTCAGTGCCGGGTGATCGGTTCTGGCGCGTCGTCGACGACGTGGCCGGACACGGCGAGTCAAAGCTGTCCCTGTCGGAACTAGCGGCTAAACTGGCCTCCAGTTAGACCCTTCCGAGTCGGCGCGAGATACGTCGTCAGTCAGGCATCTTCGCGGGTGCAGGTTGATCCTGCCCCGGAGGTGCCAAGTGCCCGCCAAGTCCCCAATCAAGCCCAGACGCTGGGCATCTCTCGCCGTCGCCGCTGACCACCTCGCGGTGAGCGAGAAGACCCTTCGACGGAGGATCGCCGCGGGCGACGTCCGTGGATACCGAGTCGGTTCACGGCTCGTGCGCGTCGACATGAACGAACTCGATGCCCTCGCGTCGCCCATTCCCACTCGGGGCACCATCTGATGCCCGCCATTCGCAGTGTGACCGTGGTCGACCTCGCCGCGGCCGTGAACCCTCATGGGGCGATGGACCCGGCAGAGGCCGCCAGGATCGCCAGCCACGCCATCGGCGTTACCGGCTTGGTCGACCTCCTGATCGCCGACGCCTACGGAGTTCCGGGCCCGGGCATTCACGAGCTGGCGCGGGTGCTGCGCCACGCCTCGGGCATCGAGGTGCGCGGCACCAACCCGGCCGCCGTGTCGACGTTCTCCAGATGGCTGGAGGCCATCTTCAAGGACCCGCCCAAGGACTGGGCCGAGCGGTGAGCCGCATACGTCCCTGGTCCCGCCACTACCTCGATGTCTGGCATGAGCGGGCCGGCGATCCCCGATTCCCGCTGTGGTTCCGCGTCGCCGCACTCGCGTATGGCGGCCACGACGCGACCGGGCACGCTCGATTCAAGCCAGGCGAACTCGGGCTCATCCTCGGCACCCTCGACGCGAGCACGGGTGAATGGCGCAGCCTCCACAAGGCCAACGTCCAACGGGTCATAGCCAGGGCCGTCGAGTTCGGACTGCTGGCACCCGAGTCCGGAAGCCTCTGCCTGGTTGTGCCCCAGCACGCGATCCACGGTGGCGTCGGTGGAAACGGCAACGTGGTCTGCCCCCTGCACGGGCGCAAAGGGCGGACGAGTAAGTCATCCAGTGACTCACTTCCGCCCGTGGGTAAGTCATCTAGTGACTTACCGGGTAGTCGCTCAGTGACTTACTCGCAAGCCTCTGACCTGCGGAAACGTGACCGCTCTCTTGATTCTGTCTTAGGCATCTCCGCGCCCTCCCCAGGTCGTGCCTCATGACCGACACCACCAGTCCGCACGACCGGCTCGCCTTCGCGCTTGCCCGGTTGCTCGCCAACGGATCTCGCCCGCCGTGCGCAGACGGGTCCGGGGCGTGGACCAGCGACGACCGCGACGAACGCGCCTTGGCTGCTCGACTCTGCCGACCCTGCCCGATCCTCACCGAGTGCGGTGCCGCCGCTGACTCGACCAAGGAACGGTTCGGCGTATGGGCCGGGGTCGACCGCACCCAACCGACCAGCAGCAAGCGGAAGGGGGCCGCGTGAGCAACGGGGGGAGGGGGGTCGGAATCTCTACGGCCAATGTCACCACGACCCCGCAGCCGAGCATTCTCCCTCTCCGCTTTTTTCCCAAACGTTTAGCCCGGAAGGAACCCCGATGACCAAGACTTGCCCCTGCGGAAAGCCGTTCACCGCGAAGCGCTCAGACGCTCGCTTCTGCTCGTCTTCCTGCCGCTCTGCCGCCCATCAAGGTCGCCTGGTGGTCATGCCGACAGCCGATGACCCCGACGCCCCGGACTCGGCCCTCGTGGCCGTCGTGAGAGCCGATCTGGAGGCCGCGGGCTGCCTGGACACCCCGCTTGGACAGACGGCTCTCGAGCTGGCTGTGGCGATAGGGCCTGGCTGTCCGCCGTCCGCGATGCCGAGCTTGGCGAAGCAACTGGAAGCCACGCTGGCAGCGGCCAAGCGGGGGACCAAGATCAGCGCACCCCAGGCGTTGCGCGACGAGTTGGCCCGACGTCGGGCCGCACAGATGGGCGGTGCGTCGTGACCTTCGGTTCCGACAGCCACCATGAACCCACGCCGACCGCACCGCGTGACCTGTTCGCCCATCTTGCGCTTGCCCTCGCACGCCATGAGAAGGCGTGCGCTCGCGATCGGATCAAGGTCCCGGCGGAACTGATCACCTTCCGGGCGCTCTTGACAGCCTCCGCCAGCCTGCGACAGGACCCGACACCGATGGCCGTGTCAACGGCCAGCTCGGATGCTGAACCCGTGACCGACAAGTTGCTGATGACCAAGCGGGAAACTGCCGCCCTGTTGGGGGTGTCGGTGCGCACCGTCGAGCGACTTGTCACGTCCGGGTCCCTTTCCCCGGTGCAGGTGTCCAGGTCGGTGCGGTTCCTACGCGCCGACCTGGACACCTATCTGGCTGGCCTGCGGTCCCGTTCCTTCCGCGACGACCTCCACACGAAGGCTCCAGCATGAACACAACCCTGTCTGCCAAGGTCACCCGCACCGATGCGGGCGGATTCGTGGCGGTGGCCTCCACCGCCTCCGTTGACCGAGACGGCGAGGTCATCCTTCCTGGCGCGTTCAACCCACTCCCGGCCAGCCTCCCGGTGCACATCAACCACACCGCGAATGTCCGCGACCTCGTCGCGCGAGCCCGGCCGTACTACGAGGGTGGCCGATTGATGATCGAAGCCCGATTCGCTTCAACGAGCGCAGCCCAGGACGCACGCACGTTGGTGACCGAAGGCATCCTCGATTCGGTGTCCGTGGTGTTCTTCGCCGCCAAGAAGGAGCAGCGGGCCGGCGTCCCCACCATCGTCTCCGGCGAACTCCTAGCCGTCGACCTGGTCACCATCCCGTCCAACCGGGATGCCCTCGTGATGAGCAGCCGCTCATTCCGCGCACACGCTGCCACCGCACGAACGGTGTCGGCTGACGCCCTCATGGCTCTGGCCCGAGCCGAAGTACGTGAGGCACGCCGCCTGATTGACCACACCTCCACCCGAGGCACCCAGCGGCGGCGCATCGACGCCCTCATCCGGCAGACCCTGACCGACCAGCCCTCAACCGCCGTCGCCGTCCACGACTTCCTCAGGAGATTGTCATGACCACACGCCCCGAAATCGCACTCCCCGAACCCGCCCAGCCGCCCAGCAACTTCACCAGCCGACGAGCCGCCCGATTGGCCAGAGAGCGGGCCGGGCTCGCCGAGCGTGCCCGCGAGCACGTCAACGACCCGCTCACCGCGCCCCGTGACTCTTACGCCCGCGCCCTGCGAGCCGGCGACCACGCAGACACCCACTTCACCATGACCGATGTTCAGTCGTAAACGACCGCAGGAGGCATCTGCCGTGACCACCGAACCCACTCCCCGACCGCGCGAAGCCCGAGACAGCCGAATCTTCACCGAGGGAAGCACCTTCGCCGAGCGTGCCGCCCAGCGCCGCCAGTGGATGGAGTCCCGCGGCATCGACCACACTCAGCGGATCCTGTTGCCTCTGGGGAAGTCCGACTACCGCCAACGCAACCTGCGCACGGGGGCCGAGGAAATCGTCCGGGTCGACCTCTACGTCGACAGACACAACTTCAACGACACCTACGTCCGATTCCCCAACGGTCCCGTTGTCAGCATCGACACCGGCGGCCCAGGCCCCGACACGAGCGAGCGCCTCGCCCCGATCCCGGTCGGTCAAACCTGGTTCGGACGGCCCGAAAGCACGTACCCGACCTCACCCCCCGACCCCCCACCCGTACCGATCGCCGGGCCCGACCCCCGCTGGACGTAGTTGGCCCCACGCAAGCCGCGGACCGGGTTACTCCCGAGGGGTGATCCGCTCATCCCGTCGTCCTCGCGCCCAGTCGACCACGAGGACGACGACCGCTCCCAGGAACAGGAAGCCTTCGATGTATTGCGTGGCGCGAGCGGCCGGGGCGCCCGGGGCGAGGGCGTTCGCGAGGCTCATGAACACGGCAACGGCGAGCATGGCCGCACCGATCAGGCGAAGCCGTGCGCCCGTCGAGCGGTAGCGCGAGATGGCGTTTGCCAGTAGCAGCCCAGCCCCGCTCGCCATCATCAGAACGGCCAGCCAGCGCACCGAGCCCTGACTTGGTGCGCCCGCGGTCAACGCGCCCAGGGCATAAGTGGCGACGATCAACAAGGCTCCAGCTATCCGCATGGCGTCTACTTCTCCGCAGACCTGCGGGCAGCGGACACCCAGCCGATCACGCCAAACGCCAGGCACAGGAAACTGACAACCGTCAACGCGGGCGTGCTAACAACGGCACCCAGAACCATCAAAAGCACGCCGACAACCGTCGTGTTGCGCGCCTCGGTCTCAGTCTTCGGCAACAGATACATGTCACCCACACTACGGCGGGCCCATCCTGGGCGCCCGACCAGAGGCCACGCGGGCAGAGCCGGGGGACCGATGGCCGGAGAGCGGAAACTCCTTCCTGTCCACCGCACAGACCCGACCGGCGCGCCACGCCCCAGTCGGCCCACGCACAGCACCCCCGCCCGAAGTGGGCGAGGGGTGCTGTGGGCCGACATGGCCAGGCCAAGCCAGTCGGACCTTGGGTAAGCGTCGGCCATCGCTCCCCGCCATGGCAGCGGTCCTTGAGCAATCCGTGCACCCAGATGTCGGCAAGACACGTACGATAGACGGACGGAACGCGGACGCACTACGGTACGTTCTGTTCCGTAAGGGCAGAAGAAGACCCAACGTGGAAGGGTGAGACCCATGGCAAGCGTTCCGACGTTCACGCACGGCGTGAGGTCGACGGTGGGGCGGTCGACGCCAGTCGAACTGCACTCCATCATCGTCTTCTTGGTCGAGAATTTAGGTTCACGACTGCTGTGCTTCATCGTCGGCGTGGATGTACGGACCATTGAACGTTGGGTTTCCAATCGAGAACGAAACCCACGTCTCGAGTACGAGCAGAGGATCCGTGACACGTATCAAGTTTTTCAGACTGTGCTTGAAGTGGAGGCATCCCCTACTGTTAGGGCATGGTTCATGGGCATGAATCCCCAACTCGACGACCTCTCGCCGGCTGAGGCGATAAGGGATGGCCGTTCCAGAGACGCCATGGCAGCCGCCAGGGCCTTCGTCAACGCAGGATGAGGCTGCTTTCGACCCACCCGCCGCTTCGGCCGAGGTAGCAGAAGCTCCGCCAGAGCTCTGGCGGGTGGGTCGAAATACCGATCCCATCAGATTCGCCGAGATCACGGCGGCAGACGCCCAAATGATAGGAGCTGGGAACAGGTTCGACGTTCCGGGCGGCAGAGTCCTGTACTGTGCAACGTCCCTCGACACCTGCTACGCAGAGACTCTCGCACGCTTCCGCCCATCCGCCGCGGTGAGAGCGGCCGTGGGCGAACAGGACAACGGCTTCATGGTGTGTGGTGGCGTGACCGCTGATTGGAGGGCCACTCGCCTCAAAGTCAGGGTGTCGCTGGATAACCCACTGCCCTTCCTCAACGTCGAGGCATTGCCGACACATGAGTTCCTCACGTCGGCAATGGCCGAGGATCTCGCACAGTTGGGCGTGGGTGTCCTGGACGTCAGTCACGTGCGCGGCAGCAACAGGATAGTCACTCGCGCGATCGCCGCATGGGCATACAGCGCTCAAGATGACAGCGGCAACGCCTGTTACAGCGGCATCAGATACCTTTCTCGGCTAGATGGCGGCGAGTGCTGGGCAATCTTCGAGGGCACTGGGGTTACCGAGCGGGGTCGAGACACAATTACCCTCGGTGATGAAGTGCTTCTCAGGGTCGCAGGCTCGTTGGGACTGCGAATGTTCTAGAGCAGTACTAAGAACCGGCATGGTCTTCGTGGAACAGCCCCCCGAGCCGTCTTCGCCGGGCTGTTGTCTTGACGTCGAGAGACCTACGGAACTAGCGCACCGCCCAGCAGACTCAGCCAGGCAATCCCGCTGGGGCCTGGCAGACTCGTCTCATGACGGCTAGACCACCGTGGGACTTCCCCGCCCTTCCGGACGGCATCACGTCGCGCGACTTCGAAGACGCGGCCGCTTCCTTGGCAACGGGGACACACTCCGGCCGAGTGCAGTCCCTCCTGACCGGGCTGCCACAACGAACGTCGCGCCTCCTCGGGACCAACTACCCCAACAACGCCCTGCGCATCTCGGCAGCCATGACCTACCCGCCTCTGGCCCGCGTATCCGGTCGGCACCCATTGGACCGTGCCACCCCTCTCCCCGGGATTCTCTGGCCCGACCCCTCGCCCATGGAAGGCGGACGCCCGGTGGCTGTCATCCTTCCGAACGGATACGCAGGCTCGATATGGAACAAGTCCGGGACGATTCTGGCTCAGTGGGTTGACTCACATGCAAAGACGCGGTGGCTGTGGGCGACCGTCGTCTACTTGGGTTCCGACGAACTAGACCCGACAGCCGTAGAGGTGCGCCACCCGACCTACAGCTCCATGGTGGGCACCCTGCGAGCTTGAAACCCACGGACGACAAACAGGACCGCCCCCCGAGCCTTCCTCGGGGGGCGGTTATCTTGACGTCGAGAGACCCGAGATCTTGTATGCGTCAAGGACAAGATCTCAACCCGGTCGTCTGATCGAGAAGACAAGGTCGAATCTGGACCGAGTCGTTCTCGATGTGAACGACTCGGTCCCTACCCGAGCAGCACTCCGACCTCCACGTCCAGCGCGCGGGCGATCCTCACCACGTCCTCAGCCGTGAACGCCGCGAGCCCTTGCAGACGCTGCCACAACGGCCCCACGGACATGCCGATGGCCCCTGCCAACTGCTCCGGCGTCTGGCCGTGCTCGACCATCGCCGCCGTGACGGAGGCCGAGACCTCGTTCCGCAGGTTGTCCATGTGATCCGGCATCAGCGTGTGCGGCTCGACTTCCAGCGCCTTGGCGATCGCGACGATCTGATCGACCGAGAGCCCCTTCTCGACCTGCGCCGCGACCCGCCGACCGATCTCGACCGAGACCCAGCGGTAACCGTCGTCCCTGACCCGGCTCTGACGCGGTGGCGGCACCCGAGGAGCCCGGGGGGACGCGAGCACGTCATAGCCGTTCGTTGCCGTGGCGGTCATCGCTCGGACTCCATGAGGGCCGTTGCTGCGGTGATCGCCGCAGCGATCTTGCCCAACTCCTCGGGGTCGCCAGTCTCGAAGTCGTCGACCATCACTTCCAGGTCTTCCACCTTCCACGCCTGCCCGTTGTGCCGGAGGTTTCCGACCAGGCGGACGAAGGGGTGGAAGTAGCGGCGGACCTCGATCGCCCACGGGTCGCCCTCGACCAAGGGCGCGCCCACGTTCATCGACTCGGCCCAGGGGACCACCGGGAACTCCTGCCCTGTGCCGACCCGGCGAGCGAACTCGCTGACTTCAAACGAGCGCCCTGCCTTGAACGCCTCGACCTCGGTCACGGCGGTCATCGCAGGCCGTCCGCGTGGTCAGCGGCCACAGTGAGGGCAACGGCCAGCGACCGTGCCTCGCCTGCCGTGAGGTCGAGTTGGGCCATCATCTGAATGCTGGACCCCTCACCGCCAGGCGTGGTCAGCAATTCGACCAACGGCGCCCCGTTGCGGCTGCTGCCGTCCTTGTGCGGGTGTGGGTCCTGCCGCACGTTCACGTGAACCTCACCGGCCCCGACCCGCTCGACCCGACCGTCCACCGGGTGCCGCACCGTCGACATCTGCAGCTCGTAGACGTACCGAGTGTGCGCAGCAGCGTCGATCAGCGGCGTTCCCTCGGCATACAGGCGGGCATGGTCCGTACCGCACCACGCGGGACAGTCTCGCTTGATCGGCAGCGTCCGAAGTTCACCCATCGTGTCCTCGGGGTAGCGGCCGGCGTGCTCGTAGATGCCCGACGTGAGGTCGGCCATCGCCGCATCCTGTGAGCCGGGGGCGGGGGTGGTTGTGGTGGTCATCGTTACGCCTTTCCTGGGTTGGAAGGCGGGAACCGATCCGACACGTATCCGACACGCCGTCGGAACGGAAACGGCCCCTGCCTTGCGTTTCCGCAGGTCAGGGGCCGTTTCGAGATGGTGGGCGATACTGGGTTTGAACCAGTGACCTCTTCCGTGTCAAGGAAGCGCGCTACCACTGCGCTAATCGCCCTCGGTACTGCTGACTCCTTGGTGGAGCCCGAGGTGGAGACGGGATTTGAACCCGTGTACGCGGCTTTGCAGGCCGCTGCCTCGCCTCTCGGCCACTCCACCGTGAAGGCGGTCTACCTCCGAGCGGACGACGAGGCTCGAACTCGCGACCTCAACCTTGGCAAGGTTGCGCTCTACCAACTGAGCTACGTCCGCAGGAACACCACCGGTGTAACTTCCCCGTCTGGTGCGAAAGTAGACACTAGCGGACGGACCGGGGCGTGTCCAAACCGCCCCGATCCAGCCCGCCAGGCCTCGCCCTGACCGACCGGCTCAGCTGTCCGCGAGCCGGGCCTTCTCGACCTCGATGTCGTAGTCCGGCACCGGCCAGTCTGGGCTCATCGCCCGCAACTTCTCGAGGATCAGCTGCTGCACGGCATACCGCGCGTACCACTTGTTGTTCGCCGGGATGACGTACCACGGGGCGGCCACGGTCGAGGTGCGCGCGAGCATCACCTGGAACGCCTTCATGTAGTCGTCCCAGTAGGCACGGTTGTCGGTGTCGCCCGGCGTGTACTTGAACCTCTTGTCGGGGCGGTCCAGCCGCTCCATGAGACGGGCCTTCTGCTCGTCGCGGGAGATGTACATGAACACCTTGAGGATCTCGGTGCCCGAGTCGATCACCTCGCGCTCGAAGGCGTTGATGACCGCGTAGCGCTTGGTGATCTCGCCCGCGGGGACGAGCTTGCGCACCTTGGTGATCAACACGTCCTCGTAATGCGAACGGTCGAAGACGCCAATCTGCCCAGGCCCCGGCAGGGCCTTACGGATGCGCCACAAGAAGTCATGCTGGCGCTCCTCCTCGGTGGGCGCCTTGAACGCGGTGGCCTTGATACCGGCCGGGTCGCAGTTGCTCATCACGTGCCGGACGATGCCGCCCTTGCCCGCGCTGTCCAGGCCCTGCAGGACGATGAGCAGGCTGCGCTTGCCGCCGCCCTTGGTCTCGGCGAAGAGCCGCTCCTGCCACGCGCCCATCTCCGGGGCGAAGGCGGACAGTGCCTCCTCACCCTCCTTGCGGCCTTCATCGAAACCGGGAGTCGACTCGGGGTCGAAGTCGGCCAGCACGAAGCCGCGACGCACGCGAAGCACCGAGGTGATCGGCTCGTCGGGGCGCAGCTTCTTCTCGACCGGCTCGACGTCGACCGGCACGTCGTAGACGTTCGGCGCGGCCAGCGCAGCGGGAGAGGAGGCAAGTGGTTCGGCCTTCGAAGAGCCCCGCTTGGACGCCTTGCTCTTGCTGGCGCCTTTACCCGAGCCCTTGGTGGCCTTGGAGACCTTGACGGCCTTGACCGCCTTAGCGGCCTTGTCGGATTCCTTCTTCTTGGCTGCCTTCTTGGCGCCCTTGCTCTTGCTCTTTGACATGCAGACATCTTGCCGTAACGTCCCCGTCAGTTCGAGGGCACCTTCGCGAACACGCCGACACGGGCTCGGCCCGCATACTTCGGTGATGGACCTGCTCATCGCGCCCCCGGAAATCCAGCGTCATCATCCGGTCGGGAGCCGGCTGGATCTGCGAGGTCTCGCCGCGGCATACGCCCGACCGACCGGCGCACAACGCTGGGTGAGCGTCAACATGGTGAGCACCATCGACGGCGCGGCGACCGGCGCCGACGGCGTCACGGGATCGATCAACAGCCCCGCTGACAAGATCGTTTTCGACCTGCTGCGCGCGCTCTCGGACATCGTCGTCATCGGCGCGGGGACGGCGCGCACGGAGGGTTATGGCCCGCTCACCCTCGACCCGGAGTATGCCGCGCTGCGCGCCGATCTCGGCCTCGCGCCGACGCTGCCGCTCGCCCTGGTGACCCGGTCGGGAGACATCCCTGATCGGTTGCGACAGAGCGCACCCGGCAGCGTCATGGTCATCACCGCCGCCTCGTGCCCTGCCCTCGCGCACCTGCGCGCCGACCTCGGTGAGGATCACGTCATCGTCGCGGGTGAGGCCGACGTGGACCTTGCAGAGGCCGCAACTACGTTGGCGCGCAGGGGTTTCCAACGCATCCACTCAGAGGGCGGGCCACGCCTGCTTGGCGACTTGCTACGGGCCGACGTCGTCGACGAACTGTGCCTGACGCTGGCACCGCACCTCGTCGGTGGCCGACACAAGCGCATCGTCGAGGCCGACGATCTGCGCGTCTCGCTCGTCCCGCATGTCCTGCTGCACGCCGACGGCGACCTCATCGGGCGGTGGCTCGTCAGCCGCTGACCCGGCAAGCCTGGCCGTCGCTCACGACCGACCGTCGCGTCATGGCGCACAATGGCCCGATGCGCCAGCCCATCGATCTCCCCGTCCAGCCGATGCTTGCCAAGGCGGTCGCCGAGGTGCCGGTCGGCGACAACCTGGCCTACGAGCCCAAGTGGGACGGGTTCCGCTGCATCGTTCTGCGCGACGGCGACGACATCGAGTTGGCCAGCCGCGGAACCAAACCACTCACCCGCTACTTCCCCGAGGTCGTCGAGCACGTCCGCCGCTTGCTGCCGGAGCGCTGCGCGGTCGACACCGAGATCGTCGTGCGCTCCGGAGGCCCGGGCGCCGAACGCCTCGATTGGGAACGCCTGTCCCAACGCATCCATCCGGCCGAATCACGGGTTCGCAAACTGTCCGTCGAAACCCCCGCTGAGTTGGTCTGTTTCGACCTCCTCGCCGAAGGCGACGAGAGCCTGCTCGGTATGCCGTTCGGCCAGCGCCGCGCGCGCCTCGAGGCTGCGTTGGGCCACCTCGCCGACACCGACCCGATCCACCTCACGCGGATGACAACCGACCCCGCGATCGCCCGCGACTGGTTCGAACGGTTCGAGGGTGCCGGCCTGGACGGAGTCGTCGCGAAGCCGCTCGACGCGGCATACGCCCCGGGGAAGCGCACCATGCTCAAGGTGAAGCACAAGCGCACGGCCGACGCGGTGGTCTTCGGATACCGCGTCCACACCTCAGGGCAGGGGGTGGGGTCACTCCTGCTGGGGCTCTATGGCGAGTGGAACGGCGAGCGCCTGCTCATCCCCGTCGGCGGGATCGCGGCCTTCCCGATGGCCACTCGGCGCGCGCTGATCGACGACTTCGCCCCGCTCGTCGTCCTCGACGACGAGGGCCAGGCCCGGCAGGCGGCAACCGAGCGGTCACGCTTCTCGTCCAACAAGGACAGCTCCTTCGTGCCGGTGCGCCCCGAACGGGTCGTCGAGGTGGCCTTCGACCAGATGGAGGGACACCGGTTCCGGCACGCGGTGACGTTCCTGCGCTGGCGACCCGACCGCGACCCGCAGTCCTGCGAACTGGACCAGGTCGACCGGGCCCCGGCCTACGACCTCGGCGAGGTGCTCACCGTCGGCTGACGGCCGAGGTCTGCCCACGCGGAGCCAACGCCGTTAGGTGCGCGGCGGTCGCTCGGGATGCGCGCGCAGGTAGCCGGTGCCCCCCGGCACGTAGTCCTCGTCTTCGTAACGCTTCTTGCTCGGTTGCACCCGCGGCGGCTCCCCCGGCATCTTGGGATAGTCCGGCGGGAAGGCCATCTCGGGCAACCCCTCAGCGACGTCACGTTCCCACCACGACATCGCCACTCCGAGGTCCCCCACCGCGTCGTCGTATGCCGTCCACGGATCCGGCTGCGCGCCAACAAGACCCGGAACGGTTCGCACCGTGAAGTCACCAGGAACGATGTCCCGCAACGACTCCCACGACACCGGCATCGACACCGGCGCACCGGGGAGGGGCCGCGGGCTGTAGGCAGCCGCGATGGTCCGGTCGCGGCAGGCCTGGTTGTAGTCGACGAAGATCCGTTGGCCCCGCTCTTCCTTCCACCACGCGGTGGTCACCTCGTCGGGCATCCGGCGCTCCAACTCGCGGGCGATCGCGATCACCCCGTGGCGCACGTCGAGGAACTCCCGCGCTGGCTCGATCGGGCAGAAGACGTGCACGCCCCGGTTGCCCGACGTTTTCGGGAAGCCCGTCAGGCCCGCCTCGGCGAGCACCTCACGCAGCACGTATGCCGCCTCCACCGCCTCGCGGAAGCCGCACCCCGGCTGGGGATCCAGGTCGATGCGCACCTCGTCGGGTCGGTCCAGCGCACCCTCGGCATCGGTGGCCCGGACCGGCCACGGGTGGAAGGTCACGGTGTTCATCTGCACGCCCCAGACCGCCGTGGCGATCTCATCTACGACGAGTTGGGGATGTTTGCGCCCGGAGGGGTAGGTCATCAGCACGGTGCGGACGTGGGCCGGCAGGCCTTTTGGCGGGTTCTTGGAGTAGAACTCCTCCCCCTCGATGCCGGTCGGGAAGCGCTGCAACGTCATCGGGCGACCGCTGACCCGGCGCAGCATCGCCGGCCCGACGTCCCGGATGTAGTGCGCCAGATCGAGTTTGGTGATGCCATCCTGCGGCCACAGCACCCGGTCCGGGCTGGAGATCCGCACCGCCCGCGTTCCCCCGTCAGGGGTCGGGCATTCCACCTGGGCATCAGCCATGTCGGTCACTATTGCACGCACCGTTCCGGGTGCGTGACCTGCCGCGACACCGTACGTTCGAGGCACCACTCTCCCGAGCGACAGGACACACCTATGTCCCACGTCTGGACCCATGTCCGCAGACCGGCTGTCACCCTCGCGATCGCAACCCTCCTCGCTTCCGGCGGCCTCGTGGTCGCTGCCCCCGCGGCATACGCAGCCTCTCCCACCGTGGTCGTTGCGGAGGTCTACGGCGGCGGCGGCAACTCCGGCGCGACGTGGCGAAGCGACTTCGTGGAACTGTTCAACCGCGCCTCCACCCCCGTCGACCTCACCGGGTGGAAGGTCTCCTACTGGTCAGCCGCAGGCACGACCGCAAGCAGCACCCTCCTGTCCGGCACCATCGCCGCCGGGGGGCGCTACCTGGTGAAGGAGGCCGACGGCGCCAACACGGGAGCCACCGCGCTGCCGATTCCCGACGCCATCGGCACGCTCACGATGTCGGCCTCGGCCGGCCGGGTAGCCGTCGTGGACGCAGCGGGTGCCATCGTTGACCTCGTCGGATACGGCAGCACCGCGACGTTCTTCGAGGGCAGTGGGCCCGCTCCCGGTACCACGAACTCGACGTCGGTCAGCCGAATCGACGCCTGTGTCGACACCGACCAGAACGCGACGGACTTTGCAGCGGGAGCGCCCTCCCCCGCCAACTCCACCACCACACCCCAGACCTGCACCATCGCCCCGCCCCCGCCGAACCCGGCGGAGACCATCGCTGCGATCCAGGGTGCGTCCCACCGCTCACCCCTGGCCGGCACTCCGGTCAACGGAGTGACGGGCATCGTCACGGCCCGCTCCAACACCGGCTTCTGGATGCAGGATCCGGTCGCTGACGCCGACCTGGCCACCAGCGAGGGGATCTTCGTCTTCACCCGCACCTCCCCCACGGTCGCGGTCGGTGACGCCTTGAGCGTCGACGGCTCGGTGACCGACTTCCGTCCCGGCGGCAGCGGCGGCCTGGACAACCTCACCACCACCGAGATCGTCTCCCCCAGCGTGAGCATCACGTCCTCGAACAACCCCCTGCCTGCCCCTGTCGTCATCGGCGTGGACCGCATCGCCCCCGCCCAGACGATCGATGCAGGTGACCCAGGGAGCGTGGAGAACGCCGCAGCCGTCTTCGACATGGCCCGGGATGCCATCGACTTCTACGAATCCATGGAAGGGATGCGCGTCGCGGTCAGGGACGCCAGAGTCGTCGGCCCCACGGCATCCTTCGGCGAGATCCCGGTCGTCCCGGGGTCGGTCACAGGGGCGCCGCTCACGAGTTCGGCCGGCGGCGTCGTCTACGGGTCCTACGACACCCCCAACGCCATGCGCGTCCAGCTCGACGACGCCCTCATCCCGGCGGGGTCCATGCCTGCCGCCAACGTCGGCGACACCCTGCCCGGAGACGCTATCGGCGTCTTGGACTACTCGTTCGCCAACTACAAACTGCTCGTCACCGCTGCGCCAACCGTGACGACCGGCGGTCTCACCCGAGAGTCGACGACCGCCCAGACGAACAACCAACTCGCCGTGGCGACCTTCAACGTCGAGAACCTGTCGCCCAGCAATCCGCAGTCCAAGTTTGACCGACTCGCCGCCCAAGTGGTCCACAACCTCGCCAGCCCCGACATCCTCGCCCTCGAGGAGATTCAGGACAACAGCGGGCCGGCCAACGACGGTGTCGTCGCGTCTGACCTCACCGTCAGCCGCCTGATCGCGGCGATCGCGGCCGCCGGCGGACCGGCATACGGATCCCGCTGGATCGACCCGCAAGACGGGACCGACGGCGGGCAGGCGGGAGGCAACATCCGCCAGGTCTTCCTCTACCGGCTCGATCGCGACCTGGAGTTCGTCGACCGCCCGGGTGGCGACGCGACGACTGCGGCCGAGGTGACCGGGACCGGTCGGAGCACGGCATTGTCGGTCTCGCCGGGCCGGATCGCCCCCACGAGCGAGGCCTGGTCGGCCAGCCGCAAGCCGCTCGTCGGAGAGTTCCGCTTCCGCGGCGAGACCGTCTTCGTCGTCGCCGTCCACTTCTCCTCCAAGGGCGGTGACGACCCGCTCTTCGGCCGTTGGCAGTCACCGGTCCGCTTCACCGAGGAGCAACGCCACCTGCAGGCGGCCGCGGTCCGGGACTTCGCCGACGCACTGTTGAGCGCGGACTCCCAGGCCAAGCTCGTCGTTGCCGGTGACGTCAACGACTTCGAGTTCAGCACAACGACGGATCTGCTGGTCGGCCAGGGTTCCGACGCTCTCGTCGACCTTCCCCGGACGCTGCCTGTGGCCGAGCGCTGGACCTACGTGTTCGAAGGCAACTCGCAGGTCCTCGACCACATCCTGCTCAGCCCCGCCCTGACTGTGGCGCCCAAGGGAGCCAAGTACCCGGCCTACGTCTACGACATCGTCCACACCAACTCCCCCTTCTACGACCAGGATTCCGACCACGACCCGCAGATCGTGCGGCTGGCCCTCCGAGGCGGCACCGGCATCTGACCGGCTCGGATCCGAGCGCACGAAGGCCCCGGGGACGATCCCGGGGCCTTCGTGCGTTATCCCCACCATGACCGACCCCACCTCCACGCAGTCCGTCCCGCCCGCCGACGCCGTCCCCACCCCGGGGCGGTATGCCGTGCAACTCACCGACACCCAGTGGCGGGCCAAGCTCTCGGCGGCCGAGTTCCATGTGTTGCGCGAGGCGGGCACGGAACGCCCGTTCACCGGCGAGTACACCGACACGAAGACAGACGGGGTCTACTCCTGCCGGGCCTGCGGCGCGGAACTGTTCCGCAGCGAGTCGAAGTTCGATTCGCACTGCGGGTGGCCGTCGTTCTTCGAGCCGCTGGCCGGGGACCGCGTCGAATACATCGAGGACCGCTCGATCCCCGGTCGACCCCGCGTCGAAGTCCGGTGCGCCGGCTGCGGCTCCCACCTGGGGCACGTCTTTGAGGGCGAGGGCTATGGCACGCCCACCGATCAGCGCTACTGCATCAACTCGGTCTGCCTGACCTTGGAACCTCGCACCTGATCGAGACCTGATCGAGACGCGCGCCTGGGAACCACACCCGGGCGGCTCCCCCTCCAAGGGCCGAACGCTCCATCGCCGGCCCCGTCCGGCCCGCCCGAGGAGGACCCCGATGTTTTCGTATGCCGTGTCCCGCCGGTTGCGATCAACCGCTCTCACCGTTGCCGCGCTCCTCGCCCTGGGGGCCTGCTCCAGCGGGTCGTCACCGACCAGCACGAACGCCGCCCGCGAGGGCGGAGTGGCCGTTGCGCCGGCTCCGGCGCCGGGCGCCGCTGTCGGTGCCGCTGCGGCGGCCGACACCAAACTGTCCGCTCCTGACGTCGCGTCAGTGGGCGAAGCAGCACTCGTGGACACCAAGATCATCCGCACCGCGAGCATCTATCTCACCGTCACCTCCGTCGAGACTGCCGCAGCCGCCGTGCGTGGCGTTGCGGCCGGCTTGGGCGGAGCGGTCGCCAGCGAGACGGTCAACGCAACCGAAGTGGCACCGAGCGCCGATCCCGCGATCGGTGGGAAGGCAACCGCGCCGGTGCGGCGGGTCGGCAACTACGGCCAGTTGGTGCTGTCGATCCCGACCGACCGGCTCGACGCCGCCTTGGATCAACTCTCGAAACTCGGCACCGTCGTGCAGCGAGCCAGCGCGAGCGATGACGTCACCGCGGCATACGTCGACACCGAGTCGCGCATCGCGACGAAGAAGGCGAGCATCGAGCGGGTGCGAGCGCTGATGAGCCAGACCCAGAACATCAGCCAGATCGTCGAGTTGGAGAGCCAACTGGCCCAGCGCGAAGCCGACCTTGAGTCGTTGCAGGCGCAGCTGGCGTCGATGACGAAACGAATCGCGATGGCGACCGTCACCGTGACGGTGAGCTCCAACCCCGAAGTGATCCCACCGGTCGAGCAGGACGGCTTCCTGGCAGGTCTGCGGTCAGGCTGGAACGCCTTCCTGGCCAGCCTCACGGTGGGCCTGACCGTCCTGGGGGCGGCTCTGCCCTGGCTCATCGTCCTCGCCCTGATTGCGATCCCGGTCCGGTCCTGGCTGCGTCGGCGCTCCGAGCGTCAGGAGGCGACACCCACCACCCCACCGTCATGGGCTGCCTCGACACCCGCAGCGCCCGTCCGCGAGCCGGAGCCGGCAGCAGCCACCGCCGGACCGGCGGCCTCCGAGGGCACGAGCGAGAAGGCCTGAATCAGCCGACGTGCCTAGGCGGGCGGGGTCAGCCCCGCCCGCCTGCGGCGATCAGAACGACTCCGCAGAGGGCCAAGGTCG
>Ga0208196_1001985_pt1 | contig 20171 bp, 16 predicted proteins | sample AD_JPNNA7_MetaG_FD_184443 | JGI IMG/M metagenome (GOLD analysis project Ga0208196, IMG submission 184443) | Active sludge microbial communities of municipal wastewater-treating anaerobic digesters from Japan - AD_JPNNA7_MetaG (SPAdes) (version 2) | ecosystem: Engineered > Bioreactor > Anaerobic...
CCTCGGTGCGTGTGCTCACGAGCCACCCCCTGTTCCCGGAGTATCCTGCCGATGGTTTTCGCGCTGATCGTGAGGTTGTGTTCTGCGGCAAAGAGTTCTGCCATATGCTGACAGCTTGCCCCCGCAAAATCACCCCTCGCTTTTTCTGCCACGAAATCCCGGATTTCCTGTGCAAATTTTCGCTTCGAAGGCTTGCCCCGTCCCTTGTGAACGAGTCCTGCGGCTCCCTCCTCACGGAACCGCTTCTTGAGCCGAATGATTTGCCGGCAACTCAACTCGAGCCTTTCGCTCGCCTCCCGCACCGTGATCTTCCCGGCCGATACCTGTTCGATCACGAACAACCGCCGCGCTTCCTTCGTCTTCATAAACACGTCGCCCCTATTCATCATGATGGACATTATCCACGTCCCGTTCAGGAATGACAATACCACAGGCTGGTCACAAATTTTTCTTCGACATGTTGACAACATGGATGTTATGTGGTAATCTGCAACCGCTGAACAAAAATCAATTTATCTTGCTAAAGTAATAGAGGAGGAGATCTCTTTGCGACCCATGGCGACCCTTTCTTCCATCGGTTCCCCGTCCCCCCTACAGGGCGAAATACGGCTTGATGCTAATGAAAGCCCCTTTGCCCTTCCCCCCGGACCTCGCGAGGCCCTGCGAGAGCTTCTGGCGGCGCAAGAGTTCCACCGGTATCCCGATCCGAACGCAAGGGAGCTTCGGGGGGCCTTGGCGTCGCGCTGGGGGGTGGCTCCGGAGAACGTGGCTGTGGGAAATGGCGCGGACGAGGTGTTACTAAACCTTTTTCTTGCCTTTGTTCGCCCGGGCGACGTGGTTTTGCGCCTGGATCCCTGCTTTTCCCAGTATCCTCGCCTGTGTCGCCTCTTTGGTGCCACGGAGCGTCGAGTGCCTGTGGAGTGGAGAGAGGGGCGTTTTTCCGTCAGCGAGGAACATATTTTAGACGCTGTGGCGGCGACGTCCCCTAAGCTTGTCCTGTTGGATACCCCCCATAACCCCACAGGGGTGACCATCGGCGTGGAGTTTTTGCGAAAGCTTGGAGAGATTTCCCCTAGCCCTGTCGTCGTGGACGAGGCCTACGGAGAGTTCGCGACCGAGACGGTGTTGCCCGGCGTGGCGACGCGAGGCATTCCTCGCCAAGCGGTGCTGGTGCGCACCCTGTCTAAAGCCTGGGGACTGGCGGGGCTCCGCCTGGGATATGCGGTGGCCCGCCCGGAGATGATAGAGAAAATGGACGCGGTGCGCAGCCCTTTCAACGTGGGAGTCTGGCCCCAAGCTGCGGCGAAGCTCCTTCTGTCTTTCGACGAGTGGATGGAAAGCCGCGTGTTGAGCCTTACTTATATCAGGGATCGCTTCGTGGAAGCGGTAAACGGCCTGGGAAAGGGATGGATAGCCGCTCCAAGCGAGGGCAATTTTGTCCTGGTGCACACTCCTCAAGAGAGGGGCTTGGTTCAGGAGGTCCTGCGACAGGCGGGCCTTTGCGTGAAGTTCTTTGATGATTTGCCCTGGAAGGGATGCTGGATGCGCGTCACTGTGGGAAAAGAAGAGGACATGCGCCGGGTGGTGGAGACCTTCTCTAGCGTGACCGTCTCCCGAGGAGAGGACGAAGATCTCCTCGCGCCGGCGTCCGCCTAAGGCCGCATTACGTCAACTTGGCGATGGCCGATGGGTGGTGGGGGTATCATGCCTGTGGGCTTAACCGTCACGGCGGCGAAGTTCTTTTTGGAAAGCAGACTGCCTTGTCTAAGAGAGTGCTTGAGCTCCGGGGGATTGTCGTGTTATAATGACGAGAAAGAGGAGGGGAGTAAGAATCCTTCTCGAACGTAAGGGAGGAATTGCGTGATGGCGGATAAATGGAAGGATCGATTGACCGACCAACTTTGCAGGGCGCTCCTGTCTTTGAAAGACCGGGAAGAGGTCTACTGCCTTCTGGAGGACATTGCCACCATCGGGGAGATCAAGGCCCTGGCGCAGCGTCTGGAGGTGGCTCGGCTTCTGAGCGAGGGACACACCTATCCTGAGATTGCCAAGGAGACGGGGGCAAGCACAGCGACGATCAGTCGGGTGAAGAAATTCCTGGAGTACGGCGCCGACGGATATAAGCTGGTGCTAGACCGCATCAAGGAGTAGGAAGCCTGGGGGCGTTTCCAGGAGACCTGCTCCGAGAGTTGGCGTAGCAAACAAACCCGACTGAAAGACCTTCGCCGTGTCACGGAAGGGGCCCGCTTCCTTACCCTGGAAGCGGGCCCCTTCCGTGCGCAGGGTCCAGGGATGGACCTAGCCTAGGGGATCGGAAGACCCTTTCTCTCGATGATTATTACGGCCTCCGAGGCCCTTTGACACCGCTGTCGGGTTTATCGGGCCGGTCAGGGGGTTAAAAGGGACGGGCCGGGGGCGTTTGACAGCCCCGTCATGAAGGTCCTGAGGAAGCCTTCGTGGTGCGTCCTCTCGAGGGAGGACGCCACCAGAGCATGAGGCGAGCCAGGGGGGAGGGCTGGCATTTCATGGCCCCCGGAGGGCACATTTCGTGGCAGCACATGCACGAGACGCAGCGCCGCCGATCGATTTCCGGCCGACCGTGGCGTAGGGAGATCGCCCCCACGGGGCACACCTGGGCGCAGATGCCGCAGGAGGTGCACCGGGCCGTGTCGAGGGCGGGGCGAAGGGCCGTGATCTGGTACAGTATGCTTTTCAGGGCGGAGGGGACCCAGTCGATCCGCGTCGTGGCTTTCTGAAAGCCCTCACAGACGATCTCTTCCCACGTCCCGCCGCACAGGGCGATCTGCCCCCTGTCGGTGGGCCCCAGACCCCTATCCATGGCCTCTCGCAGCAGAGGCACGGCCCGAGGATCGGGGTATCCCATCATGTGAGACGCCACCAGGTCCACCGCCAGGGCATTTTCTCCCGCCAAGATCCATCCTAGAAATTTGGGCGTCCCGTGGCTTGGTCCATTTCCTTCCATGGCCTCCACGGCGTCGAGCACCGCGAAGGCCGGGGGGCGGACGCTGTAAAGATCCACTATGGCTTGGATCAGGTGCTCCGGATCCCGGGTGGAGTGGGCTCGCTTCCGAGTGGGGGTGTCGGCGATGCCAAAGATGTTCTTTATGCAGGCGGAAATCCGGGTTTCTACATGAGTTTTCATCTTGGCCACGTTGATCACGGCGGGGGCCCGGAGGAACTTCTCGGCCACGTGGGCTTGGAGCAGAGCCATGCCTCCGGGGGGATACACCGAAGTGAAACCGTCGTCCGAGAGGATCTCCAGTCCGCACCCCACGCTTTCCGCCAGGGCCCGCAGGCCGGTGCGTTCGAAAAGGGCTTCTCGCTGGTGGGTATATAAAAAACCGGGGGAGTCGGCCACCACGATTTTCCTCGTCGGTTGGTCTCGGCGAAGGCTTAGTACTACTCCGCGAAGAATTTCCGGATGGGTAGTGGCGGCATCTTCTGGGGCTCGGGGAGCCAAAAGGTTGGCCTTGAGCAACACGGAAGAAGGGAGAGGAGGCCATCCCCCCGCCCGATCTACCGCTTGCTGAAGGGCTTTTTGAACGGACTCCGGAGCGTAGTCTTCGCACCGGGCAATGCCCACGCGAAAGAGAGGAAAAGATCCCGGCTTCTCCGAGTTAAATTCTCGTCGTTGCGCGCTTTTTCTCCTGAGATCGTCGCGCGTTTCGCTGCCGTTTTTTTGCTCCCCCAATGCTGCGTCAGAGGCTCCCTCTCCCCCATCGCCGAGAAAGGATAGGAGGAGTTCGAGTTGGTCGAGATTTTTCATGGTCTCCCCTCCCCTTCGGTTGCGTCAGCGTAAGGATGTGGCCTGGCTTCGTACGGGGGGCATCAGAAACCGTTGACGCCTTTCCCCTTCCCAAAGATGGGCCCCTGGAGACGGCGCCCCCAGGCGGCCCCCCAAAAAAGCTTTTTCCCCGGAGGGAGAAGGCGCCAGAATTAGGCCAAATCCTTACGCTTGTTGGAGGATCGCGCCGGTCGTCGTACCTCTTTTTCGGCGGAGGTCGAGGCCGGAAATTCGCACCAGTCCCTGATTTCGCACTCATCGCACCGGGGAGACCGGGCCCGACACCGGTGCCGGCCGTGCTCAATCATATTCAGATGGCCGGGGAGGAAGTAAGAGGGGGGCAGAAAGGATTCCACGAAGGCCATGATCTGAGGAGGCGTGGCCGAGGGGGGAACGAGGCCAAGCCTCCGGCATACCCGGCTGACATGGGTGTCGGCGGGAAAGGCGGGCACGGCCAGATCAAAGAGCAGGGTGCATGCGGCGGTTTTGGGCCCCACCCCTGGGAGCTGCTCCAAGAAGCTCCGCGCTTCTTCGGGGGGCATCAGACGTAGAGATTCCAGCGAGAACGCACCGAAGGTCCGGTGTAGTTGGGCCAAGATGGCTAAGATGGCCTTGGTCTTTCCCGGGGCCAGCCCCGCAGGGCGAAGGGCCTCCTCCACCTCTTCCCTGGGGGCGGCGGCCACCGCCTCCCAGGAAGGGAAGGCCGACCGTAACCGGCCATAGGCCATGTCCCGGTTACGGTCGTTCGTGTTCTGGGATAGGACGGTCAGCACAAGGCCATCTAGCGGCTCTTTAGAGAAGTCCGGCCGAAAGAGATCGCCTTGGTGCCAGCACCGCTCCAGGGTGTCGAGGACCTCCACGAGCGAAGACCGGGGATCCCCTTTCCACCTAGAAGGGGTCATCGAGAGGATCGCTCCTCATCGTCCTCGTTTTCGTCGTCCTCGTCGCCTGAATTTTCGCGCCCTTCTGGGGGTTGGGGGGCTTCTTCGTCCTCTTTCTTCTGCTTATCCCCCTTGCCGCTGAACTCTTTCTTGAGCTCCGCACTGCGTTTCATCCATCCTAGGAGGCGTTTCATCACCTTCCCGTGGATGGTGTCATCGGGAAAGGCCCCATCCTCCCCCGCCGCCCCTGCGGGAATGCCGGTGAGGATTTCGATACCTTCGTCAATGGTGGCCACGGCCCATACATGGAAAAGACCCTGGTTCACGGCTTCTATGACCTCGCTGTGCAGCATCAGGTGTCCCACGTTCTGGACGGGGATGATCACCCCCTGGCGTCCCGTGAGCCCTCGAACCTTGCAGTACTTGAAAAATCCCTCGATTTTTTCGTTCACCCCGCCGATGGGCTGAATTTGACCAAACTGGTCCACCGATCCTGTCACGGCAATGCTCTGGTCGATGGGGCACTTCGAAAGGGCCGAAAGGAGACCATAGAGCTCCGTGGATGATGCGCTATCTCCCTCGATGCCGTCATAGGCCTGCTCGAAGGCGATGTGTGCCGAAAGAGCCAGGGGCATGTTTTGGGCGTAGGTGCGCCCCAGGTAGCTGCTGAGGGTCAGGAGTCCCTTGTTATGAATGGGGCCGGTGAGCTTGACCTCGCGCTCAACGTTGACCACTCCTTCTTGCCCCATGAAAACATTGACGGTGATGCGCATGGGATGGCCGAAGGTGTGGTCTCTCATGTCGACCACCGCCAGGCCGTTGATCTGTCCTGTCCGGAAACCCTCCGTTTCGATGCGGATGGTGCCGTCCTCATAGGCCCTTTGGATGCGCTCTTCCATGAGATTGGATCGGAAGAATTTTTCCCCAATAGCCTTACGGACATCTTCCCTTCCTACCAAAGTTTGTTGGTCCAGAGCGGCCCAAGCGGAGGCTTCGACCACAATCTCGGTGATGCGGTTAAATCGGGTGGTCATGCGGTGCTGGTATCCCGAAAGTCTGGCGGACCACTCCACCAGTTCTGCGACGCCTTCGTGGGAAAAAGGCAGGAGCTTTTCTTTCTGCACGAATCCTGCCACAAAGTGAGCCAGGTCTCGCTCGGTATACTCCGTCCGAGGCATGTCCACGTCAAAATCGGCCTTGATTTTGAATAGCTTTTGAAACTCCGGATCGTATAGGTTGAGCAGGTGATAAATCCATCGCGATCCGATGATGACCACCTTCACGCAGACGGGGATGGGCTGGGGGCGAAGGGATGAGACGGGGATGAATCCCAACTGTTCCCCCAAGTTTTCGATGGAAATTTCCCCCGTTTTAAGAACTCGCTTGATGGCGTCCCACGACATGAAATGACGAAAGAGCTCGTCGGCTTCGAGCAACAGGTAACCCCCATTGGCTCGATGCATGGCCCCCCCCACGATGTGGCGGAAGTCCGTGGTTAGGTATCCTTGACGGCTCTCGTACTCCACTTTTCCCACGGAATTGTAGTACGTGGGATTGGTTTCAAAGATCACCGGAGCCCCATCTTCCGGATCGTTGCTCACGATGACGTTGACGCTGTAGCGGGAAAAATCTAACTCGGCATTCTCGTCGCGGGCGGCGGCAATAAACATGCTGAAATTGGAAATGATGTCTTCCGTAAGGGCCCCGATCCACTCCCCCAGCTTCCCTTCGTGGGAAAAGCTCTCTCCCAGTTCGTGGAGGAAGGGCTTGATGGCTTCTCGGCATATCTCTGCTTCGAGCTCCTTGATACGCTCTTTTAGGTTCTTTTCCAAATCCCTAATGGCCCGGAGTGCTTCGAGGGTCTTTTGGGAGATTTGCTCAGACACTCCTTGGAGGGCCTTTTTTTCTTCGTCGCTGAGGCCTTCGAACTCCTCCTGCTGGAGCTCGCGAGATGTTTCCTCGCCGTTTTCTCCCAATTCCTTGTGCAGGGGGATGTTCACGAAGCCCTGGGGGGTCCTTTTTATGGAAAAGCCCCTCTCCTGGGCCCAGGCACGGATGCCCTCCATGTGTTCGTTGACCTTCTCTTGGAACTCTTTGACTAGTTGAGCCTTGTTATCTTCATATTGGCTGTTTTCAAAGGCCTTGGACAGGGCGATCTTTAGGTCCTCGGTGAGGGTCTCAAGCCTGGTGGCGAGTTCTTTGCCTCGCCCTGGGGCGAGGTTGATCGCGATGGGGTGTCCCGCGTCTTTGAAGTTGTAGACGTAAACCCAGTCGTCGGGCACCGGTTGTCCCTTGGCAAGCTCTTGGAGCTGGCGCAGCGCGTAGGTGGTCCGCCCCGTGCCGGGAGAACCCACGACGAAGAGGTTGTACCCCTTAGACGGCACGCTGAGCCCGAAGGCCACGGCGCGTACGGCTCGGTCTTGTCCTATGAGGCCGTCGAGGCCTTTTATGTCATCGGTAGAAGAAAAACCCAGTGATAGCGCATCGGTACGCCGCCGAAGCTGAGGGATGGGAAGAAGTGCCTTTTCGCGAACGGACATGGAGGTCAGTGCTCCTTTCTGTTTGTCCAAAGGGTGTCTTTTCAAAAAACTCCTATTACTCTCCCCATGGTATATCGGAAACGGCGGGGATGTCTACCGAAAATGTCGCCTTCTTCGCGCCCCGGGGGTCAAGTTAAAACACCATATTTTTGATCAATACTCCCGCCCCTTTTGGGCCAGGATCCCCGATTGGTACGGGTGGCGGATTTCTTCCATGTGGGTCACAATATCCGCCAGTTCTTGTATACTTTTAGGGGCTCCTCGCCCGGTGATGACCACCTCTACGCTGGGCAGGCGATTTGTCAGAGCGAAGAGGACGGACTCCTCCGGAACCAGGCCAAAATCCAGGGCGACGTTGAGTTCATCCATCACAACCAGGTCGTGCAGACCGTCGTGAAGCCAGGTGGTGGCCACTTCTAGCCCCCGGAGAGCCTCGGAGAAGTCCTCGGGCCAGGGATCCGATTTATGGACGTACTCAGCCCGCCCGGTGCGCACCAAAGTGACCCCGGGCAAGAGCTCCAGGCCCGCGATTTCTCCGTAGAAATCCCATCCTTTGAGAAATTGCACCACTCCACACCGAGCCCCGTGCCCGACGGCGCGGAGCACGAGGCCCAGGGCGGCGGTGGTTTTGCCTTTGCCATTCCCGGTATAAAGGTGGATCATGCTGCGGTCAAACAAGGTCATGACGATGAGCTCCCTTTCTCGTCCGATGGCGGGGCCTTTTTTCGGGCGGAGCCCCGGGGGGAGTGTCGTGACAAACTCCAGGACTCCCGGACAGGACAGGGCTCCGGCTAAGCTACGATAGAAGCGATGGAGAGGATGACTTTTGCCTTGATAAACGATCCTTTGGACCAAGCGGTCGTCTCCCGATGGCAGGTGACCGGCATCGTACAAGGCGTGGGTTTTCGCCCCCTTTGCGCCCGTCTGGCCCGCGAGCTCGCCCTGGGAGGGGGAGTGCGAAACACTTCCCGGGGCGCGGAGCTCGAACTTCAAGGAACTCCCGGGCAGATTGCCATATTTTTTCGCCGCCTCCAAGAGGAACTTCCTCCCCTGGCTCGCGTGGATGCCGTGATCCAGGAGGACGAAATTCCCTTGAAGGGGGATCTCTTGGGGGGGTTTTTCATTGCGGAGAGCGCCTCGGATACGCCTTCCGGAGCCCTTCTCCCCCCCGATGTGGCCACTTGTCCCGCATGTCTGCGCGAGTTGAGAACTCCGTCCGATCGCCGCTTTAGGTATCCTTTCACGAACTGCACCAACTGTGGTCCTCGGTTTTCCATCGTGGAGTCTTTGCCCTATGACCGCCCTCGCACCACCATGCGATCCTTTCCTCTTTGTCCCCACTGTGAAGAAGAATACCACGACCCGACGGATCGGCGCTACCATGCCCAGCCCATTGCTTGCCCCATCTGTGGCCCTCGCCTCCGGTGGACCGACCGATCGGGCACGATGCTGGCCGAGGGAGAAGAAGCCCTGTGCCTCGCCTCGGAGGCATTGGTCTGCGGAAAGATCGTGGCCGTGAAGGGGCTTGGGGGATATCACCTGGTCTGTGACGCCGGGAGTGAAGAAGTGGTTGGGCGGCTACGCCGGGCCAAAGGACGCCAGCATCGTCCTTTGGCTCTCATGGTGCGCGACATGGCCACGGCGGAATCTCTGGTGGTGTTGCGCCCGGAAGACCGAGATCTGCTCCGCTCTCCCCAGGCCCCCATACTCCTTGCCCCCGCCAGACCGGGGGCCCCCGTGGCTCCTTCGGTGGCCCCCGGACAGAGCGATTTGGGGGTGATGCTTCCCTATACCCCCCTCCACCATTTGTTGCTCGAAAGCCTGCCATGTTGCGTTTTTACCAGCGCCAACGCCAGCGGAGAGGCCCTGGTGGCCGAAGACCACGAGGCCCTGGATCGGCTCGGGGACATGGCGGACTTCTGGTTGGCCCACGATCGGCCCATACGGCGGCGGGTGGACGACTCGGTTCTCCGGACTTGGGAAGGGGGACACATCTTGGTGCGGAGGTCCCGGGGTTTTGCCCCCGCACCCCTGAGGTCTTCCAGGGAACTGCCCGCCCTGTGTGCCGCCGGGGGAGAAATGAAATCCACCTTTGCCCTTGCCCAGGGGCGGGACGTTTTCTTGAGCCCTTATCTGGGGAACTTGCGCCACTTGTCCGCCGCAGAGCTCTATCGGGAGACCCTGGGGCACTTTAGAGACCTTTTCTCCCTCCACCCTCGCCTATTGGTCCACGACGGACACCCTCAATACCTTTCCACCCAGATTGCCCGGGAGATCTTTTCTCCGGAGGAGGAATTGACGGTACAACACCACCACGCCCATTTCGCCTCGGTGCTTTGGGAGAAGGGTTGGGCGGGGCCCGCCCTGGGAGTTATCTTCGACGGCACGGGATATGGCGAGGACGGGACGGTGTGGGGGGGAGAGTTTTTTATTGGCGACAGGAAACAGGTGCAGCGGGTGGCCTCTCTAGCGCCCTTTCCCCTTTTGGGAGGAGACCGGGCTGCAGAGGAACCTTGGCGTTCGGCCCTGGCCTTGGCCCGGGAATCCCTGGGCAAGACGGCGGGAGAAGATTGGGCGAAGGAGCTTTGGCCCCGTCGCCAGCGGGCCGTGGAGCAGGGGCGATCTCTGGGGGATATGGGGCCCCTCACCACTTCCTGCGGGCGCTGGCTCGACGGGGTAGCGGCCCTGATGGGAGGGCCCGAAGTCGTAACCTACGACGGTCAGGGTCCCATGGAGATGGAATCTTGGGCGTGGGACAACCCATCTTGGCCGGAGGAGGAGTCCCCTTTCTCCTGGGAAAGGGACGATGGAGGTATGTTCCGTCTGGATTGGCGCCCTGCGGTGCGATGGCTCCGGGAGCGGATGGGAGATCGCGTTCCCCGTCCTGCCCTCGCCCGGGGGCTCTTGCGAGGGTTGGTTTCGGGGATTACGAATCTCCTGGAGGAGATGGCTCTCCCTCCTCGAGCCATGCCGGTGGTCCTATCGGGGGGAGTTTGGCAGAACCGATTCCTCCTGGAGGAGACGGTGAAACGTGGGGAGCGCCGGGGATACGACGTCTGGGTGCCCCGGTTGGTGTCCCCCAATGACGAAGGGATTGCCCTGGGCCAGGTGGCCGTGGCCGCCGCTCGAAGGGAGTGAAGACTCTATTCTTTTTTCCTCAGGGATCGACCGAAGCCTTCTGGAGTTCGCCGATGTTCTGCCGTACCCAGGCGAGGTGCTCTTCCAGGTTGGAGGCATCGACCAAAAGGCCGAAATCTTCCGGACCTTCGTAGGGGATTCCCAAGAGGCGTTGCATGATGTACTCCCCCACCTGGGGGGAAAAATGGTGCGCGTCCTTGTAGTTTCCCAGGTCTGCGGTGATACGGTTGACATACATGAAGTTCCATACGGCGCCGAAGGCCTCGACGAGCTCTCTCATCCATCGGGCGTAGTCCTCCCATCTTCCCTCCTCAAGGAGCGCCTGGAGCAACACCGCCGATTCCGGCGTCGTGAAGACCTTGAATTCTGTGGACGATCGATTTTTTAAAAGAGAAGAGTAATCCCCATAGGGAGAATCGTAAAAGTAGTCCCCGTAGATGTGCTCTTTGTAGTATGCCCGCTGTTCCTCGACCACTCGTCGCTTTTCCCCTTGGTCTGGGATCAGAAAAACCCTGGAAAGAGCGCGACGACGGTAGTCTCCGTCGGGGTTTTTCCATCCCGCGTTAAGAGCCAGGTCTACTAAGCTGTGGCTCAGGGCACCGAAACTAGTGGCGGTGCTCCACCGGGAAAAGGGACTCTGGGCGTGTTCTATGTAGGTTTTAGGGGGGGCAAAGGCGTCCAGGGATCGCAGCCTTCCGTTGGTGCCGAAAAAATCAACCCCCAAGATGATGAGGCGGAAGGGGCGCCCCTGTCGAGATTGGGCAAAATCGACGAAAGGGGCGTACTCTCGGGGTTTCATGCTGCTCACGGCATAGTTAAAAAAACTTCGACCGGGCACCTCGGGGGGAGAGATATAAGTCACCCGGCTGCTCCCCAACAGGATCGTGTCGTGGGAAAAGGGCAAGAAATTCACGTAATTAGTCTTCTGTTGGCGCTCGTCGAACCCCTCGCTCAAGTCGTTCCAGGACGAATAAAATCCGAAACACCAAAGGGGATCCACGGCCACGTTTAGGGCTACGACAAGGATCTGGAGAGCGCTGACCCCTCCCAGGACGGAGAGCACCCATTTCTTCCAGGATGGAAAATTCATGATTTTTCCTCGCTCTTCCTCTCTAGAACTGAAAATATAAAAACTCCGACACTTCTGTCAGGGACAGTAGGGCCCCGAGGGCCGCCCCCGCGACCAGAGCCCCCGTGCGCCAGGAGGGGGTCGCGAGGTGCCGGTCGCACCAAACGGTGCTGCGGGGGAAGAAAAGACAGAACCCCAGGGCCCCCGCCAGGGCCCCCACCTCTCCCAGGCCTCCGGGCATCGTCCCTCGAGCTAGCGCATCGGCGACCGCCCCCATGCCGTGGAATCCCATCATACCCTGAAAAAGGTCCCCAGCGCGCTCCAAGGAAGGGGCCCGAAATATGACCCATCCCATTACTACGGCGAAGAACGTGAGGCTCCACCCTACCCCGAGGGGCAAGGGGCGAAGGCCGTAGCGGGCGCGCAGGGCTTCCCAGAGGTGATAGGCGACGAGAAAAAAACCGTGAAGGGTTCCCCAGAGAACAAAGGTCCAGGCGGCCCCGTGCCAGAGCCCCCCCAGAACCATGGTGACCAGGAGGTTCAGGTACCTCCGGAAGGGGCCCCGTCGATTTCCCCCCAGGGGGATGTACAGATAATCTTTCAGGAAACGGGAAAGGGTCATGTGCCATCGGCGCCAGAACTCCCCGATGGAAAGGGCCTGGTAGGGCGATGCGAAGTTCTCCGGCAGGCGGATGCGAAATAGCTTGCCGAGCCCCAGGGCCATGTCGGAGTATCCGCTGAAGTCGAAGTAGATCTGGAACGTGTAGGCCAGGGCCCCACTCCAGGCCTCCAGGGCGGAAAGGGGACCGGAGGCGTCGAAAGTGGCCCCCACCCAAGGAGAGAAGGAATCTGCCAGGACCACTTTCTTGAACAGGCCAAAGGCCAGTAGGGCGATCCCCTGGGCCAAGGAGTGCCAGTGAAGCTGAAAGGTCTCTTTTAAGCGAAATTGAGGCAACAGATCGTCGTGATGCACGATGGGCCCGGCGATCAGCTGAGGAAAGAACGTCACGAAAAGTGTGTATTCCAAAAGACTCTTCGCGGTGGTTCGGTTTTGGTAGGCATCTATTAAGTAGGCGATTTGTTGAAACGTAAAAAACGAAATTCCCAGGGGGAGAAAGATATCCCTATCAATCCAAGGAAAACTGAAGATAGATGACACGGTTTGCATAAGAAAATTAAAATACTTAAAATATGCGATAGCTAAGATATTAATTGTTATACCAGTGATCAAAAACCTAAAAGATGCTTTGCGAGAAGAAGATGATATTAGGATTCCCATGCAAAAATTAAATAGTATTGACAATAATATAAGAATAACGAAGGGGGGATTCCAGTAACTGTAAAAGATAACTGACGCTACGGTCAGAAGAGCAAGGGCTTTTTTTTGTTGATAAGACAATACAAAGAAGGCCCACCAAGTAATTGGTAGAAATACAAAGAGGAAGATTTGTGAATTAAAAAGCATTCGTTGTCACCGGATACTCCGTCCTCTCATCCTGGGTCGATCTTCCTCGGTTCTTCCTTGGTTCTTCCTGGTCTTTTCCTCGGTTTTTCCTTGCCCCCTAGGGCTGTCTAGTGGTGAAACTCCCATTTTGGCGTGGGGAAATCCCCCCGGGGAGGTCCTCATCGGCCATGACGGGTCCCCGGGGGGGCAACGGGCATCGCTCCCTATCTCGGACGCCTTCTCCACGGATTACCACGGGTCAGGGGCGCCGGAGGGTTTTAGTCGACTTTGGCCCGGGGAAAGCGCTGGAAAATCGTATCCACATGCCGGAGGTAAAAACCCGCGTCGAAGAGGCGGTCCAGGTGGTCTCCCGGCAGGGCTGCACTGATGGGGGGGTCTTGCGCCAGAAGGGTTTTAAAGTCTCCCTCCCCTTGCCAACATCGCAGGGCCGCCCCTTGCACGTGGCGATAGGCCTCTTCCCTGCTCATGCCCCCCTCTTCCACCAGGGCCAGGAGCACCCTTTGGCTGAACACCAGCCCCCGGGTAAGCTCGAGGTTTTGCTCCATGCGCTGGGGATCCACGGGGAGCTCCCGGATTACCCCCTGGGCCTTGCTGAGCATGTAATGGGCGAGATGAAAGGCGTCGGGCCAAAGGATTCGCTCGGCGGAAGAATGGCTTATATCTCGCTCATGCCACAGGGCCACATTTTCCAAGGAGGTGGCGGCATAGCCCCGGAGGAGACGAGCCATGCCGCAGAGCCGTTCGCTCAATATGGGATTTTTTTTGTGGGGCATGGCCGATGAGCCCTTCTGCCCCTTCCGGAAGGGCTCCCAGGCCTCTCGCACCTCCGTCCGCTGCAGGTGGCGAATTTCCGTGGCCATTCGCTCCACGGTGGTGCCCAGAAGGGCCAGGGATCCGATGACGAAGGCATGGGAATCCCGCTGGATGATCTGATTAGACACGGGAGCCACCGCCAGGGACAGGAGCTCGCAGACCCGTCTTTCGATCGACGGGGGGCATAGGGCGTAGGTCCCCACAGCTCCGGAGATCTTGCCCACGGCGATCTCCTCCCGCGCGGCTTCCAGGCGTCGGGTGTCTCGACGAAGCTGGTCATACCAGTTTAAAAGTTTGAGCCCGAAGGAGGTGGGCTCGGCGTGGATGCCATGGGTTCGTCCCACGCAGAGGGTGTCCTTGTGGCGCCACGCTTGGGATAAGACGGCCTCCTTCAAGGTTTCCAGAGAGGAGAGGATGACGTCCAGGGAGGAGCGGAGCTGCAAGGCCGAGGCGGTGTCGATGACATCGCTGCTGGTAAGACCCAGGTGGATGTAGCGGCCGCATTCGCCCGTGCGTTCCGCCACGCAGGAGACGAAGGCAATGACATCATGTTGAGTGGTCTCTTCGATCTCCCGGATGCGCTCCACGTCAAATGAGGCCCGGCGACGGATGTCTTCCAGAGCCTCGAAAGGTATGCGTCCTTCTTCGGCCCAAGCCTGACACGCCGCGAGCTCTACCTCGAGCCAGGTTTGGAAACGGTGCTCCTCGGACCAGAGGGCGGCCATCTCCGGGGTGGCGTAACGATCAATCATGATTTTTCCTCCTTGTGTCTCGGGTGTCACGAAGCCAGTCTCGGCGCACATCGCTAAGGAAATCATCATATCGGCCACTTCGGAAATCCGGGAAAGTATAATCGAAGGGCTCCCATCGGTGGTTCCGAAAGCGTAGGGTGACTTCGGCGTAGAGGTCTGGGGCAATGGGAACTCGCTGGGCCCGGTCCTTTGTGGAGGCCAGGACGAGCTTGGCCCCATCGATAAAGCCGGGGTCCACATTGATACGGCGCGAAGGACCGCTCCGGGCCTCCATCGCACCGCCCATCCTCTTCCACTCCGCCAAGTTTTCCGCAGGAAAGAGCCCGACGAAGGAGACGAAGCGGCGGAGTAGGGTTTCGGCGATGTTTTTATAATAGGGCGTCATGTCAAAAGGATATGCCTCGCTGACCCTTTCAGTAGGACCCCAGGCCGCAGCCATCTGCTCCAAGGTCCAATCCCAGAGGGAATGGGACATTCCTGCGACCGGTGGAGCCCCTTTAGCTCCCTCTGAGGGGGGAAAAAGCACCCCGACCACGAGCTTCACTCCCACGCCCATGGGACTAACCCCTTCTCCCATCTTCAAGGGGCCCTTCCTCCGCTCCCTTGGACGAGGTCCCTTTTTTTTCTTTCGAAGGGGTCGATCCCTTTTTTTTGGAGGGAGCGGCCGAAGAAGGGCTTTCTTCTTGGGCCTCCGAGGGGGGTGGGGAGGGCTTCGGAGTGCGGCGCCGGACGGGCTTGGAGGGGGGCTCCAGCACCAAGCTTCCCAAGAATTGTCCCTCCCACTGACAGGAGATGGCTTCTTCATTGGACAAGAACTCCGGCGGCGAAGCCACGCCTCTCCAAAGGCGAATCCGATATCCTCGGGCTTCGTTGTAGGCCAAAAGGGCTTTGCCGACGGCGGCCCACCATGCCACGTCCTCGGCTAGGGCCATGTCGGAGCTCACGTCCTCCAAGAGGAAAACTTCCTCCGTGAGGGGCACCAACAGAAAGGTCTTGGCGCTTTTCCCCTCCTGATCCGGCCAGGACATGAGATGGTCCCGGGCGAGGGCCCGATGCACGTCGCCTAGGGTGGGAGAGGCCTCGGGAAAAAGACCTTGGCCGTGCCGGTTGAGCATCACCCGGTCCTTCCGTTGCGCCAGAAGGGGCAGGGGAATGGACCACCAGCAGGGAACTTCTTCTCCATCGCCGTGGAATTTTTCCAATTCCGTGAGGGCATCGCCCTCCGGCCTTCCCTCGGGTTCCAGCTGGATGATCCTCATTTCCGGGGAAAGGGCCCCTCGTGATTCCCTGTAGGGGCGACACCACTCCGGGTGTCGCGCCAGAGCTCCCAGGGTTTCATCTCCCAACCCTCTTTCGAGGAGGACAATGAGGTGTTCTTTTGCGAGAACAATCCTCGATCCATCTTCTCCCTTGAGCTGAATCCCATCGGCCCCCAGGAGGAATAGGGCTCGGAGCCCTTCCTGAAGGGTGTTGTCCGTGGAAAGGTCCGAGGACAGTTCCGGAGGGCGCGTCATGGCCGTCCCCTGAGCGAGGGAGATGGGTCCCCGGGCAACGAAGGTTTCTGATCGTGGTCCTTATCCGAAAAAAGGGTTCGTACAAAGGCTTGGGGGTCAAAAAGCTGAAGGTCCTCGATTCCCTCTCCGAGTCCCACATAGCGTATGGGGAGCTGGAATCGTTCAGCCACTCCCAGCAAAATGCCCCCCTTGGCGGTGCTGTCGTACTTGGTGAGCACAATCCCTGTCAGCGATAGGGAAGCATGAAAGACTTCGGCCTGACGAAGGGCATTTTGTCCCGTGACCGCATCCAGTACCAAAAACGTCTCTGTGACGTCCTCTCCCGCTTCCCGCAACGCGATACGCTGGACTTTCCGGAGCTCTTCCATGAGATTGTGCTTGGTGTGTAGGCGTCCCGCCGTGTCTGCTATCACCAGGTCGGCCCCCGAGGAGCGGGCGGCTTGGATGGCGTCGTAGACGACGGCGGCGGCGTCGCTCCCCATGGTCTGGATGACGGTGCGCACTCCGGCGCGTTCTCCCCAGATGCGGATCTGGTCCCCCGCCGCTGCCCGATAGGTATCTGCCCCAGCTAGAATGACGCGCCGTCCTTCGGCCGAGGCCAGGGCAGCTAGCTTCCCCGCCGTGGTGGTTTTCCCGTTCCCGTTGACGCCTACCAGAAGCACCACGGAGGGGTTGCCCCGGGAAGGGAGGGGTTGCCCCATGCCGGGGATCTTTTGCAGTCGAGATATCAACAGCTCCGTAAAGGCTCCTCGAAGCTCTCCCGTGTCGCCGATGCGCCGCTCCATGGCGCCCCGTCGCATCTCTTCCAGCAGGGATGTGGTGGTGTCTATGCCCACGTCCCCCGCGAGGAGCCTTTCTTCCAGCTCGTCCCAGAAGGCCTCGTCCAGAGCTTTTCCCGAAAAAAGCGAGGCGATACTCCCTCCCCACCGTTCGGTGACGCCCTTCAGTTTTTCCTTTAGCGTGGTCCAGAGAGCCATGGGCATCTCCTCCTTAGGGCTATCTTTTCATCGAAAAATGCGACTCGGGGCTGCGGGGTAAAGTTTTCCCCACAGAATTCCATCCCGGGTTCTCAAGACCCCTCCGATGGGGTTGTGGGGAATTTCTCCAAAGAATTAGGAGAGGATTTCCTGTGTCGAGGACGGTGACGCTTGCGCTTAGAGGAGGTTTTCCCCCCCTCCGGAGACTCGTCTGGCTTCCGAAGGTCCGCCGTTTCATCCCGAGGTACCCCTTGGATAGATTCCCCTTTGCGCGGACGCGATCCTTCGCCCTTTTGCGCCTCCTCGGAAGAGTTTTTCTCGGGGCGAACCGAAGGCTCCTCGGGGCGTTCCCCGGGTAAGTCGGGCTTTGACGAGGGGCGCCGGCGCTTTCTATGGCGCTTTTTCTCCGGGGCCAGAGGAAGGTCAGGATCCTCTGCCCCTCTCCACGTCGCCTCATCCCTGGCATTTTCCGGCGGCAACAGCGCCAGAAGGGGATCACCTTGGTTTAGGAGGGAAGGCTTTTGGTCCTGGGGCCGGGCCCTGGAGAGACTCTTTTCCCCGTCGCCCCCCGAAGGTCTTCCCTTCTTTCCCCCTCGGTCTCCTCGCAGAGGGCGATCTCCGTTAAGTTCTCCCGGTGTCCCATCGGTAAGGGCTGAGGCGGGAGATTCACCTTTTCCGTCTTTTTTTCTGGGTCCCCCGGGGGCTTCCCCCTGGCGAGAGGGGCGGTCTTTCCCGAGATTATCGAGGGACCGCTTCCCTTCCGTCCCGGATCTTCGGGGGGATAGGGACGTGGCGGAGTCTTGTTCCAAGCGCGATTTTCCGTCCTGTCGGCGATCCGAAGTGGTGGGAGAGGAAGCCTCGGGCTCCCAGACCGTGCCCTCGGCCAAGCTTTTCTTGAACGCGGGGAAATCGTTCACGGCGACGGAGATCTCTTTGCCCTCACCATAGAGGCGTACGCTCTGGGTGGCCAGATCCACTCCGGATACCGCATACACTCCTCGGGGGCCACGAATTTTTGACCCCGGATTGGGGAGGCGTTCCCAAAGCTCGTGATAAGTGGTGTACTCGTAACCCATACAACACATAAGTCTTCCGCAAAGGCCGGAGATCTTCACGGGGTTGAGGGCGAGGTTTTGTTCTTTCACCATGCGGATGCAGATGGGGGCAAAACGGTGAAGCCAGTGGCTACAACAGCAGGGCAAGCCGCAGGGGGCAATGCCTCCGACGACTTTTGCCTCATCGCGAATGCCGATCTGGCGCAGCTCAATGCGTGTTTTGAATATTTTGGCGAGGTCTTTGACGTAGCCTCGGAAATCCACCCGTTGCTCCGATGTGAAGTACAGGAAAATCTTTTTTCGGTCCAAGGGGTACTCCACGTCGACGAGTTTCATGTCCAGCTTGTGTTCTCGTAGCATCACCCGCGCTTCCCGCAGGGCATCAGTTTCCTCTAGCCGTAGCGCAGCCAAGGATTGTCGGTGTTCTTCCTCCAGAGGCCCGAGGTAAACGACCTCCTCCACGTCATTTTCTCCCCCGTTCCGATGGGCTCCTCGGGGCTCTTCCTTGCCGTGGAAAGAGCGGGAGCCCGATGCGGAAAGGGGTTTCAAAAAAGCGCCCCCTCGGCCTCCGCTTTCTTCAGCTTCTTCCGGAGGACATCCGAAGAAGGTTTGTCCGAGGCGCCCCAAGGCGTCTGGGGACAGGAGCCCGCAACAGACGGCCCGTTCTTCTCCCCGAGAGGTGCGAACCAAGACATCGCCACCCTTTGGTAGTTCAACAGGTTCTTCCAGGGAAAGCATGCCAAGGTATCGGGGTTTACCATAGAGCATTAAGTACGTTTTCAATGGGATAATCCTCCTTGAGAGCGAGGCAGATAAGATCCTGCATCATAGGAAGAGAGAGGCGTTGTCCCTCTCCCAGAGCTCGAATGATTTCCAAAACTTCAGCCTGACGTAGGGCCCCTTGTTCTGATAAACAAAGACTCCACGTCTGGAGATCCTGGCGAAAGCGATCCGCGCTCCGATCGCGCCCCCATTCCGGGGATAGGAGCCACGTGCCCCATGCCCCGGGGTCTCGGTCCTGGGGGAATGGCGGTGGTGAGCCCCCATAGTCGGTTTTTTCGTTTCGGGGGCGAAGATCTAGAGAGCACGCCCGACTACGCAGGGTGGGAAGGAGGGAGTCGCTCTCCAGGAGGAGCCACACCAGGGCCGTCGTCGGAGGCTCTTCAGCCCCTTTTAGTAGACTGTTTGCCGCAGGGAGTGAAAGTCGATCCGCCGCGTAGATCACGGCCACTTTTCTTTTCCCTGCCACCGGCGCTAGATAGAGCCCTCCCGTCATTTCTCGGCACTCTCCTATGCCGGGAGGGACTCCGGGGGCTCCGGCTTCCACCAAATCTGGATGGTCTTCTCCTCGCCATGCTCCGCAGGTGGGGCAACCGTCGGAGCCGCTCCCCCCCGGGCACAAAAAAAGGCGTGCCAGGATCCGTACCGTTTCCCTGGCCCGAGCGGAGTCGACGCGTATTGCCCAAGTGTGCGGCATCTCGCGGCGGGAGAGCCAAGCCACCAAAGTGGCCCATCCGGTAGTTTCTTTCAAAGCAATAGAGAGATCAGGCATCCTTTTACCTCGTCCAGCAAGTCCAGCAGACGCGTCCTTTCTCCCTCTCGAACGAGTACGGATTCAATTTCACCCAGGGCTCGCTCCGCCCGCTCGATGAGGACGTAGGCCGATCGATCATGGCGCCGCCACCGCAGGTCCCTTCGCACCCGCAACCCCTGTTCGACATATCGCAAAAGGGTCCCCACAGTACTTCGGTAACGAGACAACAGCTCGGCTGAGGGAAAGCGAAAAAGTTGCTTGCCCAAAGCTTCCATCTCTTCCAGCATGGATCGGATTTCTATTTCCTGTACGGCTTGGTCGAAGGCCCGGGCTCCTCGGTCTGGCCCCGCCACCGCCCCCTGGGGGCCCCGGCGCCCCGAAAAGGGGGCGTCCGGGCGTCCTTTTGACTCTGCCTTTCCTTCTTGGGGGTGGCGAATCTTCACGAAAGTGCCCCGAAGGTCCGTTGGACTTCGTTTCTCACGGCGATCTCCACGGCAGACGCATCTCCGTTGCCGTCGATCCTGCGGCGCCACTGGGGCCCTTCGCGGTATAGATCGGTGAATCCTTGGCGTACCCGCTCTAAAAAGTCCTTCGCCTCTCCTTCGATGCGGTCCAGCCCCCCCCGGGC